>Ga0181536_10007268_pt1 | contig 10916 bp, 10 predicted proteins | sample PEATcosm2014_Bin_41_FD_121105 | JGI IMG/M metagenome (GOLD analysis project Ga0181536, IMG submission 121105) | Peatland microbial communities from MTU Mesocosm Facility, Houghton, MI, USA - PEATcosm2014_Bin17_60_metaG | ecosystem: Environmental > Terrestrial > Soil > Wetlands > Peat | place...
CGCCCGCTTCTCTTCTTCTTCGGACTGGAAGCTTACAGAAACGGCATCAACTGGGATCGTGTCCGGGCCTCGGTGCCGGGGAGCCCGCTCTTTGTGTTCCGCAATTCGGTGGGGTTCGACTACGCTCAAAGCGATGGCGCGTTCGCCTGGAACGCCATCGACAAGCTGGATCCGAACGATATCGGCCTTAAGTATCTGGACAACTTTTACCGGGTGGCCGGACGACATCGCGGAGCTATTTCGATCGGCTCGGTTTACGCCGGCTTCGACGATCGACGCGCCTCCTGGGGCAAGGGGAAAATCATCAACGGCAACTGCGGCGATACCTGGCTCAAGACCTTTAGCGTGGCCAGGCAGAATCAGGGCAATCTCGCGGCGGTGCAACTGGTAACCTGGAACGATTACGAAGAGGGCTCGCAAATAGAGCCCGGCATCGACAATTGCGTGAGCATCCAGGCAGCGGCCGCGGAAGGCCGTCTGCGGTGGACGATCAGCGGCAGCCAAGACACAATTCACCACTTTGCCGTGTGGGCAGCAAGCGACAACCACAGCTTTCGCCTGGTAAGTGAACTTCCAGCCAGCGCGCGTAGTATCGGCTTGGCGGATACGGGATTGACTCCGGGGCAATACAGCTTCGTGGTACAAGCCGTTGGGCAGCCGTCGATGCTCAATCACAACACTGGCCCGGTACCGGCCACGCTTCCCTGAAGCGGTGCACGCCATTCCACGGCATCCGGTGATAAGGTAGTTACTAGGTACAATCCCTTATTTTTGAACTGGCAGGCGCATCTTTCAATTCCCTACCTTAGACCGGCCTATGCATGCTTGAATTCCTGCTTTGGTTTGGCATTGCATATACAGTTCCACGACCCGGCAAGCATGCTCCACGTCGTCACACAGGCGATGGCGGCATGCGATGGGGCGTCCGACGGCAGATTGCGTCAGCAGGGCTGCAGACGGCCATGGCTGCGGCTGCCCACGGAAGGGTGGTCGCGATTCGACGCCGCGATTTCGAGCCGTTGCGGCCCACAATTGCCCGCTCGTGAGGAGGCGTCCGACGAGACGAGGGACTCGCATACCGCTGCCCATTTGCGCTTTACCAATTTTTTTCTTTCGGTAGAGCCGGAAAACTTGGTATAAGGGGAAATCCTATCTTTGAGGAGTCTAACGACATGCGCGCATTCAAGGCAGTAGGTTTTACAATCTTGGTCGCATCCCTCATTTTGGCCGCGACGTTTCTGACCGGCTGCCAGAGTGGCGGCGATACGCTCAAGATTGGCGTTTTGGCCCCACTATCGGGCCCAGTGCCCACTTTTGGGGTCATGACTCGTGATGCCGCTCTGCTGGCTATCGAGGAATGGAACGCCAAAGGTGGCGTTCTCGGCAAGAAGGTCGTTCCGGTCGTGGAAGACAGCCAGTGCACACCGGACCCGGCCGTCAACGCTGCTAACAAACTGATTGATCAAGACAAAGTTCACTATCTGATTGGTGAGATCTGCTCCAAGGCGTCGATCCCGGTGTCCGAGATTGCCAACGCCAAGAAGGTCATCCAGATCAGCACCGCTTCCACTAACCCTGCCGTTACCGTGACCAAGGACGGCAAGGTAAAAGACTACATCTATCGTGCATGCTTCATCGATCCGTTCCAGGGCACGGTGGCCGCCAAGTTCGCGCTCAACACGCTGAAGGCCAAGACGGCTTTCATCATGCTGGACCAGGCGAATGACTACGTAAAGGGCCTGGCCGAGTACTTCGAGAAGTCGTTCACCGCGGGCGGCGGCAAGATCGTCGGCAAGGAAACCTATACAGGCAAGGACACGGACTTCTCAGCCATCCTGGCTAAAGTTTCCGCAGCCAAGCCGGATATGATTTATCTTCCCGACTATTACAACGTCGTGAACCTGGCTGCCAAGCAAGCCAGGGAAAAGGGCATCAAGGCCCCCTTCATGGGCGGCGACGGTTGGGATTCATCCGATCTGGATCTGAAGGCCGTGGACGGTGGATTCTTCACCAACCACTACTTTGCCAAGGACCCGCGGCCGGAAGTTCAGAACTTTGTAAAGGCCTTCGGCGCCAAGTACAAGGATGACAAGGGACAACCCAAGATTCCGGACGCTCTGGCAGCTCTGGCTTATGACGCCACGAACCTCATGCTGACGGCGATCAAAGACGCCGGCGCGGACGATACAGCGAAAGTGAAGGACGCCCTGAATAAGATCAGCTTCGCCGCTGTCTCGGGCAAGATCACCTTTGACGCGTCTCACAATCCCATCAAGTCGGCTACGATTCTGGCCGTCAAAAACAATCAGATAGTATTTGACTCGGTTGTGAATCCGTAGTTGCTGTTCTCGCGATGGACATCCGAGGTCAGGGCAATCGGTATCGCCCGCCTCGGGTGGTTGTCGCACATTTCGACGCTTGAATTTGCCTGGAGGCAATCACTCGAATGGAAGTCTCACCCTCCGCTCGGCAAGGCGCTCCGCGCGCCCGACGACCCGGTAAGCGCCTGGCTTGGATCGGCCAGGGATTGCTGTTGCTGATCGCCGTGGCAGCGGTTGTTCTTTTGGCACATGATTTCACACAAAACCCTTCGCTGTTCATTCAGATCATTATTAGCGGTCTGCAGCTAGGGTTTGTCTACGCTCTCATTGCCCTTGGCTACACGATGGTCTACGGCATTGTGAAGCTGATCAACTTTGCCCACGGCGATGTTTTTATGGTGGGATCTTTTGTCAGCTTCTACGCCGTAACTCGATTCCAACTCCACGTCTGGCCGGCGGCGGTATTTCACAACATGCCGCAGATGTGGGTGGTCTTCATCGGCTCGACGAGCGTCGTGCTGCTTTCGATGGTGGTTTGCGCGCTGATGGCGGTCGTCATCGAACGTGCGGCTTACAAGCCATTGCGCGACGCCCCCCGCATTGCCGCGCTGATCACCGCCATTGGGGTTTCGTTCTTTCTGGAATTCTTCGGCGCCTTGAGCTTTGTTTTTTCGCCGCGCTTTATCCCCTACCAGCGCCCCTTTGATGTGGTGACCTGGTATTTCAACAAGGGCTTTTACCGGGTGCAGCCGGGGCAGTCGCTGCCGGATAACAGCGTTACGTTCTCAAATATTTTTCTTCTTATTATTGGGGCCTCGATCCTGGTGCAAATACTGCTGCAGTTCCTGGTGCGCCACACGAAGATGGGCAAAGCCATGCGGGCAGCGTCTTTCGACAAGCCAACGGCGCGGCTGATGGGCATCAACGTCGACCAGGTCATTTCATTTACCTTCGCGGTGGGCGCGGCTTTCGCCGGGCTGGGTGGCGTCCTGTATGCGATTGCCTACTCATCGATCTGGACCCAACTTGGCATTCTGCCTGGCCTGAAGGCATTCGTGGCGGCTGTGTTGGGCGGCATTGGCAGCATTCCCGGCGCCTTTGTGGGCGCGCTGATCATGGGACAAGCCGAGGCATTAACGATGGGCTACATTTCCACGCCTATGCGGGACGCGGTGGCCTTTGCCATCCTGATCCTAGTCCTGCTGATACGCCCGACCGGTATCTTCGGGGAGCCCGAAAAGGAAAAGGCGTAGCCGATGGACATTAATATCGCCTTTCTCGCAGTCAGCATTTTGAAGATCGTAGGGATCATCGCTTGGATATACGGCGTCGTTCGTGCTCTAGGCCATCCCTCTCACTGGGTAAAGCTAGCCGGAATCGTCGGGGGCTTCGGCATCGTGCAGATAGCTCTTTCGGTTCCGATCGGCGGGTCCCCGGCTTTGAGCGACTTCGACAGTGGACTCTTGTTCCAGGCCTGCGCAATGGCGATGGTGTCGCTGGGCCTGAACCTGATCTACGGTTTCAACGGCCAGTTCAGCCTTGGCCAGTGGGGCTTCTATGGCATTGGCGCCTATACCGCGGCAGACATCACCTATCGTTGGACGAATGGCGATGCGAAGGGGCTCGTGGTGGTCGGGTTGGGCTGCACGCTAGGCGCTGCGATGATTTTCGGCATCCAGCGCTTCCTCGGGAGATACCAAGGGGTGCCGGTGCTCTCGGGATTTACCCTCTATTTGCTTGGAAGCGTTGCGGTCGGGGCCGTTGCAACAATTGTCGGCTATTGGCTTAACCCGATTCTGTCGCCGCTTCTCGGGTCGCCAGATGCTCCTGGGGTTTTGACGCGCGGATTTCCTCTCCAGGTGGTGTACCTGCTGGCCGTGCTTTTGGCCGGCGCGTTTGCCGCCGAAGTGAGCTTCCTGTTTGGTCTGCCGGTTCTCACCCTGGGAAGCGACTACTTCGGAATCGCAACCCTGGGATTCACCATCGTGGTGAACACGCTGATGATCAACTCGGACACGATCCTGCCTTTCCCCGAAATGAAGGGTGGACGAGGCATGATCGGCATCCCGAAGCTAACCACCTGGTTCTGGGCCTTCTCGTTCCTGATAGCTATTCTCGTCGTCATGCGCAACATAATTCATTCGAGTACGGGACGCGCCATTATGTCGGTGCGTGAAGACGAGACCGCTTCCAAGGTAATGGGCATCGAGGTGGCGAATTACAAACTCCTGTCGTTCGTCATAGGGAGCTTTTTTGCAGGGGTCGGCGGCGGAGTCTATGCCCACTTCATCGGATTCCTGAGCCCCGGAACCTTCGATTTCCTGGTGGGTTTCAACCCCCTGATCATCGTGGTTTTCGGCGGGCTGGGAAGCATGACTGGAACGCTGGCGGCATCCTTCACCTGGATCTTCTTCCTGGAGGGGCTGCTGCGGGTGCTGCTTGGCCAGATGGGAACGGAGGCTCCGACCTGGCGCTTCGTCCTGTACCCAATTGCCCTGCTTCTGCTCATGCTGCTGCGGCCTAAGGGACTGCTTGGGACCGTGGAATGGGGCTTCCTCAAAACACCCCTTGTCCGGATGCGTCAGCGTGAGCCGGTGAAGACCGACACCCCAAGCGCCGGGGAAAAGATCAGTGTGGATCAGCCAGGATAAGCGCGACCCGGCACACAGGGTACCGTCGTCGGTTCGTGCGGCGTGTTCTGTCCTATCGTTTGAGCGAGCAAGAATACCCTCAGGATTTCCGCGCTTAGTCTGCCCGGCTTGTGGGAATCCACTTTGGAGCATTGGAAATGCCGGCTGAAGCAACAACCAGTTTGTCCGCACCTCTCTTGGAGATCCAAGGGCTGACGAAGTTTTTCGGCGGCCTGCGGGCTGTCGGCGATCTCACGATGACCGTAAGGCAAGGTGAGTTGGCGGGCCTGATCGGTCCTAACGGAGCAGGGAAGACGACCGTCTTCAACATGATCAGCGGCCTGTATATGCCCAGTAGCGGGGATATACGATTGCAAGGAATAAGCACGGTTGGGATGGAATCTTTCGAGGTCACCCGCCTGGGCATCGGCCGCACCTTCCAGAACATCCGCCTGTTTCCGAATCTGACGGTGCTGGACAATGTGAGAATCGCCTACCACCCGCATGCGAAATACGGGTTTTTGGACGGTATCCTGCGAACGCGCCTGTTCGAAGAGGGCGAGCAGGAGATGACGGAGCGGGCACAGGATTTTCTCGCCATCTTCTCTCTGGAACGGATTCAGAACGAACTGGCCTGTAACCTCCCTTATGGCCAACAGCGGCGAGTGGAAATTGCGCGCGCCCTGGCATCGGATCCGCAGCTGTTGCTCCTGGACGAGCCGGCGGCTGGAATGAATCCCTCCGAGATCGTCAATCTGATGGAACTGATTCACTTCATCCGGGACCGGTTCAAGTTGACCATCCTCTTGATCGAACACCAGATGCGGGTGGTGATGGGCATCTGCGAGCACATCACGGTGATGGACTTCGGTGAGGTCATCGCGCGGGGAAACCCGAAGGAAATTCAGGAGAACCCGAAGGTCATCGAGGCCTATCTAGGCAAGGGAGCCGTCAATGCTTCTTGATGTGAAGGATCTGAACGTTTATTACGGCGCTATTCACGCGCTTCAGGGAATCTCCTTTAACGTCAACGAAGGGGAGATCGTTACTCTCATCGGCGCCAACGGGGCCGGCAAGTCTACCACCTTGCGCACCATCTCCGGCTTGCTCCGTCCCCGCCGCGGCTCGGTCAGTTTCAAGGACGAGGACATCACCATGATCCCGGCCGAGCAGATCGTCCGGCGCGGGGTGGTGCAGATCCCGGAGGGGCGCAAGATTTTTGCCCCCATGACAGTGCGCGAGAATCTGGAAATGGGCGCCTACACGCGCACCAATCCGACGGAAATCCAACAGAGCATGGAACGCGCATTCGCCAGCTTCCCACGTCTCAAAGAACGCCTCAACCAACTCGGCGGAACACTGTCCGGCGGTGAGCAGCAGATGCTGGCCATGGCGCGCGCGATGATGAGCCGCCCTATTCTCCTGCTCATGGACGAGCCATCCATGGGCCTCAGCCCGATCATGACGGAAGAGATTTTCCGCATCATTCAGGAGATCAACTCCAAGGGAACCAGCATCCTGCTGGTGGAGCAGAATGCTCTGATGGCTTTGCAGATTGCCAGCCGGGCTTATGTGCTGGAGACGGGAACCATTGTCCTGGAAGGCTCGGCCAAAGAGCTGCGCGAGAGCGCGCGCGTGCGCGAGGCCTACCTCGGGCATTGAAGACCGGGCTCTTTCAGAGTCAGGTTGAAGTTACATGCCGTTGCGGACGGGTTCTCCGGAACGGCATTTCCGCGCATGGACCAAGAGCAATTCCAGAGATGCTGTATCCTTCGCTGCGGGTGTCATCGTGAGGAGGTTCGCCGCTTTTGCGAACCGACGTGACGATCTATGCATTTCAGCGGGCGTCACTCGAAGGCCGGAAAAGCAAATACATGGGCCCTCACGTCGCGTCCTAACGGACGCTCCTCAGGGTGACACGCTGGAATAATCGTTCTTGGGATACACCAACCCGGTCGTCGGGCTAGCGAACCATGGCGATGCGAACTTCGGGTAGTTCGAGGTAATACAAGAGCATCCCCGAGACTGCCATCGATATGCAGGAGAGGGAGACGTAGGGGCCATTGAGCGCCATTTCGCCATTGACCATGTGAGTGGCGTGAGGCCAAAGCATCATGAGACGGCTGATGATGTTGAAGCCGTGACAGAACGAGAGCACGTGCCAGGGCCAGACGTCGGTGCTGTGCCGCACAATTAATTGCAGGTCGGCCAGCACGACCATGATCAACAGCAGAAGAGGCAGCCACCATTCCTGGGAAGTCGCCGCAAACGATGCTGCCGGAAACAACAAGAACGGGATCACTTGAAGAATCAAAACGACGACAATAATCCCACGACTGGCGATCATCCGGGACGACATGATGACGTTCTCCTGAGCTGTGTTCCAATCAAGTTATAAAGTTCCCCATGTCCGGCTGTCAAGCACTGTTGGAGCGCATTTGGGTGCGTGGTTGAAGCGTGAGATGATTGCTCACGAGGGTTTGCGGGTTAACGGAACTGCGGAGGGTGCCGAGGCGTTGGGACAATACTTGGCGGTGCGGCGGCGAGCTATCACAAAGAAGCGTGACCAGGGTCACTGCCGCGGTTCAAACGCCTTGGCATAAGAATCCGTCGTTCAACAATCCAATGCATCGCACTACTTCCCCGAAATGCGGTTCTAGTCTAAGCTGGCTAGACCCGGCTGTTGCGGTGCGCAGAATGGGGATTTCGACGAGCAGTAAAAGGAGACGGAGTGAAAAAACTGTTCTTGACTGCGATTCTTTGCCTGTGGACGTATGCTGCTTTTGCTGCGGACACGATCAAAATTGGACTGCTGGCACCTATAACAGGCGCTTATGCGAGTGAGGGCCAGGGGATGAAACAGGTGCTCGAGCTTCTAACGGCGGACGTAAACGCCAAAGGGGGCATCCAGGGGAAACAGGTCACGCTGATTACCGAAGACGACGGTAGCGATCCGCGCACGGCAGCTCTGGCCGCGAACAAGCTTATTTCGCAGGGCGTGGTTGCCGTGATCGGCACCTACGGCTCTTCCGTAACCGAGCCGACGCAGGGCATTCTTGACGAGTCCGGGATTGTGCAGATTGCCAACGGCGCCACCGCCATTCGCCTCACGGAAAAAGGATTGAAGATGTTCTTCCGGACCTGCCCTCGCGACGATGAGCAGGCCAAGGTGGCGGCCGCGACCATCGCGAAATTAGGCTACAAGAAGATCGCGATCCTCCACGACAACTCGACCTATGCAAAGGGTCTGGCCGAGGAGACCAGAGGCCTGTTGCAGAAGCAGCCGGGCGCACAGATTGTTTTCTTCGACGCTCTTACTCCCGGGGAGAACGACTACAACACAATTCTGACCAAGGTGAAGCAGGCTCAGCCCCAAGTGGTTTTCTTTACCGGCTACTATAAGGAGGCAGGTCTGCTGCTGCGGCAGAAGAAGGAGATGGGCTTCAACGTTCCGTTCATCGGCGGCGATGCCACCAACAATACTGATGTGGTAAAAATCGCGGGCGTGCCGGCGGCTGCGGGCTTCTATTTCATAAGCGCGCCTCTGCCGCAGGATCTGCCAACCGCGAAGGCCTTCATCGATCAGTTCAAGAAAAAGTACGGCGCCGAGCCGAACTCAATTTACCCGGTTCTGGCCGGCGACGGTTTCAATGTGGTCGTGGCCGCACTCAAAGGCACCAAGGGCGGGAATTCGGCGCAGGTGGGAGCCTATCTGCACAACACCCTGAAGGACTTCCAGGGACTCACCGGGAAGATTTCCTTTAATGCCAAGGGCGACCGCGTGGGCGAGGTTTATAAAGCGTACAAGGTCGATGCCAAGGGCAGTTTCATTATGCAGTAACCTGAGTTTGCATGGGATACGCCGGGACTCTCCGGCGTATTCCCGGCAAGCCTTTTCACGGTAGATTGAGCGCGTGGCCGGCCATGGAATTTGCCATCATCAACGATTCAGGGGTCGAAGACCACATTGAATGATGTAATGATGCCCCGTCCGCTGCACGGCCGTTCTCTTCAGCATCCCGTTCAATTTTCTTATTTTTTTCGCGGGTGCCGCATTGCGTCCGGAGGGCGGGCGCGTTCGCATTCGAAGCCGGGGGAAGGCCGGAAATATCTATATATGTTGAGGGCGCGGCGCTACGGCAAAACCAGGGATACTATGTCCTTTTTCGTTTCGTTCACGGTCGCCGCTCCCTGATGGTCGCGTCGACTGGAGTGCTTTGGCTCCGGGATACATCATCCCTGGTTTTGCTATAACGCCCTTTGAGGAGCAATCATGCTTAGAGAGGTGTTCATCGGGCTATCGGAGAACCAGTCTCTGCGTCATTTTGCGGAGAGGTCTCCGTTGGGGCTTAAGATGTCTCGCAGATTTGTCGCCGGAACGACGATCGAAGAGCTGATCCAGGCGACGGAGACAGTGAACAGACTCGGTATTCACGCCAGCGTCGATAATCTGGGCGAGAATGTCACAAACCGTGAGGAGGCAGTAGCCAGTGCCAGGGTTTATCACCAGTTGCTGGACGAGATCGAGCGTCGCAAGCTCGATGTCAATGTAAGCCTCAAGCTGACGCACATGGGTCTCGATGTCGACGAGAAGCTTGCCCGGCAGGTGGTGACCGAGCTGGTCGAGCACGCGGCGCGAATCCAAAATTTCATCCGTGTGGATATGGAAGGCTCGGCCTACACGCAGCGCACTCTGGATTTCGTGCGCGAACTGCATCGCCAGCCCGGCTGTGCCGGCCGCGTGGGCACCGTGTTGCAGGCCTATATGCACCGCACCATGGACGATGCGAAGCTCCTGGTTTCCGAAGGCATTCGCATCCGCTTGTGCAAAGGCGCCTACAAGGAACCGCCGGGAATCGCATTCCAAGCGAAGTCCGAGGTGGACGCGAACTACGTGCGGGCGGCCAAATACCTGCTGAAAGGCGGCGTTTTTCACGGCTTGGCGACTCACGATGAGGCGATTATTACGGAAATCAAGAACTGGGCGAAGGCCGAGGGGATTGCACCCGGCGCGTTTGAGTTCCAGATGCTGCACGGGATCCGGCGTGACTTGCAGGAGCAACTGGCACGAGAGGGATGGGGCGTTCGGGTCTATATTCCATTCGGAACCGAGTGGTATCCGTACTTTATGCGGCGGCTGGCGGAGCGCCCTGCAAATGTCTGGTTCATTACCAAAAACCTGCTCCGGGGATAAGGCAATCGCGGAGTGGCGGAAGCCGGGGGTCGAGGAATAAAGTTAGAGCGGCGACTCTAATTCATAATTCGTGATTTTGGACATAATCACGGCGGCGGTGCCGCACACCTCGATGCTGGCGTTAACCAACGCCACGCTGCCTTATGTGCTGCGTTTGGCCAAGTACGGCGAACATGCCATGGCCGATGCGGATATTCGCGGAGGCGTCAACACCTATCGCGGCTTTCTCACCTACGCCGCGGTTGCCGAATCGCAGAAAAAGACTTGGAAGCCGGTGGAAGAGCTGGTGAGAGCGTAAGACAGTCTGGTTAAAGCGATCCCCGGTCGGTGTATCTCGGCATAGACTCAGTTTGTCATGGCGACCGGAGCGCCGAGCGCCAGTGGCCGGAGCAGCCAAGCTGCGTACCCGACGTTACCTTGCAAGCAAAAGGCTATTCGGGAGCGGAGCCACCCTTTGTTTTTTCAGCGGTAGAAACAAAAGGTGGCTCGACTTCGCTCGCCATGACATCCTCTTGGGATTTTGGCCGGGTGGCCTATCCTGGTTGCTTTTGCCAGGGTAGGGCTTTTTGTTGGTGAACTATGCTGGGAAGAGTCAACAAACCACCTTGCCCAGCACTGGAACTGCCCCACTCAAGCCAACGGAAGGCTTGAATGGGCCACCAGCCAGCCAAGCCTCACATGACCGCAGACACTTCTCTGTAACAACCTCAAGGCAAAAAAACGCGGTGGGCATTTGCCCACCGCGCGAGAGAATCTCGATACCCGCCATTA
>Ga0181536_10007270_pt1 | contig 10914 bp, 8 predicted proteins | sample PEATcosm2014_Bin_41_FD_121105 | JGI IMG/M metagenome (GOLD analysis project Ga0181536, IMG submission 121105) | Peatland microbial communities from MTU Mesocosm Facility, Houghton, MI, USA - PEATcosm2014_Bin17_60_metaG | ecosystem: Environmental > Terrestrial > Soil > Wetlands > Peat | place...
AGTCCCGCCCATAGGCGACGAAACTGATCCCGTCAGCGTATCCTTGGTCTGTTCGAGGTACAGAGTGAATGGCATGTCGCCTTGAGCGCCCCCGTGCGCCGTGCACTCCCATGTCCCGGTAAGTGGGCCGGGTTTAGGTTTTTTCTCACCGGCGTGTAAGCTAGCTGCTACCGCAACGACCGCCAGACACAGAACGATTGAAACCTTCTGCCTCATCTTCATGTATTTGCTCCTTATTTAATCTCATTGAATGCGCTGCCTAGCCATTTTACTGCGGCCCTGGCTTTTCCGTCCAGAAAAGTTCACAGTCAACAGTCGACAGTCGACAGTTAACAACAAACTCGTCCTTTTTCGGGAATCCTGTAACGCATTGGGAGGAGACCCAGTTGCGCTCTGTCGACTGTTGACTGTCGACTGTCGACTGTTGACTGATTTCCTCAAAACCAGAAATGCCAGGTCGTATCGACGAGCGCGTGGGTCAAGGCGCAGGCGGAAATTCTTTGGCGGTTTCGAAACGTGTATCCGTAGAACACCCCTGCCAGCGTAGCCAGAATCGCGTATCTCCAGTTGGGAACCGGAGCGTGCTGGAGATGTGACGCCCCGAATACAACCGCGGCAATCAGCAGGCCGTATACGCCCGTGGGCCCTCGGCGAATGCTGCGGCACAAAAGGTTTTGCAGGATTCCCCGGAAAAGCAGTTCCTCCGGGATGGCAACCGTGAGGTAGATGCCAAAGAATTGCAGAGGTAGCTGCCGCCATAAGGAGACGCTCGAAAAGTGCGGATGAATGAATTGCAGCGCCATCCCCAGTGGAATTCCGAAGAGACAAAAAGCGAGGAAATTGGCGAACCCGTCCACCACGTCCTGCTTCCTCCATAACAGCCGGTACCCCACGCCATCAAGGTTGCGGACGACCACAAAGGCATACATCCCTACGCACACACAAAAGAGTGGGCGGAAAAAGTAAAGGTCGTACGGCCAGGTCCAAATTCCCCTCAACCAGTTTGCGGAGACCGGAAGCCCCAGCGCTACCATGGCGACGACATCCCGCCACCCGAGGTGCGCGGGGCGATGCAGGCGGTCGGGCAGCAGCAACAACGTGGGCATTAGGACGTAGGCCAGCAATTTGCCGGCCCCCGAGTAAGAGAACGAGCCTGTTCCAAAGGCGTAAACGAGGTACGGTACCAGCAATAGAAAGGGCAAGCCGCTGGCTGCCCAAACCGATTCTACCGCCCGCTGGCGCAGGTAGCGGACGAGGCCCGGCTGGCTCAATCCTGCGAACGCGCAAAGGATGAGGGAAAGACTCAACAGTACGGCCGCCAGCCGCCTGGGGTCAGGATGAACCTGCAGCAAGATGACGACCTCAGCCGCAGCAGACATGGCGATCAAAACGATTAGGAGGAGGGCTGCTCTTTTCATCGCCTTTGACCACTTTCGCTCCTGAACATAACGAGGCTTGGACTCAGATCCAGGAGCATGCTCTCACCGCGAAGCGGTGGACCGTGAGTAGCCGTGGGCGCAAGCCCACGGTCGGTAATCCCCTGAAAAGCTGCCCAACCCGTCAGCCGACGGGTTGTCCAAGAGACGTTTCTGTCCCTCTCCCCCTTGGGGGAGAGGGTGGCCCGCGCTGGCGCTTTCTTCAGCCGGCGCGGGACGGGTGAGGGGGTGACGAGCCTGCGGGTTGTGGATCGTAAATGACCTTTGACCCACGGCTACTCAAAGTGCTCCCCTTACGGGGAGCAAAACCAGAAATGGAAAACTTGGCTCATTTGCGCCGAGTTTGCCCCTCGCTGGGGACAAGCTCCTCAGAACCGAAGTCCACTTCGACCAGGGGAATAAACTGCACGGGGCCGAGTTTCTTCAAGTCCTTCTCGAAGCCGGAGAGATTCCCTACTAACACAATAATATTGTTGTCGGGAGCAAGCCGCTGGCGAGCGGCGTTCCAAACCTCCTCAGCGGTGAGGGCCCGGATCTTCTCAGGGAACCGGTTCCAATAGTCGAGTGGCAGATTATACACCAGCAGTTCCAGCGTCTGGCTGGCGACACCTTCCGAAGTTTCAAAATCCAACGCCAGATGGCCAATCAGGTACCCCTGAGCGGTTTCAAGTTCCTGGGGGGTGATGGGGTGATCGTGCATGCGCTTGATTTGTTCGAGAGCCAGATGGACGCTCTTCATGGTCTCGGGTGTGCGGGTAAAGGTCTTGGCAAGCCACACCCCAGCACTCTGATAGGAGAGAAGCTCACTGGAAGCCTCATAGGTCAGACCCTCATGGCTGCGAAGGGCCTTGAAAAGCCGGTTTTCGGAGGGTCCGCCCAGAATTTGGTCGGCGACGCTCAGCGCCAAATAATCGGGGCTCTGCCTGGGTACCCCAAGGTTGCCAATACGGATTTCGGTCTGAACCGCATCCGGCTTGTCAATGGCGACAATCCGATGTGATCCCACTGTCGGTGACGCAGCAGGAATCAGGGGCGTTGCTCGGTTGATCCATGCGCCAAAGCGCTTTTCCGCGCGTTCAAAAGCTTCGCCCGTCTCGATATCCCCCACAATGGCGAGAACTGCATTCGAGGGTTGATAATAGTTGTTATAGAAGGCGCGGAGGTCTTCCGGAGTCATTCGACGCACCGAGGGAATGGTTCCGTCCTCAGGGTGGCCGTACGAGGTCCCGAGAAAGGCGAGGCGCCGCAAGGCCGCATCAGCAACGTAGTCAGGATCGTCGCCAACAACCTCGAGGCCCGAAAGGGTCTGCTTGCGCTTCCGCTCGACTTCCGAGGGCGCGAAGGTGGGATGGATCACCATGTCCGCGAGAAGGTCGAAAGCAAGGTCCTCATGGTCATTGAGGACGCTCAGGCTTACATAGGATTCATCCCAATCGGCGCCCGCATCAACTAATCCTCCGATCGAGTCAATGGCCTCGGAAATCTGGCTCGCGCTGCGTGTTGAAGTTCCCTCCGTCAGCAAGGCGCTCACCAGTTGCGCTGTTCCAGGCAAGCTCACCGGATCCGATTCTGCTCCCGACTTCACCACCAGCCGCAACGTCAAGATTGGAAGTAAATGGCGCTCGATGACGACCACTTTCAAACCATTGGAAAGAACGCGTAGCGCCGGCGCAGGAAGGACCAGGGGTTTGGGAGGCAACGCCTCCGGCGGGAAGTCACGAGCCAATGCGAGGGCGGTAAAAAGCAGAGCCGCCAGACAGAACAAGCCGCTCTTTGGAATGCGGCAGCTTGCTGCCGCTTTCCTTCGTCGGAAGCTTGCTTCCGACAGCGCCTCGAGCAAGCTCGAGACGCAAAAGCGGCAGCAAGCTGCCGCACTCCAAAGATCCCTTTGTGCGCTCATGGGCCACCCGCGCTTTGCCCACTTACTTGCTTATCGCCCGCCCCATTCTTTGTGTACACTTCCACCAGCGTCAAATTCTGCGCCACGAAATACTTCTGCGCCACGCGCTGGATATCCGCCGGCGTGACAGCCAGGAATCGGGCGGGTTCCGTATTCACCAGGTTTGCATCCTTCAAAATGACTGCCGCATAACCCAGTTCCTCCCCTCGCGTTTGGACCGTCTGCCGGCTCAAGATGAAATCGCGAAGGGTTTGGTTCTTGGCTTTCTGTAGTTCGTCATTGCTGACGGTTTGAGTTTTCAGCCGGCTCAGCTCCGCCTCGACCTCAGCCTCCCCCTCGGCTGGCGCGTGGCCCTGGTTCATGACGGCAAATACAAAGAAGAGATTGGGGTCTTCCGTGAAGTTGCCGCTGCTCTGGGCTTCCAGGGCAATCTGTTTGTCATAAACCAGCCGCCGATAAATGCGCGAACTTTCACCTTCCGAGAGGATGTTGGATGCCAGCCGCAGCGGGTAAGCGTCCGGGGTGCCATCCGCCGGCATATGGTAGCCTTCCACGAAGGCCGGAAGCGCCACGTTCAGAGAGAGTTTCACAATCCGCTCCGCAGTTTGGGGCGGCTCCTGCTGGATGTGGTTTGTAGGAAGGCGCGCTCCCCTTTCAAGAGGGCCGAAGTATTTCCGGATCATGGATTCGGCCTCCTGCGGGTCCATGTCGCCGACGATGACCACGGTGGCGTTGTTGGGGACGTAGTAGGTGTCGTAGAAATCGCGAATGTCCTCCAGCCTGGCATTGTCCAAGTCGTGCAGGCTGCCAATCGTCATGTGCTGGTACGGATGCACGCTGTAGGCATGTTGATACAAAGTCTCCACTACCGTCCCGTAAGGCGGGTTATCAAACCTCAAGCGCCTTTCCTCTTCCACCACTTCCCTTTCGTTGTTGAAAACAGTTTCCGTGATGTCCAGGTGGCGCATCCGGTCAGCCTCCAGCCACAGGACCACGGGAAGTTGTGAACTGGGTGTCGTTTCCCAGAAGACGGTCGAGTCCTCGGTCGTGTAAGCATTATCGACGCCACCGGACCGAATGACATAGTCGGAGAATTGCTCGGCCCCGATGTTCGTCGTCCCGTCAAACATCAGGTGTTCGAACAGGTGGGCAAAACCGGTCCTTCCCGGGGCCTCGTTCTTGGAGCCCACGTGGTACCAGACTTGAACGTTGACCACGGGCGACTGGTGGTCCTCCACAAGGCAGGCCTGGAGACCATTGGGAAGGGTCAGCGCTCGGATCGTCGTTCGAGGGAGGGTGACAGCTTTGGCCTCAAGGCAAATCCCCGTGAGAAGGAAAAGCGCAACCGCGAGGATGACCGCGCGCGCCTTGGGGGCTTGATGAAAGATTCTCGGCAACCTGCTCCAAACCTCAAAGGATTTTGACTGCAAACTGTTGATCTTATCATTGAGCCGCATAAACAGGTGACCCATTCAGACTTCGAGGGCGCCAGGAATCCGACCATATTATACGACAAAGTGTCCTAAGGACCTGGTTTCCCCTCCTTTAATAATCCTCGAAGTATTGCTTGACAAGTAATTGTGGGGGGGGGAGAATTGGATCACTTCTACTCTCGAAAACAGATCGGAGGTGCAAGATGTTTTCGCATCGAGCCACTCCCTTTCTCTTGGCCTTTCTAATACTCGTCTCACCTTTTTTGACTTCGCCCCGAGGATTTCGCGGCACCCAGACTCAGCCCGTTCAGCCACCGCCCTCGGCGGCCGCTGATCCGGCGGGCACGATCGATGGCGCCAAGAACCCGGAGTTGATCCCCGACGATGTTGCTTATCGGCTGGTGCTCCTCGCCGTTGCCGAACCAGAAGACGCCACGGATGCGCAGAAAGCCCGCTTTCGAGCCAAGATTGCCTCCGCTGGACTCAATGATGAGGACACAGAGGCTTTTCGCCTTATTCTTGCGGCTTTGCAGAAGGAACTGGACGCTTTGAACGCGCAGGCAAACCAGATTCTAGCTCGAGACCCGCTCCCCCTTGCCGGCACGCCCGACTATGTGCAGTTGCTCGACCTGAGCAAACAGAGGCAGCCGGTTTTCGCGGAAGCAATGAGCGCGCTGCCAGCCAGGCTGAGCGTGGACGGCGTGGCGAAGTTACAGGCGTACGTCCAGAGCGCCAAGCGAGGGATGAAGTATGTTCCGGAAAGCCCGATGGATTGACAGTAATTCGGCACGGCATCCCGACGCCGGCCTGGCAGGCGCCCCCGCGAGGCGCGTCCGCCTGAGGCAGTCTTCGGTCAAGCGTGAGGCCGCGATGAGAGCGATTTAAAATAAGAAGGGAGCAGCAGCTATGAACTCCATCGCACAAGTCGAGATAGAACCGCGACGACGACCGCAGCGGGCTTTCGTTAGCATTCTCCAGCGTGCCAGTCTCGTGTCGGCGCTTGCACTTTTCACGGCGCTGCCGTTGCACGGCGGCTGGACCTGGTACTCAGGCGCGTCGGTGGGCAGCGACGGCACCGTCTACGGCTGGGGCGTAACCGACGTCAGCACTTCCACCATGGTCCACTTTGCCTACGCCTCCACTACGCTCACCAGCCCGGTGAAGAAACGGCAAGCCGCTAGCGGAATGCGCAGCGCGCAGAACTCGGTCCGCGCAGACGTCTCGCTGCCCTTTGATCCCAATGACCTTGGAACCTACGTGGTTCAAACCGAGAACGAAGCTTTTTGCTACCTGTGCGAGTGCTGGTTCCTTAACTGCTGGACTGAGGGGCAGGCCCCTGAGATCCCCACTATTAGTGGCCCGCAGACGGTTTGGTGGTTCAACGGGGCGACTCCTTCTGGTTACCCCGTCAGCATCACGCTGTCTGCATGGCCGACGAACGCCGGTTCCTACAGTTGGACCATCAGTTCGGGATCAGACAAGGCGAATCTCAGCGGCCAAACCGCCAATCAGACCAACGTCACGGGCAAGGCGCTCAGTACAGCCCCTGGGGGCGACGTCGGTGTGACCGTCACTGCGGGCGGCGCAACTTCAAACCCGTACCCAATCACCGTCCGCGGGCCCAAGACCCTGGTAGCAGGTGCAACGACTGACCAATGTAATTCCAATTACGGGTACGATTCATTCCTGAACTACACTATCAAAGACAATCTATCAGCGCCGCTACCGTCGAGCACCCCGTTGAGCGAGAATTGGACTAGCGCGGTAACCAACGACTATACAAATGCAAACTGGCGCAGGGGTGATCCCCAAGGCTACACGAGCCCCGACTCAACTTTTGCCGACGACATTCAAGGAGAAGCCTTCAGCCTCCCCGCCAACCCAACGCCGAGCTGCCCCCCGCCGTTGGGCTCTACGCCAGTGCAGCACTGGGGTCAGGAGTGGCGAGTGGGAAGCTCAACCCCGGGTAGCGGCGCACGCGTGCAGACGGACAACATCCAAAAGTACTTAGACCACGCCCGCCATACGGGTATCGTTTCACCAGCGCCATAAGGCCAGGAACGGATAGGCTGGCCGGTAGGAGGGCGAATGCGCTCGGATCTTTCCTCATTTCTCTTGTTCTTGTCGAGCTTAGTGGCCGTGTCGCCGGGGAACGCAACCCTGGTTCCTAACCTGCATTTGGAGTCCCTTTGTAACCAGGGTGATCTCATTATTGTCGGCCTGGTAGCTGATGTGCGCCGAGGGGGAGAGACGACGATCAACATTCAGGGTCAAAGCGTGGAAGCACTTTCAATGAGCGCGGAGTTGAGCGCCCAAAAGGTCCTGAAGGGCAAACTAGCGAATGCGAGGGTCACCTTCAAATTTTTCATTCCTCCACCTTCTGGATACGGAGGAATCGCGCGTGGGCAGTTCGGCGTCTTCTTCCTTCGGGAGTCTAAGAGTGGCATCGAGATCCTCGACCCGTACCACCCGTATGTCGTGGCGCTCCCCGGCGCTCCTGGCACAAGCGGCACGTGCCTAGACCAAGTGACCGCTGAACTTGCCTACGTTGTGGCTTCGGCAGCGGCTTCGGCGCGGACGAGGATGGACGCTGTTGAGGGACTGCGTAGTCTCGACACTCCTGCGGCCACCGCGGCACTCGAAACGACAGCGCGAGGTCGTGACCTCGACGCCAGAACATTGGCCATCGCCGCATTGCTCGAGCGCGGCAAGATGGCGTGGCTCGATCCAGCCGCAAGGGTCCTGTTGTCCCAGGAGCAAGGCGTCGATGCGTATCCGGTCTGGCGTCTGACGACCGCCATCGAAGAAAGAGTTAAGGATCCAAAGGCCATTCCGACACTCATCCGCTTGCTGCATGCCCCTGACACCACGGTACGACGAGCCGCGGCAGCAGCCCTCCGCAGTATGCGAGATCAAGCCGCGATCGACCCGCTTCTGGCAGCATTGGCAGATAAGGATGATGACGTCGCCTATCAAGCTGCCTTTGGGCTAGCCGAGATCACCGGAGACCTGCAGCATGGACCGGGACCAATGGACGACTTCAAGAAGGATAGGCAGAAATATGTTAGTTACTGGCAAACTTGGGCTGAGTCGAGGAGGTAGAATCGCTGGCTGGCGCAGAGCGCAGCTTTGCGCTTAAACCTGAACCCGGTGTGAACGGTCGTCGCCCGGCCCGCTGCCAGCGCCGGGAGCCCAGCGCTTTCTGAATTCCCCGGGGGCGGCTGCCAAACATCACTTTTAGTGGTGTCAACTAAGGCGAAAATAGCCAACCTCAAGCCTTCTAGCAAAGACTTCTGCTACGCTCTTGATGCTGCTACCGCCGGATTGAGGCTAACACTCTCCGCCGTGCCAGTCTCCTCTCGGCGCTTGCACTTTTCACGGCGCTGCCCTTGCACGGCTGGGCCTGGTACTCAGGCGGGTCGGTCGGCAGGGACGGGACCGTCTACGGCTGGGGCGTAACCGACGTCAGCACTTACACCATGGTCCACTTTGCCTACTCCTCCACTACGCTCACCAGCCCGGTGAAGAAACGGCAAGCCGCTAGCGGAATGCGCAGCGCGCAGAACTCGGTCCGCGCCGACGTTTTTCTCGCCTTTGATCCAGGTGACCTTGGAACCTACGTGGTTCAAACCGAGAACGAAGCTTATTGCTGCCTGTGCGAGTGCTGGTTGCTTAGGTGCTGGACTGAGGCGGCGCCAGTGCTGCGGATGACCCAATGGGCCGCACTGAGGAGCGTTGACAACACCCCGGATCCCATTTGCAACTGTGCCCGAACGACCCGCTACTACCAGGGCCTCGACGCCTACGGATGGATCCCCAACGCAGAATGGTGGGTGCTCAACGAGAGCTTCACTGCGAAGAACTCGAGCTGCGTCAACGGGCCTGTCATCGACGAAAGCAACAACGAGGACGTCGGGTTCGAGGACGTGATCGAGACTGGGTGCAGTAATCCCGGCTGCGTTTTCGAGACCAACCAGACCTTTTCAGTCGCGCTTGTCCAGGGGGAGGTTTTGACCCAGGTGCCCGGTGTTGAATGCGTGGGGATGACAGACACGCAGTGCCTGGCGGTTGTCAGCGGGGGCACCCATAAGGGATGGCACACAAAGGTGACGAACACCTCGGTCACCGTCACGGACAACTGATGTTGGGAAGGCCATGACCAAGATAGCTCGATGGTGCGCCCGCCTCGCCTTGATCGTTCTGGCCGCCGCCAGCTATGGCCACTGGGCGGACGACGCAAGCTTCCTCCACAAGGGCGTTTGTCAATTCGCATTTCACGGCAAAGATTTCCGTAAGGGCATCGAGCATCGCCCCGATGCCGGGCCAGCCGGAATGTCTCTCGCCGTGCGCCACCTGGCTTGGCACGCCGAGGTTCCAATCTGCTTTGAGGGGCTTCCCTCATCGCGGAACGACACCGTTGTCCCGATTGAAATCAAGGCCAACCACGTGACCGTCGGGGACATTCTCGACCAGATGGTCTCACAGGATCCCCGGTACGTGTACAGGGAGCGGCTGGGCCTGATCGAGGTTCTTCCCTACGGTGGGGACCGCGACCGCACGGACTGCCTGAACTTGGTCATCCCCTCGTTCAAGGAACGGAGCGACTGGAACGGGCTCATTCACGACCTCCGGGTGAGGGTAGCCATTGTCTCAGGGTACACCAAGCTGACGGGAGGGGTAATCATCGGCGCCTCAGCTCTTCCCCACCCACCGCCCGGCCTTTTCGATGCCAACTTCGAGAACCAAACCGTGCGCGACATCCTCACCACGCTCTGCGCTAAGGTCAGCAACATGGCATGGACGGCCGAGTTTAATGCCCCCCGCGTCAGCTGCCAAGACATGACATTCCATACGTACCAGCCGAGAATGTGGCACCCTTCCGACACCGTCCCTCTTACTTACTCTCAAGGGCTTCCGAAAACTTGCGTCGAATGCCACTATCACAAGCCTTGTGGCGCCAAATGAAATTCCTCAATTCCGGCGGGTGGCGCAGACGTCATTTTGGAGGTGTGAAAAAATTGGCAAAATCGGATTTTTTTATCCGTAAGTGACTGAAAACACGAGGGGCGAAATTCAAAATTTCGATTTTTTCACAGCTTCTTTGTGATGTCTGCCACATACAAGGGCTGCGTGAGGCTGAGGTACGATCTTTCTCTGCCTCCGTAACGCCATTGCTACGCCCTCCGTCAGCTTACTCCACAACCAGTACCTCTCGCTGCGCCCCACCCTTTAACTCAGAGCCATTCAAGCGGAAGTTCGTCGCCACGCTTGCGGACATGTGCGCCGAACTCCGGTTCCGGGTCAAACGATTCCTCCAACGAATCAATGGCTCACTGAATCGGTGATTCAATTCCCAAGACCCGCAGCCCCGGAGGGCGGGACCTGCGCTACGATTCCTCCAATGAGTCAATGACCCAATGAATCAATGATTCAATTCGCAAGGTCACTCGGTGTACTTCTGCGCGATGGGATAGCGCCGCCCCATGCCGAAAGCCTTGGCGGTCACTTTGAGTGTGGGAGGGGCCTGCTGCCGCTTGTATTCGGCGCCATCGACCTTGCGGATCGCGTCCCTTACCAAGGCGATGTCGAAATGATGCTTTTCCGCAATCTCCTGGGAGGACAGGGCCTCCTCGATGTAGTCCTTCAGGATGGCGTCCAGGACTTCATAAGGGGGGAGAGTGTCCTGGTCGGTCTGATTGGGACGCAACTCGGCCGAAGGGGGCTTTTCAAGACAGGCTTGCGGGATGCGTTCCCCGGCGCGGTTCACGTAGCGCGCCAAGTCGTAAACCATGATCTTGGGGACGTCGGCGATGGCGGCCAGCCCCCCGGCCATGTCGCCGTAAAGAGTGCAGTAGCCGGCGGCCAGCTCGGATTTGTTGCCGGTGCTGAGGACAAGTGAACCAAACTTGTTGGACAGGGCCATGAGAATATTGCCGCGAACTCGCGCCTGGATATTCTCTTCCGTCACGTCGCGTGGTTTACCTTCAAAGGCCGGGTCGAGCGCGGTGAGATAACTTTCGAAGATGGGGGTGATGGGAATAATCCGGAAGTCGATGCCTAGATTGCGGGCCAGCGCTTCGGCATCCCGGATGCTTCCCGGAGAGGAATAGGGACCGGGCATGCCCACCCCGGTGACGTTCTGGGG
>Ga0181536_10007273_pt1 | contig 10913 bp, 9 predicted proteins | sample PEATcosm2014_Bin_41_FD_121105 | JGI IMG/M metagenome (GOLD analysis project Ga0181536, IMG submission 121105) | Peatland microbial communities from MTU Mesocosm Facility, Houghton, MI, USA - PEATcosm2014_Bin17_60_metaG | ecosystem: Environmental > Terrestrial > Soil > Wetlands > Peat | place...
ATGAACCAAAGAAGAACGAAGTTGAGAGTTACGCGCGTAGCCGCCCGACAATCATCCTGCCCATAGGAGGCAAACACCTTGTTTCGAAAATATAGCGGTTGAGCATTAATCCGTGCGACGCTATCTACCTCGCCTAGAAGAAAACTGGCGAAGGAGCTGCCGTCGACGCCGAAATTAGGATTGCTGGAATCTGGAGTGGAGGTGGTCCTCTGGCTAAAATCAAACGTACCTCCACAAAGCTGGCATGCGATAAGATCTTGGTAAGTGCGGCGGACCTGTCCCCCAAAGTTGAAAGTGTGACGTCCTTTGCTCCAAAGCCAGTTGTTGACCACGACAATACCTAGATTGCGGCTATTTAAGTTAGTGAGTGCTCCTGGCCCAAAGGCCGTGTAACTACCCGAGAGAACCCCCCAATCCGTGGGGACATTTTGGCCATCGAAATTGACAACCGGGAATGTAGTGCCGCCAACCACACCTGGAAAGCTGACATGCTGATTGGCGTTTTCTTGCAGGATGTTGTTTCGAATCCAATCAGCACCGGCTGTCACCACTAGGTTCGGGGTTATGGTTTTCACGTAATTCAGCAGAAATCCTGAACCGTACTCCGTGTTGTTGATTTGACTCTGCAGTTCGTTGCTGGGAGCCACAATCGGCGCCGAGCTAAAGGAGGGGTAATTCACTGTATCCCGCCATTGACTGAAGTGGATACTTTGAGACGCGCTCAGATTATGATCGATCGTGTAGGCCCACAGATTCTGTCGAATAGGAATCGAATTAACGGCCGGAAACTCATTGTTCTCCAACCCAAAAACAGTACCTGCCCTATTTGGATTAGGTATAAACGGTAAAACAGACTTAGCTAGTGGACTGATGCGTGATTGGGGAATGATATTACCCGGAAACGGCATGCCGGTCCGGGGATCATAAATTGGGATTACGTTGCCATTCGCGTCGACAAACTTACTGAAATCGCCGTTCTTCATAGCCACGGTTGGTACGGTCCCGATGCCCTGCACAGCCTGGTTCTGCCTGAACCAGTCATCACTGAAATGGAAAAACGTGCGATTCGTCCCCTTGTACAGTTTGGGCAGAACGATCGGGCCGCCCAGCGTAAAACCATAGTTGTTCTCCTGATTGACAGGGGGCTCCGGGTTTCCATTGGCCCCGAAACGGGTTGGGAAAAATCCATCGGAGTCGAAGAACTGGTTGCGCAGGATTTCGAAGCCGTCCCCATGGAATTGATTAGTGCCCGACGCCATGTTATAGGTAACGGCGCCTTGCCCCAGCCCGTATCGTGCATCGTAGGTCGAGCTATTGACCCGAAACTCACTTACCGATTCATAAGGCGGATTGATATAGGTTTGGTTGCCAGCATATTGCACGAATGCGACGGGAACGCCATTAAATTGAACTTCATTTTCGAAAGTCTCACCACCGTCGATGATATGGTTGTTGGAAGTCCCCTGCACGCCCGGCGCAAGAAAGATAAACGAGTCAATCTGCCGCGCCAAGCCACTAATTTCAATGGGAGCAGTCTTGACCAGTTCGGGCTCGAGAGTTGTGCCTAACACTGGCGACGTAGTCTCCAACGCGATGGCGGCTTCATGCACTTCCACCGTCTCATTGGTGCTGCCCGGCACCAGCTTAAAGTCAATCGTCGACATCTTAGCAACTTCGACGATTATTTCCGCCCGCTCTTTCTTGAATTGCGCTGCGTCCACCGCAACCGAATATCCACCGGGAAGCAATCCGACGACTGAAAAAGTTCCTTCCGACGAGGTTGTTACCGGTGTCACGACGCCGGTCGCGTTATTCGTAACGGTTACGCGAGCCGAGGCTACTGTAGCTCCGCTGGAGTCCGTGACCGTACCGCTGATGCCGCTTACCACTTGAGCTTTCAGGGGAATGCGTGCAAATAACACGGCGACAGAAAGCACGAGCACCGGGAGGAACGCACCACCAGTCCACCTTTGGAAGCGCCGAAGAGAACTGCCGAAGCTCTGAGTCATTGTCCACCCCCAAACTTTAAGATTAAATTGCGACCATCTACTATGAGTCGCAACCAACGGTTACCTTTCCAGCACGAGCATTCCGTCATCGCCTACCGCTCGATCATTTCCAAGAAGAGACAATTAATGCGAGCAGGGAAGGCGCGAAACTGCGCGGTGGTTTCCGCCGGTTCGTGTTTGTCATCCCTATCCTTTAGTGCGCTTGGGCGTCCTTGCCCAAGGTGGGAGCCGGATGCGGTAACTCCGCTCGTCCGGATCTCAGGAGGGGGTCATGAGTGATCACGATTCCTACTCCGCCTTGAGCGCGAATTACACAATATCGGTACTGCTGTGCTCCCGTTATCTGCTCGCAGACTGCGTCGGCACAGACTGTCCCTGCGGAGCCGCGCCCCAAAACACTCTCCATACGCTGCGCGCCTGCAGGATCGTTCCTGACAAACCCCTCAGCCCGTTTGTTCTTCTTTATCGACGCCCTCGATTACATCTCTCGCACACTAATCTTAGGTCTGGTGAATTAAGCAGGCTAGTAGATTTCAACGATTGTTTGTTGAAAGACCACGACGACGACGGGTCGCTCTCACACTGCAAACGGGAGTGCACATGCGCCTTGTCCCGGTGAGCGAGTCGCCCAACGGAAAGCAAACGCAGTCGACATCGATGGACGCTAACAGGATTCAAGGGTTAGGCGATTTGAAAGCCCTGGAACAGGCCGCTCCCAAGCATCTGTAAATAAAGCCCAAAGTTTTGTTGAAGGAGACCCAACCCGATTCTTTGGACGGCGCCCTATTTGTGGCCCCAGTAGAGTTACATTTTCCGAAGAAGAACGGAATCCGCCGCGAGAAAGACGCCCGGTTTCGAATCGGGAGGGTTGCGAATTCCAAGAACCCGATCGATCTGAGGTCAGGACCTACAAACGACCAATCTTTGGAGGAAACGACTTCAAGACCCCAAGATTTTCCTCGCGAAAGATGCCGACTTGTGGGAATATCTTCGGTCGGGTGGTCGGTCGGAATTGCCTCTGGTTGACGAGACGGACGATCTTAAGAGATTAGCCTTCGCGCCCGAGGCGCCATTCGGTTATCATCTGGCGGTTGCCACGACAATGGGACTTATTCCTAGAGCTTTCATGTAGTGAATTTTAATCCTTGGGCAATGACAAGAACTGAAAAACTTCATCGCTTGAGTTCGAAGCACCGCTCTCAGGTGCGCTCGGGCCAGTCACCCAGATCCTCGAACTGCACCCCCCTTCCCCCTAAGTCCTTCAAAGATGTATTCCGTCTCATCGAACACCAAATCAACACGTCTGGAATCCACGAATGGGGGTTCGACGTCTCTTGCCCCCTCGATGTGGTCTTCTTGACCGAGGACGGGCGGCACCACGTGAGCATGAACCGGCACCGGTATTTTGAAGTCGTCTACGTGTGCTCGGGCCCAGCGGAGTGTCGCATTGAGACCAGATGTCTTATGGCCCGCGCTGGCGATCTCATAGTGATCGGGAGCGACTTGCGCCATAGCATCATCGGCCCTTCTTCGCCCATGACGTTAGCCGCGATGTTCTTTGAGCCGGAGTTAGTTTGCGATGGCAGTTGCGACGGCCCGGAATATTTGACTCCGTTCTTATTTCAGGATTCGCAGTTTCCGCATATTGTGCCGGCCAACACAGGGGTTCCAAGCCAGGTCCTAAACATTATGCTCCGCATCCATTCCGAACTCCCCTCCAGTTCCCTTCGATCGCGGCTGACAGTGAAAACCTACCTGAAAATGGCTCTCATTTTGCTGGTAAATCACTTTGCCTCCTGCGGCAGAACGTGGGAGATACTCCAAAATCAGCAGCGTGCCCTAGAGCGCCTCCAGCCGGTCTTTTACTTCTTGAGAGACAACTGCGAAAAGACGATTCCTGTAGGGGAGGCTGCACATATTTCCGGGATGAGCGAATCGCACTTCATGAACTTCTTCAAAAAAGCGACTGGTTTGTCTTTTGTAAAGTACCTGAACCACTATCGAATTGAGCGCGCCCAAGCGCTGCTTGCCATCTCGGACGAGCCACTGGCCAGCATCTGCCAGAAGCTTGGCTTCTGCGACCAGAGCTATTTCAGCATGGTTTTTCGCAAACTAGTGGGCAGTACTCCAGCCGCCTATCGTCGGCATTGCCAAAAAGCTAGTGATTCCGTCGCGCGTTATGGCAGTCTCGACGAACTTGAGAGTATGAGGCGTTGGGTTCAACGGATACGATCTGCCTTCAGCCCCGAGCAACGAGACGGATGAGACTCATGAGTGCGACCAACCTGAAATCGAATGCGCCCGTATCAGTTCTCACGGAAGATGACCTTCGTGAAATGAAGCTCGTCAAAAAGTATGGCGCGACCGACGTTTATATCAATGGCGAGCAGGCGGGCTGGCATCCTTGGGTCAATGGCCTCTTTATTAAGCCGTACCGATACGAAACCAAAGGTGGGCTGTCGGTTTTTATGCTGTGGGCGCCGAAGGCTTCGGCCCTCGGGAAACACCGTCACCGGGGCGCAGTCACTGCCGTCACGATCGAGGGCGACTGGGGCTACTTCGAGTACGATTGGGTCGCTCGACCCGGTAACTACGTCGTCGAGAACCCGGGAACCATTCACACCCTTCGCATGGGTGAAGGTGCAAAGGTCGTATACAGCGTAAGTGGTTCGATTGAGCGTGCGCTCGATCATTCGCCTGTTTCCTACACAGCATGTGCTCGAGGATGGACTCAATGAGAACAGCAAGCTTCGCTGTGTTCCCTGGAGACGGTTTCTCTTGTCTGCTTTTAATAGCCTTTCTTGTTACGACGGCGCATGCCGCCACCTACACCACCAGCTTCCCCCTAACCGAGAACCCAATCTCCGAAAACGCGAATTGGATCAACGGCAAGACGACAGGCCTTGATTGGTCGGATTTTTCCTCGACGCCAGGACTTGCGATTGGATTGCAGCATGGCCCGAGCGGCTACGACGATTCTGTTGCGATCTTGACCGGGAACTGGAAACCCGATCAGATGGCCCAGGCAACGGTCCACACCGTGAGACAGAATGACGCTTTTGTGGAGGAGCTAGAATTGCGACTGCGGAGTTCTATATCTGCCCACAATTCTACGGGCTACGAAATCATGTTTAGGTGTTCGAAAACACCCGAAGCATATGTGTCTATCGCCAGGTGGAACGGCCCTCTAAACGATTTTACGATTCTCACCCACCATTCTGGTTCACAATACGGTGTCGCAAATGGAGACGTCATTAAAGCAACGATCGTTGGAAATCTCATTCGTGTGTACAAAAACGGAATACAGATCGACCAAGTCACAGACGACGAGTACAGGACAGGGAGCCCAGGTATTGGGGCCTACATTGAAAAGACCACCGGAGTGAATGGCGATTACGGATTTACCAGCTTTACGGCGTCGGACGACCCAATCCATGACAAGTGATTCGCGCGCGCAAGTTTTCTTCTCGCAGACATATCTCACATCGACCCTTGTATATCTCGGGCTTGGCCCTTCGGCGCTGGTCGTACACGCCGCCAAGAGCATGATTACCACGCTGGCGCATTCCAGCATCCCCTGGGACAAACCTTTTTATCAGCATCGTGCGCTACATCCCGTTGCGTGGGTGCTTGAACGCCTGATTTCCACGCCCGCCACACACCACGCTCACCATGCCGCGACCACCGATGACGGTGTTGGCTACTACAAAGGAAACTTCGGATTTTTCTCTGGGACGTGTTGTTCGGTACCGCTGACATCTCGCGCCAATACCCGAAGTCGTATGGCATTTCGCACTATGCGGGAGATCCGTGGTACGCGCAGTTTTTGCGGCCGGTGTTCAAGTCCAACGTGGAGGGCAGCGAGTTGGCGGCGAACGGACCCTTGGTGAAAGAAGAACCATCGTCAAGGCTTTCGCTGGCAATTGAACCCGGCAGCGGAGCAATTGGACTCAGTTCGCGAATTGTTTAGCGCGGTATTGCTCGTTGGCCCGATTAGCAACCTTTTAACCGAGTCATCTCCGAATGACTTAGACCAATAGGATTTCTATGAAAACAAACAGCGCATTGAAGGTGTTAACATCGATGTTAATACTTGCATGGAGTGCGGAACTCGCACTGCATGCTCAAAATACAGAGCCATATCAAGGATTTGTCGGCCGAATCGCAAGGAAGAAGCGCTCCCATGCCTGATTTTCAAGTTATGGCCAAGCCGCACGGGCCCATTTGCAATCTGAAGTGCTCCTATTGTTATTACCTCGAGAAGGAAAACCTGTACCCAAACCAGGCGCAATGGCGCATGTCTTTGGAAGTCTTGGAGAGCTTCGTACGTCAATACATCCAAGCGCAGAACGGCCCGGTGGTCACGTTCGTCTGGCAGGGCGGAGAACCTACCCTGTTGGGCGTGGAATTCTTCCAGAATGTTATTGCGCTTCAGAAGCGTTATGCAGGCGGCAAAACCGTGGAGAACGCCTTCCAGACCAATGGCATCCTGCTTGACGACGCATGGTGCGAATTCCTGGCGGCTCATAAATTCTTGGTAGGGCTTTCGATCGATGGACCCTCTCATTTGCACGATGCTTACCGGCTTGACCGCGGTAGTCAGCCAACCTTTGACCGGACAATGCGGGGGTTGAATCTTCTGAAGAAGCATAAAGTCGAGTTCAACACGTTGACCGTTGTCAACTGTAAGAACTCGCACTTCCCACTCGATGTCTATCGGTTCCTTAAGGGAATTGGCAGCAAATATATTCAGTTCATCCCCGTAGTCGAGATGGAGGCGGAAGAGCCCAACCGCGAGGGACTGCGCCTATTGAAGCCGTATTCGTCCGAGCCTGCCGCCATCTCGGAGTGGTCGGTAGAAGCAGCGCAGTACGGCAAATTTCTGCAAGTCATCTTCGACGAATGGGTGCGCAAGGACGTCGGCCGCACCTTCGTGCAGATTTTCGATGTTGCCCTCGAATCCTGGGTGGGTTTAGAACAGACCCTCTGCGTTTTCAATAAGCAGTGTGGCAATGCGATGGTGCTCGAACAAAACGGCGACCTCTACTCATGCGACCATTTTGTTTACCCGGAGAACTTGCTCGGCAACATTCTGGATCGCCCGCTGTTCAGCATGGCTAACTCGCCAGGCCAGAAGCGCTTTGGACAACTAAAGAGCAACAGGCTCCCGCAGTATTGTGAAAAATGCGACGTCCGCTTTGCCTGCAACGGCGAGTGTCCCAAGCACCGCTTTTCTCAAACACCGTCTGGCGAAGGCGGGTTGAACTATCTGTGCGGGTCTTACAAGCACTTCTTTCGTTACATCGATCCGTACATGAAATTCATGGCGCAGGAACTACGCAGCAATCGCGCCCCCGCAAATGTAATGGCTTGGGTACGCCAGCGAGACCTGTGAGGCAATCGAGAAGCTGTTCACTTCATGAATAACGGAAGTTGTATTTGAAAGAAGCACCCGCACTGCGGGCGTATCCGTTCCGGAGTGGAGTCTGGGCGGAGACCAATTAGGAGCTCTATGAAAAAGAAAAGTGTATTGAACGCGTTGACATCGACGTTAATACTTGCATCGAGTGCGCAACTCGCACTGCATGCTCAAGAGACACAGCCCTATCAAGGAGTCGTTGGCAGAACCCTCGCCGAGTCCAAAGAATGGTGGCCGGAACCCGTGAAAGCGCCTGCCGGCGCCCCAAACGTGGTGTGGATACTCTTGGATGATGTGGGCTTTGGCGCTGCCGGCACATTTGGTGGGCTCATACAGACGCCCACGTTCGACAGTCTAGCCAGCCAAGGTTTGCGCTATACGAACTTCCATACGACCGCGATCTGCGCCCCAACCCGCTCCGCGCTGCTGACCGGCCGTAACAGCGCATCCGTGCACGAATCCGGATTTTCCCACACGATTATGTCCGCCGGATTCCCCGGCTGGGATGGCAGAATTCCTTCCACCGCCGGAACCATTGCAGAAATTCTTCGTGACCATGGCTACAACACATTCGCGGTTGGCAAATATGGTGTCACCCCTGATGAAGAGGCGACCGATGCCGGCCCCTTTAATCGTTGGCCAACCGGAAAAGGATTTGATCATTTCTTCGGATTCCTTGGTTCGTCGACCGACCAGTATAAGCCGGACCTGGTGGAAGATCAGGCTCATGTCCGTCCCGATGGGCGACACCTCAGCGCTCAGATCACCGATAAAGCCATCTTTTATATCGATCGCCAGAAGAAGGTGGCTCCGAACAAGCCATTCTTCCTCTATTACGCGCCAGGCGCCACTCATGATCCGCACCAGGTAGACAGATACTGGAGCGATCAATACAAGGGCAAATTCGACAAAGGCTGGGACGTTTACCGTGAGGAGGTTTTTGAACGTCAAAAGAAGCTCGGCGTTATTCCTGCCGATGCGAAACTTCCAGCTCGAAACCCTGATATCAAGGCTTGGGACCAATTATCAGAGGACGAAAAAAAGCTTTATGCGCGCTTCATGGAAGTGTATGCGGGTTATCTGACATACACAGATTATGAAGTTGGCCGTTTGATCAATCACTTAAAAGAGATCAACCAATTGGATGACACGCTTGTTTTCGTCATGATCGGCGACAATGGCGCAAGCAAAGAAGGCACTTTGAATGGGGACATCGATCGCGATGTTTGGAGCACCAAGCCTTTAACAGAACAAGAAAATATTAACTATAACTTGAGCAAGATTGGTGAAATCGGAACGCCCGACGCCACCGAGGGGAATTATCCGCTCGGCTGGGCTCAAGCCGCAAACACGCCTTTCAAGTTCTGGAAGCAAGATGCGAACAGTGAAGGCGGCACTCACAATCCCCTGATCGTCTTTTGGCCGAAAGGAATTAAGGATAAAGGAGGAATTCGTACCCAGTACAGCCACGTAATCGACATTCTTCCCACGACACTCGATCTTGTGGGCATCAAGGCGCCCGAGCAGATCAGGGAAATCAAGCAGCAGCCCATCGAGGGAACTTCATTGGCATACTCGATTGACGATGCCAACGCGCCTTCCCGTCACACACTGCAGTACTACTACATCTTTGGTTCGAGAGCGATTTATCACGACGGGTGGAAAGCTGAATTGCCTTATCCAATCTTTGTCACTGGAAACGCCCCAAGCAAACAGGCTTTTGATGAAAACGCCTGGGAGCTCTACAACCTGAATGAGGACTACACCGAGCAAATCGACTTAGCCAACAAGTACCCCGAGAAGCTGGCTGAACTAAAAGCTCTGTTCGAAGAAGAGGCCAAAGCTCATCACCTCTATCCCTACATCACATGGGACGATGTCTTTAATGGACGAATTCACCGAACCAAAGACTCTAAGCCATTTTTCCCATTTTTCGAGGCTGTGAAAGATGCAACTAAGGGCGGTAAGAGTCAATAGCTTTGGTCATTTGTCCGATTTTGTGTACTAGTGGGCCTGGGCCTGGAACCATTGACACGGTGAAGATCCAAATGGAGAAGTGATCATGACCGCTTCGAGGACATGGGTTTCGACGGGACGAATTCTGGCGCTCGTTTTTTGCGTTTGCGCGATCGCCACGAATCGTTCCGCTGGAACGCAGAACGCCGCCGCGCAGAGTGACGTCCCGATGCAATGCGACAGCGGCATGTCACGTCATTCTTTGCACGAGGCGGCTGTGCAAGCGGCTGCCTTACGGGCGGCGATGCTTGACAGTGGGGACGCGGCTGCGCCGGCGGAAACCGGCCGCGCAAAATCCGGCAGGTTGCCGGATGCTCCTGACGGCATGGTCTGGATTCCGGGCGGGCGCTTCTGGATGGGCACGAACCACATGGAGGACGCCCAGCCGGTACACCAAGTCGAAGTGAAAGGCTTTTGGATGGATCGGACGGATGTCACGAATGAGGAGTTCGCACGATTTGTCCAAGCCACCGGCTATGTGACCATCGCCGAGCGGCCGCTGGATCCAAAAGAATTTCCCAATCTCGCGCCAGACGAGTTAAGTCCGGGGTCGGTCGTTTTCACACCGCCGGCAGGGCCAGTGCCGCTCGATCACCCACTCGCGTGGTGGAGATCTGTGCGAGGTACGAACTGGCGCCATCCCAATGGCCCTAACGGTGATCTTCGCGGGAAGGAAAAATATCCGGTGGTTCAGATTGCATGGTCTGACGCCTTGGCGTATGCAAAGTGGGCGTGCAAGCGACTTCCCACGGAAGCCGAGTGGGAGTTTGCGGCACGCGGTGGCCGCGACCGGCAAACCTATCCCTGGGGCAATGAGCTCAATCCCAACGGTAAGTGGATGGCGAATACATTTCAGGGACATTTTCCCTACAAGAACAGTGCTGAAGACGGCTATGCGGGCGTCGCCCCGGTTGCCTCGTTTCCCCCGAACGATTTTGGTCTCTACGACATGTCAGGAAACGTTTGGCAGTGGGTTTCGGACTGGTATCGCCCGGACTACTACGCCCAGCTTGGACACGAGGAGATAGCAATCAATCCGCAAGGGCCCCCTGACAGTTTCGATCCGCAGGAACCCGGCGTGGCCAAGCGCGTGCAAAAGGGCGGATCGTTTTTGTGCACCGATCAGTATTGTTCCCGCTACATGCCGGGAGCGCGGGGCAAGGGTGATCCGGATACAGGAACAAACCACTTGGGTTTTCGCTGCGTACGCGCGCAATGAAGACCCAAACTTCTTGATGTATAGGAAAATCAAAAATCCAATTAGCTCGGCTTTTCAGATGCCCAGACTTACGAGGTAAGCCTGGGCATTTCCATTGCTCGGTTTTGCGACGTATCGAGGTCAAATGTGGTGGCGGCCGTGGCGTTCTGGGCTGGACACGGCACGCAGAAGTCTGCTGCGCCGGTTTTCGCCCGGCTCACCTTCCGTGGTGGCCATGTCAGCTCTGCGCGGTTTTCTCCCGACGGCCAGA
>Ga0181536_10007277_pt1 | contig 10910 bp, 8 predicted proteins | sample PEATcosm2014_Bin_41_FD_121105 | JGI IMG/M metagenome (GOLD analysis project Ga0181536, IMG submission 121105) | Peatland microbial communities from MTU Mesocosm Facility, Houghton, MI, USA - PEATcosm2014_Bin17_60_metaG | ecosystem: Environmental > Terrestrial > Soil > Wetlands > Peat | place...
CGGACATCCGGGATTGCAGCAGACGACCCGGCTGGAAGAAAACGTGCTGGTGACCGCCGACGGCCCGGTGGTGTTCACCCTGATGGAGCACATGGAAGAAGCGATGCGGTAGCCGATCGGGTTAGTCGATCGGGTTAGAGTAGGCGCCGGCCATCCGTGGCCGGCGCCGTTTCGCGTGAGCCGTGCGCGTTCCGCAAGGCCAAGGCGGCTTTATGACAACGGTGTCCGAGGAACGAAGCTGATATGAGAGCGATGATATTGAAAGCTCCGCGGGAACTGCAATTCACGGAGCTGGCTCTGCCGCCGCTTGCCGAGGACCATGTTCGGGTTCGAGTCACCCACAGCGCTATCTGCGGCACGGACCTGAAAATTTACAAAGGCGACATTCCGGTTCGCCATCCGCTCATCATGGGCCACGAGATGTGCGGCGAAGTGGTCGAAGGAGAAGACAGCCGCATCCGCCGCGGCGAGCGGGTGATGATCGATCCCAGCGTTTATTGCGGAACCTGTTTCTGTTGCCATGCGGGCCGGACCAGCATCTGCCCCAATGGCGTTCTGCTGGGGCGCGACCGCGACGGCGGCTTCGCGGAGTATCTGGCGGTGCCGCGCCGGCAGATTTTTGCCCTGCCGCAGGCGGTGGACAGCCGGCAGGCCCCTTCGATTCAGGTTGCCACCACCTGCTTGCACGGTCAGCGCATGCTCAACATCTTTCCGGGGCAATCGGTGGTCGTGCTGGGACTGGGCGTGAGCGGGCAAATCCACGTGCAGTTAGCCAAAGCACGCGGCGCTTACCCGGTGATCGGCGTGACGCGCAGCGCCTGGAAACGCAGCCTGGCTGAAAAACTCGGAGCCGATATCACAGCCGCCAGTGGACCGGAGGCGGAGCGCGTGGTGATGGAAGCCACCGGCGGACGGGGCGCCGACGTGGTTATCGAATCGACCGGCATATTGCCATCGCTTGCCAGTGGAATTTCCATGGCCCGCCGGGGAGGAATGCTGCTGCCGTTCGGCATTATCACGGTGACGGAAGGCAAGCTGCCTTTCTATCAGCTCTACTTCAAGGAACTCACGATCATGAACGCGCGCGCCGCCAAGAGTGAAGACTTTCCGGCAACCATCGAGTTGGTCGCCCGAGGCATGTTGAACCTTCAAGCACTGGTGACACACGTGGTTGGGCTGTCGGAGTTGGAATCGGCGATCCACATGCTCGATTCGGACGCGGACGAACGGATGAAGATCATCCTGGATCACGCGAACTGATTAGAACTGCCCCACTCAAGCCAACAGAAGGCTTGAATGGGCCACCAGCCTCCTCACGATGACACCCGCCGCGAAGGATACAGTATCTCTGGTACTGCTCAGCGGGGCTGTTGGTTGTGGGGCAAGAGCGCGGATTGCCTCGCGCGCAGCGCCAAAACGATCCCCAGACAGATGAGAACAACACTGACCGCGGTGCCGGGCGTCATCGGCTCGCCTGCCCAAACGGCGCCGATGATGACGGCAAACACCGGGACCAGGGTGACGATTTGTCCGGCGCGCGATGCCGGCATGACCGACAGCGCTTTGCCCCACCACCACCAGGCGAGCGCCGTGCAGGCGATGCCGTTGTAGGCGATCATGCCTATGACGGGTCCGGTCCAGACCGTGGCGCGCTGCGGTCCCAGCAACAGGGGCGCAACCACGACGGCGGTCCACAGCACCTGCCAGAAAGTTTGCGTCCAGAATGGCGTCTGCCACTTGCGGCGGCGGTAGAGGCAGGCACCCAGCGCCCAGAACAAACCGGCGCTGAGGCAGAGGCAGTTGCCGAGCACGACCTGGGGATCGCGCCAGTTCACCGGCGGGGTGTTGAAGAAAAGGAACAGGCCGGCAAAGCCCACTACTCCTCCCCACAGCGCCGGCAAGCTGATGCGGTCGCGATTGATCAGCCATCCCAGCGGCAAGGCCCAAAGCTGCATGGTGTACAGCAGGACCACGGTACGGCCCGCCGCCACATATTGCAGTCCCACGGTGCTGAAGAATTGACTGCCGGCGATCTGCACGATGCCGATGAGAGCCAGCGGCAGACGCTCCCCGCGGAGAGGCAGCAGCGATTGCCGCATGGGAATGGTAAGCGCGGCCATGAACGGAGCCGCGGTAAGGAAGCGATAGGCGACAAAGCTCACGGTAGAGATGTCGTGCAGTACGCTTTTCGTCATGGCCCAGTTGGCCGCCCAGATGAGGACAGCGCCGCCCAACTGCACGTAAATTGAGCGCGGAACGCGAGGTTCGCGAGGCAGGTCCGTTTTGAGAGGCGTTGCACTGGAGGACATGATGGAAGCGCTCAGTGTGGTGTCCCAGAAATATCTAGCATAACCAAATACACCTCGGGAGTGTCATGCTGAGCGGAGCGAAGCATCCCAGGGAACTGTTCCACCCAGAGCCGCTCTGGGCTTTCTATTGAAATCCTTCGGCTGCGTTTCAGCTCCATACCGTGATGGGATTCCGAGTTCCTTCGCTTCGCTCAGGATTTCGGCAGGCGGCTCAGACGCCGCCTCAACGCCTCAACTTCGCTCCCTTTGGTCGCTCAGAATGACACCCCTGAATATTTCATTGCGCGAACTTCCGGGACATTGCTCTACTTCGCGGCAGCCGCCGCGCTCGCCGTATGCCACTCGAGCAGTTGTTCGCCGGTCCAGAACAGAACGTCCTGGTGTCCGCGAATGTAATCGAGTCCCTGTTCGAGATACTTGATGCGATGGGGCACGCCGCTGAGGTAAGGGTGAAGGGCGATACCCATGACGCGCGGCTGCTCGGCGCCCTCGGCATAGAGCCGGTCGAAGGTGTCGCGCATGCGCTCGAGCAACACCTCGGAGCGTTGGTGCTGGACGGCCATCAGGACAACGTCGTTCACCTCGATGGGATAAGGCATTGCCACCAGGGGGCCGTGCGTGGTGGCGATGTCGCAGGGCTGATCGTCAACCGCCCAATCGCAGATGTAGCGTATGCCGGCGGCTGTCAGGTAATCGACGGTCGACATGGTCTGGGCGAAGCCGGGGCTCATCCAGCCCTTGGGACGGTAGCCGGCAAAACGTTCGATGGCCTCGATGGTCTGGCGAATCGCCTCCGGCTGATCTTCCACACGGGGCAGAGGGACCTGTATGTAGTTGTGTCCCACGAACTCCCACTTGGCATCGAGAGCGGCCTGTGCCACGCGAGGATAGGACTCGCAGACGCGTCCATTGATCGAGAGCGAGGCGCGTATGCCGCGGCTGTCGAGCGCCTGCTTCATGCGCCAGAAACCGACGCGCATGCCATATTCATGCCATCCCCAGTTGGCAATGTCGGGAAGCACGGAGATATTGGTGGGAGCCGGAATGACGACGCGCGGCATCGGCCGGTTGATGTCCCAATCTTCGACGTTGACGATTGGCCAAACCACTACGCGAGCCCCTCCGGGCAACTTGCGCTTGGGGCGGTCCACGATGGCGGAATAGGGCAGACGTTCCCGGGGGATCTTGACTCCAGTATCGGGGGAACTCATAAATGAATGCTCCGCAATGGTCAGATGTGTAGCTTCGGAATTATGACATGGCGCGCGGGCTGCTCGGAAGTGAGCACTAGCGTAAGGGCTCTGGCATTTCCCTGCGGATATTTTTAGTTAGGATTTCCATCTCAATCCAGTGAACGCTCAGTTTTACCAATACCTTCAGGTCTGAAATATCCTTATCTTCCCACCTGCGAACGTAATGTGCCTCGTCGTTTCCAAGCCAGGCGGCACGCTTTGCGATTTCGCGAACCCTCTCATCTTCCACGTGCTTGGAGATACATTGCATCAGCGGGAGTCTCTTAATCGTTTCATCTTCGTCCGGTTTGAGATCAGAAAGATAATCCTTGATCAGGAACTCCAGAGCTTTGCGATAGCCAGGGCCACAAAGAAGCTTCAGCCCCAGTTGATCGGCGTGTTCCGCTTGGTTGTAAATTTGAGCAAAATCAGGTGAGATATCACCGACTTCTTTCGATAAATGCGTAGGCATAAAAGTGGTTGGAACAAACTCGACCTGATCATATATGGGGCGTACGTCCTGGCCGTCCCTCCCGGCAGTAGCCGCCATAATCAGCAACGGTGAACCGGAAGCAATGTCCACTCCTGCCGCCGCGTAAGACGACGCCTGCTTGCCAACCAGGGCGGAGAACTTCTGCTCACTTGAGACCATGTTAGCTCGGCGCTTATAACGTCCAATGAATAGGCGCTCGCATTTTCCGCTAGGACACCTAAAGACGTACTCTATTTCATCAAACTCCTTAATGGCAGTAACCCAATTAAATTGCATAGGCGCGATATTCTGGTGGCACAGAGGGCACTCGTTGGGTTCGTCATAGAGTTGGACTGTGGTATTGCCGATGTTGACCTGGATCATATTTTCGCCTAGTCCGTGAGTTCCCCAAAGAGTAGCATGATTGTTCTAGATTGCAATGCCCGCCAATGCTTTGGCGCATGGCGTGCGGGCAGCCCGGAAGTGAGCTGGCCTGGCTTCACGGGCAAATGCTAAAGTGTCTATACACATTGCCTGAAGCGGCTCAGCTACTCAGGAGTTCGGGAGACCAACCATATGAATTTTGATATGCATACTCACTTCATCGCGCCGGAGTTTGTGGAGGCCATTCGCAAGCCGGGTTCCCCGTGGCAGGCCAAGCTGATCAAGAAGGGCGACGAACCCTGGATCGAGCATGATCAGGGCTACAGCTATCCGCTCACTCCCGGATTTCATAGCACGGCGGCGCGGCTGGCCGACATGGCCGGCAAGAAGCTGGATATGGCTGCGGTATCCGTGTCTCCTACCCTGTTTTACTACTGGGCCTCGCCGAAGCTGGCACTGGATGTGGCCACCATGACCAACGATGCGCTCTTCGCTTTGAGCAAGCAGCATCCCGAAAAATTCGTGGGGATGGGCACGCTGCCCATGCAAAGCGTTGAGCTGGCGACAAAGGAACTGCGCCGCTGCGTCAGGGATTTGGGATTCAAGTCGATTCAGATAGGGTCCAACGTGCAGGGCGTGCAGTTCGACGACCCCGGGTTTCTGCCATTCTTCAAAGAGTGCGAAGCGCTAGGGGTTTTTGTCTTTTTCCATCCCTATTACGTCGGCACCAAGGAGATGTTCACCAAGTATTACCTGACGAATCTGTACGGTAATCCGCTGGATACGGCGATGTGCGTTGCCAGCCTGATCTTCGGCGGCGTGCTCGAGAAATGCCCGAAGCTGAAGGTAGGTTTCACCCATGGCGGCGGCTTCTTCCCTTACCAAATCGGACGCCTGAAGCACGGCTACGAGGTGCGCAACGAACCGAAGGCGAACGGCGTCCACTCTCCCGAGAAATACCTTCACCAGTTGTACTTCGACACCATCGTGTTCATGGATAAGCAGCTTCGTTTCCTGGTGGAGATGGCCGGGGCCGATCACGTCATGCTGGGAACCGACTACGCTTTCGATATGGCTGAATTCTCGCCCGTGGACTTCGTCAGCGGCGCGGGATTGCCCCCGGCGCAACTCAAAGCGGTGCTGGGCGACAATGCCCGCGAACTGTTCGGCGTGGGCTCGGCAGTCGGCGCTGCCGGGCGCAGGTAAGCGCCGATTGCTTACCGTATATGCGACGGCCAAGAAACTACCCCACATTAGCCCAGTCACCCCAGCGAGCCGAGCCTCGCTGGGGACCCCGACGCGGGCGAACCTGGGGCACCTGCCGGTTTCCGGATGTCATATCCGCTGGCAGCAGCCCGGTGTAGACTCACTTACGAAAACCCCGTTCCGACTGCTTGCGCACCGACCGGGTACGGGCGACGAATCGCCCTCCGGCTCGCGGCGCGCGATAAACGCTTTGGAGAATGACGATGAGCACCCAACGCTGTGAGCAGTTTATTGCCGGCAAGTTTGTCCCCAGTGAATCGGGAGAATACTTCCCGTTGATCAATCCCGAGAACGGCGAGATTACGGCGGAGATCGCCCGCAGCACGCCCCGGGATGTCGAGATCGCTGTCGAGGCGGCAAGCGATGCCGCGAGGCATTCCTGCTGGCGCACCCATACGGAGTTTCGCGTCTCCGCCCTGCGCACGCTGGCCGCAAAGCTGCGGCAGGATATGCCGGTCTTTGTCGAAGCCGAATGTCGCGTGACCGGGCGTCCGATCCGTGAAATGCGCGCGCAACTGGGGCGGCTGCCGGAGTGGTATGACTACTTTGCCAGCATTGCCGAAACCCTGGAAGACACGGTGCCGCCGTTTGGGCGCGGATATCTGAACTACACCAGGCGGGAAGCGCTCGGCGTGGTCGGGCTGTTGACGCCGTGGAATCATCCCCTGCTGATCCTTACCAAGAAGCTGGCCCCGGCCTTGGCGGCGGGCAATGCGGTGGTGATCAAACCTTCGGAGCTGGCTCCTCTGACCATCAACATGCTCGCCGAACGCATGGCTCAGAGCGGCATACCGGAGGGCATCGTTAACGTGGTGCATGGCTTCGGGGCGGTGGCGGGCAAGGCCCTGGCCGAGAATAAGACCCTGGCAAAGGTCGATTTGACGGGTGGAACCTCGACCGGGCGGAGCGTCGCCGCCGCCGCCGGACATAACCTTGCCAAGGTTGCGGCCGAGTTGGGAGGCAAGGCTTCGGTGATTGTCTACGACGATGCGGATTTCACCGCAGCCGTCAATGGAGCGGTGTTCGCCGGTTACATCGCTGCCGGCCAAACCTGCGTACAAGGGGCGCGGGTGCTGGTATCGGACAAGCTTTACGACCGCTTTGCGGCCGCCTTCGTCGAGAAGGTCAGCAAGCTGCGCGGCGGCCCGCCCATGGACAACCGGACCGATATCGGACCGCTGATCTCTCAACGGCAGCGTGAGCAGGTTTTGAGCTGGATCGAGGTTGGCATTCGCGAGGGAGCGACGCTGGCATGCGGAGGAAAGGCAATCCCTGGTCCGGGCTGGTATGTCGCTCCCACGGTTTTCACCAACGTCACCAATGATATGACCGTGGCCCAGGAGGAGATCTTTGGCCCGGTGGTTTGCCTCCTGCGCTACCACTCCGAACAGGAGGCAATTGACCTCGCCAACGGCACCCAGTTTGGCTTGGGCATGGGGATATGGACCAACGATATTCGCCGGGCGCATCGCGTGGCGGAGCAGCTCGAAGCCGGCATGATCTGGATCAACGATCACCACAGAATCGGTCCCGCATCTCCATGGGGAGGCTACAAGAACAGCGGAATCGGGCGGGAAAACGGCATCGATTGCTACAAGGACTACACCCGAATCAAGAACGTCATTGTGAAAACAAGTCCGGACGGATTCGACTGGTTCGATGGAACCGCTTCTGACAAGAGGTACAGTTAGACCGGATTCGCGGAAGCTGCGCCCGATGCCGCCGTCAGAGTTTTGGCGGAAGAACGATTCTGCTTGTAACTCTGGTACGGGCCGATAAATACTAGGGCCTTACGCCAAAAAAACCAGGAGGCCGCCAGATGGGTACGACGGAAAAACCGCTCCCTTCCGCAAAGGAAACGCAGTCTACGGCTTTGCCGTACACGATGGCTTTGTCCATTGTCTTCCTTATTATTTTGTGCCTTTCCTACGCGATCAATGCCGCCGACCGGCAGATCTTTCCAACCCTGATTCCGGCAATTCGAAAAGCGTTCGGGTATTCCCTGCCAGTGGCCGGACTGATGTCCACTGTGTTTACCCTGGGACTGGCGCTCTCCGGCATTCCAACCGGTTACCTGCTGGACCGCACCTCCCGCAAGTCGATCATCGTGCTGGGGATGTTGATCTATTCGCTGTTTACGCTGGCGACGATCTACGCCACGGGCTTCTGGGACATGCTGCTGTACCGCGCGATCACCGGCGTGGGCGAAGGGATGCAGATGGCCGCCTTGTTTGCCGCCATTGGCAGTTATTTCCATCGGAGAAGGTCGTTCTTTATTGGCTGGATGATTCTGGCTTACGGCGTAGGCGGGTTCCTGGGGCCACGGGTCGGCGCAAAACTGGCAGCAGCGGCGGGTAACTGGCATGTGCCGTTCGTTTGGTTTGCCATCACCGGCTTCGTCCTGTGCGCCGTGGTTTCTATCTTCATTCCCAAGGCATTCAGCGAGAGCAAGGGACCTGGCGTGTCAGCCGCCGCAGTCGACCAGGCAGCCGTTGCCCACGTTCCGGAAGCGCTGTGGAACCGCAACGTTATCCTGGGCTTCATTGCAGCCGTCGTCACCGGCTTTTCGCTCTACGGCTTCCTCAGCGTGTACATGTTGTATCTTCAAGGCGTCTTGAAGTATACGCAGATGGATGCGGCTGCGGCCTTCAGCTTCTTTGGCCTGGGCGGGTTCTGCTCATTTATCGGAGGTTGGTGCGGCGACCGTTTCCCGCAGCGCGGGGTGATTGCCGTCGCCTTCGGCGCCATGGCGGCGGTCGGTTACTCGATGTACAACGTGGCTGTGAGCTTCAATGCGCAGGCCGTGTTGTGCTTCCTGACGGGCGCCTTCGCCAGCGGCTTCCTGTTCGTCAATATTCTTTCCATGCTACAGCGCAGCGTGCGGCCGCAGATGGTGGGCAGAGCTTCCGGCATCTTCCTGACCTCTTTGTTCGGAGCCGCCTCCGTCGCCGGTTACCTGATGGGCTGGCTGGTGGTTCATTTGAGCTGGGGCGGAGCTGCATTGGTCGAGCTGACACTGCTGCCGATTATCGGCATCATTGCCATGCTGATGGTGAACTCGAGCCAACTGATCGTGCCGAAAAAGGCGTAACGCAAAGCACTTTTGATTTCAGTGGAATGCTCCTGTCAAGTCAGCGAACCTGGCAGGATCATTGGTGTGGTCAATCCGCAAGAAGCTATCGCCGTAAAACATCCCTACGGGAAACAGTAGCCAGGAGAAATATTTCGCAATGAAGAACGCAGCTTCGGAGAACGCTCAACTCAATGTCGCAGTGGCCGGCTTGGGCTGGTGGGGAAAAGCCATCATCGGAATGTTGAAGGATAGCCAGAAGGTCCGCGTGGTAAAGGCCGTGGACACGGTTCCCGCCGCCGGGGAATGGGCGCGGTCGCAAGGCATCGAGTTTACGACCGATTACGCCGCCGCCTTGGCCGATCCTAACGTCGGAGGCGTGATTTTGTGCACGCCCCACACGCAGCATCTCGCGCAGGTGGTAATGGCAGCCGCGGCGAAGAAGCACGTTTTTTGCGAGAAGCCGCTGGCGCTTACGCGGCGCGACGCGCTCACCGAAGTCGAGGCCTGCAAAGCCAACGGGGTGGTTCTTGCCGTAGGGCACGAACACCGTTTCAAACCAGTCCTGCAGGATGTGCTGCGGATGGTGAAATCCGGCGAACTCGGCGCCATCCAGACGACGGAAGCGACCCTGACCTTTGAACTTCGCCCGCTGGCGGCTGACAACTGGCGGCTGCAAAAGGCGGAGTCGCCCGGCGGAACGACGATGGTGGCGCTGGGTATCCACGGGCTGGACCTCTGCATCGCCGTGAACGGTCCGGCTGAAAACGTGCTGGCCAGTCTGCGCTCGGTTGCCAGCCCCACGCGGAACACGCTCGCAATTCTTCTCAATTTTAAAAACGGCGCCAACGGGGTGATCTCCTCAGTATTGGGACCGCCTTTTTCCATCCGCTTCGCGGTGTTTGGCAGCAAGGGGTGGGTGGAGATGCGCGACAAGGCGCACCCGCAAGCGCCGGAAGGCTGGCTGCTGACCAAGGCCGCACATGGCGGCCCGCAGCAGACGGTCGAATATCCAGCGATGTCGATGGTTCGCGCCAATGTGGAGGCCTTCGCCGATGCCGCCGCGGGCCGCGCGCCTTACCCGGTAACGTTCGCCGAGATGGTCGCCAACATCGCCGCCTTTGAAGCCATCGCCAAGTCCGCCGAGAGCGGAGCCATCGTCACGGTGGAAAACTAGGCCGGTTTCGGGGCCGCATTTGTTTGGTGATGTTGCCGTTCTCGGAGGGCCCATGCTCAGGCGAAATTTTCTAAGAGGTTCAGGTATTTGGGGAGCCGGCGCGCTGGCGAGCGGACTGCTCGATTCGCGCGCTGTTTCCGCCTCGGAACAGGGAGCTATGAAAAACGAAGGCAAGGCGTCAGCCGGGGAGCAAGTGCCCAAGAGCGCCAAAGGCCGGCCGATCCAGATTCGTATGGGCGGTTATGGACCGCCGACAACCGGCTTCAGTCTGGCGCTGAAGAGGATTGGCGACCGGCTGAAAGCAAAGTTCGGCGGCGACGTGGAGGTTAAGTACGTCTACAACATCATGGACCTCGGTTATCGCGCCGAAGACATCCTGTGGCTGGTCGAGGACGGGGTGCTGACGCTCGGCTATCAATCGAGCAGTTACTTTACCGATCGCGTTCCCGAAGTGGGGATGGCCGATCTTCCCTTCATCTTCGACAGTAATGAAAAAGCGCGCGCCGCCATGGACGGCAAACTCGGCAAGGTTCTCGCCGGCAAGCTCGAAGAGCGGATGAACTATCGCATTGCCGGCTATTTTGAGAACGGCTTCAGGCAAGTCTCCAATCGCCTGCGGCCAGTGCGCGTCCCCGCAGACATGAAGGGCATGCGCATTCGGGTTTTGCCCAGTAAGATTCAGGCGCGTACGTTCGAGCTGCTGGGCGCCACTCCGCTCATCATGGACTTGACGGAGGCGATCCAGGGGGTCAAGGCCGGAACCCTGGATGCGCAGGAGAATCCGTTTTTCAACACAGTCACCTATGGGGTTCACAAGTACCATCGCTTCCACACCGTGACCAACCACTTCTATCTCTCCCGGCCGATCTTCATTCATCGCACGTCGTTTGACGCATGGCCGAAGGAACTGCAGACCGAGATGACAGCGGCGGTTCGCGATGCGGTCGCCTTCCAGCGCGAACTTCACGTCAAGGAGGAAGAGGACGCGGCAGCGACGATC
>Ga0181536_10007279_pt1 | contig 10906 bp, 10 predicted proteins | sample PEATcosm2014_Bin_41_FD_121105 | JGI IMG/M metagenome (GOLD analysis project Ga0181536, IMG submission 121105) | Peatland microbial communities from MTU Mesocosm Facility, Houghton, MI, USA - PEATcosm2014_Bin17_60_metaG | ecosystem: Environmental > Terrestrial > Soil > Wetlands > Peat | place...
CGAACCAGACACTGCCCGGGCATAACGATCGTGCTGATCGGTCCGTGTCGCGTATCGGCCAGAAGATGGTCCAGGGCCGGGCCGGCATCATGCGCGCTGACGGCGACCGGCTGAGCGATGCGGAAGGCGACCATGCGTTCATGGTGCCGCCGGACGTTGACGATCGTGTGAAGCCGGACGAGGAGGCGTTCACCGTTCCTTCACATCGGGGTGGGAAACCCGGCGGAACCCCCTGAATACGCCTCCATGAAGCCGACCGTGAGTTTGTACTCCGTCGCCGATATGAAGCTCTACGAAACCGGCGTCGGGCGCGAAGGCCGCATGGCCGTCAAGGATTTTCCGCTCGAGTCCGGCGTGCCGGGCGTCGCGTTCGAGTTCTCCTGGAACTCGTACGACACCGGCTACGGCACGCCGCGCCACAAGCACACCTTCGATCAAGTTCGCTTCGCGCTGCAGGGCAATCGCGAGATCAAGGACGGCTTCCTGGAGCCCGGCGACTGCGGGTTCTATCCCGAGGGCGTTCCGTACGGGCCGCAGATGCAGACGGCACCGAGCACCGGCCTCGGCCTGCAATTCCAGGGCGCTTCGGGCATTCCGTACGTGACGCACGCGGAACTCGTTCGCGCGCAGAACGAGCTCAAGGCGGCCGGCGCCACGTTCGAGCGCGGCATATTCCGGCAGACGTTGCCCGACGGACGCACGATCACCAAAGATGCGCACGCCGCATGCTACGAGCACGTCACCGGCCGGCCGATCGAGTATCCGGCACCGCGCTTCGAGATGCCGATCGTCATGCATGCGCACAACGCGCAGTGGGTCGCCGACCGCTCCCTTCCCGGCGTCGAGCACAAGCCGCTCGGAAGCTTCGGCGTGCGGCGCTCCGGCCTGCGGCTCACGCGCATCCTGCCGGGGCACGCGATTCCCGCGCGCGTTGAAGCCGATGCCGAGATTCGCTACCTGATCGACGGCTCGATCACCTACGACGGCCGCACCTGGCTCGGCGGGGAAACCGCGGATCGCGGGACGTGCATGTGGGTTCAGGCCGGCGCGTCGGTCGGCGAGATCTCCTCGGCCGGTGGCGGCACGTTTTTCGTGATCGAGTTACCGGTGCTGGCCGACATCGCGGCGGAACAGGCGCGCGCGGCGAGCACTGCCGGCACCCGCGAACCGCAACTGGTCTAGCGGCGCTACCAACGGTCGTGACCGTTCTCCGCCGGGACTTCGTTCGTCTAGCCGCGGGCGCACCGCTGGCGGGCTTCGGGCTGGGCACGACGGCTCGCGCGCAAAACCTGCAAACGCTGCGCGTGCTCTCGTTTGCCAGCGACGCCATCAAGCAAGTGCTGTATCCGATGCAGGCCGGGATTTTCAGCAAGCTCGGATTCCAGGTCCAACTCGACCCGATGGGCAGCGGCGCCGCCATCATCTCGGCGCTCGTCGGCGGATCGGGTGACTTCGGATCGGGCAGCCTCTTCCCGCTGTTCTCGGCGTTCGGACACGGCATTCCACTGCGCATCGTGGCGCCGATCGCGCTCTACGATACCGACCACTGCGACTCGTGGCTCGTGGTGCGCGCGGACTCCGACATCCACGAGGCGCACGATCTGAACGGCAAGGTGATGGGTGGTGACACCCCGGGCGAAATCAGCGTCGTCGCGACGCGGATCTGGATGGACCGCCACAGCGGCGACGGCAAGTCGCTGCGGGCGCTCGCGCTCAACGTGAGCGAATTGCTCCCCGCGTTGCTGCAGGGGCGCATCGACACCGCCGTTCTGCGGCCGCCGTTCCTCACGGTCGCCATGCAGTCCGGCCGCGTGCGGGTTCTTGGAAAACCGCTGGACGTCGTAGCGCCGCGATTCTTGCTTTCGGCTTGGGTCGCGTCGGCCGACTACATCGACAAGAACCCGGCCGCCGTCAAAGCCTGGGTCGCCGCACTGTCGGCCGGTGCCCGCTACGTCGATGGTCATCAGGATGCCACGGTCGATATGGTCGCGCAGTTCACCAAACAGGATCCGGCCCAGATCCGCGCCGGCGTCCGCACGATCATCGCCGAAAGCGTCACCCTCGCCGACGTCCAGGCGCCGCTGGATTTCGCCTACAAATACGGCGTGATCGACAAGCAGTACGACGCGCGGGGGATGCTGTCCGAATATCTTCCGCTCAAAGGCCGCAACGCGTAGCTACCGGCGCCAAACGAGTTCGGCGACGGTCATCGGCCGGCTGATGAATTTGTAGCGATACGCGTCGTCGAGGATCGGCTGCATGGGTGCCGCATCGAACGTCGGTGCGTAGAACGTCTTGCCGAGATCGACCGGCCGTCCGAGGTACTTCGCGACGATCGCCGTGGCTTGCGCGCGATTGGTCACGTCGTTGGCCCAGCGCGCCGTCGCGGCCATTACGTCGGCGTACGCCTTGGCGGCCGGCTGGTTTTGGGCAATCCAATCGTTCGTCGCAAACCAGCCGGTCGAGATGATGCGCGGTCCGATCGCTTCCACCGGGTTGGCCAGCAGGCGCACTTGGGAGGTCCACAGGGTCAGGAACGGATCGACCATCAACGTTGCCGCTACGGTTCCGCGCTGGAGCGCAGCGAGCATTTCGGGCGGCGTGACCTCGACCAATTGGACGCGCTTCGAATCGGCGCCGTTCTTGTCGAGCCAAACCTTGACGCTCATCGCGAGGATGCCTTGGATGCTCAGCACGGCCACGGTCTTGCCTTCGAGATCCTTGGCGCTGCGGATCGGGCTGTCCGGCGCAACCGTCAGACCGGTATTTGCCGCGCTGGCCACCGACACGATCGACGGGGCGACGAGCGTTACCGGAACGCCATGATCGCGCGCCTGCGCGACCGTCACCACGTTGCCGCAGGCGAAATCGAGCGAATGCCCGATCAGCGCGGCGGCCGCTGCCGAGCCGTTCGGAAAGAGCTGCGCGTTGACGTCGAGGCCGGCCTTGGCGAACAATCCGATGTCTTGGGCGAACCACGCTTCATAACCGTCGTCGCTGCTCACGCCGGCGTGCAGCGCCGTCGCTGCTTCCCCCGCAAAGGACCCCGCGGCGAGCAACGCCGAGCCGCCGATGCCCGCGACAAACGATCGACGTGAGAAAGCGCTCATGGAGGAAATCACTTCCAACGAGGTCGGATACCGACCTTGTAGGAGGGCGCTAATGCACGATCAGCGAGCCGGATTGACGGGGCGCGTCGCCGTCGTCACCGGAGCCGGCAGCGGAATGGGCCGGGTAATGGCCCTCGAGCTCGCTCGACGCGGCGCCAAACTCGCGGCCGTCGACGTCGACGCCGCGCGGCTCACGCACCTGGGCGAGGAGCTCGGTGCGAACGCCGGCGCGTTCGTCGCCGTTCCGACCGACGTTTCGCGCGCCGCCGATTGCCGGCGCGCGGTCGAACGCGTCGTCGCCGCTTTCGGCAGCCTGACGATTCTCGTCAATTGCGCCGGCGTGTCGATGGACCCCGCGATACCGGCCGGGAAGCAGCATCCGGTGAGATTCTGGGAAACCGATCCGGACGGGTGGGAGCGGATTCAGGCGATCGACAGCGCCGGCCCTTACTTCATGACGCGCTTCGCCGTCGAGCACATGTTTGCCAACGGTTGGGGGCGGATCATCAACGTCACGACGAGTTTCGATACCATGCTCGCGCGCGGCATGAGCGCGTACGGCGCGGCCAAGGCCGCGCTCGAGGCGAGCAGCGCCATCTGGGCCAAGGAACTCGAGGGCAGCGGCGTGAGCGTCAACGTCGTGGTCCCGGGCGGCATGACCAACACGCCGTTTCTGCCGCCCGAATTCCGCAGCGCCTCGATCCTGCAACCCGAGATCATGGCGCCGGTCGTCGGCTGGCTCGCCTCGCCGGACGCCGACGGCGTGAACGGGCAACGATTCGTCGCCAAGCTCTGGGATGCGTCGCTCAGCGCGGCCGAGGCCGCAGCGAAGTGCGCCGCGCCGATCGCCTGGGAAGGCGAAGCGGCGCTCGCGAGCCGGTCGAAGTAGCTTCAGCCGCCGTAGAAGACGTTGTCGCCGAGATCCTTCAGCTCGAGGATCGCGGCGTCGGGCCGGCCGGCCGGCGGCTTCATAACGGCCGCCTCGACGACTTCGCCGACGACGACGTGATGATCGCCGCCTTCGACGATCGCCGTCACGCGGCACTCGACCGCCGCGACCGCACCGTCGAGGATCGGCGCGCCGGCCGTGCCTTTGTGATACGGCTGCCCGCTGAGTTTGCCGCCTTCGACGACGGTGGGTTTGAAGAACGTGTAGGCGACGTCTTTCTGATCTTTGCCGAGCATGCACAGACCGAAGATCGCGCCGACCTTGAGGTGTTGGCGTCCGTGTGAATCGCCCTTCACGCCGACCGCAACCAGCGGCGGCGCGAACGATGCTTGCGTCACCCAGTTCACCGTAGCGGCCGAAATGCTGCCGCTGCCGTCATCGGTCGTCAGCACGTAGAGGCCGTAGGGAATCATCCGCAGGGAAGTCTTTTTTGCATCAGCGTCCATGGTCGGAAAGATGCCCGCCGCGTCGCCGCGACCCCTGCCGCTCAGTGCACGCCGTAGAGGACCGCCGCCTTGTCCCACGAGATGCGCTGGGCGACGTCGGGCGGCAACTGCGCGGCGATGCGCCGGTAACGTTCGATCGGACCGAGATACCCGCGGTCGCTATGTTTGATCAGCACCGCGCGCCAGTCATCGCGCAACGCCCCGCGCGCGTCGAACATCGACGGGCCGAGCTACGCCGCTACCTATCGCGGTGCCGCTTCGTGAGCCGCCGTCGCGCGTGGGATCGCAACCACGAGCAACGTCAGCACGACGAGCGCGCAACTGGCGGTGAACAGGAACGCGGCGGTGGGACTGACCGTGTCGGCGAGCAGCGCGAAGATGACCGGCCCCAACGTTTGTCCGCCTTGGCCGGTGAACTGCCAGAGGCCGAGAAACGTGCCGCGCGCATGCGGCGGCGCGACGTCGGCGCCGATCGTTTGCACCGATCCGCCGGTCAGCGATTGGGTGGTTACGGTGAGCAGAAAGAGGGCGACGTACCAGGCCAGACTCAGGTGCAGGTACGCCGAGGCGGCCAGCGCGGTGAGCGAAAGCGAGACGCCCAAGAAACCGGGGATCATCGTTCGCATGCGGCCGAGATTGTCCAGCAACCAGCCCGCGAGAAATGCGAGCGGAAGGGAGATCACGGCTGCAGCCGTTGCAAGGTAGCCGATCTGCGTCGGGCCGAGCCGGTACGTGTAGGCCGCATAGAGGTGAAACAGATCCGCGAAGAACGGTCCGCGCGTCAGGCCGGCAAACAGCGCCACGCCGAAGTAGGCGATACGCGGCACGACGATGTCGCGCAACGCCTGCAGGGCGGTGACGAGGTTCTCACTCGACGCCGAGACGCGGCGTGGCGTGTCCGCGGAAAGCAGAATCGTCGGAACGAGCGCGAACAGCGCCAAAACGGCGTAGGCGATGAACGGCGCGCGAATGCCGAGGCCGGCCGCGATGAAGCCGCCCACGAGCGGCCCGACGAGCCGTCCGAGGTTGTCCGCACCGTACATCCAGCTGATTTGCCGCCCACGCTGATTGGCTGCCGCACCGTGAGAAATGGCTGCGAGCCGCGAGACCAGCCACATCTGTTGAGCGAAGCCGCTCACGAAGCGCAGCGTCAGCAAGACGGTAAACGACGTCGTTTGCGCGATGCACACGGCCGCGATCGCGATGATGAGCGGACCGGCGATCAACACCGGCCGGCGCCCGAAGCGGTCGACGAGCCAGCCCGCCGGAATCGTACCGGTCAAGCTGCCGATCAGAAACAGGGTGATGACGCCGCTGGCGACGCCGAAACTGACGTGGAACGAATTCGCGAGTGCCGGTATCGCCGGCAACGCGATGCCGAGCCCCGTCGACAGGATGAATGCGGGAAGATACGTCGAGAGAAGGGCGCGCCAAGAGACCGCAGCTACCATCCGCGCCCTTTTTAGGCCTTCAGGTTGAGGACGACGGGGCTGATCAGATCGCGCGCGTCGAAGGCGCGATCGATCGCTTTGTAGCGGGCGGCGGCGTCGATCACGCGCTGCACCGCGGCTACATCGATCCCTTCGGCCAAGACTTCGCGGTGGCCACGATTGATCGTCGCAACATCGACGTTGGAGACGTCGGCGAGCCAGACTGCGGTTTGATCCGGGTGCGCGTTGCCGAAGGTGTTCGCCTGAACCATCGCGCGGTAGAAACGCTGGATCGCATCCCGGTTGGCATCGATGAATGCGGGCAACGCGAAGTTGCAGGCAATCGGGAAGCGCGGCGCGATCGCGTCGTAGGGCTTGCCCAAGACGCGGGTGAGACCGGAGTTGAGGGTCTGCGAGAGCACCGGTTCGTTCAGGACGGCGGCGTCGATGCGTCCGGCGGCGAGCGCGGCCGGCGTTCCGGCCGTCGGCAGCTCGACCTCGCGCAGGGTGCTGGAATCGCCGCCGTTTTGATCGACCCAGGCGCGCATCGTGATCGAGAAAAAGTCACCCAGCGCCGGCGCGGCGACGATCTTGCCGTTGAGATCGGCTCCGTTGCGGATCGGTGAATCCTTGCGTACCACGAGCAGTTCGGATGGTTTCGAGCTCACGTACAAGTTGCCGGGCCCGACGATTTGGAACGTGAGCCCTTTGGCGTGTGCGAGAATCAGCGACATGATCGGCGTGCCGCCGATTTGCAGCGAGCCGCCGATCATTGCGGCCGACATCGCGGCGCCGCTGTTCATGAACTGGACGTCGACGTCCAGACCGTTGCGCCGGTAGAAGCCTCCGCGCTGCGCGATGACGGGCCCGATCCCGGCGTCGGTCGGTATCGTGCCGACGCTCAGATGAATGAGTGATTGAGCCGCAATGCGCAGCGGTGCTGCAGCGCACGCCGCACCGGCGCCCGCCAGTATCGAACGTCGCGACCATCGTTCGGAAATCGCCATCGTCGGGTTCCGTTGCGCGAGCGCGATGTGCTTCCTGCCGCGCGCCGGCGCTCGGCTAGTAGCCGAAGAGGAGCGATTTGATCGTGACCGGCACGGTTCCCGAAGCATCCAACCTGCCGATGTCGAGGTAGTCGTATGCTGCGACGTCGAGGCCGTCGACCGACACGATCGATGCTCGTTCGAAGCCGGGCATCTGCGCCAGCATCCGTCCGACGAGGCGCCCGATGTCGGCGTCGAGGGCGATGCATACCGGTTGGCCCGCGCCGGCTTGCGCGCGCATGCTTTGCGCGAGCCCGGCGACGAGCGCACTCAACCGCGCATGGGTCGGCAGCCCGTGCCACTCGATCATCACCGCCAACGGCTCCGCGCCCTCGAGTATCCGCCTCGCGCCGTCGACCTGCTCCACGACGGCGCCGGCGATCGCCGCGTCGCCGGCCGGCACCGCGATGCGAACCGCGCGGATATTTCGCACGGGTAACGCGCGTTCGTCCGAAACGAAGACGGTGTTGCCGCTCAGCTGGATCGTGTACTGCGATGCGCCGATCACGGTCGATCGAATGCGTTGCGCGCTCGGCTGAACGTAGCCCGGTAAGCGCACGAAGCGGGCCCGCAACTCGCGCGCCAACGGCGCGCCGAGGTCGTCGACGCCGGCCGGCGCGTCGCCGTCGAGATACTCGGCGACACCGCCGGAGAAGCGGATCTGATCGAATTCGGCCGCGGCGAGCGGTGCCGTCAGCCACAACTCGAGCCCCTCGGCCTGCAACGGCAGCGGTTCGCCGCAGGCTGCGGCGATGACGGCGTCGGCCATCGCCGCGGCGACGCTGCGAATCTCGGCCGCTTGCACGCGGCATCCGAGCGTCCAGCGAATCCCGAGCGCCGCCGCGATGCGCGCGCAGACGGGCTCGAGACGCACCAAGCATCCGGCGTCGAACGCCGCCAACCGGCCGCCGACGTGGAGCGCGGCGGTCGCGGTAATCGTGCCGCCGGCAATCGCGCTGAATTTCGTCGTCCCGCCGCCGATGTCGACGTTCAAGATGCGGGCGTGCGCTTGACGCGAGGCTTCCACGGCTCGCGACCCGTGCGCCGCCAGCACCGCTTCCAAGTGATGGCCCGCGACGACGCAGACGAAGTCGCCGGCCACCGCGGCGACCGCGCCGGCAACGACCTGCGCGTTGTCCCGGGCTGCGGCTTCGCCGGTGACGATGACCGCGCCGCAGTCGATTTCGTTCCGGCTGAACGTGCCGGCCGCGAGAGCGTCGGAGACGACGGCACGCAGGCGCTGCGCGTCGATGCGGCCATCGGCCTCGAACGCCGTGAGGTGCACGGGCGAGCAATACCGGACGTGCCGCTCGACGACGGTGAACGCGCTCGACAGCGTGCCGGGCAAACGCGCGAGCACCAGCTGGGAGAGGACCACCTGCGTGGTAGCCGTGCCGATATCCAGCCCGAACGTGCGTAACCGGACGGCGTCGAGTTCGTAGGCGACGGCCTCCTCGTCCCCGTGGACGTGCGGCAGATCCCCTCCGGCATGGTCTCTACTCATGAAGGTGCTGCCTTCCCGGGTGGACCGTAAAGCTTGCGCATCGCCCGGCCGTCCAAGCAAGGGCCCGGATGTTCTTCATAAAAAGGTGCCCCCGTGGTTGCTCAAGGGAAGCCGACGGGGATCGAGGAGATTCTCCGCGAGAATGACCGCAAGCGCGGGCGTGGCGATCCGCGCCAAGACGCCTTCGAGCGGGAGTTCCAAGCGCGTTTTCTCTACTCGGAACACGTGGCCGCGACGCTCGTCAACTCGCTATGGGCGCTGCGCGACAAGGCCATCGGCGAGCCGGTACGTTTGCCGATCGCCGCGAAATCGTCCGAGAGCCCGGTCTTCATCGAATGCGAAGGGCTCGTGCGGCTCACGCTGTTGTGCCACATTCGCGCCGATCAAACCGGCGTCGCGCACTGTTCGCCGATCGACATCGGCATGTCGCGCAACGGCAGCCGCATGGTCCGCTGTTCGTTCGATCCGCTCCGCGCCGGCTCCGGCGGGCGGGCCGGCAAGCTCGGCGTGATCGAGAAACACTTCGCGATCGACCTCGCGAAATTTCGTGCCGCGATCGAGGGCTTAGCCAAACAGCTCTGACCGCTACGGGTGCAGCGCGCGGTAGATGCGTTCCGGCGTGATCGGCAGTTCGTGCAGACGTATGCCGGCGGCGTTGGCAATGGCGTTCGACAATGCCGCGGCGACCGTCGTGTTGCTGAGCTCGCCGGCCATTTTCGCGCCGAATGGGCCGTCGTGTCCCGGTGCATCGAGATATACCGTGCGCAGCGGCGGGATGTCGCGAATCGTCGGCAGCTTGTAATCCGCCAAGCTGGGATTCGTGACTTTGCCGCTCTCGTCGAGCAGCAGCTCTTCGAACGCCGCCGTGCCCAGGCCGAAGATGAAGCCGCCCTCGACCTGCCCTTGATGCGCGACCGGGTTGATGATGCGGCCCACGTCGGCCACGAACACCGCGTCGTGGATCGTGAATTCTCCGGTCTCGCGATCGACCCCGACCTCGATCCCGTAGCCGCTGAACGAGTAGTCGCCGGGATGATCCGGTCCGTGCTGGCTGCCGTCGTATTCACCGGCGACCCGTAGCGGCGCGTTGCCGAGCGCGCGGGAGACGCCCTCCTCGAACGACGTGCTGCGCCCGTCGGCAGCGACGAAACGGCCGTCGCGCAGCGTCATCCCGGTTGCTTGTTGCAGGCGCTCGCGCAGCGTTTCCGCCGCAACCTGCGCGGCGCGCCCGACGATGTGCGTCACGCGGCTGCCGCCGGCACCCGGATCGGCCGGCGCTTCGCGCGTCGAGCCGCGCCGGAAACGGATCCGCTCCTCGGGGATTCCCAGCGTCACTGCGGCGACGCGCTGCGCGACGGTGTGTCCGCCGCCGCCTTGATCGGGAACCCCGCTGAGGATGTCGATCGTTCCGTCGGGCTGCAGGGTGAGCTCGAGCGACGTCTTGCCGCCGCCGGTGTGGCGGCAGCCGATCGAGACGCCCCAGGCGCGGCCGGGCGGTGGCGGGTTCGCCGCGATCTCCGCGCCGAGGCGTTCCAGCACGGCGGCACCCATCGGGTGATGGATGTGCTCGCCGCTCACGTTGGGCTGCCCGTGCTGCACGACGTTGTGCTTGCGCAATTCGAGCGGATCGATGCCCAGTGCCGCCGCCATGAGATCGACGTGCTGCTCCCAGGCGAAGAAGAGCTGCGAGTTGCCCGGCGCCCGCACGTGCGTGCCGGGAGCGGTGTTGGTGTACACGGTGCGGGTCGTGATCTCGACGTGCGGCACCGCGTACGGCACGGTCGAATAGCCGGTCTGGCCGGGGTTGAGGAAGGGTGACGGCTTGCCGGCTGCGTACGCGCCGCCGTTGTACGTGAAGGTCGAGCGATGCGCGATGAACGTTCCCGCCTCGTCCACGGCGGTTTGCAGCGTCATGTACGTCGCGTGCTTGACCGCGTTCGAGGTCAGCTCGTTGGTGTAACTCGAGACGCGCTTGATCGGCCGGCCCGTCGCCGCCGCCAAGTAGTAGCAGGGATACTCGTCGGTCGTCCAGCCTTTGCTGCCGAAATCGCCGCCGATGGCCGACGGTTCGATGACGATTTTTTCGGCCGGCAATCCGGTGACGTGGGCGAGGAAGCGCTGCAATGCATACGGCGCTTTGTTCGGCGTTTGCACGTGCACGGTGCCGTCGCCGTCGATCCACACGACGGTGGCCTTGGGCTCGAGGTAGCCGGCATGCTGGCGCGCGGTGTGGAAGCGGTGCTCGAACACGTGCGGCGCGCGGGCGAAGATCGCGTCGATGTCTTCACCGTCGCTGTGATATTCGTAGGCGCCCTGGAGGTTGGGGCGGTCGATCTTCGGCCGCGTCTTGCCGTTGTAGTGATAGCGGTCGTACTCGGGGTGGATGACCGGCGCGCCGGGTTCCATCGCCGCGAACGGATC
>Ga0181536_10007283_pt1 | contig 10902 bp, 9 predicted proteins | sample PEATcosm2014_Bin_41_FD_121105 | JGI IMG/M metagenome (GOLD analysis project Ga0181536, IMG submission 121105) | Peatland microbial communities from MTU Mesocosm Facility, Houghton, MI, USA - PEATcosm2014_Bin17_60_metaG | ecosystem: Environmental > Terrestrial > Soil > Wetlands > Peat | place...
CGCGAATCCCGTGCGGTCCGAGCTCGAGCGCGGCCGCGCGCGCGTGCATGATCACCGCCGCTTTCGAGGCGGCGTAGTGGCTGTGGCCGGCGGCGGGCTGCAGTCCTTCGATCGACGCGACGTTCACGATCGCGCCGCCGTCGCCGCGCGCGACGAAGTGCTTCGCCGCAGCGGTGGTGAGTGCAACAGTGCCGGCCACGTTGACGCGCAGCATCTCGCCCACGTCGTCCGCGGCGAGGTCGAGCAGCGGCGCGACGGGCTGGATGCCGGCGTTGTTGACCACCGCATCGAGCCGGCCGAACGCGGCGATCACATCGTCGCACAGCCGCTCCGCGTCGCGTTCGACGTCGCCGTGCACGACGCACGCGCGCGCGCCCAGCTCGCGCGCGAGCATCTCCGCGGCGACGCGTTGGTGCGCGTAGTGCACGGCGATGCGTCCGCCGGCGGCATGCAACCGGCGTGCGATGCCGGCGCCGATGCCGCTGCTCGAACCGGTGACCAGCACGACGCGCTCGCGCAGGTCGAGGAGCTCGGCGATTTCCGGTGCGATCACCATGGACCCGTTACCGTTTGGTCCAAGCAGCGTCCTGTGGAACCCGAGGTGCGCGCGCTGATCGAACGCTACGGCCTGCGCCCGTTACCGGTCGAAGGCACGCTGTTCGCCGAGACGTATCGTTCGAGCGCCGCCACGGCGATCGTCGCGCTCTACGCCGTCGACCCGCCCAGCCGTTCGTGCTTCCACGTTCTCGCGCACGACGAGATCTGGCACGCGTACGCCGGCGATCCGTTCCGGCTGCTCCTGCTCCACCCCGACGGGTCGAGCACCGACGTCGTGATGGGCCGCGACGGCGCCGCCGGCCAGCACGTGCAGTTCACCGTTCCGGCCGGCACGTGGCAAGCCGGCGAGCTGCTCCCCGGCGGCCGCTACGCGCTCTTCGGCTGCACGATGGCCCCGGGCTTCACGCCGGGCTGTTTCGAGGGCGGCCACGCCGCGGAGCTGATCGCCCGCTGGCCGGCGCGGGCCGGCGACATCCGGCGGCTGGCCGTCCCCGAGCAAGCGAACGTATCCTTTGACGGAGCTCAGGACAGGTTCGGCTAAGGAGGACTGCCTCGCTTTTGTCGTTTCTTTGGTTATGGTGCAGGCAGATAATCTTGGGAACCCCAAAATCTGCCTGCAATTAGAATGATCGCAAACGGAGTGGACGACGCGTGCTCGATTCCCTGGTAAAGGTGACGCTGCCCGAGATGGGCGAGTCGGTCACCGAAGGCTCCATCGTCGAGTGGCGCAAGAAAGCCGGTCAGTGGGTCGATGAGGGCGAGACCATCGTCGACGTCACCACCGACAAAGTCGACGTCGAGGTGCCGTCGACCGTTTCGGGCGTGATCACCGCGATCCACGGCGCCGAGGGCGAGACGATCCCGGTCGGCTCCGTGCTGGTCGAGATCGACACCAGCGCCGCGAAGCCGGCCGGCGAGCCCGCGGCTTCCGCCGCGCCCGCCCCCGCGCGGCCGGCCGGCGAGCCCGAATTGGTCACCCCGTCGTCGTACGGCGCGGCCGGCTCCGCGGCACCGCCGCCGGAGAAACGCGCCGCCGGGGGCGGCGCGCTCGCCCATACCGTGTCGCATCACGCGCGCCGGCTGGCCGAGCGCTTCGGGCTCGATCTGGCCGGCGTCCGCGGCACCGGACCCGACGGCCTGATCCTGCGCGAGGACGTCGAGGCGGCGATGACCGCCGGCACCCTCAAGCCCGCCGCGGCCAACGGCGCGTCCAAATCCAATGGCGCATCGGCCGTGGCCTATCCGCCGGTGACGGCGCAGGCCAAGGTCAGCGAGATCAAGGGTTCGGCCGCGACGCTGGCCAGCTACATGGACCAGAGCACGACGATTCCGACGGCGACGTCGTTCCGTACGCTCGCGGTCGGCACGCTCGAATTACGCCGCGCCGAGCTGAACGCCGGCCTGAAGACGGCCGGGCGCAGCGAGAAGATCTCGTTCACCCATCTGATCGCGTACGCGGTCGTGCAAGCCGCCAAAGAACAGCCCGGCATGTGCGCGGCGTTCCGCCGCGAGGGCGGCAAGCCGCAGCGCGTCGAGGCCGGCATCAATCTCGGCCTGGCCGTCGATTCGCAGCGCAAGGACGGTTCGCGCACGCTCGTCGTGCCGGTGATCAAGGGCGCCGCGACGCTCGACTTCGTCGCGTTCCGCACGGCCTACGAAGATCTCGTCGCCAAGGCGCGCGACAACAAGCTCAGCGTCGAGGAACAGACCGGCGCCACGTTCACGCTGACGAATCCGGGCGGCATCGGCACGGTCGCATCGGTGCCGCGCTTGATGGTCGGCCAAGGCACGATCGTCGCCGCGGGTGCGATCGCGTATCCGCCGGGCTTCGCGCACGCTCCCGACTCCACGCTCAAGTCGCTCTCGATCGAAAAGGTCATGACGATGACGTCGACCTACGATCATCGCATCATCCAAGGCGCCGCGTCGGGCGAGTTCCTCAAGCGCATCGATGAGTTGCTCAACGGCGCGGGCGACTTCTACGAGCACGTTTTCGCCGACTTCGGGTTGACCGCGGCCGTGCGCGGCGACGCGGTCAACGCGAACGCCAACGCCGGAGCGCAGAGCTTCGCGCCCGCGCGCCCGCCGAGCACGTCGGGCGAGCTCGTCGGCATGCCGTCGGAAGAGATGCTGCGCGGCATCGCCGCCGGCTCGGCGCTGGTGTCCGCGTATCGCCGGCACGGCCACCTCGCCGCGCACCTCGATCCGCTCGGCACGCCGCCGCCCGGCGACCCGTCGCTCGATCCCAGCACCTACCACCTCACGCCCGCGATGATGAACGCGGTGCCGGCGTCGGTGCTGCGCGTCAAGGTGCCCGGCAACACGCTGGCCGAGGTGCTGCCGAACCTGCGCAACGTCTACAGCGGCACGATCGCCTACGAGATCGAGCATATTTCCAACGTCGAGCAGCGCGAGTGGCTGCGTGAGTACATCGAAGGCTCGATGAACCGCCGCGAGCTCACGCCGCAGCGGAAAGTTCAGATCTTGCAGCGTCTGACCAAAGTCGAGACGATGGAACGCTACTTCCGCAAGCAGTTCATGTCGCAGAAGACGTTCTCGATCGAGGGTCTGGACGTGATGATCCCGATGCTCGAAGAGACGATCTCGATGCTGGCCGAAGACGGCACGCAAACGGCCGTTCTCGGCATGGCGCACCGCGGCCGTCTGTCGGCGATCGCCCACGTCGTCAACCGTCCCTACGAAGAGCTGCTGGCCGAGTTCGAAGCCGGCGCGATGAAGACGGCCGAGCCCGATTTCGACGACGCCGACGTCACCGGCGACGTCAAGTACCACCACGGCGCCGAGGGCACCTACGTCACGCCGATCGGCACGAAGATCACCGTCGAGCTGGCCAACAATCCCTCGCATCTCGAAGCCGTCGACGGCGTGGTCGAAGGGATGACGCGCTGCCTGCAAACCGATCGCAGCGCCAACATCGCGCGGTTCGACGCGCAGATCGCGGCCCCGATCCTCGTTCACGGCGATGCCGCGTTCGCCGCGCAAGGCATCGTCGCCGAAGTGCTCAACCTGCAAGCGATTGCGGGGTACGCCACCGGCGGCACGATCCACATCATCTCGAACAACCAGATCGGGTTCACCACCGATCCGATGGAAGGCCGCTCGACGCGCTACGCGTCGGACCTGGCCAAGGGCTACGATTTGCCGATCGTCCACGTCAACGCGGACGACGTCGAGACGTGCATCGCCGCCGTGCACCTGGCGATCGATTACCGCCGCAAATTCGGCCGCGACGTCCTCATCGACCTGATCGGCTATCGCCGTTTCGGCCACAACGAGCAGGACGAGCCGGCATACACGCAACCGAAGATGTACGATGCGATCAAGTCGCATCCGACGGTGCGCGAGCTGTTCGCCGCGCGGCTCGTCGCGCAGGGCGTGCTCACGGCGGAGCAAGCCACCGCGATGCAGGACGCCGCGACGGCGCGCATGACCGAAGCGCATCGCAACGTCAAGGAAGAGCAGAGCGCGGCCAAGCTGATCACGCAGAAGTCGAAGGGCGGCACGCACGCCGAGCCGATCCAGACCGGCATCGAGCGCGCGCAGCTGCTGAAGTGGTCCGACGCGGTGGTCGCAACGCCGGTCGGCTTCACGCCGAGCAAGAAGCTCACCGCGCAGTTCGCCAAGCGCAAATCCGCGCTGCAACTCGAGGGCGAGGTCGATTGGGGCCTCGGCGAGGCGCTGGCGTTCGCCGCGCTGCTCAGCGAAGGGACGCCGATCCGGCTGACCGGGCAAGACACCGAACGCGGCACGTTCAGCCACCGTCATGCGGTGCTGCACGATGCCAATACCAACGAGAAGTACGCTCCGCTGCAGCACCTCGAGGGCGCGAAGGCGTCGTTCGAGATTCACAACTCGCCGTTGTCCGAGTACGCCTGCCTCGGTTTCGAATACGGCTACTCGACCGAAGCGCCGAACGCGCTGGTGCTGTGGGAGGCGCAGTTCGGCGACTTCAACAACGGCGCGCAGATCATCATCGATCAGTTCATCTCGGCCGGTGCAGCGAAGTGGGGCGAAACGACGCGTCTCACGATGCTGCTCCCGCACGGTTACGAAGGCGCCGGTCCGGAACATTCGAGCGCGCGGCTCGAGCGCTTCCTCTCGCTTTCGGCCGAAGGCAACATTCGCGTCGCGAACTGCTCGACGGCCGCGCAGTATTTCCACCTCCTGCGCGCGCAAGCGAAGGCGCCCGAAGCGTTTCCGCTGGTGATCATGACGCCCAAGTCGCTGCTGCGCAACCGCGCCGCTTACGGCACGCTGGACGAGCTGGTCGACGGAACGTTCCGCGAGGTCATCGACGATCCGCGCTACGCCGGCGCCGACCGCTCGACGGTCGAGCGGCTGCTGCTGTGCTCGGGCAAGGTCTACTACGACATGATCGCAAGCCCGCTCTACGGCAAGGCGACGAAGACCGCCATCGCGCGCGTCGAGCTGCTCTCGCCGCTCCCGGCCGACGCGATCCTCGAGCTGATCACGACGACCTACCCGAATCTCAAGAGCGTCACTTGGGTCCAGGAAGAGCCGAAGAACATGGGCGCGCGCGCTCACGTCCGCCGGCGCGTCGTGGAACGGCTACCCGAGAAGTTCGAGGACCTACTCTACGTCGGCCGCTCCTACCGGGCCAGCCCCTCCGAGGGCTATCCGGGCGCGCACGCGGTCGAGCAAGAGCGCATCATCCGCGAAGCTTTGACCGAGGAGTAGGTCTACGCTGCGAGGGCAGCGTCGATCGCGTTGAGCAGCTTCTCCGGGGTGAAGGGCTTGGTCACGTAGCCCTTCGCGCCCAGGCGCAGCAGGTTGAGCACGATGTGGGCATCGCTGGTCGCCGAGCACACGACGATGCGCGCGGTCGGGTTGATCTGCAAGATCCCGCGGATCGCGGCCGTGCCGTCGAGGCCCTCCATGTTGAGGTCCATCAGCACGACGTCCGGGGTCTCGCGAAAAAACGCCTGAATTGCTTCGGCGCCGTTGGAGGCCTCGACGACTTCGAACTGCGCTTCGCGCAAGATGCGACCCACGATCGCCCGCATGATCGCGTTGTCGTCGACCACAAGAGCCCGGCGCCCATCTCCTGCCAACGATTCTTTCCTCTGCCTAGGGAAGTATGCGCTCCGTCGTGGTGTTCCTTGATATGACGGCCAGTAAGGCGTCGGGGGACGTCACGACCTGAACGATTTCACGGTTCGCCGCGGAGATGAACCCTGCTTCGCGCCCGCGGTCGAACAGTTCCACCAAGGGGTCGTAGTAGCCGTCCAGGTTCGCCAAAATGCACGGCTTGTCGTGGATGCCCAGCTGGACCCAGGTGACGGCCTCACAGAACTCCTCGAAGGTCCCGAAGCCCCCGGGCAGCGCGAGGAAGGCATCGGAAAGCTCCGCCATGAGGGCCTTCCGCTCGTGCATCGTGCCGACGATCCGCAGGTCGCTGATCCCGCGGTGCGCGACCTCGCGGTCCTCGAGCGCCTGCGGGATGATCCCGATGACGCGCCCGCCCGCCGCGACCGCCCCGTCGGCCAGGGCACCCATCAGCCCGGTGCGCCCGCCGCCGTAGACGAGCTCGTGACCGGCCTCGGCGATTGCGCGCCCGGTCGCGGTGGCGTACTCGACGAAGCGCGGATCGTGCCCCGGGGAGGAGCCGCAGAAGACGCACCAGCGCATGCGCTAGTCGAGCGGGCTGCAGCGATGCGCGAGGCGGTTCGTAGCGAGCGTACGAATGCCGTTGACGCCGAATTTCTTGAAGTGCTCGGTTTGATAATGCACGTCGAGGGCGCTTTGATCGCGCCATTCTTCGTACAGCACGAAGGTGTTCGGATCGTCGTTGCTGCGCGACACGTCGAACGTGATGCATCCGGGCTCGGCGCGCGATGCGTCGCGCAGGGGATGCAACATCGCGGCGGCTTCGTCCGCTTTATCGGCCGGAAACGTGTAGATGACGGCGTTGACTAGCATGGCTCCGGCTTAGGCGAGTGCGGCGACGGTTCCGCCCGCGTGCTCCAGCGCGTCGGCGATCATCCGGTCTTGCAGCTCCGGAACGCTCCAGCGCGCCTGCACGGCCGGCGCGAGCGTCTCGAGCGGGTCGAAGTACAGAAAGTATTTGCCGGGCTTGACGCTGGGCGCCGTCCAAACCGAGATGCCGGTCTCGCGATCGTACCACTCGAACGAATGCACGTCGCGCTTGCCGCCGCCGCCCGGTGCGTCGCAGACGAACGTCGGCGTGTTGTAGCCGGCGGTCGCTCCGCGCACGGTTTTTTCGATCTCCAGCGCATCTTGGACGGAGGTTCGCAAGTCCTCGACGCCGCTCACCAAGTCGTGCACGTAGACGTAGTACGGGTGAATGTTGACGTATTCGAGGCGTTTGACGAGCAGTAACATGGTTGCGGCGTCATCGTTGACGCCGCGCATGAGAACCGACTGGTTGCGAACGTAGACGCCGCGCTCGAACAACACCTTCATCGCACGTTGCGTGATCTCGGAAATCTCGTTGGGATGGTTGAAGTGCGTGTGCACGACGACTTCCTTACCCAACGCACGTCCGCGGTCGACGACGCCGACCAGCGCGTCGACCCACGCCGGATCGGTGAGAATTTTCATCGGCATCACGGCCAGGCCTTTGGTGGCGAAGCGCATGCGTCGCACGTGCGGAATGGCGAGCAGCGCATCGCCGATCAGCGTGATGCTCTTCGGCGCGAGCTGATAGGCATCGCCGCCGGAGATCACGACGTCTTCGATCTCGGGATGGGCGGCGATGTAGGCGAACACCGGGCCCCACGCCGCGGATGTTTTCCCGAGCGCCAGCTTGTCGACGCGCTCGGTGTCGGGCCCGATCACGTACGAGCGCGTGCAGAACCGGCAGTAGACCGGACACGTCTGCAGCGCGAGAAAGAGCGCCTTGTCGGCGTAGCGGTGGATCAGCCCCGGCACCGGCGAGTCTCGTTGCTCGTGCAGCGAGTCGAACGTCAGGCGCGGATGATCGGGCCGGGCGGTCGAGCGCAACGGGATGAACTGGCGGCGGATGGGGTCTTCGTAGGGGCGCGACCAGTCGATCGAGGCGATCAGGTAGGGCGAGACCCGCACCGCCATCGGCGCGTGCTCGAACCCGCTGCGGGCATCGGCGATGAACGCCTCGTCGACCAGGCCGGCGATGGCCTCGAAGAGCTCGTCCGGCGTTTTGACCGAATTCCGGGCCTGCCAGAGATGGTCGAGAAACGTCGCTTCGTCGATCCCGGCGTACCGTGGGACGGCTTGCCAGAACAGGCCGTCCCGCAACCTCCTATGCTCGAGCGACGCCGGCGGGGCCGGCGATTTTGCGGGGTGCGGTGTTTCGAGCGAGATCATCAGACCGAAACCTTGAAACCGCCCTCCTCGGCATACCGTTGCGGAAGGCCGCGCAGGGCTTCCGCAACGTGGGGAAAACGCCCGGGCCGTGACCCTGATCTTGCGGCTCGGCATCGCGCTGCTGCTCGCCGTAACGGCCTGCACGCGAACCGGCACCGCGCCGGAACGGCCGGCAAGCGTGCGGTTCGCGGTGGCCGCCGATCCGCAGACGCTCGATCCGCTCTTCGCGCATGCGGACGCCAACAGCGTCGAGCAGCAGCTTGCGCGGTTGGCGTTCGAACCGTTCATCGACATCGATGCGCACGGGCGGCCCGTACCCGTTTTGCTCGCGCGTATCCCAACCGTCGCGAACGGCGATCTCTCGCGCGACGGCCGTACGATCACCTACCATCTGCGCCGCGGCGTCCGCTGGCAGGACGGCGTGCCGGTCACCGCCGCGGACGTGCTCTTCACGCTGCGCGCGATCGTCGATCCGCGCAACCCGATTCGTTCGCGTGAAGGCTACGACCGCATCGCGCGTGCCGAACGCATCGACGACGAAACCGTGCGCGTCGAGCTGAAGGCGCCGTGGGCGCCGGCCGTTGCGACGCTGTTCAGTTACGGCACCGCCCCGCAATACGTCCTGCCCGCGCATCTGCTCGCGCGGGAGCCGCGGCTCGACCGGGCCACGTTCGGCGGCGCGCCGGTCGGCGACGGACCCTTTCGCTTCGTCTCGTGGCAGCGCGGCGAACGGCTGGTCTACGTTGCGAACAGCGAGTACTGGCGCGGGCCGCCGGCGATGCCGCGGCTCGACATTCGCGTCGTGCCGGATCCGGGTTCGAACTTCACCTCGCTGCTCAGCGGCGCGCTCGATTGGAATCTGATCTCGCCGGTGCAGCAGCAAGCGATGCCGCACGACGCCGGCTTCGCCTACGCGTACGTGCCGTTGGCGCTGATCGCCGGCATCGCGATCAACACCGCGCATCCGCCGCTCGACGACGTGCGCGTGCGGCGCGCGATCGCCGCCGCGATCGACCGTCGCGCGATCAGCGACAAGATCACGTTCAAGCGCTACCCGGTCGTCGACACGGCGCAACCGCTGGGCTCGTGGGCGCGCGATCCGACGGTAAGGCTGCCGGCTTTCGATCCGGCAGCGGCGGACCGGCTGCTCGATGCGGCGGGCTGGCGGCGCGGACCCGACGGCATGCGCGCCAAGGCCGGCCGGCCGCTGGCATTGACCTACGTGCAGTTTCCCGAGAGCCAGACCGGCGTGCGCGCGGCCGCGTTCATCGAGCGCGCGTTGCACGCGCGCGGCATCGACGTCACGCTGAAATCGGTGACCAACGCGAAGCTGTTCTTGCCGAAGTCCGAAGGCGGCGCGCTGGCTTCGGGCGCGTTCGATTTGGCCTACGTGCCGTGGCCGATGGGCGCCGATCCCGACGACAGCTTTCTCTTGACGTGCGACGGACCCGGGAACGTGATGCGCTGGTGCGATCCTCAGGTCGACGCGCTGGAGCGGCGCGCGCTCGTCGCGCCGGCGCAAGCCGAACGCAAAGCGCTCTACGCGCAGATCGAGCGCCGCGTCGCTGCCGCGGTCCCGATCGTCTACCTGTTCGATCCGTCGTACATTTACGCGTATCGCACGGCACTGCGCGGCTTCGCGCCGAACGCTTTCAACCCAACCTGGAACGCGGCGGACTGGAGGTTCTGACGTGGACGCACTGCTCGCGGCGGGCTATCCGTACGAATTGGCCGGACTCGTCTACTATGGGTTCTTCGTGCTGATGAACCGGCCGGCCAACGCCGCGCGCTACACGCGCCGCTCGCGCTTGCTGGTCGTGCTGGCCGCGATCGTCATGGTCGGCTGTGTGCCGTTCCACTATGCCACCGACGCGCTCGGCGTGATCGCGATGCTCGGTCTCGCGGTGCTCGCGCTGCTCTCGACGCTTGTCGACGGCATCGCCGCGCGCCGGGGTTAGCTGTAGGTCGTCCCGTCGAGCGTCAGGTAGCCGGGCGGGTGCGGCCCGCGATCGGTGTGGTGGGTCCAGTGCACGCCTTCGCGCCCGTCCGGGTCGTAGTAGTACTCGCCGCGCACCACCGCGTGCTCGCCGTCGGTCACGGGAAAATTCCCCATCTGGTCGAGGTCGGCGTCGATCTCGATCACGTCGCCGTGCCCGGCATCGACGTAGATCGTGCGGTGCCAGCCGCTGCGGGTGCGCCGGGCCGGCTGCAGCCGAACGACGATACCGCAGAAGGTCACCTCGGCGTGGTTCTCGTGCGCGTGCTGCGCCGCCGTGAGCCCCGCGTTGTCGCAGGCGCCGGGACCGCTTGGCGAGCCCGCGCAGCCGCCGGCACCGCTCGCCAGCACTGCCAGCAGCGCCAGTTGTGCTAGACTCGTAGCGATGAACTTCATCGGTCAGCTGCTGCCCCCACTCGTCCTCGGACTCATCATCTGGCTGATCGTCGCCCGTCGCCCATTCGCCGGCCTTCGCCGCTTCACGCTGCCCACGCCGCCGCGTCCGCGACCGCGGCCCAAACGCTCGACGTTGAAGCTGATCAAGGGCGCTGCGATGGACCGCGAACTGGCGAACCTTCTCCGCAGCGAAGACGCCAACCGCCCCCCGCCGCCGTAACTTCAACCCCATGTCATTCCGAGGGGCGCGAACGAAGTTGAGCGCCCGTCGAGGAACGCGCCACCATCGTGGGCGATCGCCAGGGCAACGCCACTACCCCACTGCTCGCGCCGGAGCTTGTGCGAGCGCAGCGAGGTGCGCTCGCACTCGATCGCCGAGATTGCGGCGCATCCCTCGACAACGCTCGGGATGACAGTACCCCCTGTCATTCCGAGGGGCGCGAACGAAGTTGAGCGCCCGTCGAGGAACGCGCCACCATCGTGGGCGATCGTCAGGGCAACGCCACTACCCCACTGCTCGCGCCGGAGCCTGTGCGAGCGCAGCGAGGTGCGCTCGCACTCGATCGCCGAGATTGCGGCGCATCCCTCGACAACGCTCGGGATGA
>Ga0181536_10007285_pt1 | contig 10899 bp, 8 predicted proteins | sample PEATcosm2014_Bin_41_FD_121105 | JGI IMG/M metagenome (GOLD analysis project Ga0181536, IMG submission 121105) | Peatland microbial communities from MTU Mesocosm Facility, Houghton, MI, USA - PEATcosm2014_Bin17_60_metaG | ecosystem: Environmental > Terrestrial > Soil > Wetlands > Peat | place...
ATGGAATTGATCGCCTCGCTGCTGCACCAGCCCAAGGTGTTGTTCCTCGACGAACCGACCATTGGCCTCGACGTGGTTTCGCAAAAGATCGTCCGCGAATTCATCCGCCGCCACAACGCCGAGCAAAAGACGACGATTTTGCTCACCAGCCATTACATGGCCGACATCCAGGCGCTTTGTGATCGTGTCATCATCATTGACCGCGGCAAAATCTTCTTCGATGGTAAATTAACCGAAATCGTGGATCGCTTCGCTGATTGCAAACTCGTCACCATTCAATGTGAAAAAGCGAACGATTATCCGGCGGAAAATCTGGCGCGCTACGGTGAAGTCGTGGAGAAAAACGCCGGCTCCATCAAGTTTAAGGTCAAGCGTGACCGTGTCATCGCCGTCTGCAAATCGCTGCTCGATGATTTGCCGGTAAGCGACATTGACATTCAGGAAGTGCCCATTGAAGACGTCATCCGCCAGATTTTTGCGAGGTAATCTAGGTGGCACAGGCGTCCTCGCCTGTGATTCAACAAACACACAGGCCGGAGGCCTGTGCCACAACTTGTCAATCAAACAGTCTCATGTTTCAATCCGTGCATGGACGTATTCCTGCAAGCGGCAATTGAAGAAGCCAAAAAGGGCCTAGCTGAAGGAGGAATTCCCATCGGCTCGGTGCTGGTGCTCGATGGCAAGATCATCGGGCGCGGCCACAACCAGCGCGTGCAACACGGCAGCGCCATTCACCACGCGGAAATGAATTGTCTCGAAAACGCCGGGCGGCTCAAGGCTTCGATTTACCAGCGCTGTATTCTTTATTCGACGCTTTCACCCTGTCCGATGTGCAGCGGCGCAGTGTTGCTTTTCAAAATCCCGCGTATCGTCGTCGGAGAAAACGAAACTTTTCAAGGTCCGGAAGAATACGTCCGCTCGCAAGGCGTGCAGTTGGAAGTGCTCCAAGACCCGACGTGCATCCAGCTCATGCGCGATTTCATTAAAGCCAGGCCGGAACTTTGGAACGAAGATATTGCAGCTTCGTGATGTCAAAGATAACCTGCCCTTTCCGTTGTGCGGGCTCGACAGCGACGACGGCGGCGAGTTCATCAACCACCATCTGGTCGAGCATCTGCAAGCGCGGCCCAAGCCCGTGCCCTTTAGTGGGCCGAAAGCCAGATCGCCTTGAGGGAGGCCGCAATTTGTCCGGATCATACTCCCGGGGCCGGCCCAGCACAAACGGCGCAGGGACGACCGCTCACGCTCGCGAGGCGCGGATGGCGGCCTTGCGATGGCAGCCGAAGAGTTCGACCAGTTCGTTGATGATTTGGGTTTTATGCTCCTTGCCCGCCCGAGCGTAACGATCACGCTTGGCAGCCAGTGCTTCTTGGCGTGTGATTTGACTCGTTTTCGGGTGCATTGCCCGGTAACATCCTTTTAAGTCAACGTATGGCTTCCTCAAACCATTTCGCCTCCCTCTGGGTAACAATCTTTTTGAGTCAATTCGCCGGTGTCCTTTTTTCAATAAATTCTTGTAACGCAAAATAAATTCGGACAAAGTGCCGCCCCAAAACATTTTGCCATGTTGGAATTCAAAAATAAAATTCTGTTCGTCGGTTACGGGGCCGTGGCGCAATGCGCCCTCCCCATCCTGGCCGAACACCTCAAGACGCCGTATTCAAACATCACCGTCATGGATTTCGAAGACCGCCGCGACGTGCTGGCGCCGTGGCTGAAACGCGGCGTGAAGTTCGCCCGCAAGCGCGTGACGCGCGAGAACATGGGCACGCTGCTGGGCAAATATCTGGCGGCCGGCGACCTCCTGATTGACCTGGCCTGGAACATTGACTGTTGTGAAATCCTCCAGTGGTGCCACGACCGCGGTGTCCTTTACATCAACACGTCGGTCGAATTGTGGGACCCCTACGAAAACGTCCAGGGCGCACCGCCGCAGAAGATGACGCTCTACTGGCGGCACATGAACATCCGCCGCATGATTTCAAAATGGGGCAAACCCGGTCCGACGGCGGTGCTCGAACATGGCGCGAATCCCGGCCTCATCTCGCATTTCACCAAGCAGGGCCTGATTGACATCGGCAACCGCGCCATCAAGGACAGGAAGGTCGCGGGCAAGGCCGCCGACGAAATCCGGCAGCTCATCGCGGAACAGAAATTCAACCGTTTGGCGATGAAACTCGGGGTGAAGGTGATTCATTGCAGCGAACGCGACACGCAGATCACCAGCAGGCCGAAGCAGGTGAACGAATTCGTCAACACCTGGAGCGTCGAGGGCTTCCGCGAGGAGGGCACGACCACCGCCGAAATGGGCTGGGGCACGCACGAGAAGGAGCTTCCGCCGCTGGCCTACGAGCATACTGAAGGCCCGCGCAACCAGATTTGCCTCGCCCGCATGGGCATCAACACCTGGGTCTCGTCCTGGGTGCCCAACTACTGTATCCACGGCATGGTCGTGCGCCACGGCGAGGCGTTCACCATTTCCGACCGGCTCACCGTCTGGGAAAAGGGCAGGGCCATCTACCGGCCCACGGTGCACTACGCTTACTGCCCGGCCGACGTGGCCATCGTGTCGCTGAATGAGCTGCGCGGCTATGATTATAAACTCCAAACGAACCAGCGCATTCTCAACGACGAAATCATCAGCGGTTCCGACATCCTTGGCGCGCTGTTGATGGGCCACGCCTACAATTCCTGGTGGACGGGCAGCGATCTCAGCATTGGCGAATCGCGCCGGTTGGTGCCGCACCAGAACGCCACCACCATGCAGGTCGCCATTTCGGTCATCGCGGCCGCGATGTGGATGATTGAGAATCCAGCCAAAGGCGTCTGCGTGCCGGACGACCTGCCGCACGAGTATATCTTGAAGATTTCCAAGCCGTATCTGGGCAAATGGATTTCCAGGCCATCCGACTGGACGCCGCTGAAGCACTACACCAACGCGTTCAACGGGCACAACAACCCGCAGATTGACCGGGACGATCCGTGGCAGTTCAAAAACTTCCTGATCACCGACGGAGACTGAGATGATCCCGCGCCGCACCCTGAAGAAACTGGCCGAACAGCACGGCACGCCGCTGTTCGTGGTGGACCACGACGAATTGCGCCGCAACTACGTCACATTCAAGAAATACCTGCCGCGCGTCCAGGCCTACTACGCCGTCAAGGCCAACCCCGATCCCGCCATCGTCAAGACGCTGTTCGAAACCGGCGCGAGCTTCGACGTGGCCTCCATGCCGGAGTTCCGCATCGTTTATGAATACATCAAGGACATGCCGGACAAGCAGCGGCAGGACTGGATCTGGGACAAGATCATCTACGCCAACCCCATCAAGGCCAACGAGACGCTGCAGGAATTGAACCCGTACAAGCCGCTGGTCACCTACGACAATTACGAGGAAATCCGCAAGATCAAGAAACACGCTCCCCAAGCCGGTCTCGCGTTGCGGCTGAAGGTGCCCAACACCGGCGCCATGGTCGAACTGTCATCAAAGTTCGGCGCCGCGCCCGGCGAAGCGGTGGATTTGATTCTCGCGGCGGACAAAGTGGGGCTGACCGTGGAAGGCATCAGCTTTCATGTCGGCAGCCAGACGACCAACTTCAAGAATTACGTCGCCGCCATCAATCTGGCGGCCAACATCTTCAAGGAAGCCAAAGATCACGGCTATACCAAGATGAACCTGCTCGACATCGGCGGCGGCTTCCCGGCGCCCTACGACAAAACGGTGAAGCCGTTCCGCGAACTGGCCAGCATCATCAACCGCGAACTCAACCGGCTCTTTCCGAAAAACATCCAGATTCTCGCCGAGCCGGGCCGGTTTCTTTGCGCCACCGCCGCCACCGCCGTTTCAAAAATCATCGGCAAGGCCATGCGCGAAGGCAAACTTTGTTACTACATCAATGACGGCGTTTATCACACCTTCTCCGGCGTCATCTTCGACCATTGCCATTACCACTTGAAATCGTTCAAACGCGGCCCGACGCAGATCTGCTCGGTGTTCGGACCGACGTGCGACGCGCTTGACGTGGTTTCGATGGCGGAGGAACTGCCGGGCGACCTGCAACTCGGCGACCTGCTTTACAGCGAACAAATCGGCGCCTACAGTCACGCGTCCTCGACCTGGTTCAACGGCTTCCCGCCCGCGACCGTGGTGCATATCAACCAGTGAATTGAAAAGTGGCACAGGCATCCTTGTCTGTCTGGGCGGAAGGGAAAAACGGTGGGGCGAGAGTCCCCGCGAGCCGATTAACCGCTTATCTCCGCTGACCTGTCCTCCGTAGCTTCTTGGCGAAGGCTGGATCAGCGCTGATGAGTGAAGAATAGCGGCCTGCCGCGTGAGGTGAAATCTTTTACGCGGTTCAACTCCCGCAACACCCACCGGGCTTACCAGCCGATGGAAGAACGCAAGGAGCACAAAGGGTCTTGTCCGCAGACTTCGCTGATTTTCGCCGATTTGGTTTTATCTGCGGGCATCTGCGTCATCTGCGGAAGGATTCTTCAGTTATATCAGTAACCGCTGGATCCTCTGCACGACCCTGCTCCGTTCGCCCACCGCGTGAGGCTGAAAGCCTTTTACGCGGCCCTTCTGCCTTCTATTTGATATTGGATGTTGGATGTTTTTTTCGCTCCACCCCTCCGCAACTCGTGTTCCCAAATCCACTGCCTTTCCGGATTGCCTAGGTTCCCCAACTCGAATCAGAATGGCGTTGTGACGACGACCCCGTTCGATCTTAAAGCCCGGGCGCACCAGGCCATGCTGGAGGCGGGATTCCAGCCGGATTTCCCGGCCGAAGTTGCGCGGGAAGTGCAAGCCCTCAATCAGGGAACATCAAAAAATGCCGGGCCTGCGACCCGCGACCTGCGTTCACTGCTTTGGTCTTCGATTGACAACGACAGTTCCCGGGATTTGGACCAGGTTGAGTATGTGGACAGACTGCCGGATGGCACCGTGCGTCTGCTGGTGGGGATTGCCGATGTGGACGCCTCCGTCCCCAAAGGGTCTGCCACGGACCATCACGCCGCTGTGGAGTCCACTTCGGTTTACACCGGCGTGGCGACGTTCCCGATGTTGCCGGCTGAACTTTCCACGGACCTGACTTCATTGTTGGACGCGCAGGACCGTCTTTCCATCATCATTGAGTTGCATATCCTCGATTCGGGCGACGTGAAGGCCCGCGACGTTTATCCGGCCTGGCTGCGCAACCGGGCGAAATTGGCTTACAGCTCAACTGGCGCCTGGTTGGAAAGTCGTGCTCCAATCCCGCCGGCGGTCGCGAACGTGCCCGGGATGGAGGCGCAACTTCGCCTGCAGCAGGAGACGTCGGAAAGGTTGCGTGGCATTCGCAAGCTGCACGGGGCGCTAACGTTCGAGTCGGTCGAAACCACGCCGGTGCTGCAAAATGGCGAAGTAAAAGACCTGGCGGTCAGTCGGCGCACGATGGCCGATGACATCATTGAAAGTTTCATGGTGGCCGCGAATGTGGCCATGGCGCTGTATCTCAAGGAGAAAGGCTCCCTCTCCATCCGCCGGGTGGTGCGGACTCCGAAACGTTGGGACCGCATCCAGGCCATCGCCTCGCAATTCGGCGTCAACCTTCCGGCCGCGCCCGATCCGCGCGCGCTGTCCGAATTCCTGGATCAGCGCAAGGCTGCCGATCACGGGCATTTTCCGGACCTTTCACTCTCCGTGGTAAAACTTCTCGGCCCCGGCGAATACATCGTGGAACCTCCCGGTGCCGAACACGAAGGCCACTTTGGGCTGGCCGAGAACGATTATACCCATTCCACCGCGCCCAATCGCCGCTACGCCGACCTGGTGACACAACGGTTGCTCAAGGCAACCACCGCCGACGGCCCTGGTCCTTATTCGGAGCCGGAATTAAGCGCCATCGCCGCTCATTGCACCGAGCGGGAGGATGCCGCCAGAAAAGTGGAGCGCCTGATGCACAAAGTGGCCGCTGCCTGCCTGCTGAGCCGGCGCATTGGCGAAATGTTCGACGGCATCATCACCGGTGCTTCACCCAAAGGCACCTACGTTCGGCTGCTGAAATTCCCCGCCGAAGGCATGGTGGTCCGGGGTGCGCATGGAATTGACGTCGGCGACACCGTGCGGGTCCGATTGGTGTCGGTGGACGTGGCCAAAGGCTTCATCGACTTTGAAAGGACGTAAGGCCGTGATTTTAACCACGGATGGACACGAATGGACACGGATAAAAACGGGTTCATTCGTGGTTCAAAACTTCCGCGAGCGCGCCAACGGCCTTGGCCAATTGCGCTTTGGTAATCGTAAGCGGGGGCGTGAAACTGATAACGTTACCATACTCTCCCTCGGGTAACAGAATGAAGCCGCGCCGCAACATGGTTTTAATGGCCTGCATGGCCGCGTCGGTGGCTGGCCTGCCGTCGGACAAGTGCAGTTCGACGCCAGCCATCAAACCCAAACCGCGCACGGCGATTTGCAATTTCGGATTTGAAATTTTCGATTGCAGTTCGCCAAGCAGGAATTCGCCAAGTTCCGCGCTGCTTTCGGACAAATCCAGGTTTTCAATTTCCTTGATTTGTGCCAGCGCCATCGCGCACCCGACGGGATGGCCGAGGAAGGTGCTGGTGTGAATTGCCTCGCCACGCGATGCCGGCCACGCAGTATCCATCAGATCGGCGCGACCAATGCAGGCCGAGAGCGGGAAACCGCCGGTGAGTGCCTTGCCCAGGCAGATGAGGTCGGGCACGACGCCGGTGTGTTCGCAGGCAAACCATTTTCCAGTGCGGCCAAAGCCGGTGTAAATTTCATCGAGAATCAGCAGCGCGCCGTGGTCGTCGCAAAGTTTTCGCAGCAGCGGCAGAAATTCCTTGGGCGGAACCTGGATGCCGCCGCGGGCCTGCACCGGCTCGACCAGAATCGCGCCAATCCATTCGCGGCGGAAAAGATGGCGGATGGACCATTCGACGGCAGCAAGGTCGGCGGATTTTTTTGGAAACGGCACAAATTTTCCAAACTCGCGAAGTTGAAAATGAAACGGGTTGCGGAAAAAATTGCGGTGGGTGGCGTTGAGCGCACCGTAGCCGAGGCCATGATACGCGCCCTCGAAGGCAATCACACCGCGTTTGCCGGTGGCCAGCATCGCGGTTTTGAACGCGGACTCAACGGCTTCAAAACCGGAATTGCCGAAAATGACTTTGCCCGATTTTTTGCCGTTGCTCCAACGTTCAAATGTGATCCGGCTCAAGTCGCGGGCGAGTTCCGCTTTGCGCGCGTGCGGATGCACGTCGCCCATGGCGTGCAAAAGCCGGGACATTTGTTTTTGCCCGGCCTTGACGACGCGCGGGTTTGCGTGACCGGCGGCGGCGACGCCAAACGCGGCGGTCAAATCGAGATATTTTTTCCCGTCAGCATCCCAAACGTAAACGTCCTTGGCGCGTTCCCAAATGATGGGCCAGGAGCCATCCGGCTCCACGAACACAATGTTGCGCGACTCGTAATCACGCAGCAGGTCAAGAATTTGACGGTTTTTGCTCACTAAACTCCCCGCTGTTCCGGCGGCCAGATGATTTTGTGCAGTTGAACTTGAAACCGCACCGGCAGCGCGTCGGCGATGATTCTTTCCGCCACTTCGCGCCGTGAAACCGGCGTCTGGCCGGCGGAAACTTTTTTCAATGATTTGTTTTGTTGCTCCGGCGCAAGCGGATGCACCCACGAAAAGAGCAGAGGGCATACCAGATTCAGCCGGTGTTCGGCGATTTGCCGCCCGGCCCACTCATAATCTTCAACCGTGCCGATGACAAACTTGATTTCGTCAGTCGCTTTCAGGTGTTTGAGGTTTTCCCAGCGATTGCGTTCGACCTCGCCGCTGCTGGGGCATTTCAAATCCATGATCCGCCGCACGCGGGGGTCAACCGGCAAGATGTCATGCGCACCGCTGGTCTCAAGCAACACGGTAAAACCGTCGTCACACAGCAATTTCATCAACGGCAGGGAATTTTTCTGGAGCAACGGTTCGCCACCGGTCAATTCAACCAAGGGCAGGCGAATGTTGTTCTTCATCGGAGGGGCGAGTTCCACGAGCCCCTGATCAAAAGATTGGGGACTCGCGGAGCTCGTCCCTCCGAAAAACGGTTTAGCCAGCCGCCGGACTTCCGTGCAAATTTCTTCGAGAGATTTTTTTTTGCCTTCGGTAAAGGCATAGGCGGTGTCGCAATACGAGCAGCGCAAATCGCAGGCGGTGAGCCGGATAAAAACGCACGGCAGCCCGGCGAAGGTGCTTTCGCCTTGCAAGCTCAAATAGATTTCGTTGACAACCAGTGTGTCGGACACGCTGGCAGTGTAGCGTTGCGGCGTTAAAAGGAAATGACTGTGATTTGCTTTGGCACGATTCGCGGCTATATTCCAGGAATCCGCAACCACCTCAAACTTCAGATATGGGGTTGGAATTGGGGCATAAAATTTGCGGCAAAAAAATGAAAATCTCATGAAATTGCGCGGCGCACAATTCCTCCTGGCCTTCGTTTTCCTGGGGCAAATGGCCGCCCGCGCACAGAATCTCGACGCCATCGGCGTTACGCTGTTGCAAGCGGTGACGACCAACGTCAATGGCGCGGGCATTCGCGTGGCGCAGCCGGAGGCGGGTTTGGACACAAATAATCCACCGCTGGTATGGGAAGTGAACCCCGCAGCGGTCGGCCAGCCGATCAATCTTTTCACTTGGATTTCCAGCAATGGTTCGAGTTCCGCTTACACCAATTCGCTTGGCTCCGAATCGGGTCACGCGGACGGTGTGGCGGGATATTTTTATGGGATTCCCAACGGCGTGGCCACGAACGTTGCGCACGTGGACAATTATGCCGCGAGTTATTTTTTCGGTTCGATCATCGACACAGTGAATCCTGCCAATATCAACGATCCGGTGGTGAACCAGAGTTTTATCTTTACCGAAACCACCGTTAGCCAACAACAGACCATTGATTCGCAATATGACAATTTTGCCGCGCGCTATAAAACGCTGTTCGTTTCTGGTGTTGGCAATGGCGGCGCGGTAAATCCGCCGGCCACCTGTTACAACGGGATCGGCGTCGGCGCTTACGGCGGCAGTTCCAGCGTGGGGCCGACACTGGACAACGGCCGGGCCAAGCCGGACATCATGGCCCCGGCTGGCGAAACAAGTTTTTCCACGCCGCAAGTCGCGGGTGCGGCAGCGGCGTTGATGCAGGCGGGATTGCGCGGCGATGGCGGCAACGGCACGAATGCTGCCGCGGACATCCGCACGGTGAAAGCGTTGCTGCTGAACGGTGCCATCAAGCCCGCCGATTGGACGAATAGTCCTTCCTCGCCGCTCAATCCGCTTTACGGCGCGGGCGTGTTAAACGTTTTCAATTCCTACAAACAACTTGCCGGGGGCAGGCATGTTTATATTGTTTCCACCAGCGTTTCCACCGGCGGGGCACATCCCCCCACTGGCGCCAGTGGCACGGTCAGCACATTAAGCGGCTGGGATTTCAACACCAACACCAGCAGTTCCTCGTCTGATGGCGTGAACCATTATTATTTCAACACGACCAACGGCGTCAGCGACGCCACGTTCACGGCGACGGCAACGCTCGTTTGGAACCGGCAACGAAACCAGACGGCCATCAACAACCTCAACCTGTTTTTATACGACGCTGCCAACAGCAATCTCGTGGCGGTCAGCACCAGCGCCGTGGACAACGTGGAGCATCTCTTTGTGCCGAGTCTCGCGCCAGGCCGGTACGATTTGCAGGTTTGGAAAGCCGGCGGGAGTTTTGTCAGCAGCAGCGAAACCTACGCGCTCGCATTTGAATTTTTCTCCATGCCTTTGGGTATCGCCAGGTCCGGCACCAACGTCGTTCTCACATGGCCGATTTACCCGGCGGGGTTCGTGCTCCAAGCCGCCACCAATCTGGCTGCGCCGGTTTGGAATACAAACAACCCGGCTCCCGCCGTGACCAACAGTCAAAATTGCGTCACGCTCAACGCGACGAATAGCAGCCAGTTTTTCCGGTTGTGGCGACCGTGAAAATTTCGCGCGCTCAGGGAAAATGTCCGAGCGCGGAATATTTCCCGATGCGATAACTTCGCGTGATGGCGGCGGTCACGTGGCGTTTGCCGATTTCAACCGCGTGCGGCAAATCATGGTTCAACGCCAGCGCCGCCACGATGGCCGCCGAATAAGTGCAGCCTGTGCCGTGAGTCGAGACGCCTTTGATAAACGGCGCGCTCAACAGCACCTCCGTCCGGCCGTCAAAAAAAACGTCCACCGCATCGCGCATCCCACGCAAATGGCCGCCTTTGACCAGCGCAGCGCAGCCGAACCGCGCGTGGATTTCCCGTGCCGCCCCGCGCATATCTTCCGCCGACGCCGGCCGGCGACCAAGCAACGCTTCTACTTCATCAAGGTTGGGGGTGATAACGGCAGCAAGTGGAAAAAGTTCTTCGGTCAAAATTTTTATCGCCGCCGGTTTCAGCAAGGCAGCGCCGCTGGTTGAGATCATGACCGGATCAACCACGAGCGGTGCGAGCTTTTTCCTTTTTAAAAAATCAGCAACGGCGCGGATGATTTCCGCTGAAAACAGCATCCCGGTCTTTACCGCCGCCGGCTGCAACTCCTCGAACACGGCTTCGATTTGTCGCCGTACCATTTTGGGGGAGCACGGTTCAATGGCGAGAACGCGTCGGGGATTTTGCGCGGTAAGACAGGTGATGACGCTCGTGCCATGAACGCCAAGCGCGGCGAAGGTTTTCAAATCGGCCTGAATGCCGGCGCCGCCGCCGCTGTCGGAGCCGGCAATGGTAAGCGCCACCGGCCATTTCACGATCCGTGACATGAGTTTGAACTTACCGGCATTCGCACAAAACGGCACGGAAAAAGACCGGCCGGCGGGGACTTGGG
>Ga0181536_10007287_pt1 | contig 10897 bp, 8 predicted proteins | sample PEATcosm2014_Bin_41_FD_121105 | JGI IMG/M metagenome (GOLD analysis project Ga0181536, IMG submission 121105) | Peatland microbial communities from MTU Mesocosm Facility, Houghton, MI, USA - PEATcosm2014_Bin17_60_metaG | ecosystem: Environmental > Terrestrial > Soil > Wetlands > Peat | place...
CAAGTATCCGGATTACACCCTGCCGCTCTCGGTAAGAATGGCCGAGATAAGCCGCGATCATCAACTGGACGTGCTCCATGTCCACTACGCCGTGCCCCATGCCACCGCGGCGATTCTTGCGCGCTCCATGCTCCCGCCGGAACAACAGCCGCGCATCGTGACCACACTGCACGGCACTGACACCACGCTGCTCGGGTGCGATCCGGGTTATGGACCCGCCATCCACCACGCGCTCACCTGTTCGGATGCCGTTACGACGGTGTCGGCCTACCTGAAACAGGAAACGCAGCGCGTGCTCGGTTTTGACGGGCCGATGGATGTCATCCACAATTTCTTTGAGCCGCGCCCGCCGCGGCGCACGCGCGAGGAGGTGCGTCGGGAGCTGGGATTGCAGAACGAGATGGTTCTGCTCCACTCCTCCAATCTGCGTCCGTTGAAACGCATTGATTTGTTGCTCGAAACCGCCGCCCGCATCCGGCCACGTGACGCATTCAAGCTCGTCGTCCTGGCGGGCGGGGACTTCGCGCCCTTCACCGGCGACGTGCGCCGGTTGGGACTTGAAGACCGGGTGATCGTGCGCGAGAAGGTCAACGATATCGAAGACTACCTGCAGATCGCCGACCTGGGACTGTTTACATCGGAGTCGGAGAGCTTTTGCCTGAGCATCCTCGAGGCGATGTGTTTCGCCTGTCCGAGCGTTGCCTCGCGCGTCGGCGGGATTCCGGAAGTGATTGAAAACAACGTGACGGGTCTCCTGACGCCATTCGGCGACACCGCTGCGTTTGCCGATGCGGTCACGGGTTTGATCCGGGACCCGGCACGCCGGGCGGGGTTGGGCCGCGCCGCACAGCAACGCGCCCGCGAACATTTTTCCGCCGGGGTCATCGTCCCGCGTTACGAAGAACTCTACCGCCGCGTCTGCGGTTCCGCTCGCCGCTAAATTCCTGGCCGCGCATGGCGGTCCTTGGGAGCGCCGGTTTACCTCATCTAGCCCCGCGAGGAATGAATGGGGAAAGAGCCGCCCGTCCTCTTCTGCTGTAAAATTGGATGTTCAGTGTTCGATGCCTGCTCGCGATTTATCGGAGTTGGATGTTCGATGTTCGGTCTTCGTACTTGGCCACACGCCCCCTGCCCGGGTCCGGCTGCAACTGGCTGACACCTCCTTTGTCGTTCCAATTCACGGTCCAATTTTGCAGCCAACCCGGCACGGCACGTGCGTCGTGTTCCTCCCCAGACAAGTGCGAGTTTGTCTGTCTTCAAAAAAAAACGACAGTCTGGTCGGCCCACCTCCTTTCATTAGGTCCAACGCTGTCAAGGTTCCCCACCCCAACGCAACCAACACAATTTCAATACCCGCCGGCACTCAAGCACCCGGTGTGCCGTCCGGAAATTTCGGGAAAAATTCTGAAAATCCGCCGCAATTTGCGCGTCCCGTTCAGACGGGAAATCAAAATCGCTGTTGCTTTTTTTCCAGCCTGATAAAAATTTCGCTGTCATTCCCCTTGCCAGTAGCATCGTGTGTCCTCACGCCACGCACACTACAGCACTACCGGAGGCAGGCATGGGTTGCCAATTCCGGCAATCCCCGGTTTACTACGCCATGCTGTTTGAACGAATTTTCGGACCCAGGACGCCACCAGCTTCACCGGTTGTTCACTTGTCGGTGGGGCCGCAAAAGTTGCCCCTCCTGATGGTGCGCAATCCGCGGGCACGCCGCTATCTGCTCCGCTTGCGTTCCGATGGCACCGCCCGCGTCACGATTCCTCGCGGCGGCTCAACAGCGGTGGCCCGACAGTTTGTCGAACACCATGCCGCCTGGCTGGAACGCGAGCTTCAGCGGCTCCAAGCCCAACCCCGAAAACCGGCGGTCTGGAAGATTGGGACGGAGATTCTCCTGCGCGGCAACGCAGTCCGCATTGAAGCCGGGACCAACAGCGATGACAAGGAAATCGAGGATCCGCCTTCGTCCGGCTACGGCGCGACAAGCGAGGATGATGCGATAAGGGAAGCTGAAACCGTCCGCTTCGGCGGCGAGTCGGTCCAAGTCCCGAATCCAGCCGCCGATTTACGTTCCGCCATCGAAGGCCATCTTCGCCAACTGGCAACGCGGGAATTGCCACCGCGCGTGCTGGAGCTGGCCACCCGGCACGGATTGACCGTGCGCCGCATCATGGTGCGCAGCCAGAAATCGCGTTGGGGCTCCTGTTCACGACGCGGCACGATTTCCCTGAACTGGCGGCTTATCCAGACACCCGCTTTCGTAAGCGATTACATTTGTCTGCACGAACTGATGCATTTGAGGCAAATGAATCACTCGTCCGGGTTCTGGCGGGAAATGGAACGCGTTTGTCCTGATTACCGGATGGCCGAACGTTGGTTGAAGGAACACTCCGGACTGTTGCGGTAACCGGCGGTAGGGTTACACCCCATAGCGAAAAGGCGGCCCAGACTGTAGCTTCAGCCAACATGACCGCACTCAAAATCAAAGCCGGCCGTTTGTTTCTGGCGCTGGGCCTAGGACTGTCAATGGCAGCCATCGTCACCAGCATCACCGGTTGCGTCAGCGGTCCGTTTTCATCAAACCTCAACCAGTCTCCGACCGATTTCCAATCCACTTCGGACGGCGAGGACCATGCCATGCCGGTCTATACGTCTCCGACCGTCACTCCGGCAACCAACAATCTGGCGAATACGCCTCCCTGACGGATTGGCCGACAACAAACCGGCCGTCCATTCCCAATCCTCCAACCGGGCTACGCGTGCGGGAGTTGCAACCTTCTGTAAAAGCAGCCCGCCGGGCGCCGCGCAAAAGTTCGCGCTTTCATTTGCCGGAGTTCACGACTAGCGTTTTGGGAAACCGCCGGTGTGGCGAAATGGCAGACGCACAGGACTTAAAATTCCATTTTGACCCATTTTGAGCGGTTTCTTCTCGTATCTTAAAAAGTGTGTTTCACCATTTTATTTATTATCTAAAACGCGGTTTTACCATGTCAGAACTGTCGTTTGATCTTTAGGGGCAAAGTGTAGCAAAAAGTGTCGCAATTTTCTCTCGCACTTTCTCCAATTTGAGCACATTTTCGGGTTCGTATTTTTAGAATTTTCTGGAAACCATTCCGACTGGAATTTCATGCGCTCTTGGCGACAGGCACTTTGTGGACTTGGGCGAATTCGCCAGCGACAGCACGGTTATGAAATTCGTCAATGGCTTCTTGGGTGAGATATTGTCTGCCAGCGATGTTGACGGTTTTCAACCAGCCTTTCTTCCGCCAGCGCCAGGCAGTGCATGGAGTCACGCCGATCTGCTCCAGCCATTTGGACAGGCTGATAACCGCCATCACTGTATTTGTTTTTTCCAGGTTCATCTTATGTCGCAATTCCGCTCAAACTGAAACACCACGCGACTGCGAGTTTCCAATCTGTTGCTTTTGTTTGATTGCAAGTTGGCGGTTGCGGCTCCGAGTTCTTTTTAAGTGGCAAAACATATCGGCAGCCTGTTTGCCAAAACGCATCATGTAGGGGTGTAGGTAGCCCCACAAATCTCGCGGATGCTGACGGATGCCGCCGCCAAATTCCATCGCCAGCGACCGATGGCCAGAGCGCCGGATATTTTCCCGCAGTTGCTCCTTGTCCGGCGTGAAAATGCGGATGCCCCGCCGCCCGCGTGAGATGCTGACATACCATTGCTCTGCACTCGTCGCGGCTTTGACCGTCGAGTCCGAAAATAAAACATAATCCACGGTCTTGCCTTGCGAACCATAGGACGTGACGGCGTAGCCGGGTAAAAATTCACGGTAGCTCGCATCAAGCACCCGGCCGTCGGCCAGCTTGATTTTCCCATCCGTGCCGACGGATTTGACGGTGACGAGTTCGCCATTGGTCACGCGGTCACCAGATGCCAGCTTGCGATTCGCCTTCAAATGCAACCGGTCTTTTTCTGCCACCTTCGTTTCCTGCGGACGGCAGACGGTGATTTTGTCGAGCATCTTATCTGTGACCGTTACATATCGCCCGTCCACTTTCACCAGCAAGCCGGTCTTCAAAATGCCGCCTAATTTCCCTTTGGCACCGGCTTGAGCCTCACGCACCTTCTGATTGAAAACAATCACGGCATCGGTCGGATAGAACCGTTCATCCCGCTTCTGCGCTGTGGTCAAATCAATCTTTTCCAAAGTTTGAACCGTCACATCATTCGTGCCGAGCAGTCCCTTCGATTTGAGTTTATCCCGCACCTGTTCGTTGACGCGGTGGACTTCGCTCCAGGTCTGCGACACCACCACGGCGGATAAATTTTTCTCCGCCAGTCCGAGATACTCGTCCGCCAGCTTGTCGGCTTGATCGGCCAGACCGCACGTTACTACCGCCCCCATCTTGTCGAGTTGGGAAAACGAATCGCCCAATTTTCCATCGGCGGCCAGTTTGACGGCCTGTCGGTATTGCTTGATATGCTCCCGCTCGTCCACGGTTTGACCGCGTGCCGGGTCTTGCCGGCGGATGTTGTGCAGTTCGACGGGTCTGACGCCCGAATATCGCTCAATGGCCAGCAACGCGTCCGAAGCCTCGACCGCACCATGCTGGCGTGTGTCACCGGACAGAATCAGCCTCGCATTCCGTTCGCGCACCAGCCGGATCAAGTCCAGCATCTGCCGTCCGCCAATCTGGCCGGCCTCGTCCACGATGACGGCAGCGCCTTCGGCCAGTTCACCTTTCATCAGAAAATTGGCGACGGTTGTCGGTGACGGAAAACCCGCGTGCTCCATGTCCATGACCTGCTGGCGTTGGGGCGCGAGCACAACCACCTTTCTGCCCGCATCAGAAAGCTGATCGGCCAGTTCACGCAGAACGAAACTTTTACCCGTGCCGGCACCGCCCCGAAAAATCAACACCCGGTTGGTGTTGGAAACCAATGCCTTTAGTGCCTGGCGTTGCTCCTCGTCGAATTGGGGATTGGCCGGACGCGGATCTCGAATCAGCGGATGGCACGCGTGACAACCATCCCTTGCAGTCTGGACAATTTCCACTTCGCGCTGGAGATGTTCTCGTGTCGTTACCTTGTCTGATTGTTCCTTAATGCGTAGATAATTTCGCCGGCTTGTGACGGCTTGAATGTCGGCAGTCGTGATCTCCCGGCCCCGTGCGTGTTCCAGCGCGTGACGCCAAAGTTCATGCTCGTGGACGACCGCCCGCCGCTCAAACAAATGTTCTTCGGCCCAAGCCACGGCTTTTTCGGCCACATTTTCACTCGCATCGGCAGCGACCAGTTGCTTGGTGGTGAGACGGCCCAACGATTCTCGTTCCGGTGAAGTCATCTGGCCGTCCCAGATTGCTTGCAGTTTTTCCAAACCGATGTCCCGGATTTTTCGTGCCCGCTCCTTGTGCGCGATATTTTCGCGAATCGCCGCAAGGTTGCCCTCGGCTTTTTCCGGTTCACGTTCGAGCAACTCCCGCGTTTTCTGGTCAATCTCGTTGTGCCGTTTGGAAAACTTTTTGACCAGTTCCGGCGAGACGCCCTTGATTTCAAAATCACCACGCGGTTTATTTTCAACCTGGTAGCCCAATTTGACCAGCGAGCGCGCCAGTTCGTGGTAATAGACATTTTCCACGAACTTTTGCGCCCCTAGCATTTCGTAATTTTGCAGTGCCTTCCATTTTTTCTCGACCGGGTCAAATGTGGCGTTGAACAGAATGCAATGGCTATGCAGGTGCGGGTCTAGTGCCCGCGAAGTTTCGTGCTGGAATACTGCCGCCACGATGTTGCCGGTGAGCCGGTCAGTGCATTCTCCTTTTTTGCGAACCCTTGTCGCCGCGAATGATTGCAACTGGCGCAATGCCTCGTTCACCGCCTGCTCATGTGCTTCCACCATCCGGGGATCATCGCCCACCAGCGCCGCAACGGAGACCGACTTGGCCGGGGAAAATGTGAAATCGTAGAACACCCGGCGGTTGCTGCTCTCATGTTCCTGCCCATCGCGCCCGATGTCCGTGCGCGTGGTATTCTGGCGTATCGTCAATTTCTCGCCGGTCTGCGGATGGAGATTTTCACACAGGCGGACGAACTCGTCCATGCGGGTAACGCCGGCCAGTCCCAAATCTTCCGCGCCCTGGCCAAACCAATGTCCCGGCACATGCTGGCCCTCGGTGTAGTAATCGCCGACGGACAGATGTTCTTTGAAATACTGCCGGGCATCTTTCAGGCTGCATTGTGGTTTAATGGCTAACATTCCTTTGGGCGCAGGCATCAATTGTTTCAGCGTTGATTAAAAATAATCATTGCGGGCAGTTTGGCAGAAGTTGGCACGATGAAGATGTATGTGATACATAATCGCTGGTAGTTCCTGCTTTCATTGACGTTTAGCTCTCGCACCGGAGAACTGTCAGAAATAATTTTGGTCATTGCCGGGACTCTGGCAGGGATCGGAGGGGGCAACATACAAACCATGCAAAATCTTTGTCGCGACCATGACGAGGTCGGAATGATCGGATTTTTTCCGTGTTGCCATTTCAACTCGGTGCCGATAAAAATTTGGCTCATGTCGCCTGCTAAAACATGAGTCTGGCGGCGTGGGTATGGACTGTTGACATTCATAATCACTTCATGCCTGCCAGTCTAATCGAATGTTTCCCCTAAAAGCCGTGTGTGACACACATGATAAACTTGCATGATATTTATTCATTCGACACAAGCATGGCCGAATGAATTCCCCGTTTTGTGTAATCTTTACACAAAATTTGACCGGCGTTTTCCGCCGGTCGTTGGCGGTGACAAGCAATGCAATTAGCGTCATTTTCACAATGGCCAGCATGTCAGGATTTAAGGTGATAACTGTGCAATCATTGCACAAAATTGCTTTACCTCCCCATCGCCGGCCAATCTGTCTTCAGAATGGAAATTCAAAAAACTATTCCAAATACAACTTGCAAACAGGATGCGGAAGCGTCACAACCATGTTTGAAATTAAAATCAGATGAAGACCAAACGCATATTTTTCTTCATCGCTCTGGTTCTGGCTTTGGGCGGCGTCATCCTGCTGCTGTTTCCACGCGAACCGCGTTATCAAGGACGGACATTAAGCAGTTGGTTGCAGCAATGCTACGACACGCCGCTGAACGAAACTCAACGTCTATCGGAAGCGCAAGCGGCCGTTCGTGCGATTGGCGCAAAGAAATCCGAGCCGGTGTTATTGAAGTTGGTTGAAACAAAGGAAGACCCCCTCAGCACCTGGCTCATCGGAAAGCGCGAAAAGTTGAGAATTGATTTCCTGCATTGGCGTTCGGCTGAAGATTGGCAGCAACTTGGCATCGCCGGCTTTGAAGCCTTGGAAACCAATGCCGCTCCCGCCGTCACCGAATTGACAAAACTTCTGAATGACAAGGAGCACGCCTTCGTTGCCGTGCGCTGTCTGGTCGCGGTCGGCCCACCCGCCGAGCCATCCGTGTCCCAAGCGTTGACCAACCAGAGCGTTCAGGTTCGCTATTTTGCCACCCAGCAATTCGCGTGGGTAACAGATAATGACGAAGTATATCTCGCAAAAATGAGGGAATGCCTCGAAGACCCTGATGGTTCGGTCCGATTCGCCGCCGTGCAGGGCATCGGTCTGCAAACTCAAGCACCAGATTTAGCCATACCGCTTCTGCTTGAAGCATTGCGAGATAAACAAGATACCGTTGCCTCGTGGGCTGCCAAGTTTTTGGCAAATTTCGGAACCAATGCCATGCGGGCATTTCCAGATTTGAGCAACGCCGTGGAACATGGAAGTCCGAATACAGTTAATCAGGCACTGAAAACCTTGGTGGTCATCGCGCCGGACAAAGCCCTGCCCATCGTTTTTGAAAATTTTCGGTCTGCCGATTCCCACCGGCGAAAAATATCCGTAGAATTGCTCAACCAATACCCGGCGACCAATTTGGAGATTCAAGCGGCGATGCAACAGTCGGCTTCAGACCCTGATCCGGCCTTGGCTCGCAGGGCCAGAGAATTGATTACCAAACAATACCAGGCCGAGCATCCGATTGAATCACAGTTTTCGGATGACCCCAGCGTTGCAGGCAAGAGCTTGGGTGAATGGCTGAAGTTGCACGATACCGACGGCGCATTTTCCGAGGAGGCAAAACAGGCACTCAAGCAGATGGGAACGAATGCCATACCTGCGTTGCTTAAACGAATCGTCTATGTGCAACCACCCTTTGGGCTGCGCGCTCCCGAAGTCAACATTGATGCCGTCAGGGCATTCATCACTTTGGGTGAACACGCCACGCCGGCACTTCCGCAATTGCAGGCGCTCATGGACGGCACCAACCAGGACACCGCCTTGTTTGCCATGCTCGCAACGGTTGGATCGGGATCAAACGCCATGCCAATTCTGTTCAAGGGATTGACCAACCAGTTTCCAGAAGTTCGCGGTGAAGCCGCCAATAATTTGACGGATGGAATTGGCAAAGATTTTCCCCAATGGCGTCAACAGGCGATTCCTATTTTCGCAAAATTGTTGAACGACCCCAACGAAGATATTCGGCTGAGTGCGACAAATCAGCTCAAAGAAATTGATCCCGCAGCCGCCGCCAAAGCTGGAATAAAATGAAAACGCAAAATTACATTCGGCGTCTGGTGTTTCTCGCTGCGGCATTTCTTCCGGTTGCTTCTGCGCGTGCCAACCCCATCGAGATGCCTGAAAAACCTCTCACGCCGGAAATCACTTTTCTGATCGTCTGCGCCATCTTGTTGGAGGTGGTTTGTATATTATTGATGCTTTGGCGTTCAAAAAATCCACGCTTCTTCATTTTATGGCTCATCGTCATTCATCTGTTCACATATCCGGCGTTTTTGGGATTTCTTTGGCTGGAACAAAATATACGCCCGGCTTTTGCCGCAGGAATTGGCGAAGGGTTGGTGGTGGTGGTCGAGGGAACCCTGATTTATCTGATTTGCCGGTTTGTCCCATCGGCCAAATCGGACCTGGCATCACCGTCAATTTTCAAATGTCTGCTCGCTTCGTTGATTGGCAATATCCTTTCGGCGTCAGCGTTTCCAATTTTACTGGCGATTTACGACCGTATTGCTTCCATCTGAATTTACCCGCTACATGCCCATAATCATTTGTGACATGCCCGGCGCTTTGACTGGCCGGCTTTCCTGCGGGCACTCGGAAACCGGCCAGACAAATCGCCTCGATGGAAACCTAGACGGTTGCGCACTCAACGGTCGTTCTGAAACCGCGCTCAACTCCGCCGTCGTCCGTTCATGCCACTCCCGACCTGCTCCGTTTCGCTGCCGGTTTCAGAACGCCCGTTCAGTGCTTGGTCATCACGAACCACAATCCGCAGCCGTAATGGTGCATCTGATGTGATGCGAGATGCACACCTTCGTGCTTGCAGGTTTGCGAACCATCATGCGAATCACGATGCCAACTATGCCGCCAACTTTCACGCTTCGTCAGATGCTTCAACTGGTGCCATTCGCCTGCAAACTTCCATGCCAAACATGGTGCCGCTCGCAATTACGCAGGTTCATGCCAACACAAGTGCCAACAGTTTCGTGTGAGTTTGAGGATGGCCGCTACATCGGTTGCTACGCGTGATGCACACTTTCATGCTTTCAGGTTTGCAAACTATCATGCGAACCACGATGCCAACTATGCCGCCAACATTCGTGCTTCGTCACATGCTTCGACTGGTGCTATCCGCCTGCAAACCTCCATGCCAATCATTATGCGCCTTCAATTGCGCAGGTAGATGCCAACTGAAGTGCCCACACAATTTTGTGCGGGTTTGAGAGTGGACGCCTCACCCCTTAAATTTTTAAGGCGTCGGTGTTCGCAGAATTTCCGGCGAATTGCCGCGCAACTTCCGCGCAACGGCCGAGCACCATCCGGCGTGGTTTCTGGCGCAGCGTCCGTGCGATAGCCGATGAAGTGTCCGGTTAAATCTCCGGGCAACTTCCGGGCAATGTCCGCGCAGTATCCGCGCAACAGCCGGGACGTGTCCGGTTAATCTCCAAACAGTGTCCGCGCCACGTCCGCGCAACATCCGGGCAATTTCCCGGCAGCGTCCGGGAAATTCCACAGGATAGCCACGCTTGTGTCCGCGTCCAGTCCGTGCCCGCATCCAGTCCGCGACCGTGACTATATTTTGTCCATGGCTGCGAACAGTCCACTTCCGCGACGTGTCCGCAAATATGGCCGTGTCCAGTCCGTGACCTGACCACGACCGCGATTTGTCCGTATCCATGTCCAGTCCATGACCGCGCACAGTCCGTATCCTTGGTCAGTCCGTGTCCAGTCCGTAACCGCGACCAGTCCGCGTCCGTGCTTCACCCTTGGAAAATCCAGATATGTTCAAGGTGATTTCCGCCGTCTGTCCGCGCTGGCCCGTGCGGGCGGTTGTCTCCACTCAATCCGCTGCGCCAACCCACCGCACGCTCCGCGACGGATTCGGTTCATCTGGCGTTCCGTGCGGCTGGCCGTTGCGCCCGGCGGTGACGACTATGCGTTCGTCCCATCCGTCGCCCCGTCCACCCGCACCGAACGCCTTTCATATTTTCTTGGTGCAGGCGTGCCGGTGTCGTGCTAAAAAATAAAATTTAGATCAAACGGCGACACAGCGACACGCTCGCTTGTCACTCGCGCCGCACTTTGGCATCATCGCGCAATGCCGCGACCTGCCAGCAAAAAATCTCCGCCAAACGGCTCGGCCTTGGGCTTTGAGGCGACCCTTTGGTCTGCCGCCGAAAAGCTCAAGGGCAACATGGACGCGGGCGAATACAAGCACGTCGTCCTCGGCCTGATTTTTCTCAAATATATTTCCGATGCGTTCGAGGAACGGCACGCCGCGCTTGCGAAGGACAAATCCGCCGACGCCGAAGACCGCGACGAATACACCGCCGACAACATTTTTTGGGTCAACA
>Ga0181536_10007290_pt1 | contig 10894 bp, 8 predicted proteins | sample PEATcosm2014_Bin_41_FD_121105 | JGI IMG/M metagenome (GOLD analysis project Ga0181536, IMG submission 121105) | Peatland microbial communities from MTU Mesocosm Facility, Houghton, MI, USA - PEATcosm2014_Bin17_60_metaG | ecosystem: Environmental > Terrestrial > Soil > Wetlands > Peat | place...
ACCTCCATCGAAGTTTCTGTCGCTCAGGCTAGCGGAAGTGGCGGACGGGTCAAAGACAATAACATGCTGCAGCGCGGCATCAAATTTGCGTGGTCATGGATCGAATTACCGCAGCGACAGGGAACAAATTGCCGCGACGAGGGTTCAAGCGAGCCCGGCTGAACGGTTGCGCGCGAAACAAAACAATGCGCGCGTCAGTTGTTTGTCATTTCCCCTCCATCAGCGACACGAGCGCCGCGGTCGCGCGACGCACCAGCGGGAACGCGACGAAGGCGGTGAGCGCGGCGACGGGCCAGCCGACGCTGAAGGCAAAAAGCCAGCGTTTCAAAAAGTCGGGATGAAAGCCGATATTGACGAAGGTCACGGCGGCGCTGGCGATGAAGACCACGACGCCGGTCGCCAAGATCGGAAAGATGACTCTGGCTTTGCCTTCCATGGTTCGTCCCCTCGCGCATTTTCGACGGTGTCGGCGGGAAGCGCAACGCGGAGCAAACGGGCGGCGTCCGGCGGCATGGTTAATGTTCGCCTGCGCGCAAATTGCCGACAGCATTGAGCAAACCTTAACGGAAAATCTCGCATTGTCGCGCGCATGTCGCGTAGCGTTTCCTGCTGGTTGTTCGGCTCGGTTGCGGTCGTCGCGCTGGTCGCGCTCGCCGGCTGCGGCCATTATTTTTTCGCCGAGCGCGAGCCGTGGCGGCACGACGCCGAAGTCGCCTGCCTCAATTCCGGCGCGGTCAAGGAAACGCCGGGACGCGTGCACGTCTCCGCCATCGAGGGGCCGGGCATGTGCGGCGCCGATTTCCCGATCCGGGTGTCGGAATTCGGCGACAGTGCGCCGCTCGGCTATGACGACGAGCCGGTCCGTCCGCCCGGGAGCATTCCCGATGGCGCGATGCCGCCGCGTTGGCCGGGAGCGCAGCCGCCTTATTCTCCGCCGCCGCTATACGTGCCGCCGCCGCCGGCGCCTTATGTGTCGCGCTCGCCCAATCCGGCGCCGACCGTGGCCGGCGCGCCGTCGGGGCCGCCCTTGTCGTTGACGCCGGAGGGACCGCCGCCCGGGCCGCCGCCGTCATATCCTCCCGCCACGGCGGAGGGCGAGCCCGAGGGTCTTCTGCCGGACATGCCGCATCCGTACCCGCCGGGCGTGACGCTGGGCCCATCTTATCCGCCGCCGACTTATGCGCAGTCGCCGTACCAGCGCTCGGCGCAACCGCCGCCGGGCGAACCGCCGCCGCAGCCACCGCCCGCGTATCCTCCACCGTTCGGCGGTGGAGGCCGCATCGGACAAGTCGGTCCCGTTGCCGTGACGCCGGTGGCGACGCTCGCCTGCCCGATCGTCTCGGCGCTCGATCAGTGGGTGGCGACGGCGGTGCAGCCGGCGGCGCTGCACTGGTTTCGCCAGCCGGTCACCGGCATCAAACAAATTTCCGCCTATTCGTGTCGCGGCATGAACGGCAATCCCAACGCGCACATTTCCGAGCACGCCTTCGGCAATGCGCTCGACATCGCCGAGTTCGACCTTGCCGACGGCCACCGCGTCAGCGTGCAATATGGCTGGCACGGCACGCCGGAAGAGCAGGGTTTTCTGCGCGACGTGCAGGCGGCAGCGTGCGCGCAGTTCACGACCGTGCTGGCGCCCGGCGCCAACGTCTACCATTACAATCACATTCACGTCGATCTGATGCGCCGCGCCGGCGGCCGCCGCGTCTGCGAGCCCGGCGCCATCTCCGGCGAAGTCGTCGCTGCGCGCGCTCGCGCCCACTACGCCGCGCAGCACCCGAGCGACCCCGGCGTCACCGGCTCGATCAAGGCGAAGGTCCGGCATTTCCTAGGCTACAGCGGCGAGGACGACGATCACTTGCCGCTCGCCGAACCGGGGGACGACTAGGCTTCAGCGCTCATCGAATGTGAAGCGTATGCGAAGGCCGTCCGGCTTGACACATATCAATGTGCGGGAAGATCGTCCGCTGCATATGTCATTAGTGGCTTTTCACGTAGGCGCCATTTGTTCGCATTGTCGCAATGCTTGGTATCTTGGCTTGGTATCTTGCCGTAGTATTTTGAAGTAACACTCCCGAGTTTCGGCGCACTTTGCGTCCCGTAAGGTACCGGCAGAACAAGCAATGACAGCTGCGACAGCGATCGCCAACGGCGTAACCAGCGCTCCCAAAGGAAGCCTCAACGCGCTGATGCTGGGCGCGCTCGGCGTCGTCTACGGCGACATCGGCACCAGCCCGCTCTACACCTTGAAGACCGCGCTCGAATGGGCGGGAGGCGCCACGCCGACCGTGGCGGTCGGCATGCTCTCGCTGATCGTGTGGACGCTGTTGATCACGACCTCGATCAAATATGTCGCCGTGGTCATGCGCGCCGACAATGACGGGGAGGGCGGTATTCTGGCGCTGATGTCGCTTCTCGGCATCAAGCACGGCGAGCGGGTCGTCGTAATCAGCATCGGCTTGCTCGGCGCGGCGCTCCTCTACGGCGACGGCGCCATTACCCCGGCGATCTCGGTCTTGAGCGCGCTCGAAGGCCTCAAGATGCCGGCGCCGAAAATCGCGCCCTTCGTCGTGCCGCTGGCGGCGCTGGTCCTGGGCGGCCTGTTCGCGCTGCAGTCGCCAGGGACCGAGCGCATCGGCAAGCTGTTCGGCCCGATTATGACCGTCTGGTTCGTGACCATCGGCCTCCTTGGGCTCGGCGGCATCCTCAAGCACCCAGGCGTGCTCGTCGCGCTCGATCCCCGCTACGGACTGAGCTATTTGTTCAGCCATGGTTTCACCGGCTTTCTGGTGCTCGGCGCGGTGTTCCTGTGCGCCACGGGCGCGGAGGCGCTCTATGCCGACATGGGTCATTTCGGACCCAAGCCGATCCGCGTCGCCTGGTACGGCCTCGTTTTGCCGACCCTCGTGCTCAACTATGCCGGTCAAACCGCGGCCGTGGTCGCGGGCGACGTCGGCGCCGGCGGCAATCCGTTTTTCACGTTGTGCCCGGAGGTCTTGCAGCTCGCTTTGGTGTTGCTCGCGACGGTCGCCACCATCATCGCCAGCCAATCGATCATCAGCGGCGCTTTTTCCATGACCCGGCAGGCGATCCAGCTCGGACTATGTCCGCGCCTGCACATCGTGCAGACGTCGGCGGCGGGCTATGGCCAGATCTACATTGGCTTCGTGAACTGGACGCTGATGGTGCTGACGCTCGGCCTGACGCTGGAGTTTCGCTCCTCGGACAATCTCGCCGCCGCGTTCGGCATCGCCGTGTCGCTGACGATGCTGCTGACCTCGATGCTGATGTTCCTCGCCATGCGGGAAATCTGGGGCTGGAGCCTGCCGCTCGCCCTCGCCGTCGCCGGAGTGTTCGTCACGGTCGATTTGTCGTTCGTCAGCGCCAACATGATGAAGGTGCTGGAAGGCGGCTGGTTCCCGCTGGTCGTCGCCGCGCTCATATTCTTCCTGATGTCCACTTGGCGGCAGGGCCGCACCGCGCTGCTGCGTCAGCTCGAGCGGGACACGCTGCCGTTGGCGACCTTCATAGTCCAGGTTCACGGCAAGGAGCGCGTGCGCGGCACCGCCGTCTACATGACGAGCCGCGTCGACGTCGTGCCGGTGCCGCTCCTGCATAATCTCAAGCACAACAAGGTGCTGCACGAGCGCATCGTGCTGCTGCACGTGATGACCGAAAACTCGCCCCGCGTGGCGCCGGAGCACCGCATCGACGTCACGCATTTCGGCGACAATTTCCATGCCATCGTCCTGCACTACGGCTTCATGGAGCAGCCGAACGTTCCGCGGGCGCTGGAGGATTGCCGCGCCCGGGAGCTCGACTTCAACATGATGGATACGTCGTTCTTCGTCGGCCGGGTGACGATCGTCGCCGACAAGCGCTCGCGCGCGAGCAAGTTCAGGCTCCGGGTGTTCGAGGTGATGCATCGGAACGCGCTGGCGGCGACCGAGTTCTTCCGCATTCCGCCGAACCGGGTCATCGAGCTTGGCGGCCAGGTGGAGATGTAGCCGTCGGCGGATCGGCGCACCTTGAGGCGGGGGAAATGTTCGAGCGCCTGCCAGTTCTCATTCGTTCGGTGACGTACGCGCTACGCGGCGGCTTCCTCGTTCGCCCGCTCGTCATTGCCGTCGTGCTCGGATTTGCCGGCGCGCTGCTCTCCTCGCTCGAGGAGACGACGCCGCAGATCAGCAGCTGGATTCCGCGGATCCTGTTTCCGTCGCACGAAGATCCAGGCGTCGCGCAGCTCATTCTCAGCAGCATCGCGACCTCGATCATGACGGTCGTGTCGATCGTGTTCGCGATCCTGTTGATGACGCTGACGCTGGCCTCGACGCAATTCTCGCCGCGCATTCTCATCAGCTTCGTGCGCGACCGCACCACGCAATGGACGCTCGGCATCTTTCTCGGAACCTTCTCCTACTGCATGGCGACGCTGCCGGCCGCGCGGTCCCTGCCGCATCCGTTCGTGCCGATCGCCAGCGTCACCGGCGCGATGCTCTTGGCGCTCGTCTGCGTCGGCTGGCTCATCTATTTCATCAATCACATTTCCCAGTCGATCAGCGTCAACCACATCGTCGATCGCATCGCGCGCGACACCGAGCTCGTCATCGACGAATTGATGCCCTATCCGCGCGGTCCGTTTCTGCTGCAGGAGCGCGATGAAGCGCCCGCCATGGAAATGGGCGGCGCGGTTCTCAGCCGGCAGTCCGGCTATGTCCGCTATATCAATGTCGCTCACCTCGTGACGATGGCGAAGGCGTACGGCATCAGCGTGCGCCTGGAGCGCCGCGTCGGCCAGTTCGTGCCGGCCGGCGTTCCGATCGCGCGCGTGTCGCGGCCGGAGCGCGTATCGGCGGACCGAGCGCTGCATCTCATCGCCGCCTTCGACATCGGCCCGACGCGCACGCTGCAGCAGGACATCGAATTCGGCGTCATCCAGATCGTCGACATTGCGCTGCGCGCCATGTCGCCGGCGGTCAACGACCCGAGCACGGCCATCAGCTGCGTCGACCAATTGAGCCGCATCATTATTCTTTGGGTCAGCCGGTTGCCGCCGTCGTCGCACTATTTCGCGCCGCCGCACGTGCTGCGGCTGGTCGTGCCGTGGATGAGCTTCGACGGCCTCCTCGATACGGCGTTCGAGCAGATCCGGCACTATGCCGCCGCCGACCTTGCCGTCAGCTTGAGACTGATGCGGGCCTACAAGGACATCGCCGGCGCTTCAGCGCACGCCGACGTCCGCGCCGAACTCCTCGAGCGCGCGCGGCGCGTGGCGACCGGATGTGCCACCCAATTGCCCAAGGACGAACTGGTGAAGTTGCAGCAGCGGCTGACGGCGCTGGAGACCAGTATCGCAGTGGCGGGCTGACGGGTGACAGACCGGCTTATCGGCCGCCCGCGTCCATATGCGCCAGCACCGCGGCCGTCGGCCAGCAATCGAGCTTGAGCCCGTTCTTCTTCTGATACTCCCCGAGCGCCGAGCGGGTCTTCATGCCGGCTTTGCCGTCGATCTTGTCGTGATAGTAGCCGCGCGCGGTGAGGATCTGCTGCATGCGGTCGAGGTCGCGGGTGGGGAGCTGCGCGACCTTGGCCCACGGCGTCTCGAACGGCCGCGGGTCGGTCATCAGATCGGCGAGATGGCCGACGAACAGCACGTAGAGGTCGGAATAATTATATTCCTTGATGGCGAAATAGTTCTTGGTGACGAGGAAGGCCGGGCCGTAGAGGCCGGCCGGTTGCAGCAGCGACGCCGGCTGCGCGAGTTCGTCTTGTGTCGGCGAACGGCCGTAAGCGGGAACGAAGCCGCGCTCGAGCCATTCGCCGATCGGCAGCGTGTTGTCCGGAACGCCGAGCGTGCAGTCGACGTTCTGCGGCGCGCGCGCCTCGTAGGCCCAGCGCAGTCCAGGTTGCCAGCCCTTGTCGAGCAGCTGCTTGGCCGCGGAGGCGAGCGCGTCCGGCACCGATTTCCAGATGTCGCGGCGGCCGTCGCCGTCGAAATCGACGGCGTATTTCAGATAATCCGACGGCATGAATTGCGTCAGGCCCATGGCGCCGGCCCAGGAGCTCTTCATGTCGGCGAGGGTGACGTGCCGCTCGTCGAGAATTTTCAGCGCGATCAGAAATTCCTCGCGGAACTTGTCCTTGCGCTTGCCGTAATAAGCCTGCGTCGCCAACACGCGGATCGCGCTTCTTGTGTCGTGGGCGCGGCCGTAATCGGTCTCGCGGCCGAAGATCGCCAGCACCACCGCCGGATCGACGCCGAACTTGCCGGCGATGCCGTCGAGCGTGCCGCGATATTGGTCGCTGAGCTTGCGGCCCTGCGCGGCCAAGCTCTGCAGCGCCGGTTCTTTGAGATAATCCGCCGGCGTCTGCACGAATTCCGCCTGGCCCGGCCCCGCCTTTTCGATGCGGCCCGGCAGCACGAGGTCGGGCAGCGCGAGATCCGGTTCGAGACCGCGGGTCGCGAGATCGAATGTCGCGCGCGAGATGCCGAGCGCCTGCGCCTGCGGCCACAGCGATTGCAGCCACGCCTGAAACGCCGCGTCGGCGAACGCCGGGGATGCCGCGGACGTGAGCATCAGAACGGCGGCGATCAAGCTACGAAGGTGGGCGACGCGATGGATCATCGCGCCGTCATGCCCGGCCGACCGTCCCAGCGCAAGCCCCCATTATCGTCATTGCGAGGAGCGCAGCGACGAAGCAATCCAGACTCTGCGGCAGTGACTCTGGATTGCTTCGCTCCGCTCGCAATGACGAATTGATATTACACGTGCTCCGCCGCCGCGGCCGTTGCCGACGCGTCCGCCTTTGCGTGCTCGACGCTGCGAATGCCGTTGAAGAATAGATTGAGGATGACCGAGACGATCGCCGCCAACAAAATGCCGGATTCCAGCAAGGGATGCAGCTCGGCCGGCGTATAGGCGAAGAAGTTGTTGGCGACGAGCGGGATCATGCCGAAGCCGACCGAGATCGCGACGATGAAGAGATTGTAGCGGTTGGTCTTGAAGTCGACGCCCGTGAGGATGCGCGCGCCGGTCGCCGCGACCATGCCGAACATCACCACGCCGCCGCCGCCGAGCACCACCACCGGCACCGCCGCCACCAGCGCGGAGAGTTTCGGCAGGAGCCCGAGCACCAGCATGATGACGCCGCCGGTCGCCGTGACCCAGCGCGACTTGACGCCGGTGACGCCGACCAGGCCGACATTCTGCGAGAACGAGGTGTAGGGGAAGGTGTTGAAGATGCCGCCTAGGATGGTGCCGACGCCGTCGGCGCGCAGGCCGCGCGTCAGCGCCGCCGGATCGATGGTCCTGCCCGTCATTTCCCCCAAGGCCAGGAACATGCCGAGCGATTCGATCATTACCACGACCATCACGATGCACATGGTCACGATCGGCACGAGGTGGAATTGCGGCAGGCCGAAGCGGAACGGCACCACGACGTCGACCCAGGGCGCCGCGATCACCTTGTCGAAATGCATGACGCCGAGGGCCGACGCCAGCACCGCGCCGGCGATGATGCCGAGCAGCACCGCGACATTGGCGAGGAAGCCGGTGCCCCAGCGGATCAGGCCGAGAATGACAACGAGGACGAACAGCGCGATGCCGAGGCCCTGGAGCTGGCCGTAGCCGGGATTGGGCGCGGCGTAGGAAACGCCGTCGATGACCTTGGGCAGCGTCGGCAGGCCGCCGCCGGCCCAGTTGATGCCGACCCGCATCAGCGAAATGCCGATGACCAGAATGATGGTGCCGGTCACCACCGGCGGAAACAGCGGCAACAGCCGGCCGACCACCGGGGCGACGACGAGTGCGAACACGCCCGCCGCGATCACCGCGCCGTAGATGCCCAGAATGCCGACATCGGGCGCCGCAGCCATGGCGAGCATCGGCCCGACCGAGGCGAAGGTGACGCCCATCATGACCGGCAGGCGGATGCCGACGCCGGGAAAGCCGACGCATTGCACCAGCGTCGCGAGCCCGCAGGCGAACAGGTCGGCGCTGATGAGGAACGCCACATCCTCCGGCGGCAGTTTCAGCGCGCGCCCAAGAATAAGCGGCACCGCGACCGCGCCGGCATACAGCACCAGAACGTGCTGCAGCCCGAGCGTGAGAAGTTGTGGAGCCGGCAGGATCTGATCGACCGGATCAATGTCTTTGGCCACGTGAGTATCCCCCAATTGGATCGATCGGCGCGAACGATCGCTTCAACCGGACCCGGCCTCCGGAGCGCATCCGCCAGCATGCCGCCGCGACGGCTGGGCTGTCGAGTCCCTTGGCGTGTATGGTTGGCGTGTATGGGGTGGTGAACGCCTGCACGGCGATCGGGAGCGAGAGGTCGAAACCTGTGGCGAACATCCGCATCATTCTTCACGGCAAAGCGGCCGGCGACGCGCGCGTGAGGACGGCGGTTCATGCGCTTCGGCGAGAGGGCCACACCGCCGCGGTGCGGGTGACCTGGGAAGCGGGCGATGCCGCGCGATTGACGGCGGAAGCCATCGCCGACGCCCGCGGCGGCAAAATTGACTGCATCGTCGCCGGCGGCGGCGACGGCACGATCAACGAGGTCTTCGCCGCCGCGTTCGCGACTGGCTTGCCGGCACAGTGTTCACTCGGCGTTCTTCCCGTGGGCACCGCCAACGACTTCGCGCACGCGGCGGGCGTGCCGATCGAGGATTACACAGCCGCGCTGCGCATCGCGGCGGGCGCGCCGCCGCGATGGATCGACGTCGGTCTCGTCAACGGTACGCCCTTCATCAACGTCGTCTCGGGCGGCTTCGGCTCGCGCGTTACCGTCGAAACAGACCCTGCGCTCAAGCGACGGCTGGGCGGCCTCGCGTATCTGATCACGGGAATCTCGCACTTCTCGGATCTCGCGGCCAATGAAGGCAGGTTTCACGCCCAAGGGTTCTCGTGGGAAGGACGTTTCTTCGCTCTTGCGATCGGCAATGGCCGGCAGGCCGGCGGCGGCGTACCGCTCTGCCCCGACGCGCTGATCGACGACGGTCTGCTCGATCTGATGATCCTGCCCGAACTAAAACACGCGGCGCGCGTGGACGCCTTCTCGCATCTACTGCGCGAAGGCGCGCCGGGAATTCGGGCTGGGCTCATTACGACGCGCAGTTCGTGGATCGAGTACGAATCGGCGGACGAGCTCAACGTCAATCTGGACGGCGAGCCGAAACTCTTGAAAGCGTTTCGCGCCGAGTGCCGCCAGCGCGCACTGCCGGTGCGTCTCGGCGAAAGCGCCATGCTTTCGAGCGGTGTAGGGCCTGTTTGATCGGGGCTTACAGCTGCGATCAGCAGAGCCCGGCCGAACCCATCAATCGTCCACGGCGTCGTCCTCTCGCATCGAAGCAATCCAGACTCTGTGCCGCCGACCCTGGATTGCTTCGTCGCTAACGCTCCTCGCAATGACGAGGTTATCCGCGCGTAATCTTGATGCCGCCGGTCCCACCAACGGCGCCATCTGACGAAGATAACGTCCGGCCGTCGTTTGTTTGCTTAGTCGTCGGCATGGCTCGGGCGCGCAACGCGTCGCGAGAATGGCTCTTTATTGCCTCATCGCGGGCATAGTCGGCAACGACACCGTCGCTTCGCCCCCGATGACCGCGCAATCCCGGGGGCGAAACCACTTGCTCAGCGTAAATGGCGGCGGTTGATATAGGACAATGCAACGACATGCGGAGCCGCCCATGAATTGCGAGGACAATCAATGAAAGACCGCACATGCCCATGAATAAGCTTGTCGCGCTCGCGATCGTCGCGGTCACCGGGGTGGCGATGGTATTACCGACATCCGCAAGTCACGCTGCCGAGGGCGAGCCCGGTTACACGGCGGATGCGGCGCATGGCCTCGACCTGGCGAAGCGGTGGTGCGCTTCGTGTCATCTCGTCTCGGCCGACCAGCAGCGCGCCGTCGCGGACGTGCCGCCGTTCGCGACGATTGCGCAGACCCCGGACTTCAACGTCGATCGTCTCGCGCGTTTTCTGCTCGACCCGCATCCGAAGATGCCGGAATTGCCGCTTGGCCGCAGGGCGGCCGACGATATCGCGGCTTACATCGCGTCCTTGAAGAAATAGAGCGTGATTGGGAAAAGTGGATACCGGCTTTCCAAAAACGCCATGGCGTGTGCTCATTGCCGTAAGCGCGGCTCGCTGGATGTCCGCTTTGCTCAGAAAGCGACAGATTTTCTGAGTCGCCGCGAATGACGCGACGAGCCATCAACAGGACATTCGTTTATTAAGGCGCTAACCTTCCTTTTTCCTCAATGGCATTTCGAGGTCCTCAGCAGATGGCAACTCGTCGCATCGGTCTCGCTCTCGGCAGCGGCTCTGCTCGCGGATGGGCGCACGTCGGAATTATCGATGCGTTGGCCGAGGCCGGCATCGAGGCCGATATCGTGTGCGGAACTTCAATCGGGTCGCTGGTCGGCGCGACCTTTGTTGCCGGTCACCTTGCGGATCTGCGCCGATGGGCGGAGAAGGCCACTTGGCGCGAGATCGTCGCCATGCTGGACATCCGTCTGCCGGGCGGCGGCGTGATCGAAGGCAATGAGGTGGTCAAATGGCTGACGGGACTGGGTGTCGACCGGCCAATCGAGAGCTACGCGAAGCGATACGCAGCAATAGCGACCGATTTGGCGACCGGCCGGGAAGTCTGGCTCGAGCGCGGGCCGATTCATGAGGCGGTGCGCGCCTCGATCGCGCTGCCCGGCATTTTGAGTCCGGTGAAGATCGACGGGAAATGGCTTGTCGACGGCGGATTGTCCAACCCGGTTCCGGTATCAGTCTGCCGGGCGCTTGGGGCCGACGTGATCATCGCGGTCAATCTCAATGGCGATCTGTTGGGTCGCCGATTTGCAAGTGAGCTTCCCTCAGACGCCACATTGCCCCCT
>Ga0181536_10007291_pt1 | contig 10893 bp, 10 predicted proteins | sample PEATcosm2014_Bin_41_FD_121105 | JGI IMG/M metagenome (GOLD analysis project Ga0181536, IMG submission 121105) | Peatland microbial communities from MTU Mesocosm Facility, Houghton, MI, USA - PEATcosm2014_Bin17_60_metaG | ecosystem: Environmental > Terrestrial > Soil > Wetlands > Peat | place...
CATCGACGGAAAATCGCTGATCGAGGAGTGCGAGGGCAACGGCCCGGTCGACGCCACCTTCAACTGCATCAAGGCCATGGTGCCGCACGAGGCCGTGCTCGAGCTTTATCAGGTGCACGCCGTGACCGAAGGCACCGACGCGCAGGCCGAAGTCTCCGTTCGCCTATCCGAGCAGGGCCGCACGGTGACGGCCAAGGGCGCCGACCCCGACACGCTGGTCGCCTCGGCCAAAGCCTATCTCGCCGCGCTCAACAAGCTGGTGGCTCGGCGGCTGCGCGGCCAACCGGAGGAGCGCCGCGTTCATTCGACCGACGTCGGGTAGTTACTAACTTCGTCATTCCACTGAACGCGCACGCCTTGCTCCCGGCTCAGAGGGCCGCTATATCCCGCGACAGATTGCCGCCGTAAGGCGGCTTTCTTTTCCGGCGGCGCCGCGACGAAATGGTGGAAGTGCCTAACCTCTCGTAATTCCTTGGTTAGGGCGCATAGCTCAGTTGGTAGAGCAGCTGACTCTTAATCAACAACATGTGTTCGCGCATAGTTTCTCGTGGCGAACCTAATGCTCTGAACCGATTGTTTTTTCCGTCTCTTCGACACCACTTGGTACCTCACCTTGACACACGGCAGCACCCCCACTGCCGGTGCCAAATCGGTGCCACGCGATGCCACATCATCGGACGCTTACAGAAGTCACGATCCGCGCAGTTAAGCCGCCTGAGAGCGGCACGCTCACCCTATGGGACGGTGCGGTAAAGCACTTCGGTCTCCGCGTCAGTACAGGCGGTGCAAAAGCATTCATCGTTTTGCTTGGCAGCGGCAGGCGCCAGACGATAGGCCGCTATCCGGTTCTGAGCCTCGCCCAAGCGCGAGAAAAGGCCAAGCGCATCCTGGCTGAGCGCGCGCTGGGAAGGCACCAGACCACGTCGCTAGGCTGGCAGGCTGCGGTCGAGAAATTCATCGAAGCTCGCCGCAGCGCCACGCGTCCGGGCGCGCTCGCAGAATACCAACGGTCGCTAAAGCGCTACTTCGCATTCGGCACTACGCGCGTCTCCGAGATCACCAAGCAGGACATTTCGCGCAAGCTCGAAAAGCTCAACCGCGTGCCGTCGCAAAAGGCGCACGCCCTTGTCATCTGCAAGATGTTCTTTCGCTGGGCGCTGGTCGAAGGCTTCATTGACGTGGACCCGACCGCCGGGTTCAAGCGCAGCCGTCAACCGAGCCGCACCCGAGTGCTTTCTGATGACGAGCTACGATCCATATGGCGAGCTTGCCAGGAAAACCGCGGAGGTGCCAAAGACCAACGCAACCAAATCATCGGCGCTGAAGACGTGTCTCAGCCTCAAAGCTTGCCACGCCATTTTTGCACAATCGTCCAGCTTCTCATCCTCATGGGACAGCGGCGCGGAGAGACAGCTGCACTGCAATCGTCGTGGATCAACAAAGACACAATAACCCTGCCGCCGGAAATAACGAAGAACGGACGGCAGCATTGTTTCCCCATCGGCGTTCTAGCTTCGAAGATGCTGCCACAGACCTGCTCAAACACACCCACGCTGCTATTCCCTGCGCGCGGGACAACCGATCGCCCATTCAACGGATGGTCAAACAGCAAAGCCGCGCTCGACGAGGTAAGCGGCGTCAAAGACTGGACACTGCACGACTTACGGCGCACCTGCCGCACCATCCACGCGCGGATCGGCACGCCCCCTCACGTTGCCGAACGGGCAGCTGGGGGAAATGCAGAAACGACGCAGGTCGAAAATGCCGTCACCGCGCATCGACTTTCCCCACATGCCCGCAACACACACACCAAGCGACAACGGGGCGGGATAACAACAAAACATATGGCGAATATCTGCTTTACCTCTTTATCAATCCAAAAGGACGCCGATTGCAAAGTGCCGGAATTCACCGACGGAATGGCGGATGCCATTCGCAAAGACATCGAGGAACACGTCTCGTATGACGGCGAGTCCGTGTTCCATTACGAGGATGACGCATTGCTTGAATGTGACCTTGCCACGAGATGGAACGTGCCAACCGATGCGCTAAAAGAAATAGCCAACAAACACGACGTGAAAATTCGCGCCGTCGGTCGCGAAGACGCCGTCGGGTTCGTGCAGGTCGTGTGCATCAAAGCCCGAGGCGTCGTCGTATTGGACGAAGAGATTGGTTACGCATTCTAATTATCCAAAACATGCCCGCCCCGTTGCCAGCGTGTCCGAACACTATCGGACACGGCGAAGAGGAAGAACGATTAACAGTCATCATCATCGAGCCTCTTGCCTCCCAGCCCAATTCGGCGTTGCGGAGGTGGGGCAAAATCAAAATCCTATGGACACAGAAACCCAACTCCAGTTCAAAATCTCAAACATGATTTTGGAGGTCGCGGACGAACAGCACTTTCTGGTAGCTCGCCTGTGGTTGGCATTGCGAAGGCGTGGAGAGGACCGTAGGGCGCAATAGCGTAGCGTATTGCGCCGTATGCGGTCGCGATGTAAAATGGCGGAATACGCTTCGCCATTCCGCCCTACGTGCTGTGTTGTAGCCAAGAGATCGCCGTAGAGCGCATAATCGCCATCCGCGAAAAAAATCTTCTGCCGCCAGTTAGGAATAAGTAAGGGGTTACCGTACTTTTATGGGAGGGCTTCATGAAAGGCATCTTGCACGTTGTCACGATAAGTAGCTTCTTGTTCCTTTGCTTTGGCGGCAAGGCACAAGACCTCAATCAACCTTCGACCAACATCCCGGTGGCGGGCAATCAGGTTATTAGCGGCTACTTGGCGGTGAATGGCGCCACACTAGGCAAAGTAGCATCTGGATATATTTCCGCCTTAAGTGTAAACGGCGCTGCCGATTTCTCACAGCCAATCACAGACGACTACGGCGACATCTTTATCAATAGCACGACCGGCGGTTCGGACCTCTGGCTCAACAAGCAGGGTTCCGGCTACACCAGCCAGATCAACGGCATGAATAATGGGTCCTTCCGCTGGAAGTTGTATCTGGGCAATGATACCCCCGAGGCCATCGGCAATAGGGGTTCGGATTTTCTGCTGTCCGCTTACGACAACAACGGCCGCTTTCTCTACGTCCCCCTGACTATCCTTAGGTCGACCGGCAACGTCGGCATCGGTACGACGACCCCCTCGCAGAAGCTAGATGTGAATGGCAGCATCAACGTCGAGGGAGCCGGCAGCTACATTCTCCTCAAGGATGACACCAACGAAAACTGCTACCAGGTCCATATGCACAATGGAGCACTCACGGCAACGGCTGCGGCTTGCAAATAGGATATGAAATCCAGCCTTACTCCAATTCCAGTAAGTATCCCCCGGCTCTGCCGGGGGATACTTACTTTCCAACTCGCTCACGCCCTGACTGTGAAGCAGTTTTATTTTGCTAATGTCGGCAGCCTTCATCAAAGCGAAGCGAATGGAGTCCTGACGGAGCTTTGCCTTTTGAATAGTTCTTGAAGGAAAAAACCAATTGCTCCTTCCCGAAGACCGGTGGAACACAAACAGACATGATCGTGGTTGATGTAGAGAAACGCATCGCCGTCGAGCCATTCCCCATCTGGCGGCGGCCTCTCGGTCTTCAATCCATTTCAGCCGCACCAGGAGCCGCTTTTGGCACGACAGAAGCAGCCTCCCCTGGAGTATCTGACGTAATGTGCAGGGATAGTCCGCCTCCCTTTTGATCTTCTGCTTTGGCTATGCAGGTATCCTGCCCTCCTCGTTGAATGGTCCTGTTTCGGACCGTTTTAAGTACATCGATCGCGTCCCTGACACATTTTTCGAGGGTCAAGCCGGCGGCGTCGGCAAGCCACTCGGCCCGCCGATAGCTCACGGTCTTTTCCCGTTTAGCAGGCATGCCCTTTCCTCCCGTTGTGCCGACAGCATGACACAACCGAAAGCGGGGAGCTACTTAAAGGGTTCGAGTCCTCTCGCGGCTCTCGCCGGTCAAGAAAGGTAAAACCTTTAAAGAGAGCGGCAGCAAACGGAATATCGCTTCCTATCCCGCCCAGCGCTTCACGCTGCGCAACGGCATACTGGTCATCCGCGAGCATGTGCCGAAAGGCACGCCTTGCCGGTAGCGGCCATGGCCGCTATATCCAGCGCCAGCCGCGGGGGTACGCGGCTTCCCGGTGCCAAATCGGTGCCACGAAGAAACGGTGGAAGTGCCTAACCTCTTGTACTGTCTCGGTTAGGGCGCATAGCTCAGTTGGTAGAGCAGCTGACTCTTAATCAGCGGGTCCAAGGTTCGAGTCCTTGTGCGCCCACCAAATAATTGAATTCATTGTGCTTTTAGTATCAAATGGCATCGGTCGTTGACGATGTCGGCTGGGGGTTCAACGGGGGTTCAACGGGCGCCAGTTTCCGATAATGGCAAGCACCGAGGAAGTCGTCCCCTAGACAGGCAGCTGAATTCGCGGTCGACGCACCGCGTACTCAGAAATCCCCGCTACGATTGCGTCTCAGTCCGCATCGCCCCGGACGAGACTGAATTATCGCGTCGTCGCTGAGTGAAGTGATGGGCCATTCGAAACCAAGCATCACCTCCCACCGATACGGGAGTGGGCCGCTATAGGGGATCGGCTATCATCTCAAGGTATTTTTGAAGGCTGGAACCACATCGGCCGATACTTAGGTGCTGCCATTCCCCTGCTCAAATTCCTTCCGGGCATCGGCTATGATTGTACCAACCAGTGTTGGGAGACGGCTTCTGTCGTTTGCGGCTAGATATGACGCGGCAAACTTATCGACCCACTTTTGACCAAGAGTCTGAAGTTTATCGGCTACGGTGGCAAGCTGCGGATCGCGCTTGAGCAGAGCATCCCATCGCGCTCGATCAAAGTTCGCGGCCAGCGGAGCAGAACCGCTGACGTGCCGGGGCAGAATTGCATCGAGGGTTCGCAAATCGCGGTAGTGAAGAAGCAAAACACCGTTCGTCGAGGCAAGCTGTTCGGCGGCCGATGTATACCTGTTATTTGTGACCACAATGCCGTAGTCGGCCCTTTCATGCGCCTTTCCGGCGGCAGCCTCTTGAACTGCCTTATTACCCACAGGCCCAGTGTATAGCTTGCATTGGAGCACGACGCGAGCGCCGTTCTTCTCAGCAATCACATCAACGCCCTGATCACGGCTTTGCAATGTCACACGTGCATTCCAGCCTGCTTGACGCAATTCCTCTGCGCAGAAGGCTTCAAATTCAGTTGGAGACATATCGTCCGAGAAAGCACGTAACGATGGGTCATCGCGTGCTGCACTTTGAACGACACTATCAATAGTCGGGATGAGGGCCGGGAATTTGCCAGCAAGCACGCTTAGTTCTTCTGGTGAGAGCGACGGTCCGAGATGATCGAACAGAAAGTACCTAATTTCTTCCGTCCATTTATCCAATTTCTGATTTCCGTATGCATCTGATTGAACTAGCTGCATCCGCTTTCTGACAAGAGCCGCTAAATGCTCCTGCGTAGCAACATACACCTTCTTGAGAAGCGATTGCTCAATGAGCTTCTCTCTCCTCGACGCTAGCAATTTTCTACCGAATACCCAACAAACAATCGCCATGACAACAACGGCAAAAATGGCGAGGACATTTGCGCCGCCTGCGCTCTTCAAAATCGATGCACCTTTGTCGAACAGCCAGGCAATGCCACCAATAATAACGGCGGCAAGCACGATTGTCCCCTGATGCTTTCCGCGGCGTGCCATACCTGCCCCACAAGCGACTTATGCAGTCTATCCCAATCCTGCGCGGTCGCAAAAGTAGCGGCCAGACCATTTCCGAAGAGCGCTCCGCCGGGACATACCGCCTTACTCCGCCGCACTCCAGCGCTATGCGTCACGTCGGGTGCTCGCTCATGCGCGGCAGAGATTGTCCGCCGACTAAGGGTTACGCTATAGTGGCGGCCGGCAGGGCTTCCGGCCATACGGACTTTAGCCGCGCGCCTTCTGGCATAACGTTCTCAGGTTGCTCTACCAGTGGCGAGAAAATCAATGTCCAGCTTGAAACAGGTTTTCGTGGATTGCATGCGCGACGGACGGGTCATCGCCTCCTATGCTTTTGGGTATGGTGAAACCGCAGGACCGTCGATGCCGCCTAGCCATCAATCTCTAATCACGGAGGCCAAAACTAACCTTACCGATCAGGCCATCGCCTATCCGCCATACGCCGGAATTGAATTCAATGTCAGGTGGCTGTGATGATCGGTGGCTCATACAAAAATTGGACCACGGACAAACTCATCGTTGCCGTGTTGATGGCGAGTGTAGCGATGAACCTTGGTCGCGTCTCTTTGGTGCACGCGCAATCAACGCTGCACTCACAACAAAAGAAAGTCGAGGATTTCTGCGCCAGCAATCTCGATGCAGACGGAAAGGTCAGCACGCCGATGTCAAATTCCGACATCTATTCGTGTGCATCCAATAATTACGATCCTAATCTAAGTGACAACCCCCTCGCTGCGTTGAAATGGCATCTGATCGGCGCTTATCGTGGCGATTATACCGCCGCCGAGCAAATCAGTATGATGTACGGAGGTTACACAAGAGGTATCCCAAAAAATTTGGTACTGGCGTATGCGTGGGCCGACATTGCCGCCGCGATGCACGGTACATGCATAGATCGATTACCTCCTACGGCAGGCGCAAAACAAGAGACGAACGAAAGAGAGATAAAGCTACGAGATGCCGCCGGTCGAGAGATGACTGATGCGCAGATCAAAGAGGCGCAGCAATTCGCGAACAAATTTAAGATCACCGATTACAGGTGGAAATGGGACGCCGACCATACCCCGGCGCGTTATGTTCGCGTACCGATCGTCGGGCCAGACTGCGACAATGACTAATGGTTGACCCTGATCCGAAATGGGTGCCGGTCTTGAAGGACGCCGACATTCAATTGGCGATCTTTCTGTCAAGCGGCGTGCTGTGGATTGCCGGACATTTTTGGGGTGTCATGCCAGCCGAGTCTTGGTTGTTGTGGGTTAAAGTCGTTTTTATCGTGTCGGGATGCTTCCTCTTTGTGAGTTGTATAGGTTCACTAATAGGACTTCGGCGCTGAGAACTGTATCGCGGTCGTTGGCCACGACGATTTGTGCGCCTTACGCTTTCGCACCCGCCATGTAGCGCCGACTTCCATTCAGGATCACGACCGACCGTTCACCCATGCCCATGGCATGTCGAATTCTCCCCAAGAGTGACCATAGCGCCGGCAGCGCGACCCGACGCGAAGTATCGATCGCGAGAAAATCCTGGGCTCCTACAAGGCCCCAGACATCGGCTAGGCGGTGGGATTGGCCCCCAAATTCAAGCTGATTTCGCGTTATCCACAGGCGATTTGACACTTGCCGGGCAATAATTCATCTGGGCTGTGGGTACAGCGTTGGACACCCCGTCGGCGCTACAGGATAGACCAGATGCTTCGTGAGCCGCACCACGCGGCACCGGCAGTTCGGTGAAAGCCGGGCTGGCAGCCACCCCGCCAGCCCCCACACTAACCTCGCAAAAATCGAATGATGGCACCGTACCCCACCCCGGGTCCGGAGGGCCGCTGAAGCCTTTCGCCGCGCTACCGGAACAGTGGAGACGACTCGTGCTGCGCCGCGCCGGCGGCACCGGCAACGAGCCGATAGAAATGCTACTCACAGCCATGCTGCCGCCGCCGGCACCAACGCGGGCAATGGCTATTGCGCAAGACATCGAAGCCCGCCGCGGCCCAAGGCCAAAATACCCTCTTACGCAGGCGCAGCAGGATATCGTCGCCCAAGCGGCAGACGACGCACTCCGATATTGCCAAGCTCGCGAGTATTGGTTTGCCTGCCAACAGTTCAACGTGCTCGCCGAGGAGGTTGCGCGACGGACCAAGAAGCTACGCCACGTAAACGGGGTGGGCCTGCGACTTTTGACAGCAACCGATGAGGATCTGCACGAGGAAGCCAAGCTGAAAGTTGCCATGAACCGTGGACGGCTATTTGTGCATCCGAGAGACATGGATGCAGGCAGCCTCCGCCGGAGGCTTCGCTTATCGGTCGGACGCGCCGCAATCCATGCGGCGGGAGTATTAGGACTTGTCGGAGGGCCATCCGAGCTACATTTGCCACGGTACGCCGATAACTGGACGACAGATCGATTTCGCGCGCAGCAGCAGGCTAATCGCCAATTTCTGGGCCACCGGGTGGCCGTCTCAGCAAAGACCGGGGACAAAATACCCCTTGCAGCGATTGCCGACAGCGCGACCGTATCGCGCCGGTCGCTATGGTATGCGCTCATCTTGGGCATGCGCCAGATCGCACACCGCGATGGAATGATCGCGTTCTTCGGCAGCGTTACACTGCCGACACAGTGGCACCTCCATCCACAGTTTGGGGATTCGGGCGATCCACGGAATTCGCCGGACGCCGGCGCCCGCGAGATTGCCCGCCGCTGGCACAGCGCGCTTGCGATGTTTCGGCGCCGCTGCAACCGCCGAGATGGACGAGTTATTGGAATCAGGGTTGCAGAGCCACACTCGGATGGCACGGTTCATCTACATTTCGTTTGCTGGATCACCCCCAACCGGTTTGGAGACTTTTGCACCTGCATAGGGAGGCATTTTCCGGCCACCACGGACGATGAGAAGGAAAATCAGCGTAGCGGCAATTTTGAGCGCGGACCGGCGGTTGTCATCAAGAAATGGAATCCACGGGACGCCGCTGAAGGGAACGCTGACGCGGCCAGCTACGCACTGACCTATGTGTGGTCCGTTTTGGCAGACCGAGATGCGACCGTTGACTCTGACAGCCAAGAAGCCCTTCCCGGACGGGAGGCGGAGTCCAGGAACACAAAAGACTACGATGCTGAACGTGTAGCGGCTTGGGCGCGCCACATCCGGATCAGACGAATATCACTAATCGGGCTCGCCAGAGGTACAGTCACTCGGTGGCAGGCAATTCATCGGCTGATGAGGGGAGAAGATCGAACCGGCCGGCTCATAGAGGAGCCGCGAGCTCGCATAATCGCGCGCGCAATGCGCAAAAGGCAATGGGGCACAGCCCTCCGACTAATCGGCGGGCTCTCGAAGCCAAACACACCGCGGCTCGCAGCACTTCGGGAAGAACGGATCAACGTGTGGGGAGATACTACAACGGCGACCGTCGGGTTCTACCACCCCCGGACCGGCCAAATTTGTGCTGAAAAGGTACGCGGGGAATGGAGGATCGAGAGAAAGGGCCTCGATAAGACCCCGGAATTACTCGTTGTTTCAATTATTCATAGTTACCCAAGGGGCGACATGTCGCCATCGGGAGGCGGCGCGCGGTCAACGGGACCTCCGCCATGAGAGCGTTAGCTACTCGATTCGAAGACCGTTTGCTGACACGGCGCGCCGAATGCAACAGATGACATCGCGGCACGGGCGACTGTGCTTGGTCCGTCTCTCCGCCGTCAAGCCCCGCGCCTGCGGCGCGCCGCTGCGCGGCTTCGGAGCTTGACCGCTCGGTCGGACCAACCAACTTGTCGGCCGTGCCGTTGATGCCTCACCCTCGATGACCGTAACAGAAATTCAAAGCTATCGCTTTTTGTGGTCACAATGCCATTTTTCCATCCTAGATCGCGGCCCACTCCTCATTGCGTCGATGCTGCGCGGAACAAAGAGAAGGTACACAACGAAGACAGCAGCCAGCCATGCGGCGCGTGGCCCGCATCTGGCCAAGGAGCTCCGCCCCCGTGGACCCCCGTACACAGGCAAGAACCGTCATGAGGCAAGATGCAATTTTGAAGTTTCGGCTCACAGCCGCCGAGAAAGAGAAAATTGCCTCCGCTGCCCATCAGGCGCGGACAACATTGTCCGGACTCGCCCGGCGGGCGGTCTGTGATGCTGCAGCCGGACGGCTTGTCGAGCCTAAAGCCCTGACAGACATCGTAACGATCCGTAGAATTGCCAACTCGCTCTCCACTAGCATCGACAGCAACGGAAACATTCCGACCGAGGTGGCGAACCTTGTTCGCGCGGCGGCGTCTGACCTTCGCCGCATCGCAGCGCGCAATCTCACCATGGCGCGCTCATGATCATCAAAGAGATACCCGTCAGGACCCGGAGCAATCTGGGCCGCCTCATCAGGCATCTGCGAAACGGCGAAGAAAATGAAGCGGTCCACGTCCTACGCGGCACCACAAGCGACCTAGAGGATGCAGTTGCTGATGCTCGGCATTTTGGGCGGGAGATCGCCATTAGACACTGGATTCTTGCGCCCGGAAGCGCCGTGTCAGCTGATCAACTTCTTTTGTCTGTCGATGCCCTCGCCCAGGAATTCGGGTTTGACCCGGCCCGCGCGGTAATTTTTGAACACGTTAAGAGTCGAGCGGTCGACACGGCGTTCGATGGTCATTTGCACGTGCTGGTCCCGGCTGTGGACCCAGTAACTGGGATGTGCACGATTTCTGTGAGTCACAATTTCCTGCGTCACGAAAAGCTCTCGAGAATTTTTGAATTTGACTGGGGGCATCCCTGTACGTTGATCAAATCCGGCCATCGCCGTGCTGTCCTCGCCACGCTCCGCCACGACGGACGCGATGATGTTGCCGCCGCCGTGGATCAATTGTTTACAGAGCGACCCGGAGCGCCCACCGGGGAGGCTTTCAGCAGCGCGGACCATCAACGAGTGAAGAGGAGCGGGTTTGATCTGCCTGCGCTCCGTCTGCTGGTCGCCGAAGCGTGGACTGCCGCGACAAATATTGCCGCATTTTCAGCCAAACTCGCGGATCACGGCCTGTCGGTCCGATCCGGCGACAAAGCCAACACCTACCTTGTGGTCACGTCGGACGGCACCCTTGTCGGTGCTCTGCATCGTCTTATCCGACTCCGCAAGGAAGCAGTTGTCAAACGAATGAAGGAGACGCGCGATGGCCA
>Ga0181536_10007293_pt1 | contig 10890 bp, 10 predicted proteins | sample PEATcosm2014_Bin_41_FD_121105 | JGI IMG/M metagenome (GOLD analysis project Ga0181536, IMG submission 121105) | Peatland microbial communities from MTU Mesocosm Facility, Houghton, MI, USA - PEATcosm2014_Bin17_60_metaG | ecosystem: Environmental > Terrestrial > Soil > Wetlands > Peat | place...
CCCCCACTACCTATGGAAATCGCGGACGCAACGGATTTCACCAGCGCCACGATGGGCCGAATCACGCCCTTATCGTAGTAAATCGCATCCATCACTTCCGGCACGCCGTGGCCCTTGGCCTCCGGCGCGAAATTCTTCACGAGAAAAGCCACACAAACGGCTCCCGCCACGGGCGCGAGAATGATGAACGGTCCCCAAGGGCTGGGAACCGTATGGGCATTGGCGTCGTAGGAGAACGAGAATCGAGCCAGGAAGAAGAGGTTATGGACCAGCGCAATCAGTCCGCGGAACGCCACGGCGCCCACCCCGGCGATAATTCCAACCACAATTGCGGCGAGCCACAAAGCCAGCGGTCTCAAGGCAACCTCGTCCCGCACTGGCGTCACAAACCAGTCGAGCCGCGGACGGATGTTTCGTTTGGACCATCGCAGGTAGTGGGCTACTTTGCGTTTTGGTCGGGCTCTAAAGCGTGAATCTCTTGGCGAATCTTGGCAATCCGCTTCTTGAACTCAATCGCCAACTGTCCTAAATCTGCTCTGCCTTCCAACTCTGGCAAGTGCTTTTCTAGAAAAGCCAATTCGTCTTTCAGGATGGGCAGTCTAATCATAAGATCATTGGCCTCAGGCTACTTGTCTTTCCGCCCTTTGGCATGTCTCAAGTATGGCTGGGTTCTGCCCACGCGGAAACCCCGAAGAATTCCAAAGTAGCCCACTACCCCACCGCATGGTTAGGGAGCGTGTGGAAACCGGCATGCGGCGTGTGCCAGGCTCACTCATCTTCGAAAGCACGGATAGACCATCGGCGCCGCGACTCGCTCAAAAGTGTCGGATCGACCAGCGCGGTCAAGTCCTCATCTCCCGCAGGACCGCGGATGGTCAACAAGTTCACTGTAAGGGAATCGTCGTCAAAACAGCGTCAAAAATCGATCCGGACGGCGAGCTGGCGTGGCTGTTCCCTGGTCCGCGCGACGTGCAACTGAACTGGCGCACTTGCGCTTAAAGTGGAACTATGGCGCAGCTATGGAGCCTGAAAGGACTCTCCTGGCGGGAGTTGGCGAAACGCACATGCCGTAAGAGCTGGGACGACGAGGTCTTTGGACAGGCAGCCCGGCTGGCGTTCTATTATTTCCTCAGCCTGTTTCCCGTCTTGTTGTTGTTGCTTATTTTGTTAGATAAATTCGCTAACACGGGAGCTAATTTGCGAGACACGCTCCTGGGCGCCTTTCAGCAGATCCTTCCGCGGCAAGCCTCGGCTCTCATAGCGAAAACCGTTGCGGAACTGAATGCCGGAGCCCTTATCGGCGCGGGGGCCGTGGCCGCGGGGTTGGGTTCCGCCTGGGGCGCCTTGAACGGGACTTGGGCCATGATGACCGGCCTGAATAAGGCATATGAGGTCAAAGAAGAGCGTCCCTGGTGGAAGGTTTTGAGTATTGCCTTCGGCTTAACGATTGCGCTGGGGATCATGGGCCTAGTTGCGCTCTGGGCAATGCTTTATGGCAGCCGGGCCGGAAAAATGATGGACCAGGATTTTGGCATTCATGCCCAATCCCTATTTCTCTGGCGCATCATACTTTGGATAGTGACAGCGGTACTGCTGCTCTTCTCGTTCGCATTGCTTTATCGCTTCGGACCGAACTTGGAGGATCGGCGGTGGCAATGGAGTATCCCCGGTGCGGCCATCGCAGCAACGTTATGGGTGGCCTCCGCGCTGCTGTTTCGAGTCTATGAGAATCACTTCAGTTCTCAAAGAATCTATGGAGGCCTGAATGCTGTGGTTACTCTTCTGCTGTGGCTTTATTTCACAGGCGCGGCGATCTTTATCGGCGGCGAGGCCAACTCTGAAATTGAGAAGGCCGCCGCGGAAGCGCATCGCGCGGACGTCGGGGGACCTACCGAAGGACGCAGCGGCGGCAAGAGCGATACCAACAATTAGTGGGGCGCTTTGGCGCGTAAGCTGGACCACCACTAGCACGGCGCCGGCTAGGAGGGCGTTCCTGGGGGCTTGCCATCCCTCCAAAGTGGGTAAGGTAGTCCGGCGAGCCGATTGATAGCCAGAGCCTGCGCCGTAAGCAGAACAACTGCTGCCTCGATAATGACGAGATTTTTGGCCTGAGAGATGATGCCGAGCGAAACAATTAGGGTGGTCGCCCCCGCCGGCGGATGGCTCACACGAAACAGAACCATGAACGCGCCAGTAGCCGAGAGCGAGAGAGCGGCGGCCAGAATTGTCGGGCCATGGACCGCCGTGTGCGCTCCAAAAGGCGGAGTGGCAGTCATAGTGAGCGCGAAGGCAGCATAGCCGCAGATGAGCCCAATAGCATGGCCCAGAACGGTATTGCGAGGGCTCGCGGCTTCCGCCAACGGAGAGAAGAAGAAGAGATACGCAGTTGGACCGAGCGACGGAAAGACAAACGGGCTGCCCGTGACAAAGGCGAGCATTGCAAGCAGCCCAATTGTGATGAAGCAATTTACGCAGACATAGGCGGTCCATACCAGGCGCGGCGAAAAGTGGTGTAACAGCCATTGCAACCGCAGGCGCGCGAGGAGTACGCCGACGTGATCGAGGTTTCCGTGCTCGGTGCCTGGGATCATCAGATATTCGGGAGGAGATCGAAGTATTCGTCGTCTTCATTCGTGCCGCCTTCTCCCAGGCCGAGAGTCTTCTCCGACTCGATAAATTCGATGCGCTCAATCCACTTGACCATCTTGTAGCCAAGCTGATTTTCGACGCGCAGCCGCAATGGGGCGCCATATTCCTCGGGGAGACGCTTCCCATTCATCTGGGAAGCGAGCAGACACTCCGCTTTGAGTACGTTTTCCATGCTCTGCGTGTCGTAGTATGAGCCCCCGTAGAGCGACCCGCCAAACGAAAAGAAGGCGACCACCTTGGCACTCGGCTGCGGCCGGACGAGTTCGACAAGAACCTTCATGGGGAGACCACCCCACTTGGCAATCCCCGTCCAGCCCTGGATGCAGTGATGCATGGTGATGTCTTGGGCGTTGCCCAGCTTTTCGATATCTGCGAGAGAAAGTTCGACCGGGTTGTCGACGAGGCCGCACACCTTCAACCTGAATTCCTGGAACCCACCCTTGGCCAGCTGTTTCCAATCCTCGCGGACGGGCATCGTACCGTTCGGCCAGAAGCGCGGAGAGATGTCCTGCTCGGTGTAATGCTGACTGGGTGCAAGGCGGTTGAGCGTGGCCAGCAGCAAAGGATATGTAATGAACTTCTGCACGTGTTGCAGGAGACGAGGGTAAAACCACGACACATAATGCGCCCCGATCCAGGAGAGAAAGACCACGCCAATGCCGGCAAAGCCTAGAATCATCCCCAGGCGGTTCTGGTCGTCGGTACCCATCACGATGTGGTTCATATTGCGAACGAAGCCCGTCATAACGACCAGCGTCACATGCACGACGATGAAGCTAAAAAAGCTGAGCATGGTCAGAAAGTGAATGGAGCGCGCCGATTGCCGGCCGCCAAAGAGTTTCGCATACCAAGGAAAACGATTCACGGCTGCGGGAGACATGGCGATACCGGTCAGGATGGCCGAAGGGCCAAAGACGAAGACCGCGGAAAAATACGCGATCTGCTGTAGCGCGTTGTAGCCAAAGTATCCGTTAAACTCGGGCGGCATGTGGAAAGTCGCGTAGTGTACCCATGTATTCCAGGCTTGCAGCACCACCACCGTCGATTGGGGAACGAGCCGCCGCCACTGCTCCGTGCCAAACAGCAGGATGACGAAGAAGATGCCCGTGAGGATAAACCCATAGACGTCGAGAAAATGCCACGAGCGTGCAACGCCGACGGTGTGCCGATAGCCCGGTGTGGCAACGATGGGCGAGATGTACCGAGCATCATCCTTCGCCGTCCAGACGCGATCCGTAGGGACGTGGATCGGTGTTAAGCGAATCCATTCGCTTCCCGGTGTGCAGTCATTGTTGAAGTAGAGGCGAGGATGATCGACCAGGATCGAGAGACCGCTCCGGATCAGCATCATCAAGAAGACAAAGTTGAAGAAGTGGCAGTAGCGCACCCATAGCGGAAAGCCATGCGGGCCGGCAAAGTCGTTGGGAACGACCTGCGGGACAGGTGGAATATGAGGAAGCCCGAAAAAGAGAAACTCAATCCACGCCGCGAGCACGGGGAGCAGCACCAGCACAATCGCAGCAATCAGGAACGAAGGCCGAATCCAGATGCGAAAGCGGCGATCTGGCGGATAATGGACGGCGGCGTGCGACGCATCAAACGAGATCATCGCAGTTCTCCTGAAGCACTGTCATGTATCTTCGGGATCGGGCTCCGGGGTCCGTTTGGCTGCCGTTGTCGCGACGAACATGGCGGACCGGCCAGCGCAGTCGCTAAGTTTCAGCGCGTTCGGGTGCTGCTGCGTCCCGCCGGGCCACGTCTTCATGCTTCGCGAACCTCCGAAGACGGCTGACAAGTTCACTGTAGGGGAATCGTCGTCAAAAAAGTGTCAAAAGTCGGCCAGCTGAAGAAGAAAAGAGCGGCGACGGCGCCAGTGTGAAAAAGCGTGAAAGCGGTCAAAGCGATATCCAGTTGATTCCATCTTGTCTGATGAATGGCCTGGCATTGGTTTCCATGGGCTGCTCACTTTATTGGACGGGCACGAATGCGTGCCGACTGTCAGAGTTGTGTAATCTTAGCTGCATCCGATCCGGCTCGACCAGTAACCCTTTTTGACACCGTTTTGACGACCATCCGCTTACTGCGAAGATGTGAACGCTTCCTGAAGCGAGAACCGATCTGAATGGACTTGGTGAAAAAGCGGACGCCTGTGATCGACGCGAGCTGGCAGCGTCAAGTCCGACAGTGCAAGGAGTCTTCAGGTGCCCGCCTCAAACAAGGGTTTCTCGTAGAAGGCGTCAGTCGCGATCCGGTTAGCTTCGCGGAGATCGTGAATCTTTACATTTGAATCGCGTCTCAAGCAAGGTCAGACGGCTCCGTCGTTTTTGACGGCGTTTTGACAAGGCTTCTCTTACAGTTGAACTATGAACCCGACGCAACAGCTCCACAACCTCGGCCAAAGCCTCTGGCTGGACAACATCACGCGAGGGCTGCTGACGAGTGGGACCCTTCGTCATTACATCGACGATCTCTCGGTTACGGGCCTTACTTCGAATCCATCGATCTTCGACCTCGCGATCAAGAACTCGCACTTCTACGACGATGCCATCCGCCAGAAGAGGAAACAAGGAAAGTCGGGCGAAGCGCTCTTCTTCGAACTTGCGATCGAGGATCTGAGGGAGGCCGCCGATCTCTTTCGGCCGGTCCACGACGCAACTGCTGGCATGGATGGCTGGGTGTCTTTGGAAGTTTCTCCCTCACTGGCGTACGACGCAGCCAGCACGGTCAAAGAGGCCGTTCATCTCCACGCTGAAGCGCAGCGGCCCAACCTCTTCATCAAGATTCCCGGAACCAGCGAAGGGCACGCCGCCATTGAGGAAGCCGTCTTTCGAGGAGTGCCGGTAAACGTCACGCTGCTGTTCTCAGCCGGACAGTACATCGCGGCAGCCGAAGCGTACCTGCGGGGAATCGAGCGCCGGATCGCCGCGGGGATCGATCCGAAGATACATTCTGTCGCATCGATGTTCATCAGCCGCTGGGATAAGGCCGTGCTGGGCAAGGTTCCAAAGGAACTTCAGGATCGTCTTGGCATTGCCATCGCGAAGCGTACTTACAAAAGGTACCGCGATCTGCTCGCTTCACCACGCTGGGAAAAAGCCGCTCGCGCCGGCGCTTCGCCGCAGCGCCTGCTTTGGGCGAGCACGGGCACCAAAGACCCCAAGGCCTCCGATGTCCTTTACATCAAGGCGCTGGCTGCGCCGGACACGATCAACACGATGCCCGAGAAGACGCTGCTGGCGTTCGCCGATCATGGCGCGGTGGATGAGATCCTACCGGAGGATGGCGGCGACGCCGAAACCGTGATCGCCGCGTTTGCCAAGGCCGGCGTCGACGATGAAAAACTTGCAGCCGATCTTCAGCGCGAAGGCGCCGCGTCGTTCGTCGCATCCTGGAAGGATCTGCTCAACTGCATCGAGTCGAAGGACACCACGCTCAAAGCTGCCAGTTGAGATTCCCATGACAACTCAGCAACCGCCGCGCACCTCCTCACACAGCATTGTACCCCTTTGTAACAGGCCTGCCTTCAAAGCGCTGGAGGAGCATTGTGCCCAGGTCCGCAAGTTACATCTTCGGCAGCTGTTCGCGGAGGATCCCGAGCGTAGCGAACACTTCACACTGCAGGCGATGGGTCTCTACTTCGATTACTCGAAGAACCGCATCACCAGCGAAACCATCCGTCTGCTACTTGAATTGGCGGAGCAATCCGGCCTGCGCCAGCACATCGACGCCATGTTCGCGGGCGACAAGATCAACGTCACCGAGCAGCGTGCGGTTCTGCATGTCGCGTTGCGCGCTCCAAAGGGCGAGCAAATCTTCACCGATGGCGTGGATGTCATTCCCGAAGTCCACGCGGTGCTGGACAAAATGGCGAAGTTTGTCGAACAAATTCGCGGCGGCGCGTGGAAGGGCCATACCGGCCAGAGTATCCGAAACGTAATCAACATTGGCATCGGCGGCTCCGACCTGGGGCCCGTGATGGCCTACGAGGCGCTGAAATACTACAGCCAGCGCGACATAACTTTCCGTTTCGTCTCAAATGTGGATGGCACCGATTTCGCCGAGGCGACGCGCGACCTAAAGGCCGATGACACATTGTTCATCGTCTCCTCCAAGACCTTCACGACGCTTGAGACCATGACCAACGCCCACACGGCTCGCGAGTGGGTTCTCAAGGCGCTGAAGGATGAGAAGGCGGTTGCGCGGCACTTCGTCGCGGTTTCCACTAACACGGCGGGAGTCGAGAAGTTCGGTATCGACACCGGCAACATGTTTGGCTTCTGGGACTGGGTGGGCGGGCGCTATTCGATGGACTCGGCAATCGGTTTGTCCACGATGATCGCGATCGGCCCCGACCAGTTCCGCGAGATGCTCGCTGGCTTCCACGCGATGGATGAGCACTTCCGTACCGCGCCCTTCGAACGCAATCTGCCCGTACTGATGGGTCTGCTGGCTGTGTTGTACAACGCTTTTTTCGATACGCAGACGATCGCGGTACTGCCGTACGAGCAATACCTGAAGCGCTTCCCGGCATACCTCCAGCAATTAACCATGGAGAGCAATGGCAAGCACGTGACGCTGCAGGGCACGCGAGTCGATTATCAGACCGGACCAATCTACTGGGGCGAGCCAGGCACGAATGGCCAGCACTCTTTCTATCAACTGATCCATCAGGGGACCAAGCTCATCCCGTGCGACTTCATCGGTTTCGCCCAGGCGCTCAACCCGCTTGGTAATCACCACGACTTGCTGCTGGCCAATGTGTTCGCGCAGGCCGAGGCGCTCGCGTTCGGCCGGACGCCTGAAGAAGTCAGGGCGGATGGCACACCGGAGTGGCTCGTGCCGCATCGCACGTTTGAGGGCAATCGACCGTCGAACACGATCCTGGCCGAGCGGCTAACGCCGGAGACGCTGGGCAAACTGATTGCGCTCTATGAGCACAGCGTCTTTACTCAAGGCACGATCTGGCAGATCGATTCATTCGATCAGTGGGGCGTCGAGCTCGGCAAGGTCCTGGCCGAGGGAATTATCCCAGAACTCGAGAGTGTTGATGAACCACAACTCAAGCACGACAGCTCGACCAACGCGCTCATTCGGCATTACCTCCGCGCCAAGTGCTGCGCGTCTTAAAAAGGAAGGATCCGAAAAATGCAGATTGGAATGATCGGTCTGGGGAGGATGGGCGCCAATATGGTCCGCCGTCTGCTGCGCGGCGGCCATCAGTGCGTTGTCTTCGACAAGGACCAGGCGAACGTGAAAAACTTGGAGAAGGAAGGGGTGACAGGAGCCGCGTCGCTCGAGGATTTGGTGGCGAAACTAAAGCCTCCGCGCGCGGCTTGGTTGATGGTGCCCGCGGCGGCGGTCGATGACACGCTGCGCAGCCTCAGCGCTCAAATGCAGAAGGGCGACATCATCGTGGATGGAGGCAATTCTTATTACATCGATGATATCCGGCGCGCCAAGGAACTTAAGCCGCGAGGTGTTCATTACCTAGACGTCGGGACCAGCGGTGGCGTATGGGGGTTCGAGCGTGGCTTCTGCCTGATGATCGGAGGTGAAGGTGAACCTGTCCGCCACCTGGATCCGGTCTTCAAGACGCTTGCACCGGGACGCGGCGATATCTCGCGCACGCCGGGGCGCGAAAAGTCCCCTGGTACGGCTGAAGAAGGCTACCTGTTTTGCGGGCCTTCCGGCGCCGGCCATTTCGTCAAGATGGTTCACAACGGCATCGAATACGGCCTCATGGAAGCGTATGCCGAAGGGCTGAACATTCTGCGGCGCGCCAACGTTGGCAAGCAGGGCCAGACCGTCGATGCCGAGACAACGCCCCTGCGCAATCCGGAACATTATCAATACGACTTCAATCTGGCTGACATATCCGAAGTTTGGCGTCGTGGCAGTGTGATCGCTTCCTGGTTGCTGGACCTGACCGCAACCGCGCTCTTCGGGCAGCAAGATCTCTCCAAGTTTTCCGGCCGCGTGTCTGATTCCGGGGAAGGCCGCTGGACCATTACTGCCGCCATCGACGAAGGGGCCCCAGCCCCGGTCTTGAGCGCCGCGCTCTACCAGCGGTTCGCGTCGAGAGGCGAAGAAGATTTCGCGGACAAATTACTCTCCGCGATGCGATTCGGGTTCGGCGGCCATCTCGAGAAGAAGTCGTGAGAGCTCCCTCCAAGAGGGCTCTGTCGGTTCTCGTGATCGATATAGGAGGGACACACGTCAAGGTGCTGGCAACCAGACAACGCGAGGAGCGCAAGATTCCGTCCGGCTCCGACATGACCGCCCGCAAGATGGTGCGAGATGTGAAGCGCGTCACCAGGGATTGGGAATATGGCCGCGTCTCGATCGGCTATCCAGGAATCCATGGATGCCCCCTCCACGAGCCATACAACCTGGGCGGCGGCTGGGTCGGATTTAATTTCGACAAGGCATTCGGGTGTCCAGTCAAGGTGATCAATGATGCCGCCATGCAGGCGCTCGGAAGCTACCAAGGCGGCCGCATGCTCTTCTTGGGACTCGGCGCCGGGCTCGGGTCCGCAATGATCGTCGACGGAATACTGGAGCCGATGGAGCTGGGGCATCTTCCTTACAAGAACGGGAAAACTTACGAGGACTACGTTGGGGTTCGTGGTCTGAAGCGATTGGGAAAAAAGAATTGGCGGCGCCACATAGCCGATGTCCTGGAACGGCTGAAGGACGCTTTAGAGGCTGAATACGTGGTGCTGGGCGGAGGAAATGCGAAAAACATCGGGAAGCTGCCCCCAGACACTCGCCTGGGCAACAACCGGAACGCCTTTGTGGGCGGCTTTCGCCTATGGAAGAAAAAGACCAAGCCTCGGTATAGTGGCCATGAGGAAAAGGCTGCTGCTAAGAAACGAGTTGCCTGATGGCCGCCTCCCGTTCGGACGCGCTGGTGCTCTTCGGTGTCACGGGCGATCTCGCCCATAAGATGATCTTCCCGGCACTCTATGCGATGGTTAAACGAGGGACCCTCACAGTCCCGGTGATCGGCGTCGCGCTCCCGAAGTGGAGTCTGGCGCGCCTGCACAAACGCGTGATGGACAGCATAAAGCGATCTGGCGGGATCGATAACAAGCGCGCCTTTCACCATCTTCTGTCCCTGCTCAGCTACGTGAGTGGGGATTATCAGGATCCGAAGACATTCACGGCGATAAAGGATGCGCTGGGTAAGGCCCGGCGCCCGGCACATTACCTCGCTATTCCGCCTTCAGTCTTTGAGATGGTGATCAAAGGGCTCAGCGCCGCGACCTTGGCCGAGCATGCGCGCGTCATTGTCGAAAAGCCTTTCGGACGTGACTTGGCCTCTGCGCGGGAGCTAAACCAGGTAGCGCGTACGGTGTTCCCGGAAGATTCGATCTTCCGCATCGACCACTTCCTCGGGAAAGAGGCAATCATGAATATCCTCTATTTCCGCTTCGCCAATTCGTTCCTGGAGCCGATCTGGAATCGCAACTACGTGGCCAGCGTCCAGGTAACACTATCCGAGAATTTCGGCGTGCAGGGCCGCGGGGCGTTTTACGAAAGCGCCGGCTGTCTGCGCGATGTGATCGAGAACCACCTCTTTCAGATCGTCGCGCTACTTGCCATGGACCCTCCGTCTGGCAGGGACTTTGGAGCCGTGCACAGCGAGAAAGCCAAGGTCTTTCAAGCCATGCGCCCTCTGACGCGTGACGACCTGGTGCGCGGCCAGTACACTGGCTACCGGAAGGAGCCAGGCGTGGCCAAGAACTCCGACGTGGAGACGTTCTGCGCCTTGCGGCTCTTCATCGACTCATGGCGTTGGGAGGGAGTGCCGTGGTACCTGCGCTCCGGCAAGTACCTGGCAGACACCGCGACCGAAGTCCTGGTAGAGCTGAAGCCGCCGCCGCAGAGGCTTTTCGCCGACTCAGCGCCGACAACCGGCCGGGCCAACTACCTGCGATTCCGGCTCTCCCCGAACTCGGCCGTCGCCCTCGCCGCTCGGGTCAAGCTCGCAGGGAAGGAGTTCGTCGGGGACCAGCGAGAGCTCTACCTTTTCGAAGAACAGCCGGGAGAGGAAGCGCCATACGAGCGACTTTTGAGCGACGCCATGGCTGGAGATGGAGCGCTGTTCACCCGTGAGGACGCGGTCGAAGCCGCCTGGGCGGTCGTCGATACAGTCCTTAAGACACACAACCGGGCTCACGCCTACAGGCGACGCAGTTGGGGGCCCAAAGAGGCTGACGCGATTATCGCTTCAGACGG
>Ga0181536_10007294_pt1 | contig 10890 bp, 6 predicted proteins | sample PEATcosm2014_Bin_41_FD_121105 | JGI IMG/M metagenome (GOLD analysis project Ga0181536, IMG submission 121105) | Peatland microbial communities from MTU Mesocosm Facility, Houghton, MI, USA - PEATcosm2014_Bin17_60_metaG | ecosystem: Environmental > Terrestrial > Soil > Wetlands > Peat | place...
CCGCGCCATCGCGGCCGTCGCCCAGGGAAACCTCACCCAAACCGTTCGTCTCGACGTGGACGGTCGGCCGCTCGAAGGCGAGTTTCTGCGCTCGGCCAACATCGTCAATATCATGATTCAGCAGCTTGGCGTTTTCACCGCCGAGGTAACGCGCGTGGCGCGCGAAGTCGGCACCGACGGCAAACTGGGCGGCCAGGCGCAGGTGCCAGGCGTCGCCGGTACCTGGAAGGATCTCACGGACTCCGTCAACTCGATGGCCAGCAACTTGACTGGCCAGGTGCGCAATATCGCTGAAGTTGCTACGGCGGTGGCCAGCGGCGATCTCTCCCGCAAGATTACTGTCGATGTACGCGGCGAAATTCTCCAGCTCAAAGAAGCCATCAATACGATGGTGGATCAGTTGCGCTCGTTTGCCTCCGAAGTAACGCGCGTGGCGCGTGAAGTGGGTACTGACGGCAAACTTGGTGGTCAGGCCGTTGTTGTGGGCGTGGCGGGCACATGGAAAGATCTCACCGACTCGGTGAATGCCATGGCCGGCAACTTGACGGCGCAGGTCCGCAATATTGCCGAGGTGACGACGGCTGTCGCCCGCGGCGATTTGTCGCGCAAGATCACAGTCGACGTGAAGGGCGAAATCCTCGAACTCAAAGACACGATCAACACGATGGTGGACCAGCTCAACGCGTTCGCCGGAGAAGTCACGCGCGTGGCGCGTGAAGTGGGGACAGAAGGCAAGCTCGGCGGTCAGGCCCAAGTGCCCGGCGTCGGCGGCACGTGGAAAGATTTGACCGATAACGTGAACTTCATGGCCAGTAACCTCACCGGCCAGGTGCGTAATATCGCCGAAGTCGCGACCGCCATCGCCAATGGCGATCTCTCGCGCAAGATCACGGTGGACGTGCGCGGCGAAATTTTACAGCTCAAGGAAACGCTGAACACGATGGTGGATCAGCTCAACCGCTTCGCCGGCGAAGTAACGCGCGTGGCGCGTGAGGTCGGCAGCGAAGGTCGACTCGGTGGACAGGCCAACGTGCCCGGTGTGGCCGGCACGTGGAAAGATCTTACGGACTCCGTGAACTCGATGGCCGGAAACCTGACCGGCCAGGTGCGCAACATCGCCGAGGTGACGACGGCTGTGGCGCGTGGAGATTTGTCGCGCAAGATTACCGTCGACGTGAAGGGCGAGATTCTCGAACTCAAAAACACCATTAACACGATGCTCGACCAGCTCAACGCGTTCGCGGGCGAAGTGACGCGCGTGGCGCGCGAAGTGGGCACTGAAGGCAAGTTGGGAGGACAGGCTCAAGTCCCCGGTGTGGCCGGTACATGGAAGGATCTCACCGATAACGTGAACTTCATGGCCAGCAACCTGACCGGCCAGGTACGAAACATTGCCGAAGTCTCCATGGCCGTGGCGCGCGGCGATTTGTCGCGCAAGATCACGGTTGACGTGCGCGGCGAAATTCTCGAACTCAAAGACACCATCAATACGATGGTGGATCAGTTGCGGTCCTTTGCGTCGGAAGTGACGCGCGTGGCTCGCGAAGTGGGCACAGACGGCAAACTGGGTGGACAGGCGCAGGTACCAGGCGTCGGCGGCACGTGGAAGGATCTTACTGACTCTGTCAACTCGATGGCCAGCAACCTGACTGGTCAGGTCCGTAACATCGCCGAAGTTTCGACCGCGATTGCGAGCGGTGACCTTTCGAAGAAAATCACGGTGAACGTCAGCGGCGAAATTCTGTTGCTGAAGGAAACCATCAACACGATGGTCGATCAACTGAATGCATTCGCCGGCGAAGTGACGCGCGTGGCGCGCGAAGTCGGCACCGAAGGTCGTCTGGGCGGGCAGGCCAACGTGCCCGGCGTCGCCGGTACTTGGAAGGATCTCACCGACTCCGTCAACTCGATGGCTGGTAACCTTACGGGTCAGGTGCGAAACATCGCCGAGGTGACCACGGCCGTGGCTCGCGGCGATTTGTCGCGCAAGATCACGGTCGACGTGAAAGGCGAGATTCTCGAACTCAAAAACACCATCAACACGATGGTCGACCAACTCAACGCATTCGCGGCCGAAGTAACTCGCGTGGCCCGCGAGGTGGGCACGGAAGGCAAATTGGGCGGGCAGGCGCAAGTGCCCGGTGTGGCGGGCACGTGGAAGGATCTTACCGACAACGTCAACGTGATGGCTGCGAACCTGACCGAACAGGTCCGGGGCATTGTAAAGGTCGTAACTGCCGTCGCTAATGGCGAACTTACTCAGAAGCTGACCGTGAATGCGAAAGGCGAAGTTGCAGCTCTCGCGGAAACCATCAACAACATGACGGACACCCTTGCGACTTTCGCCGACCAGGTTACAACCGTGGCTCGCGAGGTAGGCGTCGAAGGCCGGCTTGGCGGACAGGCTAACGTGCCGGGTGCTGCGGGCACATGGAAAGATCTTACGGGCAACGTCAACCTACTGGCTGACAATCTTACCAACCAGGTACGCGCCATAGCCGAAGTGGCTACGGCAGTCACTAAGGGTGACCTTACTCGGTCCATTCAAGTGGAAGCCAGCGGCGAAGTGGCGGAGTTAAAAGACAACATCAACACCATGATCGATAACCTCCGCCTGACCACCGATCGCAACACCGAGCAAGACTGGCTCAAGACGAACCTCGCCCGCTTCACCGGCATGTTGCAGGGGCAACGCGATCTGACGACGGTGGGGCGCATGCTTCTATCGGAACTGTCGCCCCTGGTGAACGCACAACAAGGCGTGATCTACCAGATGGGGTCGGAAGAATGCGCGGAGATGACGCTGCTTTCGGCGTTTGCCGGCGATGGCGAAGATGGGCATCTGCGGCGCTTAAAAATCGGCGAGGGTCTGGTGGGACAATGCGCGGCAGAAAAACGGCGCATGCTGATCTCGGAATTGCCGCCCAACACGATTTCGATTCGGTCGGGATTGTTCGAGGCGGTTCCAAGAAACGTGATCGTGCTGCCCGTGCTCTTCGAGGATCGCGTCAAGGCGGTCATCGAACTCGCCTCGCTGAGCAACTTCACCACCTCGCATCTGGCGTTTCTTGAACAACTCACTGCCAGCATCGGCATCGTGCTCAACAGCATCGAGGCCACCATGCAGACTGAGGGACTATTGAAGCAGTCCCAGCAGTTGGCCACCGAACTCCAGATGCAGCAAAAAGAGTTGCAGCAAACCAACGAGCAGCTGGCACAAAAAGCGCAGCAACTCGCCGAGCAAAATGTCGAAGTCGAACGCAAGAACCAGGAAATCGAGCAAGCCCGCCGCGCCCTGGAAGAGAAAGCCAAGGAGCTGGCTTTAACTTCGAAATACAAGTCCGAATTCCTGGCGAACATGTCGCATGAGCTGCGCACCCCGCTCAATAGCATTTTGGTTCTGGGTCAGCAACTCAGCGACAACCCGGATGGCAACCTGACGCCAAAGCAGGTTGAGTTCTCGCGCACGATTCATGGCGCGGGGACGGATTTGCTGAATTTGATCACCGACATTCTTGACTTGTCGAAGATCGAATCGGGGACGGTTTCGGTCGAGGCCGAGGAAGTTTTCTTTGCCAGTCTGCTGGACATGGTGGAACGCCCGTTCCGGCATGAAGCCGAGAACCGGCATCTCACGTTCGAGGTGCAGACGGATCCTCACCTTGCTCGCAGCGTGGTCACCGACTCGAAGCGTCTGCAGCAAGTATTGAAGAACCTGTTGTCGAACGCATTCAAGTTCACCGAACTGGGAGGCGTGCGGCTTTCGGTGTCCGTGGCGAAGAGCGGATGGGCCGAGGATCATCCAATCCTCGCAAAGGCCGGAACGGTGGTTGCGTTTGAAGTCACCGATACCGGCATTGGCATCCCGTATGACAAGCAGCGCATCATCTTCGAAGCCTTTCAGCAGGCAGACGCGGGCACCAGCCGAAAATACGGCGGAACGGGGCTGGGGTTGGCGATCAGCCGCGAGTTGGCCAGCCTGCTGGGCGGAGAAATTCAGTTGCGCAGCGCGCCGGGCCGGGGGAGCACTTTCACTCTCTACTTGCCGCAAACGTATGTGGGGCCGTCCAGCGCGTCAACCATCGAGCGCAAGTATTCCGCTGCTGTTTCACCGGCACAATTGTCGGTCGTGAGCATCGTGGAACACCCGGTGGAGAAAATTCCAGACGACCGCGAGAATCTGAAACCCGACGATGCCATTTTGCTGATTGTGGAAGACGATCCGCATTATGCGCAGGTGTTGCGTGATCTCTCGCGCGACAAGGGGTTCAAGGTTCTGGTGGCTCCGCGAGGCGCGGAAGCGCTCGCACTCGCTCGCGAATTCCGTCCGACGGCGGTGTCCTTGGATGTTTTCCTGCCCGATATGCTGGGCTGGACCGTACTCAACCACTTGAAACAAGATCCGGCCACGCGGCACATTCCGGTGCAGATGTTAACCCTCGACGAGGACCGTCACCACGGTCTTGCCCGAGGCGCTTTCGCCTTTGTCACGAAACCCACCACGCCGGAGGGGCTGGGAACTGCGTTGACCCGAATCAAGGAGTACGCGGCTCCTCGGCGGAAGCGGTTGCTGGTCGTCGAAGACAATCCAGCCGAGCAACTCAGCATTAAGGAATTGCTTGGCTATGACGATATCGACGTCACCGTAGTTTCGAGCGGCGAAGAGGCGATCCGCGCCGTCAACGGCCAGTCATTTGACTGCGTCGTGCTTGATCTGCGGCTGCCCGACATTTCAGGCTTCGAGGTGTTGGAACGCTTCCGCGACACGCCCTCACTCGGCGACTTGCCGGTGGTGGTATTCACGGGCAAAGAACTTTCACCCGAAGAAGACGCCCGTCTGCATGCGCTCGCGCGCAGCGTCGTGGTCAAGGGAGTGGAATCGCCCGAACGCTTGCTGGATGAGACGGCCTTGTTCCTGCACCGCATCGTTGCCGACCTTCCCGAAGAAAAACAGAAAATGCTCGATCGCTTGCATCATTCCGACGACGCCCTGGTGGGGAAGAAAGTGATGGTCGTGGATGATGACGTGCGCAACATCTTCGCGCTCAGCAGCGTGCTTGAGCGCCGCGGCATGGACGTGATTACGGCCGGTACGGGCCGGGAAGCGATCGCAAAACTGGAATCGACGACGGATGTTGCCATCGTGCTGATGGACATCATGATGCCGGAGATGGATGGATACGAGACTATGCGCGTGATCCGGCAGAATGCCTCGTTACAGCGCTTGCCCATCATTGCCCTGACGGCAAAAGCCATGAAGGGAGATCGCGAGAAATGTCTGGAAGCCGGCGCGTCCGAGTACTTGGCCAAACCCGTGAATACCGAGCAACTACTCTCATCGCTGCGCATGTGGCTGCACCGATAGCCATTGTAGTGGCGGACGTTTAGTGGTCGAGAGGTGAACGGAGCGAACAATGGGAAAAGACGACAGAGTCAACATTCTCATGGTGGATGATCAGCCGGCCAAGCTGCTGAGCTATGAGGTCATGCTGGCTGAGCTGGGCGAGAATCTCATCCAGGCGACTTCGGCCAGGCAGGCGCTCGAAGTTCTTCTGAAGACCGACGTTGCCGTGGTGTTGATGGACGTGAGCATGCCTGACCTCGATGGCTTTGAGTTAGCGACGATGATCCGGCAGCATCCCCGCTTCCAGAGGACCGCGATCATTTTCATCTCCGCCGTCCACCTGACCGACCTCGACCAGCTCAAAGGATACGAGCATGGAGCCGTGGATTACATTTCTGTTCCGGTCATCGCGGAACTCTTGCGCGCCAAAGTCAGGGTGTTCGCCGAATTGCACCGCAAGACTCGACAGTTGGAAGCCTTGAATCGAGAACTCGAGCAGCGAGTCGCGCAGCGGACGGAGGAATTAGAGTCAAAGGCGCAAGCGTTGCTGGAGCTTAACTTAGAACTGGCCGAAAAGAACCTGGAGCTCGATGCCATTGTGCACACCGCTCCCGATATCATCTTCAGCCGGCATCCAGACGGCGCCAGAGATTACATCAGCGATCGATTTTATGAATATACGGGGGCTGCGCCAGGATCGGCGCTGGGCTTCGGCTGGTGGGATTACCTGCATCCCGACGATCAGGAGAGGAGCCTTCAGCGCTGGCTCGACTGCGTCCAATCGGGCGAGAATTACGAAGTGGAATACCGCTTGCGGGGGAAAAGCGGAGACTACCGCTGGTTCCGTGCCCGCGCCGTGCCGATTCGAGATCATTCGGGAAGGATCGTGCGATGGTACGGCACCTGTTCCGATATCCACGACAGCAAACGGTTAGAACAGTCGATGCGTGACAACGCCATCGAACTGGAAAAAATGGTCGATAAACGGACCGACGAACTGCGGCGCCTTTCTGTGCGGCTCATGTCGGCGCAGGATCAAGAACGCCGCCGTATTGCGCGCGACCTGCACGACGGACTGGGACAAGAGCTGGCGGTGGCGAAGATGATATTGGACAAAATGCTTTTGCAAAACACATCGCCGCCGCAAGAAGCATGTGTCCAGGCCAGCAGCATCATCGATCGCGCGATTCAGCAGGTGCGCACCATATCGCATCTGCTGCATCCGCCGCTGCTGGATGAAGTTGGATTGTTGTCGGCTCTTGCCTGGTACACGGAAGGGCTTACCAAGCGCAGCAGCATCGAGGCCTTCCTCGACGTCCAACCGCCTGACTTCCCCAGATTGGCATCGGAGGTCGAGACGGCGGTCTTCCGCATTGTGCAAGAGGCACTGACCAATGTGTTCCGGCATTCGGAAGCTCGGAAGGTGTGGATTACCTTGCATCAAAGAGAGGGGTTGATCGTGGTCTCGGTGCTCGATGATGGCAAGGGAATCGACGAGCGGGTTGCGGAGTTGCGTCCCGAGAAAGTGGGAGTTGGTATTGGTGGTATGAGACAGCGGGCCCGGGAATTTGGTGGAGAATTGCGGCTGAAGAACGCCGATCCGGGAACCCTGCTCGAACTGGTGATTCCCGCGAATTCGGTGTTGCGGGAGCCCAGCTCAGTCCTCGATGGATGCGCTTAGCCAGTTGCGTTTGTTTCTTTGCGATGGCAAGGCGTACAGCAAGTTCCACAATCGAGTACAGGACCACCCCGATGGGACGGTTTCGGTAGGTTCGCTAGTCTCGTCTCCGTACCATGCATCTCCGCGCCTTAATGGAGAGCAAATTCAAGGCATCTGTTTTGCGCCAAGGAGACGACTCCAGTGGCTACTTGCGTGATATCCGCGACACCAACCAATCTGCCTCCGGCAAATATGATTTCGCTACCGGATAATAAACAGCAAAAGAGTTCAGAAGCCAGCCTGGTGCAGCGGGCACAGCAGGGCAACGAGGAGGCTTTTGCCACGCTCTACGAGTCGCACAAGAAGCGCGTGTATTCGGTTTGTTTGCAGATGACCAGAGATGTGGCGGATGCCGAAGATCTGACGCAGGAAGCGTTTCTGCAGGTGTTTCGCAGTATCAACTCATTTCGAGGCGATTCCGCCTTCTCCACCTGGCTGTACCGCATTGCGGTAAACACGGTGTTGATGAAGCTACGGCGGCGCAAGGCTCCGCCGTTGGTTTCGCTGGACGAACCCGTCTCGGTCGAATCGCCATCTCTGAAACGCGAGGTGGGGAGCGCGGATCCCAGGCTCTGCGGCGCGGTTGACCGCATTGCGTTGCGCCGCGCCGTCGAGGAACTTCCTGCGGGTTGCCGGCAAATCTTCGACCTCCACGAGGTCGAAGGATATCAGCATCACGAGATCGCTCAACTCCTGCAATGCTCCATCGGAACCTCCAAGTCCCAGCTCCACAAAGCAAAGATTAAGATGCGGGATGTGCTGTTTCCGAAAAGGAGAAGCCCTCGGCTAACCCTGGGCGACACTTCCGAAGGTCAGCGAAAAACAAGGGGATACAGGAATCCCTGTATTCGAGCCCACGGTAGAACCATGCTAGTCTGACTCTGCTTCACTGGTCTGCTGAGCTCGAGAGTGAGGCTTCTAAGCAGTGCGGGTGGACTTCCGGCCGACGAGGCCAAACGCCCAGCCGCCGCCAACCGTGGAACCTCAGCCCATGGTTTGCAGGAAACTGCTGCAGGGAAACGGCTTTTATGACGGTTCGCATTCTGTTGGTGGATGATCACCCTGTAGTGAGGCAAGGGCTGAGGACTTTGTTGGATGGGCGATCCGGATGGGAAGTGGTCGGGGAGGCGTCGGATGGCGTCGAAGCCCTGGAAAAGGTCAGCGATTTGCAACCTGATGTCGTGGTGCTCGACGTCACCATGCCGAGAATGAATGGTATTGAAGCCTGCCGTTTAATCCAGCAGAGAACCCCCGGGCGCGAAGTGTTATTTGTTACGCAACATGATTCTCCGCAGATGATGCGGGAGGCGTTAGCTGCCGGAGCCCGAGGCTACGTCGTGAAATCGAATCTTGCCCGGGATCTGGTGGAAGCTGTCGATGCGGTGAGCCAGCATCGGGAATTTACCGCGCTGAAGCGAGGTCCGCATGCTCAGTCTTGAAATGCCCAGGACATTGTCACTTTCGAATCTCTAGCCAAGTCCGCCGTAGGAGGATCTGCCGTGAAACTGCGTATCCTGTTAGCCGATGATCACGAGATTGTACGCCGCGGCTTGTGTGCGCTTCTCCAGAAGCATGAGGGATGGGAAGTGTGCGGGGAAGCATCCGATGGCCGCCAGGCGATCGAAATGGCGAAGCAACTGAAGCCGGACGTTGTGATCCTGGACATTGGCATGCCCCATCTCAACGGCCTGGACGTCACGCGTCAACTGCTGCATCATGACCCCCATTTTAAGATCATTGTGCTGACCATCACCGATGCCGATCAGGTCATCCGCGAAGCGCTGGACGCTGGCGCGCGCGGGTTCGTACTCAAATCCGATGCGGCTCGCGACCTGGTCTCTGCCGTCGAAGCCCTGCAGAGCAAGCGAATGTTCTTTACCCCGCGCGTGAACGATCTCGTGTTGCGAGGTTTCCTCGACAAGGGGCGCGCCATTTCCCGCGATGAGCCTCCGAATTTGCCCATACTGACGGCCCGGGAACGTGAGGTCACGCAACTTCTGGCGGAAGGAAAGAGTTCCAAGGAAGTGGCCTCACTGCTGAACCTGAGCACCAAGACGGTGGAGACTCACCGCAGCAACATCATGCGGAAATTGAGTCTGCACTCCATCCGCGATCTGGTTGTCTATGCCATCAAGAACAGCATCATCCAGATTCAGATGCCGCCTCAAGCCGGCAGCGCGAAGGAAAGCACCGTGGCCTGAGGGCCCAGCCCTGGTTTTGCAAACACAAAACCGATCCCATAGTTGTGAACCACCGCCATGAACCGCAGCAGTGAGCCACATCTACCGGCGCAGGCGCAGAGAACATCGAAATCTGTGCCGTGCGTAAACCCATCGGCAATAAAAAATGGAGTCCCGGCCGACAAGATCGGGACTCCGCAAGTGATTTTGCCCTAAAGGAGAAACGAAGAGAAACTAAGAAGCGCGACGCTGACGGTCGCCTTTCTCGTCATCCTGCTCATTGTCGTACTCACGCTGACCACCCTTTTTCGGTTGACCAGGCTGCTGTTGGCTGGGTTGTTGCTGGCCGTGCTGTCCCTGTTGACCAGGCTGCCCGCCGTGTTGTCCTTGTTGTCCGGATTGGCCACTCTGCTGGCCTTCCTTTTCCTTATCGTCTGCCATGAAAATTTCCTCCCAGCAAAGCACGAGCCGTCCCGCGCCTTGAGATTTGATAGACATCTGAAGGTTAGTTGCTGCCAAGGAAGGCAGGGTTGGGAAGGATCTCCCCGGCCGATCGTGAATTTGCCGAGCGCGATGCAAGTTTCATGAGTTTTGTCTCCTTCATTACCATCACTGCAACCAAGCAGTGTTGGCTCACCGATACTTGACCGAACCGACGCGCAGACCCGCTACACTCTGCTGCCTGCCCGGCCGAAGTGTGCGATCAGTGAGACTAGGAAAAGCACCAGAAAAACCAAAAACAGCAGCTTGGCAATGCCGGCGGCGGCAACCGCGATTCCCGTAAAGCCCAGGAGCGCGGCGATCAGCGCTACCACTAAAAACGTTATGGCCCAGTTAAGCATGGTCAACCTCCGTTGATTTAGCTCTGCCAGCATAAGCGGAAGCCAGCCTCGCCCAAATCCCTTTGAAACTGTATCTTGCTCTCCCAAGTCCGGTAAGAACCGCCTATGAGTGGGGTATTCTGTATCACCATTTGAGGGGTCACGGTCAGCACTCGACCTCCCGCCCAAACCGTGGGTCGCACCAGCCCGAGTCGCTCGACGCAGAGGCCGGAATCGCGCCCTGGGGACATCATTGCTGTCTGGGCCAGCAAATCAACCCTCCCCTGCGTGTCCTATCCAATCTAAAGTGGACTGCGAAATCGTCCGAAGTTAAACACAGGAGGAGTGCGAAATCTCTGCGCTCAGGCCCCCTGAGGCTGTGCCCGGCACGCAGTTCTCTTAAATGCGTGAGAAATAACGGCTTGCGGCGGCAAGCGGGGATGGTGTTAGCAAGAGCCGGGGATCTCGGTCCCTGATCTTTCGTGGTGGCGGTGATGCTTCCACAACGAAACAACATCAATGGACACAATCATGGCCCTCTGGTCGATCCGGAAGAAGTTACAGGTGTTGTTGCTGGTTGTCTTCCTGCCCGCGGTTGCGGTCATCGTCGCCACCGGCTTGAACCAGCGCCGGAGCGAGATCGAGGAGGCGCGAAGCAATGCCCTGCTCATGGTGAAGAGCCTGACCGCCCAGCAGGAGCAGATTGCCAGCTCGACCCAAACCATACTCACCCTGCTGGCGCAATTGCCAGCCGTGCAGAGCCTGGACGCGAAGGAATGCAACGATCTGTTCGGTGAAATACACCGTCGCTTCCCCGTCTACTCG
>Ga0181536_10007295_pt1 | contig 10889 bp, 12 predicted proteins | sample PEATcosm2014_Bin_41_FD_121105 | JGI IMG/M metagenome (GOLD analysis project Ga0181536, IMG submission 121105) | Peatland microbial communities from MTU Mesocosm Facility, Houghton, MI, USA - PEATcosm2014_Bin17_60_metaG | ecosystem: Environmental > Terrestrial > Soil > Wetlands > Peat | place...
ACCGGCCACAATCCGGACAGACGACTTCGACCCGTGTTTCCTGGTCGTCAAGAAATCGCCATCTGGCCTCTCCCCCGCAGTGGGCACATGACGCCTCACGGACACCTTCTTTTCTTTCAATAAAGCGTACGTCTGGCATGTATTGCCTTCAAGCACGCGCATGGCCGATTTACGATCGCGCCCACTCGAGCTTCAGGCGGTTGGATCCCTGTAAAGTCGTCCCGGTCCCGAACGGCTTTCCCTCGCCGTTCAGGACCTCTCCCAGCCACTGGGCATCGTCCTTTCCGGCCTTGCGTAAGCGGAAGCGATGGATTTCCAGCGGCGTCATCTCCAGGCTAACGAGGTTTTGCGTGGACCCATCCAGCGTCGCGAAGTACATGAGCGTGAGTTGGCTGCGAAATTCCTCAAAGCCCTCGATGCCTTCGTAATCGTTGAGGAAGTCCCCACAACCGTAGAGAATGAGCTTGTTGCGGTAAACCTCGATGGCTTTCCGGTGATGCGAGGAGTGGCCGTGAACGAGATCCACGGTGCCGCTGTCGATGAGGCGGTGGGCGAAGGAACGCTGACTGCGCGAGATACCGTAGCCCCAATTCCCACCCCAATGCGCTGAGACGACCACAATATCGCCTGGACGCTTCACCGCGCCGGCATGTTCCGCGAACCGGTCCGCCGTCGCATCCGAAAGATCCGGAAGAAAAGAAACACCGCATTCGGCTGCAGTTGCAGCCCATTCGGGGGGTACACCGCTGTCGGCCGTGGCGAACGCAAATACGAGCACTCTTCCCGGATGTGTCTCGATGACACAAGGTTGAACGGCCTCGGTCAGATTAAAGCCTGCGCCGGCGGCTCCGATGCCCGCCTTCTTTTTTAAAGAGATCAGCGTCTCCTGCAAACCCGGTCGGCCCCAATCCAGCACGTGATTGTTGGCCAGCGCGCAGCAGTGGATCCTGGCAGCCACCAGGCAGGGAATATTGGCGGGATTCATCCGGTAATTGATGCCTTTGGGATCGTGGACATCGCTCGTTGTTACGCTCGTTTCCAGGTTGATAATCCGCGCTTCCGGCCCGACCCGATCGAGTTCATCCAGCGCATCGCCCCAGACGTAAGAAAAATCCACGCAGCGCGGGATAGGGCCATTGGTCTTCTCCGCCATGGCGACATAGTCGAGAGCGGACTCAACAAATTGCTCGTAAAGCCGCGGCTTGGAAGGATAGGGCAGAATCTGGTCGACGCCTCTGCCAGTCATGACATCGCCACACAGGAACATCGTGATCGCGTCGCTGCTCACACGGTGCTGAAGGCAATCCGGGTGCCGCGGTCATCGGATTGCGTTCAGGGATTGCAGTCAGGCAGGCCACATGTCATCCGGCTTTCGGCTATTCGGGCCAGCGCATCTGGCAATATTAGCTGCCATTCCAGGCGCAGCGGCTGCGCTGGCCCGTCTTGCGCGCGGCCAGCCCGCCCGAAGCCGGCAGATCGCCGCTGCTCTCGGCCGCTTTCTGGCAGTGAATGAAATCGTCTGGTACACGTGGAGACTTCACGCGGAAGGATTCCGGTTTCCCGAAGGACTCCCCCTTGAGCTGTGCGATCTAACGTTGTGGCTAACCGTGATCGCGGCTTTGACGCTGCAGCCAGCGATATTCGAATTCGCCTGGCTGGCGGGGCTCGGCGGTTCCCTCATGGCGGTCCTTACGCCTGACTTGTGGGCGCCTCCGCTTTCTTATCCGACAATCTATTTCTTCCTTGCCCATGGAGGTGTGATCGCGAGCCTTCTTTTCCTCGTCTGGTCAGGACTGGCGCGGCCGAGGCCCGGATGCGTGTGGAGAACGCTCTGCCTCCTCAATGGCTATGCCGCTTTCATAGGCGCATTCAACGCGGTGTTCCACACAAATTACATGTATCTCTGCCGCAAACCTTCGAATGCGTCGCTGCTTGATTTCTTCGGACCCTGGCCGATCTACCTGGTCGCCGGCGAGGCCACGGCCGTGATCATGTTCTGGCTTTTGTGGATGCCTTTTCGGACAATACGATTTGGCACACCGAATGCCTAAGCGCATATGGAGTCCTCATGAAAAGTGTCCTCTTTTTGGATGAAGAGCATGCCCTTCGCACCGTGTTCAGCGAAGTTCTTCGCAACGAGGGCTTCGAAGTTCTGGAAGCTGCCGATATGGCGCAGGCGGTGCAGGCCTGCGACGAGTACGGCAAGCCCATCGACCTTTCAATAATCAGTACAATAGACGGAATGTCAGCGGCTAAAAGGCTGGCGGAAACACATCCGCATATGCGCATTCTGCTTATTGGCCATCCGGAGTGGAAGCCGAAAGTGAGACGCCTGCGAGGATTGAATCCGCCGTGGCTGCAGAAACCGTTCACATCGGAAGAATTGCTGGAAGCCGTTCACCGGCTGGCAAATGGCAGAGGTTCGCATGCAGGCAAGTAACGTTTCGTTCCCGGATCGCGTTCAGCCAGCCGGGAATTATTCGTGGGTGGAAAAACGCCTTCTGCCGCTGATATTCCGGAGTGTGGGTCCCGCCCCTGTGCGGGTGGTATTGGGAAACGGGACGGGCGTCTCACCGCCCAACGTCGCTCCCCGCTTCACCATGTGGATTCGCGACCTGCCGACGCTGGCGGAACTCCTCATCGATCCTGAAACGGGGTTCGGCGATGCCTGGACCGAAGGCCGTATTCAGGTCACCGGCGATCTGACCGCCTTCCTTGAAGCCGTCTATGCGTCCATGGCAGAAGCAACAAAGGGTCCGGGATGGTATTCACGTCTGCTTTCCAAATGGACCGATGTGCAGCAGGCGAATACCCTCGAAGGGTCCCGCGAAAATATTCACGTACATTACAACCTCGGAAACGATTTTTACCGCCTGTGGCTCGACTCCGAACTCGTTTATACCTGCGCATATTTCCCCTCGGCTTCCGCCACACTTGAAGAGGCGCAGACCGCCAAGATGGATCACGTCTGCCGCAAATTGCGGCTTCAGCCGGGGGAAACGGTCGCCGAAGCGGGCTGTGGCTGGGGCGCTCTGGCGCTCCATATGGCGCGGAACTATGGCGTCCGCGTGAAGGCATTCAATATCTCCCGGGAGCAGATTCTCTATGCGCGGCAGCGCGCGCAGGAAGAGGATCTGAACGATCGGGTCGAATTCATCGAAGACGATTACCGCAATCTGTCCGGCACATTCGACGCCTTTGTCTCGGTGGGAATGCTGGAGCATGTGGGCCGCGAAAACTATGGCGAGGTGGGAGCCGTCATTCATCGGACCATCGGCGATCGGGGCCGGGGACTCCTTCACTTCATTGGTCGAAGCGAAGAGGGTCAGTTCAGCCGCTGGATTCGCAAGCGCATTTTCCCGGGTGCCTATGTTCCATCGCTTCGCCAGGCGCTGCAAATCCTCGAGCCTTACGGTTATTTCGTGCAGGATGTCGAGAATCTCCGCCCGCATTACGCGAAAACCCTGGAGCATTGGCTCGATCGGTTCGAGAAGTCGTCCGCGAAGGTATCCGCCATGTACGATGCCGAATTTGAAAGGGCCTGGAGGCTCTATCTCGCCGGGTCGATCGCAGGCTTCCGCGCAGGTACACTACAGCTCTTTCAGGTTGTTTTTTCGGGGCCGAAATCCGGAGCCCTTCCCTGGACGCGGGCCGATCTTTATGACAAGCGGCGGGAAAACCGTGCATGGACTCCTGCGACGTCCTGATTGTTGGTGGTGGACCGGCGGGCTCTTCGTGCGCCTGGGGTCTCAGGAATTCCGGACTGGACGTCGCGATTATCGACAGACAAGTCTTTCCTCGTGACAAGGTTTGTGGCGGGTGGATCACGCCGCTTGTTTTGACGGCGCTCGATATTGAACCATCCGAATACGGTTGCGGACGCGTGCTGCAGCCCATCAGCGGCTTCAGGACTGGCTGCATCGACGGCCGACCCTCGCGCGAAACAGACTATGGCAGACCCATGAGCTACGGGATTCGCCGGCGCGAGTTCGACCACTACCTGCTGAAGCGCTGCTCAGCCCGTATTCATGAGGGCGTGAGTCTTTCGAGTCTCGAACGGTCAGGTGCCGGGTGGATCGCAAATAGAACCATGAAGGCCCGTCTGGTGGTAGGCGCGGGAGGACACTTCTGCCCCGTGGCACGCCACTTCAGCGCGAAACGCGCGGAGACAGCCGTCGTCGCGCAGGAGACTGAATTCGAAATGGACGCGCTCCAGCTAGCCGCCTGCACTGTGCGCGGAGAGGTTCCGGAATTGTACTTCTGCTCCGATATGAAAGGCTACGGCTGGTGCTTCCGCAAAGGAAACGTCCTCAATATCGGCCTTGGCCGAGCCGACTCTCACGGCCTGCCAGAACACGTCAACCAGTTCCTGCGGTTCCTTTCCGCGAGTGCAGGACTTGCCCTCGAAATTCCTCCTCTGCGGGGACACGCCTATCTTCTGTATGGAACGTCGCCGCGTCCGATCGCTGGCGACGGCTTCCTGCTGATCGGCGATGCCGCCGGCCTCGCGTATCCGCAGAGCGGCGAAGGGATCCTGCCCGCGATCGAATCCGGACTTCTCGCGGCTGAAACTATTCTCTCGGCGAAAGCAAACTATGCGGAAGCACAACTTGAGCCATACGCACGGCAGATTGCGCAACGCCTCGGCCCGGCATGCAGCGATTGGTCGACTCGGATCGGGCGAAGTCTTCCGCCGCGGCTGATGCGCTTCGCTGCATCGCGGCTCATGGATACCGGTTGGTTCGTCCGGGGCTTCGTGCTCGACCGCTGGTTCCTGCACCGTTGATGTGCTGTCGCCCAATCCTGCGCGAAGCGACGCAGCGGCGCCAGGTGAGCAATTGGCGAGGGGATTGCTGCACCAATGGCATGTCCAGATGGCTGAAAAATACATTGCTGCTGCTTGGCCTGTTGCTCATTGTGGCTGTGGCGTTGGGCATGCAGTGGTGGAAGTAAACACGTCGATTGACTAACGGATCAGGATGGGAGCGGGCTTGTGGCTTGGCAGCCGATCAGGAAGAAACCAAACGACCAGCACCCCGCACCCAATCTCGGCGAGTACTCCGAGGTGTGTTCCGGATTCTCGTGGGAGACAATCCGGCGGGAACTCGCTGGTTTGCCCGGCGGAGGACTCAACATCGCCCACGAGGCGGTTGACCGGCACGCGGCGGGAGTCCTTCGCGACCGAGTCGCCATCCGTTGGATCAGCAGGGACGACCGGATCGTTGATTTCACCTGGGGCGATCTCCGCGAAAAGACCAACCGCTTCGCGAATGTGCTGCGCGGGCTGGGACTCGGAAAAGGGGATGCGGTTTTTGCCCTTGCAGGTCGCATCCCGGAACTCTACATCGCGGCCATCGCGACTCTGAAGAACTGCGGTGTCTTTTGCCCGCTGTTTTCCGCATTCGGCCCCGAGCCTCTGCGGCAACGTCTCGGCAAAGGCGAGGCGAAGGCTCTGGTCACCACCAGCCGTCTCTACAGGAAAAACATCGCGCAACTCCGGTCCTCTCTACCCTGTCTGAAACACATTCTCCTGGTCGATGGGGAAGATGCGGGCGAGGGGGTCTATTCATTGTCCAAGCTCATGGCGGCGGCCTCACCCGAGTTCACTATTCCGCCCACGGATTCCGAGGACCTTGCCCTTCTGCATTTCACCAGCGGTACGACGGGAATGCCGAAGGGCGCGATGCACGTTCACAATGCGGTGCTGATGCACTACATGACCGGTAAAACCGTGCTCGATCTCCATCCCGGCGATGTTTTCTGGTGCACGGCGGACCCGGGTTGGGTTACCGGCACATCCTACGGGATTATCGCGCCTCTCACCCTCGGCGTTACCAACGTCGTCGACGAGGCGGACTTCGATGCCGAACGCTGGTACCGGATCCTCGAGCGGGAAAAGATCACGGTCTGGTACACGGCCCCGACCGCCATCCGGATGCTGATGCGCTTACCGGGCGAGCCGCGAAAGCAATACGATCTGCGGCAGCTTCGCCTGATTGCGAGTGTCGGCGAGCCGCTCAATGCGGCCGCGGTTGTTTGGGGACAACAGGCTCTGGGACTGCCCATCCACGACAACTGGTGGCAGACTGAAACGGGCGGGATCATGATCGCAAATTTTCGATCGATGGATATCAAGCCGGGTTCGATGGGCCGGCCACTGCCGGGCACGGAGGCCGCGATCGTCAGGCGTCTGGACGATCGCCACGTCGAAGAGGTTAAAGAGCCGGATGTTGCGGGCGAACTCGCGCTCAGGCCTGGCTGGCCTTCCATGTTCCGTGGTTACCTGCATGACGAGGAACGATACGGAAAGTGTTTCCAGGACGGCTGGTACATCACTGGCGACCTGGCAAGCCGCGACGCCGATGGCTATTACACATTCGTGGGACGGGCCGACGACATCATCAAGACTGCGGGTCACATGGTCGGCCCGTTTGAGGTGGAAAGCGCGCTGCTCGAGCACCCCGCCGTGGCGGAAGCCGGTGTCATCGGCAAGCCGGATCCTGTCATCGGAGAGATCGTCAAAGCCTTTATCGCGCTCAAGCCCGGCAATGAGCCGACCGAAGAGTTGCGCCTTGAACTCATCGGTTTCGCCAGAAAGAAACTCGGCTCCGTCGTGGCTCCCAAAGAGATCGAATTCCAGTCCAGCCTTCCCCGCACGCGCAGCGGAAAAATCATGCGCCGCCTCCTGAAGGTGAGGGAACTTGGTCTGCCGGAAGGCGACCTCTCGACACTGGAGCCTGCTTCATGACCACTCAGCCTGACGTCCAATCCGTTGCTTCCACCTCTGACTATCACGCAGTCAAACTTCTGAGGCAGATGCTCCGCATCCGCCGCTTCGAAGAGAAATGCGCCGAGCTGTACACGGCCATGAAGATCCGCGGATTCCTTCATCTCTACGTCGGCGAAGAAGCCGTCGCGGTGGGTGTCCTGGAAGCGCTCCGGCCTGAGGATGCCGTGGTAGCAACGTATCGCGAGCACGGCCATGCGCTCGCGCGCGGCGTCTCGGCCCGGTCCATCATGGCCGAGATGTACGGGAAGCTCGAAGGCTGCAGCCGCGGCCGCGGCGGTTCTATGCATTTGTTTGACGCCAAAACCAGGTTTTATGGCGGCAACGCGATTGTGGCCGGCGGTCTTCCCATTGCAGTGGGCCTCGCGCTCGCCGACAAAATGCGGGGAGAACACAGGGTCACGAGTTGCTTCTTTGGCGACGGCGCCGTCGCCGAGGGGGAGTTTCACGAATGCATGAATCTGGCAGCGCTCTGGAAGTTGCCCGTTCTGTTCGTCTGTGAAAACAACCTCTACGCGATGGGCACTCGTATCGACCTCGCTCAGTCCGAAACAGACCTCGCGAAGAAGGCCGCCAGTTACGCAATGCAGTCGATCGCCGTGGACGGCATGGACGTCCTCGCCATCGAAACGGCTGCCGGGAAGGCCGCGGCTGCGGTCCGTGCGGGAGAAGGGCCCGTTTTCCTCGAGTGCAGAACCTACCGCTTCCGCGCTCATTCCATGTACGACCCCGAGCTCTATCGCAGCGAATCGGAGGTCGCGGAGTGGAAGAAACGTGATCCGATACCAGCCCTGGCGGCATCGCTGAAAACCGCCAATCTCGCTGCCATGGAACAGGAGATTGCATCTGAAATTCAGGACGCCATCGCCTTCGCCGAGTCGGGCAGCCTCGAACCGGTGGAGGATCTCGAGCGCTTCGTCTACAGCGAACGGAGGAAGGCGTGAGCACGATCACTTACCGCGATGCCATGCGCGAAGCCATTCGCGACGCTCTGCACCGCGATGAACGTGTCTTCCTGATGGGCGAGGACGTCGGCCGCTACGGCGGCTGCTTCGCGGTGAGTAAGGGATTGCTCGACGAATTCGGTCCCGAGCGCATCCGCGATACGCCGATGTCGGAATCGGCATTTGTCGGCGCGGGCATTGGTGCGGCGCTGGGCGGCATGCGGCCCATCGTCGAGATCATGACAGTGAACTTCAGCCTCCTCGCGCTGGATCAGATCATGAACAACGCCGCCACTTTCCTCCACATGTCGGGCGGTCAGTTCAACGTTCCGCTTGTGATCCGCATGGCGACCGGCGGCGGGCGGCAAGTCGCCGCGCAGCATTCGCACAGTCTCGAGGGCTGGTACGCCCACATTCCCGGCATCAGGATTCTTGCGCCGGCAACCCACGAAGATGCGCGCGGCATGCTCTGGACGGCGCTCGAAGATCCCGACCCGGTGCTGATATTCGAGCATTCCGGTCTCTACAACAAGAAAGGCGAGTTGCCTCCGGATGCCGGGCCCGTGGACATCGATCGTGCGCGCATTCATCGAAAGGGGCGCGACATCACCCTGATCGCCTACGGCGCGGGGCTCTGGCAGGCGCTCGATGCCGCGGAAACTCTGGCGCATAACAGCATTGAATGCGAGGTGATCGATCTCCGCACCCTGCGCCCACTGGACGACGCGACATTTTTCGAATCCATAGCCCGGACTCACCGCGCCGTGGTGATCGATGAGGGATGGCGCAGCGGCAGTCTTTCCGCGGAGATATGCGCCCGTATCCAGGAGAAGGCATTTTATGAACTCGACGCGCCGGTCCAGCGAGTCTGCAGCGCGGAGGCGCCTGCGCCCTATGCGAAGCACCTCGAAGAGGCTTCTCTGCCGTCCGCGCAAAAGATTGTCGCAGCCGTTGAAGGGATAATACATCCCAATGGCTGAATATACGATGCCAAGCCTGGGCGCCGATATGGAGGAAGGGACGGTCATCGAATGGAACATCAAACCGGGTGACCACGTCCGGCGCGGAGACATCATCGGCGTCGTCAGGACGGAAAAGGCGGACGTCGATATGGAAGTCTGGGAAGATGCCGTCGTGGACCGCATTCTGGCGAAACCTGGAGAAACGCTTCCTGTGGGCGCCGTGCTGGCCATTTTTCGCGGCGAAACGGAAGCGAAGCAGCCCGCGCCTCCACCCAGCGAAGCTAAACCCGCGGCGCCTGAGGAAGTCGAGCATATCCACGCCTCGCCGCTCGCGCAACGTATCGCGAAGGAGCTCGGCCTCGATCTCAATCGGATACATGGCACGGGTCCGCACGGAGCCATCACGCAGGCCGATGTCGAGAACGCGGCAAAGGCGGGTGAAAAACCGGCACCGGAGAAAGCACCGCCAACAGCCGCTGCGGAAGCAGGTCTCCCGGAAAGAACAGCGGCGGATGTTCAGGCTGGCATGCGGCGCGCGATCGCCGCGGCCATGGCCCGCTCAAACCGCGAAATCCCTCACTACTATCTCGAAACGCGGATCAATATGGATCGCGCGCTTCGCTTCCTCGAGGCGGAAAATCAGAAACGCTCCGTGCACGACCGGCTTTTGATCGCCGTGGTGCTCATCAAGGCGGTCGCGAAAGCGCTCAATGAAGTGCCGGAGCTGAATGGCTACTGGAAAGACGACCGGCTCCAGCCGCAGGAAAGCATTCACATCGGACTTGCCATTTCACTGCGCCAGGGCGGCCTCGTGATTCCAGCCATCCATGACGCCGATACCAAAAGCCTCGATGAGCTGATGCAGGCCATGAGCGATCTGATCACGCGCGCGCGAACCGGAAGGCTGCGCACCTCCGAACTTACCGACGGCACCATCACCATCACCCATCTTGGCGATCTGGGAGTTGAAACCGTGTACGGCGTTATTTATCCGCCCCAGGTCGCGCTGATTGGATTCGGCAGGATTATCGATTCGCCATGGGCGGAGAACGGCATGCTGGGAATCCGGCCCGTGCTTACAGCGACCATTGCGGGAGATCATCGCGCAACCGATGGCCACCGCGGAGCGCAATTCCTCACTACACTGAACCGGCTGCTTCAGGAGCCCGAAAAGCTATGACGGAGTCGGCCATCCGCGAGGCGATTTTCAAGGGCCTCAAGAAGATCGCTCCCGAGGTAAATCCCGGCGATCTCGCTCCCGGTGAGAACCTGCGTGAAGCGCTCGATATCGATTCGTTCGATTTTCTGAATCTGCTGATCGGGTTTCACGACAGCCTGGGAGTCGACATACCCGAATCGGATTACGGCAAACTGACGACACTGGATGCCATGGTGAGTTACCTGTCGCAGCGGGTTACTTGAGCGGCAGTTGCGCCGCAGCCTGAAAGGCCGCCCATGCCACATCGGCCTCCTCGCCTTCGAGACGAATATGTTCCGCGCTCTTCAGGTCGATATTAAGGTACGACGGATTAGACGACAACGGGATATCGGGGTTCGATTCACTCCCGGGGACGGAGGGCGCAACAAGAGCAAGCGAGTTTTCCGGGCTGTACTCTATGTCCGCAATATGGTCGGTGTCGATGTAACGATTTTCTTTCAACCTGAAGAGTGACATACTGCGCGATCATACCAACCTTTTTCCTTCTCAACGGTAAGTGAGGCTTCAGTCGTCAACAGACGCTTTAAATCGGTGCCTTCAGGTGCGGCGGATTGCGAAAGTCGCGTGCGTGCGATCGCGAACGCAAGTATCGGTGTAGTAGGCTCGCGTAAAGGCGTACGCTGGTCCCGTAAGAAGCGGATATGCTGAGCGATTCCCATCTAATAACCGCAGAGATGCACGAAAAGGCTGCTCAGGCGCACCGTGTTGCCGCCGAGCATCACGGGAGAGAGGACCACCTTATGCAGAATGGACACGTGGAATCGCTGATCGCCGCGTCCTCACGGACGCGCCCTTGCCCGCTCCGCGCCGCTGTGCAGGAGCAGTTATTCGCGACGGGCGGCTCCGGCGGGATGGCTACAGAACGGTAGTATGAAAATCCTGACCAAAACCCCGAAAACTCAACCAGGGGAGATTAGAAATTTCGGCTGAAAGCAGTCCCGCTCGAAACGAGAGAGGATGGACTGAAGATGCCGAAA
>Ga0181536_10007298_pt1 | contig 10888 bp, 10 predicted proteins | sample PEATcosm2014_Bin_41_FD_121105 | JGI IMG/M metagenome (GOLD analysis project Ga0181536, IMG submission 121105) | Peatland microbial communities from MTU Mesocosm Facility, Houghton, MI, USA - PEATcosm2014_Bin17_60_metaG | ecosystem: Environmental > Terrestrial > Soil > Wetlands > Peat | place...
CGAGGAACCCATTGAGTCGCGGCGAAATCGGAAAGCCGTCCGCGGCGAGGCGGATGGCAGGGGCCAAAAGCCGCGCCCAAGGCAGCTTGCCGAAACGTTTGTGGGCGAGCGCGAGCATACGGAGGAGGCCGGGAACGCCGACCGAGCGGCCGCCGACGACTGCGTCGTAGAACGAAAGCGGCTTGCCTTGGGCATCGAGGAAGCGGGTCGGCTGGGCCCCGGCGGGGGCGGTCTCGCGCCCGTCGAAGGTGGTGACCACGCGCCGCTTCGCCGACCAATGGACGAGGAATCCGCCGCCGCCGATGCCGGCAGACTCGGGCTCGACCACGGTAAGCGCCACGGCCATTGCGATGGCGGCGTCGACGGCGCTGCCGCCGGCGCCCAGGATCTCGCGCCCGGCCGCGGCCGCAAGCGGATCGGCGGCGACGACCATGTCGTGCGCAGCCAGCGTCTCGGCGCCGGCGCCGACCGGCGCGAGGATCAGAAGGAAAAACAGGATCGCCGCAGCGAGCGGCGCCGCCGGCCGCCTCGGGCCAGAACTCACCGAGGACGGCTCGACCTGGCGCTCGCGATGGGCGGCGCGAATTGCGGCTCGATGTCCCAGGGAAAGAGAATCCAGGTGTCCTGGCTCACCTCGGTGACGAAGGTATCGACCAGCGGTCGGCCGGCGGGCTTGGCATAGACGGTGGCGAAATGCGCCTTGGGCAGCATCTCCCGGACGAGGCGCGCCGTGTGGCCGGTGTCGACCAGATCGTCGATGATGAGCCAGCCGGCGCCGTCGCCTTCGATCCGCTTCAGCACCTGAATGGCGCCGCGGTCGCGGTCGTCATAGCTGGCGACGCAGACGGTATCGACAAGGCGAAGGTCGAGCTCGCGTGCCACAATCGCCGCCGGCACCAGGCCGCCGCGGGTGACCGCGATGATGCCTTGCCACGGGGCTTGCTCGAGGAGGCGCCAGGCGAGGGCGCGCGCGTGCCGGTGAAGCTCGTCCCAGGTGACGGGAAACGTCTTGGCGTGGAGCGGCGCGGGCGCAGGGTCCATGGTCCAGGACTAATCCACTCGTCGCGCCCTCGCAAGCCTGCGCCGAGGCGCCGCTTCAGCGGACGTAGAGGCGGACCTCGTTGCTGCGGATATCCGGGCTCGTCGTTGCCGACAGGCTGATGCGGTCTGCCGGCAGGCCCATGCCGGTCAGCGAGCGCATGACGTTTTCGGCGTCATGCTTCGAGGCATTGACCGCGACGGTGGCTTGGGCCGGCGTGCCGGCGTTGGGGGCCACCGCCACCACGTCGAAGGTCGCGCTCGGCCGCCGCTCCAGCGCGCGGCTGACCGCGGTGTAAAGCGCCTGCTCGTAATCGACATTGGGATGGTCGAAGCGAATGACGACGAGCGGCCGGTTGATTTCGCGATTGACCTCGCTCGTCCGGCTCGGGCGCGCAGCCGGGGCAATCGCCTGGGGCGCGGTGCTGGCGATCATGGCCGGAGCGAAGGCGCGGCTCGCCAGGCTCGGGCCGTAAAGCTGGCCGTTCTTGATGGCGAGCGACAGCGTCACGAGATTGCTGCGCTCATTGGCGACATAGGTCGTCTGGCGGCTGATCTCGTCCGAGAGCTGGGTCAGCAGCTCGTCGATCCGCAGGATTGTCGTGTTAATCTGGGCTTGGATCTCCGTCAGGTTGCGGTGGTCTTGGTCGACCGCGCCCTGCAGGGTGAAGGCCGCCCGCGTCGAGTCGAGCAAGTAGGAGGCGCGAGAGGAATCCGCCGCTGCCTCGTTCGAGATCGAATTGAGGCGCGCAATGTCGTCGCTCATGTGGTCGAGCGTCGCCTGCGCCTGATTCCATTGCGCCACCCGCTCCGGGTTGCCCGGCGTCGTGCCGACCTGAAGCTTCGCATTTATGTCACCGACGGTGGCGAAGTAGGTGCTGGCGTCCTGCTGCAGCAGCTGCCGCGTCTGCTGGAATTCCTGGCGGTGGCGGGCGAGGCTGTCATTGAGCTGCGCCAAATCGCCGCGCAGCTGCTGCGCCTTCTGGCCAACATAGGTCCCGGTCTCGCCGCCGAAAGCCGGCCGTTGCGCCGGCGCGGTTGGCGCCGCCGCGGGCGCCGTGGCGCTCGGCAACGGCGCCGCGGTCACGGCCGGCGCCGATTCGATCACCTCCGGCGCGGCCGCGCTCGTCGCGGTCGCCGGCGTCGACGACCCGAACAGGCTGTCGAACATGCTGTCGGTATAGGAGCAGGCGGAGAGCAAAAATACCGCCGCGACGACGGCATGCTTGAGGCGGATAGCAGGCATGGAAAACGACGCCTTCTGTTTTCGCTGTTGTCGAGGCTTCCCTCGTCCGGGGCGAGCCTGGCCATACCCGTCACTATCGGAACGGTCCAATTTCCCCCTCTTGAACCTGGAGCGATCTTACGCAATGGCCGATGCAGCGACAAGCGCGTTTCGCGCCGTCGTTGGGTATTCCCGGCTTGCGTTCGCCCGACGATGCCGCTAGCTTCCCGGCACTCCCCGGCAAAGCAGAGCGCCCGTAGCTCAACTGGATAGAGCACCAGACTACGGATCTGGGGGTTGGGGGTTCGACTCCCTCCGGGCGCGCCAGGCCGGGGGTTTCGCCGACAAGACTTTGCAGGAGTCGCCAGTGAAGCTCTATTTCGCTCCGGGAGCGTGCTCGCTTGCGCCGCACATCGCGTTGCGCGAGGCCGGGCTCGCCTTTGAACTCGAGCAGGTCGATCACCGCCAGAAGAAGACCAAGGACGGCGGCGATTATCGGGCGATCAACCCCAAGGGGCAAGTGCCGGCGCTGCGCCTCGATGACGGCCAGATCCTGACCGAGGCGGCCGTGATCGTGCAATACGTCGCCGACCAGAAGCCCGCGGCCAAGTTGGCGCCGCCGGCGGGCGGCTTGGCGCGCTACCGGCTGCAGGAATGGCTCAACTTCATCGCCAGCGAGATGCACAAAGAGGTGGGCGCGCTCTTCAACCGCAACGCCAGTGACGAATGGAAGGCGCAGCAAAAGGAAACGCTCGTGCCGAAGTTCGAGTTTCTGGCCCAGGCGCTCGCCGGCAGAGACTTTCTGATGGGCGATCAGTTCACCGTGGCGGACGGCTACCTCTACACCATCCTGCGCTGGGCCAAGCTGAACAAGATCGACCTCGCCCGCTGGCCTGCCCTCGCGGCCTTCTTCCAACGGGTCGAGGCGCGCCCGGCGGTGCAGGCGGCGCTCAAGGCGGAAGGGCTGATCAAATAGGGCGCGCCCGCGCATGGCGAGCGACGTTTCGACCACCATCGTCTCGGCATCCGACGCGGGCTACTTCGATCTGCTGCAGGGTCTGGTCCGATCGCTTCGCGCCGGTGCCGGCGACCGGCGACTCGCGCTGTCGATCCTCGACCTCGGCCTCGCCGAGGAGCAGCGCCGCTGGCTCGCCGAGGCTGGGGCGGCGCTCGAGCGGCCGGGCTGGGATCTCGACTTCCCCGGGCGGGCGCTGCTCCCCGAGCATTACAAGGCGATGGCAGCGCGGCCCTACCTGCCGCGGCATTTTCCCGGCTACGACGTCTATCTCTGGATCGATGCCGACGCCTGGGTGCAGGACGGGGCGGTGCTCGACATCTTCATCCGCGCCGCCTGGCGCGGGCAATTGGCGATCGTGCCGGAGATCGACCGCGGCTATTGGACCATCCACAAGCGGCCGAAGCGCTGGGGACAGAACCAGAGGGCCTTCGCCTGGGCCTACGGGCTCGGCGCCGGCTATCGCTTCGGGCGCAACGCCATTCTCAATGTCGGCGCCTTCGCGCTGAGGCGCGACGCGCCGCATTGGCGGCTGTGGGCCGAGGCACATGCCCGCGCGCTGCGGCGGCGGCGGCTCTTTCGCAAGCCCGATCTCGGCAATCAGAGCTTCTTCCTGTCGGAACAGACGGCGCTCAATTATGTGGTCTATGCCGAGGGCGCGCCGGCGACGTTCCTGCCGGCTTATTGCAACTGGTTTTGCGGCAAGGGCACGCCGATGTATGACGACGAGCGCCGCCTGCTGGTCGAGCCGCACGAGCCGCACCATCCCCTCGGCATCGTCCATCTCGCCGGCGCCGGCATGAAGGAGCGTCTCTGGCGGCTGGCGACGCTCGCGGGCGGCAGCATCGAGACCAAGCTCACCTTTGAAGCGGTGCGAGCGCTGGCAAGCGCGCGCCGCTGAAAGCCGCGCCTTTTCCCTAGCCGCCAGCGCCCTCACCGTGCGATCACGGGGTGCGCCTGGGGCCGCGTTTCATGCTTGAGAAACCAGAACGCGAAAACCGCCACGAGCAGCTCGCAGCCGATCACGACCACATTCATTGCCCAGAGCGGCCCGAGGACCGGAATGAGGGCGCCGACAAGCGGACCCGCCAGCATGGCGAACACGTAGCCGAAGCCTCCTGCCATCCCCGTCGCGATGCCGATGCCGCTCATCGAGGCCGAGGCCACGGCGTCCTGGGTGATCGTATAGCCGAGCGCGTAGAGGGAGTTGATGCCGAACGCTGTGCAGATCGACAGCCCGATCATGATCCAGTTGGGCGGCGCGGCGTAGAAGAGCAGGAACACGGCCAGCGCCGTCCACAGACCGAAGGCGCAGACCACCGGGCGCCGGCCGATACGGTCGGCCCACACCGTCCCTAGGGGACAGAAGAGGCCGCCCACCCCGAAACCGATGCCGAAGACCTGCGCGCTGAAGGCGGGATCGTAGTGCCGGTATTGGATGAAGATATAGTTGCCGAGCCCGAGGATCGCCCAATTCGGAATGGTATTGCAGGCATGGATCGCAATCGCCTTCCAGACCCGGGGGTTGCGGACGACGAGCCCGAGCGTCCGCCAGAAGCCGTACCGCGTCATCTCGTTCTGGGTCTCGTAGCGCCGCAGATATTTTCGCTGGAACAGCGCAACGGAGATGATGGCGTAGACCATCGACAAGCCCCCCAACCACCACATGGCGAGCTGCCAATAGCCCGGATATGCCCCCAAAATCGTACCTACCAAGCGCTGACCGCCATAGTTCCCGGCGCCGTAGAACATTTGGGTGATTCCGTTGACCAGGGCGCGGTTGCCCGGCAGGATCGAGCCCGCGACCGCGAACTGGGCGATGTTGTAGACGCCCTCCATGATGCCGAAGAGGACGCGGAAAACCAGCGCCGACCAGAAGCCGGTGGAGAGCGTGACCAGGGCGGTGAAGAGGCCGAGTCCGAAGAGGCCGACAAAGATCACCCGCTTGCGGTCGAGGCGGTCGGCCCAAAAGCCGGCCGGGATGTCGATCACAGCCTGTCCCAATAGGAAGACCGTGCTCAGCACGCCGACTTCGAAAGCGGTCCACTGAAATTCCCGCCCCATAGCCGCGAGACCGACGGGGAACCCCGTGCGGCAGATCGTGTAGGCGACCATGCCCAGGCCGAGAAAGAAGAACTGCCACCAATACGGGCGGTTTGATTCGGTTGCCATCGCTATCCCCCCAACTCGATGAAACGCCCGAAGGCGACGCAGTGATGTTTCAGCCATCGCCTGCTTCATAGGTAAAGGTTATGCCGCTCGGTCTGATCTGTCATCGATAGAAATCGGGCTTTCTAGCGCGCTACGTCGCGGTGAAGAACGCGCGCAATTCGGCTTCGGTTTCCGCGGGCGCCTCGTCGGCAAGGCAATGGCCCGAAGGCACGGCGGCGCCGCGCCGGATGTCCGTGGCATAGCTTGGCCACACCGCCATCGGCCGGTGGTTGCGCCCGACCCCGCCGGTGGCGCCCCAGCGCCGGCAGCCGCGTCGCAGAGAAACGGTTTCCCGTCCTTGCAGCGGTCGGGTAGTATTCCGGTCCACGGGACGAAACGCTAGGGAGGGATCGACATGGATTAGCGAGTGATGGCGCTCGCGCCGGCGATGAGCGTCTTCGCGGCGCAGGCCTTGGCGGCCGACAATATCAAGATCGGCTTCGTCACCACTTTGAGCGGCCCCGCCGGCGTCATCGGCAAGCACATGCAGGACGCGGCCAATCTCGCGCTCGAGATGCTCGGCGGCAAGATCGGCAACCGGCCAGCCGAGATCCTGTTTCGCGACGACCAGTTCAAGCCCGATGTCGGCCGCCAGCAATCCGAGGAGCTGCTCAAGAGGGACAAGGTCGACTTCATGTCCGGCTTCATCTGGTCGAACGTGCTGCTCGCGTCCTACCAGCCGATCATCCAATCCGGGACCATTCTGGTCGACGCCAACGCCGGACCGCACGAGATCGCTGGCGAGATGTGCGCGCCCAATTTCTTTTCCACCTCGTGGCAGAACGACGAGACGCCCGAAGCCATGGGCAAGTTCATGGACGATCAGAAGATGTCCGATGTCTATGCCATGGCGCCCAACTACGCCGCCGGCAAGGACATGATCGCGGGCTTCAAGCGCTATTTCCATGGCACCATCGCGGCCGAGGTCTACACCAAGTTCGGCCAGGAAGACTATCAGGTCGAGATCAGCCAGATCCGCGCCGCCAATCCCAAGGCGGTCTTCGTCTTCTATCCCGGCGGCATGGGCATTCAGTTCGTCAAGCAATACGCCCAATCCGGCCTGCGCGAGAAGATCCCGCTCTATTCGGTCTTCACTGTCGACGAGACCACGCTCCCCGCCCTGGGCGATGCCGCGGCCGGCAATTACGAGACGGGCGTTTGGAGCGCCGATGTCAAGAATCCGCGCAACCAAGAGTTCGTTGCCGCCTTCCGCAAGAAATTCGGCTATATCCCGTCCAATTACGCGGCGCAGAGCTTCGATGCGATCTACTTGATCGACAGCGCAGTCAAGGCGGTGAAGGGCGACCTCAGCAATAAGCAAGGCATGATCGCGGCGATGGATAAGGCCGATTTCCCCTCGGTGCGCGGCCCCTTCACTTACAACACCAATCATTTCCCGATCGAGAACTTCTATCTCTTCAAGATCGTCAAGGACGCGGACGGCAACTATATTCGCAAGGTTGAGAGCACGGCGTTCACCGCGCACAAGGATGCCTATTACGAAGAATGCAAGATGAAATAGGCGCCGCCAGCCGATCCATCACCGCTCGGTCGGGCGGTGACGCGCCTCAGGCCGGCGCGCCCGTCCATTCGCGCACGAAGCTCCCGGGATCGGGCTCGTCCGGCGGAATGAGCGGCCGGCCCGCCGGCGTGCCGAGATAGAGATAGCCGACGATGGCGTCGCCCCGCGCCAGTCCCAGCGCCTCCTTGACCCGGTCGTCATAAGCCGAATCCCCGGTCCGCCACATGCCGCCGTAGCCCAGGGCATGCGCCGCGACCAGCACGTTCTGCGCTGCGGCGCCGCCAGAGAGAATCTGCTCGATGACGGGGATCTTGTGTCCCTCCTGCACGGCGGCGGCGACGACGACGATCACCGGCGCCCGCAGCGGCTTTTGCTTCTCGCGCTGGAGGACTTCGGCGGGAATCTCGGGCGCGCGCGCCTTGAGCGTCTCGGCCATCAGCTCGCCGAACCGCTCGCGCGCGGCCCCGCGCAGCACGATGAAGCGCCAGGGCCGGAGCCGTCCATGATCGGGCGCGCGCGCGCCGGCGCGCAGCATCAGCCGGAGATGCTCGTCCGGCGGCGCCGGCTCGATGAGTTTGGCAGGGCTGCGGCGGGTGGTGAGAGCTTCGATGGCATCCATGCTGGGCCTGCTGCGAATGGTGTCCGACAGGGGCGGCGGCCCAGTCGGCCGGGCGGCCCGCGGCACCATGTCTTAGGCGATGCGCCGACCCGCTTCCAGCCATCGCTTGCCGGAATCCGATCCGTCACCGCTCGAGTTCGGGCAAAACGGGTGCAAACTGGCTAATTACGGGTGAATGCTCCAAGAGTGAATAAAGAACCATTATTAATCCTATTGAATTACAACGGAAAAGCCTGCAATCTGGCGTGGCGCGACAGAGGGCGATCAGGAGTGCCCCGCGCGCAGAGTCGGCATGAAGGGCCCGCCACGCTTCATCGATCTGATGCAGGATCGCAAGACGCTGCCCGTAGCGGCGGCGCGCGACGATCCGTCGCCGATGGAACCCGTCGCGGCGGCGCTGGCGCGGCAGCATTTCGCCGAATTCGATCTCGAATTCGACGCCGCCGAGCGCATCCTGTTCTGCCGCTTCGCCCATCGCGGCGGCCAATGCTTGAGCGAGGATGTGCTACGCGAGGGGCAGGAAGTGCAGCGGCTGGTGCGCGGCTTCCTCGGCGACGGCCGCGAGCGAGAGCCACCGGTGCGCTTTCTTGTGCTCGCCTCGCGTGCGCCGGGCGCGTGGAATCTAGGCGCGGATCTCAAACTCTTTGCCCAGTTCATTCGCAGCCGCGACCGGGCCAATCTGCGGCGCTATGCCCATTCCTGCTGTGGCTTCGCCTTCGCCAACGCGACCGGTCTCGGCTTCGACTTGCCGGTCGTCTCGGTGGCACTCGTCCAGGGCGATGCCTTGGGCGCGGGTTTCGAGCTGGCGCTCTCGAGCAATCTCATCGTGGCCGAGCGCAGCGCCAAATTCGGCCTGCCGGAGATCCTATTCAACCTGTTTCCGGGCATGGGGGCAGTGAGCTTCCTCTCGCGCCGCATCCCGCCGGGTCTGGCCGAGCGGCTCATCCTGAGCGGCGAGATCTTTAGTGCCGAGCAATTGCAGGCGCTAGGCGCCGTCGACGTGCTGGCCCCAGACGGGCAGGGCGTCGCCGCCCTCCATGAGTTCATCGGCCGCCGGGGCAGCCGCTACCCGGCCTTGCGCGCGCTCTACCGTGCCCGCCGACTCGTCAATCCCGTGACGCTCGAGGAGCTGACGCGAATCGCCGATTTGTGGGTCGAGGCGGCGTTCAAGCTCGAGGAACTGGATCTGCGCAAGATGCTGCATCTCGATGCGGCGCAGGCGCGTCGGCGTGCCGGCGAAAATCATCATTTCGCCACGATTCGATCGAACTAGTGTCGCATTCGCTGGTTTATATAGACGCTAGGGTGAGAGATCGGATGGTTCCGGTCTCGCATCGCTGCAGCGGTCCTCCCCCGACCGCTTCCTTAGACGGCCTCGGATGTCCCCCCTCCGAGGCCGTCTTTCTTTGGGCCGGCCCTCTTTCGTGGCATGATCCGGCCGATCTTGCACGGTCTGACCGCATGCTCCCTCCGCCCGTTTCCGCAACTCCGCCGGCCTTTGCCGGAAGCGGCCTCGCCTGCCGGCGCGGCGAGCGGCTGGTCTTCGCCGGGCTCGACTTCGCCATTGTCGCCGGGGACGCACTGCTGCTCACCGGTCCCAACGGCAGCGGCAAGTCGAGTCTGCTGCGGCTGATGGCCGGGCTGACGCCGCCCGAATCCGGCAGCCTCGCCTGGGACGGCGGCGCGATCACCGAGGATCCCGGCGCGCATCGGGCGCGCCTCCATTTCATCGGCCATCAGGACGCGCTCAAGCCGGGGCTGACCGCGGCTGAAATGCTTGGATTCTGGGCCGGCATGCGGGGGGCGACCAATGTCTTGCCGGCGCTCCAGCGCTTCCGCCTCGCCAGCCTCGCCGATTGGCCATGCCGGCTGCTGTCCGCCGGTCAGCGGCGACGCGTGGCCCTGGCGCGGCTCGTTGCGAGCGCGGCGCCGCTCTGGCTCCTCGACGAGCCCATGAGCGGCCTCGATGCCGAGGCGATGGCGACGCTGACCGCCGTGATCGAGGAGCATCGCTCAGGCGGTGGCCGTATCGCCTTGTCGACCCACGCGCCGTTGCCCCTTGCCGGCGCCGCCACGCTCTCGCTCGCTGATTTCCAGCCGCGGAGAGGCGGGTGACGGCCTTCGGCCGGCTGGTTGCGCGCGATCTGCGGCTGGCGCTGCGGCAGGGCGGGGACGCCGCGACGGTGATCGCGTTCTTCGTGCTGACCGTGATCCTCTTCCCCTTCGGCGTCGGTCCCGAGCCCGAGATCCTGCGCCGCATCGCGCCGGGCGTTCTCTGGGTCACCGCATTGCTCGCCGCGCTCCTGTCGCTCGAGCGCATCTTTCACGCCGATTACGAGGACGGCAGCCTCGAGGCGCTGGCGCTGATGCCGCTGCCGCTCGAGGCCCAGGTGCTGGCGAAATGCCTGGCGCATTGGCTTCTGACCGGCCTGCCGTTGACCATTATTGCGCCGCTGCTCGCGCTCTTTCTCCACCTCGAGCGCGAGGCCTACCCGGTGCTCGTCCTGGGCATGGCGCTGGGGACGCCGAGCCTGACCCTGATCGGCGCCATTGGCGCGGCCCTGACCCTGGGCGCGCGCCGCGGCGGCGTGCTGCTGTCGCTCCTGGTCCTGCCGCTTTACATCCCCGTGCTGATTTTCGGCGCCGCCGCCTGCGAGGCGGCGATTGCCGGGCTCACGCCGCGACCCCATTTGATGCTATTGGCGGCGCTCCTGGCGCTGGCAGCGCCGCTGACGCCTTTTGCCGCAGCGGCGGCGGTGCGCCAAGCCCTCGAATAACCGGCGAAGATGCGCTAGAAACGGGACGATGCTGCGTTTTGCCAATCCCGCCCGCTTCATGCGGCTTTCGGCCGCAATCCTGCCGTGGTGCGCGGGCGCGGCGGCGGCGGCGGTCGCGGCGGGTCTTTTCCTCGCGCTCTTCGTCGCGCCGCCGGATTACCAGCAGGGCGAGGCGGTGCGCATCATGTATGTGCACGTGCCCGCGGCATGGATGGCGAGTCTCGTCTACGTCTTGATGGCGGTGGCGAGCGCCGTCGCGCTCATCTGGCGGCATCCGCTGGCGGAGATCGCGACGCGAGCGGCGGCGCCGCTGGGCGCGGGCTTTACCTTCGTCTGCCTCGTCACGGGCTCGCTTTGGGGCGAGCCGATGTGGGGCACCTGGTGGGTGTGGGATGCGCGGCTCACTTCAGTGCTCGTGCTCTTTTTCCTCTATCTCGGCTATCTTGCGCTGGCGAACGCCTTCGACGAGCCGACGCGCGGC
>Ga0181536_10007300_pt1 | contig 10887 bp, 9 predicted proteins | sample PEATcosm2014_Bin_41_FD_121105 | JGI IMG/M metagenome (GOLD analysis project Ga0181536, IMG submission 121105) | Peatland microbial communities from MTU Mesocosm Facility, Houghton, MI, USA - PEATcosm2014_Bin17_60_metaG | ecosystem: Environmental > Terrestrial > Soil > Wetlands > Peat | place...
ACCGGCGCATGGCCGATGTCATCCGCGCTTTGGCCATCGACGCGGTAGAAGCCGCGAAGTCGGGCCATCCGGGCATGCCGATGGGCATGGCGGACGCCGCCACCGTGTTGTGGACCCGGTTCCATAAGTTCGCCGCCGGCGCGCCGCACTGGCCGGACCGCGACCGGTTCGTGCTCTCGGCCGGGCACGGGTCGATGTTGCTGTATTCGTTGCTGCACCTGACCGGTCACCCCGGCATGGGGATGGATCAGCTCAAACAGTTTCGCCAACTGCACTCCGCCGCCGCCGGTCACCCGGAATGGGACGCGAACCCGGCGATCGAGACCACGACCGGGCCGCTCGGCCAGGGTCTGGCCACCGCGGTCGGCATGGCGCTGGCGGAACGAATTCTCGCGGCGCGGTTCGGCAAATCGCTGGTCGATCATCGCACCTGGGTCATCGCCAGCGACGGCGACCTCATGGAGGGCATCAGCCACGAGGCCATGGGCCTCGCCGGTCACCTGGGCTTATCCAAACTGACGGTGCTGTACGACGACAACAATATTTCGATCGACGGCGATACCGCGCTCACCGTCTCCGATGACGTGCTGAAACGTTTCGCCGCGCACAATTGGGCGGTGCGCCGGGTGGACGGGCATGACCCCGAGCAGGTCGCCGCCGCGCTTTCGGCCGCCAGCCGGTCCCGCAAACCGACGCTGATCGCCTGCCGCACCATCATCGGTCTGGGCGCCCCGACCAAGGCCGGCACCGCCGGCGCGCATGGCTCGCCGCTTGGGCCGGCGGAAGCGGCGGCGGCGAAGCAGGCGCTCGGCTGGACCGCGCCGCCCTTCACCGTGCCCGGCGACCTCGCCGCGAAATGGCACGCGGTGGGCGAACGTTCCGCCGGCGCGCGGCGGACCTGGCTGCGGCGCCTCGCCACCTCCAACCAGCGCGCCGAGTTCGAGCGGGCGATCGCCGGCAAGCTGCCGGACAACTGGGGCGACGCGGTGGCCGCGCTGAAGCAGGAAATCGCCGACAGCAGGCCGAAGCTCGCCACCCGGCAGTCGAGCCAGAAGGTGCTGGAAACCCTGATCCCGGCGACGCCCGAACTGGTCGGCGGCTCGGCCGATCTGACCGGCTCCAACCTGACGCTGGTCAAGGGCCAGGGCATCGTCGCGCCCGGCGACTTCAGCGGCCGCTACATCCATTACGGCGTGCGCGAGCACGGCATGGCCGCCGCCGCCAACGGCATGGCGCTGCATGGCGGGATCATTCCCTACACCGGCACGTTCTTCGTGTTCACCGACTACATGCGCCCGGCGCTCCGCCTGGGGGCGTTGATGCGTCAGCGGGTGATCCACGTCCTGACCCACGACTCCATCGGTCTGGGTGAGGACGGACCGACGCATCAGCCGGTCGAGCACCTCGCCAGCCTGCGTGCCATGCCGAACGTGCATGTCTACCGCCCGGCGGACGCGCTGGAGACGGCGGAGTGCTGGGAACTGGCGGTCCGCCGCACCGATGGGCCGAGCCTGCTGGTGCTGACCCGGCAGGCGCTGCCCGCCTTGCGCTTCGACGCGTCGGAGAACCTCACCGCCCGCGGCGGCTACGTCCTGGCCGAGGCCGAGGGCCCCCGCGAGGCCACCCTGATCGCCACCGGGTCGGAGGTTTCGCTGGCGATGGAGGCCCGCGCGCAACTGGCCGCCGAGGGCATCCAGATCGCCGTCGTATCGCTGCCGTGTTGGGAGTTGTTCGCGGCCCAGGACGCCGGATATCGCGCCGCGGTGCTCGGCACCGGGTTCCGGGTGGGGATCGAGGCGGCGTGCGGGTTCGGCTGGGAGCGGTGGTTGGGCCCGGACGGTCAGTTCATCGGCATGCCCGGATATGGTGCCTCCGCGCCGGCCGACGTGCTATACAAATACTTCGGGATCACGGCGGATGCCGTCGCGGCTTCGGTCCGTAAACGGCTTGGTAAGCAATAGGATGCGAAAACGGCTTGGTGAGTGACAGGAAAGGACTACCAACATGCCAGTGAAGGTCGCGATCAATGGGTTTGGCCGGATTGGGCGCCTCGTGTTGCGCGCGATCGTCGAGAGCGGGCGCGAGGACGTCGTTCCGGTCGCCATCAACGACCTCGGCAGTGTGGAGGTGAACGCGCATTTGTTCGCCTATGACAGCGTGCATGGCCGCTTCCCCGGTCAGATCGAGGTGTCGGGCAACACCATCACCATCCGTCACAACGGCAAGGTCTATGGTCCGCTGACCGTCTCCGCCGAGCGCGACCCGACCAAGGTGCCGTACGCCGGTGTCGACGTGGCGCTGGAATGCACCGGCATTTTCACCTCGAAAGCCAAGGCTTCGGCGCTGCTGACCGCCGGCGCGCGGAAAGTGCTGATTTCGGCGCCGGGCGATGAGGTCGACGCGACCATCGTCTATGGCGTGAACCACAACGTGCTGACCGCGGCGATGACGGTGGTTTCCAACGCGTCGTGCACGACGAACTGCCTCGCGCCGATGGCGAAGGTGCTGCATGACCAATTCGGCATCCTGCGCGGCTATATGGTGACGATCCACGCCTATACCGGCGATCAGAACCTGCAGGATACGCTGCACAGGGATTTGCATCGCGCGCGGGCGGCGGCGGTGTCGGCGATCCCGACCTCGACCGGCGCGGCGCGCGCGGTCGGGCTGGTGATGCCCGAACTGAAAGGCAAGCTGGACGGTACCGCGATCCGCATTCCAACGCCGAATGTGTCGCTGGTGTCGCTCGACGTGAACCTGGCGAAGCCGGCGACACGGGAAGAAATCAACGCGGCGATGCAGGATGCGTCGAAGGGCGCGTTGAAGGGGATCCTGGACTACAACACCGCGCCGCTGGTTTCGATCGACTTCAACCATTGCCCGGCGTCGTGCTCGTTCGACGCGACGCAGACGGCGGTGGTGGATGGGGCGCTGGCCCGGGTGATGGGCTGGTACGACAACGAGTGGGGGTTCTCCAACCGGATGTCCGATACGGCGGCGTTGTTCGGGAGTCTGTGATCGGGGTCGTTAGGCTACCGTCATGGCCCGGCTCGTCCGGGCCAACCGCCCACAACCGTCATGCCCGGGCCTGACCCGGGCATCTACTTCAGCACTGTGCCGCGCCGTGTCCCCGGGTCAGGCCCGGGTATGACGTCGTAGAGCCAGACCCCCGGTGGTCCGCCACCCTCTCCCGTCAGGTGTTGACCATGCCCTTCCGCACTCTCGACTCGCTCGACGCCGCCGGCAAACGCGTGCTGCTGCGAGCGGACCTCAACGTCCCGGTCCGCGACGGCAAGATCACCGACCTGACCCGGATCGAGCGCCTGTCGCCGACCATCCGCGAACTCTCCGGCAAAGGCGCCAAGGTCATCGTCTGCAGTCATTTCGACCGCCCGAAAGGCAAGCGCGTGCCGTCGATGTCGTTGCGCTCGATGGCCGACGCGCTGAGCCACGTGCTCGGCCGGCCAGTCGCATTCGCCGATGACTGCGTCGGCCCAATGGCCGAGGCGGCGGTCGCCGGAATGGCGGATGGCGACGTACTGGTGCTGGAAAACACCCGCTTTCATCCCGAGGAAGAAACCAACGACGCCACGTTCAGCGCCGCTCTGGCCGCGTTGGCCGACGTGTTTGTCAACGACGCGTTCAGCGCCGCGCATCGCGCCCATGCCAGCACCGAGGGCGTGGCGCATCTGCTGCCCGCTTACGCCGGCCGCCTCATGCAGGCCGAACTCGAGGCCCTGGACGCCGCCCTGGGCAATCCCCAGCGGCCGGTGGCCGCCATCGTCGGCGGCGCCAAGGTGTCGACCAAGCTGGCGCTTCTGGGCAACCTGGTGACCAAAGTGAACGTGCTGATCATCGGCGGCGCGATGGCGAACACCTTCCTCGCGGCGCAAGGCAAGGCCGTTGGCAAGTCGTTGCAGGAAGCCGAGATGCACGACACCGCCCGCACCATCCTCGGTCAGGCCGCGGCCGCCGGCTGCGAGGTCGTGCTGCCAGTGGACGCCGTGGTGGCCACCGAGTTCCGCGCCAACCCGCCGACCCGGACCGTGAGCGTGGACGCGGTGCCGGCCGACGGCATGATCCTCGACGTCGGTCCCGCCTCGGTCGCCGCGCTGATCGCCCGCCTGCCGTCATTGAAGACCCTGGTCTGGAACGGTCCGCTGGGCGCGTTCGAGACGCCGCCGTTCGATACGGCGACGATGGCGCTGGCGAAGGCGGTGGCCGCGGCGACCGAGCGCGGCGCGTTGCGCAGTGTGGCCGGCGGCGGCGACACCGTCTCGGCGCTGCGCCAGGCGGGGGTGGTGGACAAACTGTCCTACGTGTCCTCGGCGGGCGGGGCGTTCCTGGAGTGGCTGGAGGGAAAGACACTGCCGGGCGTGGCGGCGTTGGGGTAACGTCGCGTGGCGATTGGTCTGTCCGCACAGTCCACTGTTGTTGAGCTTTTCAGTGCCTGATGGGCAACACCCGCATCCGAGATGGCGACAGCCACCTCCTGCTTCCGTGAGCACGATGTCGGCGCCATCCCGCGCGGTTGCCCGAATATCGCGCGGTGGTCAGCGTCGTTGGCTGAGTAAAAAATATTGACGCCACAATGGCGGCGCGCCAGAACAAACCATGGACGATCTGCTGGCCTCTATCCGCGTCAAAAAGGCACAGCTTGATCAGCTGCGGCCGGTATCCGAGACCGCGCTCAGTCAGCTGCGGAAATATTACGATATTGAACTAACCTACACGTCGAACGCGATCGAGGGCAATACCCTTACGCATCGCGAGACAGCCGAAGTCATCGAGCATGGCATCACTGTCGGGGGAAAAAAGCTCAAGGACCACCTGGAGGCAGCTGATCATTACGACGCGGTCCTGTGGATGCGTGAACTGGCGGCTCAGACGGTGCCGGTGACTGAGAGTGTGGTCCGAGAACTACATCGCCGGATCGTGGCGCGCAGCGAGCCGGCAATCGCCGGTATTTATAGCCCGCATCGGCGGCGGATCGCCGGTTCGCCGGTCGTCTTCCCCAATCCGTTGGAGATACCTGAGCTGATGCAAGAGTTCGGTCTCTGGCTGCGACAGACGCCAGCGACTCCGGAAGCGGCATTCGACGCCCATTTTCGCCTGACCGCGATCCATCCGTTCAGTGATGGTAACGGCCGAACGGCGCGCTTGCTGATGAACCTGTTGCTCATCCGCGGTGGCTACGTACCGATATCCGTGCGGCCCGAGGATCGCGTGCGTTACCTCGATGCACTTGAGCGCGGATCACTCGCGGACGACCTGTTGCCGTTCCAGACCTTCATGCACGAACGCCTGGATGCGACGCTGGACGAGTATTTGAGCGCACTGGGAGAACCCGAGACGGCGCGAACGCCGCCGGAACCGGAAGGTGATGGTCCGGTCCCGCGATGATCTGGTATGTTCAGGTCCGTGGCCGCCGTTGTGTTGACTTTGACCTTTGCGGCGTCCCGATCACGTGGTTTCCACGACCCGCACTCGCCCCACCCGCCGCGCGCGCGGTGCCGGCTTCACGACAATCTCCACATCCCGCCCGAGCAGCGTCAGAAAATGCATCAGCCGCTCAACCGAGAAATTCGTCAGATACCCGCGCTGCAACCGCGACACCTTGGGCTGATCGATACCCAGAAGTTCAGCCGCCGCGGTCTGTGTGAGGCGCCGTTGCCGGATCAGCGCACCGATACGTGACGCCAGTTCCGCCTTCGCGAGGCTCTCCTCGGGGTTCGGCAGTCCGAGGTCCGCGAAAACGTTGCCGCCGCCGACCTCGACTTTGATGTCGTCAACCATGTCCGGCTTATCCTTTATGATCCCTTATGGTCGGCCGGCCACGCGGCGTGCTGTTCCGCCGCCCGACGCAGGCGCGCCTTTACCAAATCGATCTCGGCTTTCGGCGTCGAGATGCCGTGCTTCGACTTCTTCTGAAACGCGTGCAACACGTACACGCGACCAGCGAACGGCACCGTGTAAACCGCACGGTAGGCGTCCCCGTCATGGTCTTCGACCACCTCCAGCACCCCGGCGCCGCCAAAGCCATGCAACGGCTTCGCGCTTGGATGCTTGTTGCCCTTCTGGGCCTCATAGAGAGCGAACCCGACCGCTCGCACGACTTCCTCGGGAAAGGCGACCAAATCCTCCTTGGCGCAGCCGATCCAAACGACCGGTTTGGTGTCTGGCGAGACTATCTCTTCCGTATATGCTCGAACAAGCATAGAGGCAAGCCCTTTCTGACGCGGCGAGCGAAATCGATCCGGCCGCACCAATCCACGCGGGCCAGGCCGAAGCCTCGCGTCTACGCCAACGGTCTTTAACAGGGGGATAACACCAGCGGGCGATTGCGCGGAACGGTCAGCCGGTCTCCGCTTCGTGGCGCGCGAGATCCCGGTGACCAGCACGGGGATGACGTTGTGCGACAAGCGCCGGGGATGACGTTGTGCGACAAGCGCCGGGGATGACGTTGTGCGACAAGCGCCGGGGATGACGTCGAGTGGCGAGCGCAAGGATGACGTTGCAGGGATGCCGTCGAGTGACCCGCTCGGCGAATGACGCCGGTGGGGCGACCCGTGCCCGCCTCACTCCGCCGCCGCGACCTCCATATCCCGCTTGCGCAGATACGCCGCCAGTGCCGCCAGCGCCGCCGGCGTCATGCCCTGAATCCGCGCCGCCGCGCCGAATGAGGCCGGCCGGATCGACGCCAGCTTGTCCCGGATCTCCGCCGACAAACCGCCAACCCGCTCGAACGCGAGGCCGTCCAGCGACACCGCCTCCTCCCGCGCGAAACCGCGGATTTCCGCCTGCTGGCGATGCAGATACCCCCCATACACCGCCTCGGCCCGCATCTGCGCCACCGCTCTCGGCGGTGCCTCCAGCAGAAACGGGTAGGCCCGCGTCAGCGCCTCAAACGGCACACCATCGTAGCCGGACAGTTCGACCACATCCCGCCACCGCCCATCGTCGCGGACGCTCACGCCCACCCGAGCCAGCGCCGCCGGCGTGCCGCCCGCCGCCTTCGCCCGCGCCATCAACCCCGTCACCGCCGCCTGATGCGCCCGGAACGCCGCCGCCCGCTCGCGCCCGACGCAGCCCCATGCGATCCCCTTCTCCGTCAGCCGCAGGTCGGCGTTGTCGGCCCGCAGCGACAGCCGGAACTCGGCGCGCGAGGTGAACATGCGGTACGGCTCGCTGACCCCATGCAGCGTCAGGTCGTCCACCAGCACGCCGAGATAGGCCTCGGACCGCGCCAGCCGCACCGCGTCCGCTCCCCCGGCCAACCGGGCGGCGTTGATGCCCGCCAGCAGCCCCTGCGCCGCCGCTTCCTCATAGCCGGTGGTGCCGTTGATCTGGCCCGCCAGGAACAGGCCCGGCAGCGCGCGCAACGCCAGCCCGGACGACAGCGCGACCGGGTCGACATAGTCATACTCCACCGCGTACCCCGGCCGGATCATCCGGGCGTGCTCAAGCCCCGGGATGGTGGCGACCAGCGCCTGCTGGACGGCCTCGGGCAACGACGTCGAGATGCCGTTCGGGTAGATGGTCGGATCGTCCAGCCCCTCGGGCTCCAGGAAAATGTTGTGCCGGTCGCGGGCGGCGAACCGCTTCACCTTGTCCTCGATCGAGGGGCAGTAACGCGGCCCCACCCCGCTGATATTGCCGACATGGATCGCCGAGCGGTGCAGGTTTTCCCGAATGATCGCATGCGTCGCCGGCGTGGTCGCGGTGACCCGGCAGGCGAGCTGCGGCGACGCGATGCGCCCGGTCAACGTCGAGAACGGCTCCGGCACGGCGTCGCCGGGGTCTGCCGCCAGGCCGCGCCAGTCGATCGTGGCGCGATCCAGTCGGGGCGGCGTGCCGGTCTTCAGCCGGCCCATCGGCAAATGCAACCGCTCCAGCGTCCGGGCGAGGCCGATCGCGGGCGCCTCGCCGACCCGCCCGGCCGGCGTGCTCCAGTCGCCGATGTGGATGACGCCGCGCAGGAAGGTGCCGGTGGTCAGCACCGCCGCGCCGCACGCCACGCGGGACCCGTCCGCGCAAACCACGCCGGCGAGGCGGCCGTCCGGCCCGATCTCCAGGTCCTCCACCGGCGCCGCGCGCAAGGTAAGGCCAGGGGTGGCGTCCAGGGCGGCGCGCATGGCCCGGCGATACAGCGCGCGGTCAGCCTGCGCCCGCGGCCCGCGCACCGCCGGCCCCTTGCTCCGGTTGAGTAGCTTGAAATGGATCCCCGCCGCGTCCGCCACCCGGCCCATCAGCCCGTCGAGCGCGTCGACCTCGCGCACCAAATGCCCCTTGCCGATGCCGCCGATCGACGGGTTGCACGACATTTCCCCGAGCGTTTCCAGCTTGTGGGTCAGCAGCAGCGTGCGCGCGCCCATGCGCGCGGCGGCGGCGGCGGCCTCGCAGCCGGCATGGCCGCCGCCGACCACGACGACGTCGAAGGTATCTGGGTTCTGGCGCATTGGCGATGTCATGGGAGGGACGGGCGGCTGGAGTCAATTGTTTCCGGGCCGTTCGTGATAAGGCGGTGTCCGCCCTGGGCCAGCCGCCGAGCGGCGAGGCTCTTCGTCCATGCCATATTTAGGACCTCACCAAAGGCTATTCTTGTTTACAGCTCTGCCATGACGTACGATCAAAGCATGAACACCCAGGAACAGCTCCAGGAGATCGAGCGGCTCTACCGGCAGGCGTTCGCCGAGTATGGCGCGGTGGCGCTGTGGAATATGAAGCCGGTGGAGCACCCGACGCCCGGAGCGGCGTTGGCGATAACGTCAGCCCTTCGCACGCACGGCTCCATGACCGGGCGGCGGCTCGCCGAACATCTTGAGCAGTTATGCCGTGCCGCTCAGTAAGCTTCAGTCGCAGGTGTTGCGTCTCCTCGCCAGCCAGCGCAGCCCGGATAGCTATGTGGCGGGCGGGATCGCGCTCAATCGTGATGGTCCGCGCTTTTCCGCCGCCATCGATATTTTCCACGACGGCGATGAGCGACTTGTCGCGATTGTCGAAAGTGACGCCGCCATCATCACCAATGCGGGTTTTAAGGTCACTTGGCTGCCTGGCCGAGGCAGCGGGAAACGCACGGCACTGATTGAGGGCCCCGGTGAGACGACGCAACTCGAATGGGTCGCGGATGCTGATTTCCGGTTTTTTCCGGCGCAGAAGGATGACTTGTTCGGCTATGTGTTGCATCCAGCCGATCTGGCGACGAACAAAGCGTCCGCCGCGGCTGATCGGCGGGTGCCGCGCGATATTGTCGATCTGGTCACGATCCATGAAAGAATTCTGCCGCTCGGCGCGGTCATCACGGCTGCCGTGGGTCGGTTTCCGGGCATGACGCCGGAAGAAATGCTCGCAGAAATCCGTCGCCATGGCACCTTCACCGCTGATGAGTTCGAGGCGCTGGCGACGGAGAAGCCGCTCGATCCCAGGGAGATGCACAAACGGATCAAGGCGATGCTCGATGACGCGGAGGCGTTTATCGCGCGGCTGCCGAGCGATGCGGTCGGGGTGCTGTTTCTTGAGGGTGACAAGCCTGTGCAACCCGATCCGGCGGAACTCGACCGCTATCGCCGCCATGCCGGCGCGCGGCGCGGGCATTGGCCGTCTTCGTCGGAGATAGGCTCGGCAATGTTGGAACGTTACCGTAAGGGGTCAACACGACCATCATGAGGCTCGGGCTCTCCGGGATAACCCATTGGGTAGCGTGCTTGTTCGTTGCGGCACCGTCTTTATTGATGTGTCTGCCGGCGTAAGCACAAATTGCCCGCGGCGACGCTCCGAAGGGCGTTCCGCTGGTCACTCGAGAGCAATTGAAAGGTGATGCGGAAGGAAAGGCACAGTTCTTAACCAGGCTGCTCGGAAGTGCGCGGCTAAACGGTAATGTCGAAGCGAGCCGAATTGAATCGCGCGAGGAGCATAAGAGTTTAGATCAACATGAAGTCGATATGTATTTCCTATGTATTTCCAGCGGGTTTCCTGTCAAACAATCGCGACTGACCGGGTCCTTTCCGCGGCTGACAAGATAAAATTGTAGACAATGTTATGGCGCATTCTCCATGCCACCCATGGCTGGAACGCGGTCAGGTCGCAACCCCAACGCCCTTTATCGATATGGATGGCGAATCCGTTGCCGACATTCAGGGAGCCATCATATCGCAAGCGAACGGAACCGTGGCCTTTCAGACAGTCCGCACCGCCGGAAAAGCTGATCCAACGCGAGAAGTTGAGTATCAGGACTGGGTCTTAAACTGTCCGAATCCGCCAAGGCCGGCGCCAAATGTTATCGTCGGCCAATATGTTGGCATGCTCGTTGGCGAGACGGGCCGCGTCATCCGCGAACTTCCGTAATACACCAGATTTTCGCGTCCGTGAGCGTGCCGCCGCGTTGGGGTAAGCTCCGTCCAGCTCACTCGTTCCTATAGGCCAGCCTCGGCGACTACCCGCACATGTCCTGGCCCACGGGAATGCCGGGCCGCGGGCTTCACGACGATGACGACATCCTGGCCCAGCAAGGTAAGGAAGTGGATCAATCGATCCGTGGAAAACCCAGAGAGCTGACCGCGCAGCAGCCGGGATATTTTTGGCTGATCGATGCCGAATAACGCGGCAACCTTGGCCTGCGTCAGGCGGCGGGCACGGATGCCCGAGGCGATCTGCATGGCAAGCTCGGCCTTCGCGAGGCGTTCCTCGGGATCGGGCAGGCCGAGATCGGCGAAAACGTTACCGCTGCCTTCTTCGATTTTGAAATCATCGCTCATTTGGTATTCCTTTCTATCGCTTCGTCGTGGCGGTGTGCAGTTCTCTGAGCCGTCGTAGGCGTCGGCCGATCAGCTCGATGTCAGCCTTCGCTGTTCTGATCCCTGACTTAGATTTCTTCTGGAAAACGTGCAG
>Ga0181536_10007303_pt1 | contig 10883 bp, 9 predicted proteins | sample PEATcosm2014_Bin_41_FD_121105 | JGI IMG/M metagenome (GOLD analysis project Ga0181536, IMG submission 121105) | Peatland microbial communities from MTU Mesocosm Facility, Houghton, MI, USA - PEATcosm2014_Bin17_60_metaG | ecosystem: Environmental > Terrestrial > Soil > Wetlands > Peat | place...
AGCCAGATCGCCTGCTGAATGATCTCAGGCGGAAACCGGTACCCGGTGTAACTGATTTTCTTCATCCCCCTGGCTACCGAGCCGCCAGTGGGACCGCAAGCCAGAGGCGCCGTGACAACGCCCCCGGCACAGCCAAAACATCAAATCCCCATAAGCCGTGCCCTGCACACCGCGGGTTCGTTCCTCGGGGACTTTCCGACGCCTGACGGCGTCCGAAACTCTTCACGGGAGCGGAATGGCGGCTTCGGGCGATAGGAAGCTAAAGCGGACGCTCGACGGGCATGAGTCAAACGGCCTAGTTCGACCCGAAGGCGGCCTTCCGCTATTCGGCACCGAGCGGTTCAAGATGACCCCAAGCGGTCATCGCTCGTGGCGTGATGGAACGCCTCAGACGGATCGATAGTGTTGAAAAACTCGAATTTCAGCGTCGATGACAATTCGGAAGGCCGCAGGCGGGCCTAACGAGAATTCCGCGAGGGGTTCGGCCGAGCGGCTGGTTTTGCCGCGTGTGGCCCTCGCAAACGGCTTGTCGTGACGATGACCCGCGCGGGTGACGTTCGGCGCGAGAAATCAAGATTTTCGCGACCGCTCATTTTCCGAGTTTTTCAACACTATCGATCGAAAGCCGACTGTCATTCGGCACCACAAACTGACCCCTCTAACCCTAAGAATATCTGCGTCTTGCGATGCCGACTGGATTCCGGACACTTGGCCGATTCACAGGGGCCCGATGGCTCCGGCGGGACAGCAGGAGACGTGCACGAACTCCCCCGCGCGCGCTTCCGGTCTCGAACCGAACGGCGCGAAACAAGAGGCGTCGGATCGCATTTACATATTTGCAATACCATGGACACGACCGCTCAAGCCGACGATCGTTAAAGCGCCGTCCGAAAACAATTGATCCTGGACCAAATTGCCGCAACGATCGGCGCCGACAATTTGTTGGATTCGTCGAAGGACGCCGATCATGCGCGAGCGCCTGATTTTGATGCTGCGCTCTGCGCTGTATGCCCTTCGCGGCGGATTTCTGATCCGACCCTTTCTGATCGCGCTGTTCTTTGGGGCGGCAGGCGCGATTTTGTCCTTTGCCGAGGAATATGAGCCAGGCCTCGACGCTTGGGTTCCGGAGGTCTTGTTTCCTGCGCATCAGGATCCTCAGGTCGCGTTGACGATCCTCGCCGGCATCGCGGGCTCGATCATGACGGTCGTGTCGATCGTATTCGCAATTCTGCTGATGACGCTGACGCTCGCCTCGACCCAGTTCTCGCCGCGCATTCTCGTCAGCTTCGTCAGGGATCGAGCCACGCAATGGACGCTCGGCATCTTCCTTGGCACTTTTTCCTATTGCATGGCCGCGCTTCCGGCCGTGCGGTCGCTGCCGCATCCCTATGTGCCGGTGTTGACCGTGCTCGTGGCCATGCTGCTCGCCTTGGCCAGCGTCGGCTGGCTGATTTTCTTCATCAATCACATTGCGCGGTCGATCAGCGTCAACCACATCGTCGATCGCATCGCGCGCGAAACCGAATTCGTCATTGACGAGATCATGCCGAATCCGCGCGGAAACTATGAGCGGTACGAGCATGCCCCGCTATCGCGCGAAGGGCGCGAGCGAGCGGTCCTCGCCCGCAAATCGGGATACATCCGCTACGTCGATGTCCGCTTTCTCGTCGAGTGCGCCAAATCCTTCGGCGTGCAGATCACGCTGGAGCGACGCGTCGGCCACTTCATTCCCGCCGGGGCGCCGATCCTGCGGGTCATTGACGCAGGCCGGGTGACCCCGGAGCGCGAGGACCGCCTGCTGACGGCTATCGACATCGGCCCCGCGCGCACGATGCAGCAAGACGTCGAGTTCGGAATCATCCAAATTGTCGACATCGCCCTAAAGGCGATCTCGCCCGCCGTCAACGATCCGACCACCGCGATCAATTGCATCGATCAACTCAGCCGTATCATGATCCTCTGGACGAGCCGTGCCACGCCCCCATCCTATCTCCACGCGCCACCACACATCTTGCGCGTCGCGATTCCCTGGATCGGCTATGACGGTTTGCTCGACACGGCGTTCGAACAAATCCGGCATTACGCGAAGAGCGACATCGCCGTCAGCCTGCGGCTGTTGCGGGCCTTCGACGATATGGTCGTCGCGGGGGCATCGCCGCGGGAAAGGCAATCGTTGATCGACCGGGCGCGACGCGTGGTCGAAGGTTGCACGCTGCATCTGCCGGAAGTTGACGTTCTGCCGTTGAAGCACCGGCTGGCCCGATTGGAAGGCCGCGTGCTCGCGCAAAGCGCGCGAGCGGAGACGTAGCCGGGGGCGTCGTCGTCGTAGATGCGGCGAGGCTTTTGAAACGTACGCCATGCCGGAGAGGGAGCACACGCAGCGCAGTCAGCGACGCGCTGAGCGCCTGTCCGAGCCGCTCATGGCTGATGACATCCGTTTATCGATTATTGACGACAGCAACCGGCCGCGTACTTCCTTTTCCGCCAACCCCAGCAGGGCGTCCGGGTCAGGTCGTCGCTCGGGGATTGCGCTCGTTGGCCGAGGGACCGCGACTTCAACTATTCCGAGCGATCAGTATAACGCACGAGAGGCCATGTTAGGCATAAGGCGTTGACCCGCGCAGCGGCGCGAATCGCTCCCATCGCCGGCCTGCGTTAGTGGGAAGACGCCAACCAGACGACGAACAAGACGGCGGTCGCGCCGACGAAGACCGCTCGCGAGACGGCGCGGGCGATTTCGCTCAGCGGTCTGCGGCGGAAATTCATGTCGGCGGCTAATGCGATCGCGCCGACCCTGGCGCGAGGACTGTCTTCGATCACGGCGACCTCCTGAACGGGGCGAGTTGATCCGAAGGAACGCTAGCGCCGCACGATGCAAGTATTCGATATGGAATGTCGGCCGCGGGTGTAAGGGATTCGTAAAGCGCCGCGACCTTGCGGCCGATCCTTACGTTTTCCTTATGCCGGGCGGCCGAACGAAGAATGGATTCCTTGCAGCGATATAGCGCAACAAGGGCCCGTCAATTTGGAGGCGCTGCGCCATGGCTGACGTTATCTATTTGGGCGTTGGGGTTCTATTTTTCGTCCTGATGGGCCTTTACGCCGCCGCTTGCGACCGATTGTAAGGAGAATCGCCATGACCGAGCCCATCATCGGCTTGATCGTCGGACTCAGCCTCGGGATCTACCTCCTGTATACGCTGATCCACCCCGAAAAATTCTGATCTTTCAGAAAATTCCGAACTTGAAGGTGACGCCATGACACTCGTCGGCTGGTCGCAAATCGCGATCGTCCTCGCGCTCGTGCTCGCAACCGCCATACCCTTGAGCGGCTTGATAGCGAGCGTCTACGCAGGCAAAGACAACTTCCTCTCGCCGGTTCTGCGCCCCGTCGAGCGCGGCTTCTACCGTCTCGCCGGCGTCGACGAGACGCGCGAGCAAAGCTGGTTCATCTATGCGATGGCGATGATCGCGTTTTCGATCGCCGGGTTCGTCTCGCTCTATGCGATTCAGCGGTTTCAGAACGTGTTGCCGCTCAATCCGCAGGGCTTCGACGCCGTTCCGCCCGACCTCGCTTTCAACACGTCCGTCAGCTTCATAACCAACACCAATTGGCAGAACTACGGCGGCGAGACGACGATGAGTCATCTCACCCAGATGATCGGCCTCACGACGCATAACTTCCTGTCGGCGGCGACGGGCCTCGCGATGGCCTTTGCGCTGGTGCGCGCTTTCGCGCGCTCGTCCGCGACGACGGTCGGCAATTTCTGGGTCGATATGAGCCGCGTCACCCTTTACATCTTGCTGCCGATTTCGATCGTCTTCGCCATTGTCTTCGTCGCGCTCGGCATGCCGCAGACGTTGATGGGTTCGATCGACGTGACGACGCTCGAGGGCGCCAAACAGACCATTTCGATGGGGCCGATGGCGAGCCAGGAAATCATCAAGGAGCTCGGCACCAACGGCGGCGGGTTCATGAACGCCAATTCGGCGCATCCGTTCGAGAACCCCAACGCCTGGACGAACATGCTCGAGATCTGGGCGATCCTGCTCGTCCCGACCGCTTCGGTGCTCGCCTTCGGCCGCGCCGTCGGCGACCTCAAGCAAGGCCGCGCGATCCTGATCGCCATGGCCATTCTACTCGTCGTCGGCATTGGCGTCGTCTATTGGGCCGAGAGCGCGGGAACCTTGGGCGTGACCGCGCTGGGGGTCGATCCGTCGGCCGGCAATTTCGAGGGCAAGGAGGTTCGCATCGGGCAGGCGCTGAGTTCGATGTTCGCCACGGCGACGACCGCGACGAGCACCGGCGCGGTCAACGCGATGCACGATTCGTTGACGCCGCTGGGCGGCCTCGTGCCGCTGTTCAACCTGCTCGCCGGCTGCATCTGGCCGGGCGGCGTCGGCGCGGGGCTCTATGGTTTCCTGGTGGTCGCCGTCATCGCCGTCTTCATCGCGGGGCTGATGGTCGGCCGCACGCCGGAATATCTCGGCAAGAAGATCGAATCGCGCGAAATGAAGCTCGCGATGTTCGCGGTGCTGATCTATCCGCTGAGCGTGCTCGGCTTCTCCGCGGCCTCGGTGATGCTGCAGACCGCGCTCGACAGCATGAACAACGCGGGACCGCACGGGCTTTCGGAGATCATCTACGCCTATGCCTCGGCCAACGCCAACAACGGCTCGGCTTTCGCCGGACTGAACGGCGCGACGCACTGGTTCAACACGACTCTCGGCATCGTCATGTTGCTCGGCCGCTTCGCCTACGTCATCCCGGTGCTCGCGCTTGCCGGGGGGCTGGCGGCCAAGAAGAAGGCGCCGGCTTCGGCAGGAACCTTCCCGACCACCGGACCGCTGTTCGTCGGTCTGCTGCTCGGCGTCGTCGTCATCCTCTACCTGCTGCAATATTTCCCCGCGCTCGCGCTGGGGCCGGTTGTCGAGCATTTCCTGATGCTGGGCGGCAAGGCTTTTTGACAGCAAGTCTCATTCTGATTGGAGTTATCCATGTCCACGAAGGCTAAGGCTCAGGGACTGTTCGATCCCCAGATTATCAGCGCGGCGGCCCTGGCCGCGGTGCGCAAACTGGACCCGCGCGCGCTGGCGCGAAACCCGGTGATTTTCGTCACCGAGATGGTCTCGATCGTCGTCACCGGCTTCTTCATCCGCGATCTCGTCACGCATGAATATTCGCCGTTGTTCTCCGGCCAGATCGCGTTCTGGCTGTGGTTCACGGTGCTGTTCGCCAATTTCGCCGAGGCGGTGGCGGAAGGACGCGGCAAGGCGCAAGCCGATGCGCTGCGCAAGAGCCGCAGCGACACGCGCGCCAAGCGCTATGTCGACCCGAAGAACCTCAAGGGCGCGACCGCGGCCGTGAACGCGACCGACCTACGCGTCGACGATGTCGTTCTGGTCGTGGCCGGCGAGATCATTCCGGGCGACGGCGACATCATCGAGGGGCTGGCGTCGGTCAACGAATCAGCGGTCACCGGCGAATCGGCGCCGGTCATCCGCGAGGCGGGCGGCGACCGCTCGGCGGTGACCGGCGGGACGACGGTGCTGTCCGACTCGATCAAGGTGCGCATCACCGCCTCGGCGGGCTCCACCTTCATCGACCGCATGATTGCGCTCGTCGAGGGCGCCGAGCGGCAGAAGACGCCGAACGAGATCGCCCTGTCGATCCTGCTTTCCGGCCTGACGCTGATATTCCTGATCGTCTGCGTGACGCTGTGGCCGATCGCCGCCTATTCCGGAACGGTCGTTTCCGTGACGGTGCTGATCGCGCTCCTGGTCTGCCTCATCCCGACGACGATCGGCGGCCTTCTCTCGGCGATCGGCATCGCCGGCATGGATCGGCTGGTCCGCTTCAACGTCATCGCCACTTCGGGCCGGGCCGTCGAGGCGGCGGGCGACGTCGACACACTGCTGCTCGATAAGACCGGCACGATCACGTTCGGCAATCGCATGGCCGACGAATTCGTCGCCGTGGCGGGCGTCCCGGAACGCACGCTGGCCGAGGCCGTGCTGCTCGCCAGCCTCGCCGACGAGACGCCGGAGGGCCGCTCGATCGTCGCGCTCGCCAAGAGCCGCTACGGCGTCGAGGCACCGAAGGACTTGGCGCAGGCGACGATCGTGCCCTTCAGCGCGCATACGCGCATATCCGGCATCGATATGCCCGGGCGCGTGCTGCACAAGGGCGCGGTCGATGCGATCCTCGCCCAGGCCGGCCTGACGCGCGACGGCGCGCCGGCCGATTTCAACCAGGCGGTCGATCGCATCTCGCGCACCGGCGGCACGCCGCTGGCCGTCTCCGACAACGGCCGGCTGCTCGGCATCATCCACCTCAAGGACATCGTCAAGCCCGACATCCGTCCGCGCTTCGCCGAACTACGCGCGATGGGCATCAAGACGGTGATGGTGACCGGCGACAATCCGTTGACCGCCGCGGCAATCGCCTCGGAAGCCGGCGTCGACGATTTCCTCGCGCAGGCGACGCCGGAGGACAAGCTCGCCTATATCCGGCGTGAGCAGCAGGGCGGCCGTCTCATCGCCATGTGCGGCGACGGCACCAACGACGCGCCGGCGCTTGCGCAATCCGACGTCGGCGTGGCCATGCAGACGGGCACTCAGGCGGCGCGCGAGGCGGGCAACATGGTCGATCTCGACTCCGATCCGACCAAGCTGATCGAGATCGTCGGCATCGGCAAGCAATTGCTGATGACGCGCGGTTCGCTGACGACCTTCTCGATCGCCAACGACGTCGCCAAGTATTTCGCCATCATTCCCGCGATCTTCGCGCTGGCCTACGACAAGCAGCTCGGCGCTCTCAACATCATGGGGCTCCAATCGGACAAGTCGGCGATCCTTTCGGCGGTGATCTTCAACGCGCTGATCATCATCGCGCTCATTCCGCTGGCGCTGAAGGGCGTGGCTTATCGCCCGGTCGGCGCGGCGGCGCTGCTGCGCCGCAACCTGGCGATCTACGGCCTCGGCGGCATCGTCGCTCCCTTCATCGGCATCAAGATCATCGACGTCTTGATCTCGTTCCTGCATCTGGCTTGAGGATAAACGTCATGTTGAGCCAAATTCGCCCCGCCATCGTCTTGCTGGCGCTGTTCACGCTGCTGACCGGGCTCGCCTATCCCCTGGCGATCACCGGCGTCGCGCAGGTCCTCCTGCCGTTCCAGGCCAACGGCAGCCTGCTGCCGGTCGGGGACAAGCCGGTCGGCTCGGCGCTGATCGGCCAGAACTTCGCCAGCGACAAATACTTCCATAGCCGCCCTTCGGCGACCCAGACCCAGGATCCCGCGCATCCCGACGATCCCTCGAAAACGATCGACGCGCCCTATAACGCGGCCAATTCGACCGGCTCGAACCTCGGCCCGACCTCGCAGAAGTTGCTCGACCGCGTGAAGGCCGACGTCGACGCCAAGCACGCCGCGGGCTGGAAGTCGATTCCGGCCGATTCCGTGACGACCTCGGCTTCGGGTCTCGACCCGCATATCTCGCCGGAAAACGCGATCGCCCAGATCGCGGCGGTCGCCAAGGCGCGCAATCTGCCCGAGGACAAGGTGCGCGCCCTCGTCGACGCCAACACCGAGGGCCGCGCCTTCGGGCTGGTCGGCGAGCCCCGCGTCAACGTCCTGCGCCTGAACATGGCGCTGGACGCCCTGAAGGCCTCCTGAAATCGGGCTCCGCCGCCCCTTCTACCCTTACGGGGGAGGGGGCGGCGAAAATCCATCATTGCTGCGCCGAGGGAGCCTATTGCGCGTTCGGTTCAGGCGAGGTCTAGTCCTTCGCCCGAGTGGATGAACTTCTATGTCGACACGTACTAAAGCGCACAAGGATCGAATCCTTGTTGTTGCGGCCGAGCCGCAATTCCAGAGGCTCTTGAAATCGATCTTCAAGGCCGACGGGTACCAAGTACTCCTCGCGGTCGACATGTCGGCAGCAAGTCAGACGCACGCCTCGCATCCTCCGCAATTGGTGGTTCTTGATCTCGATCTCCCGGGATTAAATGGTTGCGATGCGATCATCGAGACACGCCGTTGGTCGGACGTTCCCGTGGTCGCGCTTTCGAGCCGACACGCGGAAGCCGACCTCATCGCCGCCCTTGATCTCGGTGCGGACGATTATGTCGAGAAGCCTTTGCGCACGGGCGAGTTGCTTGCGCGCGTCCGTTCCGTGCTTCGTCGTGGCCTCAAGGCCAAAGGCGAGGAAGCAGTCTACCATCATGGAGCCTTGGAAGTAGATATCCTTGACCACGTCGTCACGCGCTACGGCGAGCCTATCAGATTGGCGCCGACGGAATTTGAAATCCTGTCGCTTCTCGTCCGCAACGTTGGGCGCGTCGTTTCCTATCAACGGTTCCTCGAACCGCAGAACGGCAAGCACTGCTGCGCGAGCAAGCAGGCGTTGCTCACGGCTATTTGCGCGTTGCGGCGAAAGGTCGAAGACGACCCTCACGACCCGAGAACAATCGTCAACGAGGAAGGGTTCGGCTATCGCCTCGTCAAGGACTCCCCCCGTCTCAGGCGAGTCGAGAATCCGAATAGAACTCAGCCTTAGTCATCTATCGCAATTGTCCGTCAGGACATTCACGAGGGATCAGCGTATCCTCCGCTTCCGGGCAATTCGGCCGAAAGCGATTCCGACCTTTGCAGAGTTGATTGCGCCACCACAGGGGAATCCGACCAGAGGGGAGGAGATCCCGCGTCACAGTGAGATGGATCCCCGGCATGGGGTCCGCTTTCGAGATGCACCTCATTGGCCGGGGCCGGCCGAAATGGGCGCGAGATCGCCGTTTCGCCGCCCGCCGATCTGGCCCAGGATCGGAAGCCCTACCTCATCTGCGGTTTCACCTTGTCGATTCTTGCGGTCCCGCCGCCCCGGCGGCGATCTTCGGCGAATCACTCACTCTCAGGCGTGAACAGGTCCTGGCCCTGCAGCCCAACCAGGCGCCAGACGCACGCCCGCCCGAAGTGACCGCGCCTGGCTCGTCACGCAGCTCGAACGAGGCTGGGCGCGACGCCCTTGCCCCGCACTTCCGCCTCCTCGAACTCGGCGGCGGCAATCGCCCGGTCGAGAGCGGCGCGCAGCTCCTTGGCCGTCTCCAGCGTCAGCTCGATCCCCGCCCGGGCGCCGGGGTCGAGGTCCGTGTTGATGAAGTCGAGCGTGATGACGTCGCCGAACGGCGCATGGCGCGCGTGGTCATAGGCGACCACCGCCTGCGATAGCGGGAACCATTCGTCCCCGCGCTTCGCCATGCCCTCCGCGCGCGCAATCTCGATGATCGACGTGCACATGTCCGAACCTCCTATTTCGCCAGATGCTTGCCGAAGAAGGCGAATACCTTGCTCCAGCCATCCATTGCCTGCTCGGGCCGATAGAGCGGCCGGTGCCAATAGAAGAAGCCATGGCCGGCGCCGTCGTAACGGTGGAACTCGTACGTCTTGCCGTGCTTCTTGAGCTCGGCCTCGTGCTGGTTCACCTGCTCCGGGCTCGGCGCCCGATCCTCGTTGCCGAACAGGCCGAGCAGCGGGCAGCAGAGGTCCTTCGTCATGTTGATCGGCGCGACGGGCGTCTTGGCATTGAGCTCCTCCTTGCCCATCACCACGCGGCCACCCCATAGTTCGACGCAAGCATCAGCGTCCTTCCGCTGGCAGGCATAGATGAAGGCGTGCCGGCCGCCCGAGCAGGAGCCGAAAAGACCAACCTTGCCGTTGTGATTGGTCTGCGCGCGCATCCACTTCACGGCGGCTTCGGTATCGCCGACCATCTGGGAGTCGGCGATGCCGCCCTCGGCGCGCACCTTGGCGGCGACGTCGTCGGGGTTGCCGTCGCTGCCTCCACCCTCGCGCTCGTAGAGGTTGGCGCAGATCGCGAGATAGCCGTGATGCGCGAACCGACGCGTCGTCTCGATGTAGAACTCGCTCCAGCCCGGCAGATGGTGGACAAGCACGACGCCCGGAAAGGGGCCGGGACCAGATGGCCTGGCCGCGTAAGCCGTTATCGGCGTCCGTTTATCACTTTTGATGGTCACGTTCTCGCAGGTCATGCCTCGGTAGAATGACATCGATCTTCCTCCATGGGCCTGGGTCTTGGGCCTCCGTCGGGCCATCGGAGCGCCGCGCCGTCATCGGCAGGCGGGGTGAACTCGCTTTACTGCCCGAGGGCGTCGCACCGCCAGTATTCGACGATCGCACACTGGGCGCAACAAGAGGCAGGTGTCGGACGCGAGAGGCACGGCTCCGTTCACGACAGCTCGATCGGTAAAGCCGACGCGCCAAGGCTATGATTTACTGGCAAAATCCAGCTTATCGAACATAACAAGAACAATTTTGCCGCCGGAAAGCGAAAGGCTCCTATGATCGAGCGATGACCAAGAGAATCACGGACAGCCAAATCTTAGGCGAGCTCGGCGAGACCGCCATCAAGAAGCTCGTCCTCGAAATGCAGTTCATCTACGACCCGCGTGGCCGGCTGGAAGCCGGGACGGACGGGATCATTGAGCTGCGCGATCCGAAGAGTGGCGCGCCATCGAGGCCGCGCTCGCCAAGCGCCATCTGAAGGGCGGGACCTTGGTGCTCTACGACGTGTCGTCGAGTTATGTCGAAGGCCAGCGCGCCGAAGCGCTTTCGGCATCCCGAACCAGGACCTGCAGGTCCCAACCCCGCTGTCGAACGCGCCGCACCAGGGACTGTCCAATGAAGCCGGTCCCGCCTGTGAGGAAGATCTTCATCCCGCGTTCCCCCGATGCCTTTATGTGTATACTTGAGACTGCCTTCAGCGCTCGTTCTTTGCAAGGCCGGATCGTTTCGAACCTCAGATTACGGCCCGTGGTCGCTTATGCGACGCTGACCGTGGTAGATCGGATTGCACCCCCTGCAGCCA
>Ga0181536_10007304_pt1 | contig 10883 bp, 9 predicted proteins | sample PEATcosm2014_Bin_41_FD_121105 | JGI IMG/M metagenome (GOLD analysis project Ga0181536, IMG submission 121105) | Peatland microbial communities from MTU Mesocosm Facility, Houghton, MI, USA - PEATcosm2014_Bin17_60_metaG | ecosystem: Environmental > Terrestrial > Soil > Wetlands > Peat | place...
CCAGGCGCAGCGTCTCGAACAGCCGCACCGACTCGTCCTGGTCGGCAGGGTCCTCGGAATGTTCGAATGGCAGATAGATGAAACTGCGCTCCGTCGGATGCAGCACCCGGTCGAACCCGCGCGCCACTGCGTCGCGGGCAAGCGCGCGAGCCTGCGCGTCCGCGGCAAAGGAATCTGGCGAGCCGCGATGCAGGTTCCGGGAAAACTGGTCCAGCAGTACGATCAGCGCCAGCATGCCGCGTGCGCTACCGGTCCAATGGTCGGACGCACCGCCCCGCGCCGCGTGCAACGCGTCGGCGAACCGCGCGCAGTCGGCGTCGAACGCCGCGTCCTGCTTGAACCACACCGCACGATACCGCGTGGCGTCGCCGGCAAACCAGAAGTCCAGCACGTCGTCCGGCACGATCATGCCAAGGCACGGTCCAGCACGCGCACCGAGTGCATCGCCTCGCGCCCGCCCAGATCGCGGATCTGGTGCCGGCATGATGTACCGTCGGCGACGATCAGGTCCTCGGGCGCCGCGCCACGCACCGCCGGTAGCAGCGACGCTTCCGCCATGGCGCGCGACACGTCCTGCGTCTCCGCCTGGTAGCCGAAGCTGCCGGCCATGCCGCAGCACGACGACACGATCGGCTTCACCGTCAGCCCCGGCACACGCTGCAACGTGGTTATTGCCGCGGGGAAGGCGCCGAACGATTTCTGGTGGCAGTGGCCGTGGATATGCGCGGTGGCGGCAATCGGCTGCAACGCCAGCTCGGGCTTTTCGCGGGCCAGGAACTCGGACAATAACATTGCGCGGCCGGCCAACGCGTCGGCCGCCGAACCCGGCAGCAGGGAACGAAATTCGTCGCGCAAGGTCAGCAGGCAGGACGGTTCCAGGCCGATCACCGGCAGGTCGCCTTCCAGTCGGCCCAAGGTGCGCCGGGCTTCGGCGCGTGCCTGGTCCAGCATGCCGGCGGCGAGGAAGGTGCGGCCGCAGCACAGCGGACGGCCGCGATGCGGCGGCAGCATGGCGCGATAGCCGGCCGCGGCGAGGACACGCAGCGCGGCACGCAGGTTCTCCGGTTCGAAATACCGGTTGAACGTGTCGGCCAGCAGCAGCACGTCGCCGCGCGGATGCGCCGGCGCGACTGCGTTCGCTTCGTCGTCGCGGAACGCGTCGCGCCGCCATACGGGCAGCGGGCGCGACGCGGCGATCCCCAGCATGCGTTGTGCCAACTGCCGCAGCGGCGTCACGTGGTTGCGCACGTTCATCAGCGGCGCGACGTGGTGCAACACCGGCGCATAGCGCGGCAATTCGGCGATCAGCGATTCGCGGCGCGAAACGCCGTGCCGTTCGGCGTGCGCCGCCAGCACTTCCAATTTCATCTTCGCCATATCGACGCCGGTCGGGCACTCGCGCCGGCACGCCTTGCACGAGACGCAGAGATGCATCGCCTCGGCCAAGGCATCGGACGCCATGGCGTCGGCGCCAAGCTGCCCGGTCAGCGCCAGCCGCAGCGTGTTGGCGCGGCCACGGGTCAGGTGCGTCTCGTCGCGGGTGACGCGGAACGACGGGCACATCACGCCGGCATCGAAGGCGCGGCAGGCGCCGTTGTTGTTGCACATCTCCACCGCGCCGAGCATGCCGCCGAGCGGCCCCGGATGCTCGGACCAGTCGAGCTTCGGCGTGAACCCGGCGATCGGAGCGTAGCCAGGCGCGTAACGGAACAGGGTGCGGTCGTCCATCCGCGGCGGGCGAACGACGCGGCCGGGGTTCAGCATGTTGGTGGGGTCGAACGCGTCCTTCACCGTCTCGAAGGCACGGCCGATGCGCGCGCCGAACATCACGTCGTTGAACTCGCTGCGCACGATGCCGTCGCCGTGTTCGCCGCTGTGCGAGCCTTTGTACTCGCGCACCAGGGCGAAGCATTCCTCGGCCACGGCGCGCATGGTGCGCACGTCGGCCGGGTCCTTCATGCTCAGCACCGGCCGGACGTGCAGGCAGCCGACCGAGGCGTGCGCGTACCAGGTGCCCTTGGTGCCGTGCCGGGCGAACACGTCGTTCAGCTTTTCCGTGTAGTCGGCGAGGTCTTCCAGGTTGACCGCGCAGTCTTCGATGAACGACACCGGTTTGCCGTCGCCCTTCATCGACATCATGATGTTCAGGCCCGCTTCGCGCACGCTGGCGATGTCGGCCTGGAACACCGGATCGATCGCCCGCACCACCTGGCCCGGCAGGCCGAGATCGGCCATCAGCGTGTCCAGCTCGGCGAGTTTCGCGTGCAGCGGGGCGTCCTCATGGCCGTGGAATTCGACGATCAGCACGGAATCCGGTTCGCCGATCAACATGGCGTCGATCGTCGCGCGATAGATCGGGATGCCGCGGCCGAGATCGATCATCGTGCGGTCAACGAGTTCCACCGCTTCCGGATCGAGCCTGACGATGTGCTGCGCCGCCGCCATCGCGCGACGGAAGGTCGGAAACTGGCAGATGCCCAGCACCTTGCGCGGCTTCAGCGGATGCAGCGTCAGTTCCAGCGCGGCGGAGAATGCCAGGGTACCTTCCGAACCGACCAGCAGCCGCGCCAGGTTTTCTCGCCCGGCCGCGCGCGATGCCGGCGTCAGCACGTCGATGTTGTAGCCTCCGACGCGGCGAAGCTGCTTGGGGAAGCGGGCGGCGATCTCTTCGGCTTCACTGGCGCCCAACGCGCGCAGGCGCTGGATGAGCTCGGCGATATTTCCCCCCATCTCGGCGCCGAGGTTGTCCGGGACCGGACCGAAACGGTGGCGCGTGCCGTCGGCCAGGAGGGCGTCGATCGCGCGCACGTTGTCGGCCATCAAGCCGTAGCGGATCGATTTCGAGCCGCAGGAGTTGTTGCCCGCCATGCCGCCGATCGTGCAGCGCGCATGCGTCGACGGGTCCACCGGGAAGAACAGTTTGTCCCCGCGCAGCGCGGTGTTGAGCTGACCGAGCACGACGCCCGGTTCGACCGTTGCGGTCCCGGCCGCCGCATCGACATTGAGAATGCGGCGCAGGTGCTTCGAACAATCGATGACCAGCGCGCGATTGACGGTCTGGCCGCACTGGCTGGTGCCGCCGCCACGCGGCAGCACGGGGATACCCTCCTCGCGCGCGATCGCCAACGCCGCGGCGACGTCGTCGATGGTCCGCGGCACGATGACGCCAAGCGGGTCGATCTGGTAGATCGATGCGTCGGTGGCGTAACGGCCGCGATCGGCGCGATCGAACAGCACCTCGCCGGCGATGCTGTGGCGCAGCCGGTCGGCCAGGTGGGAGTCGCCGGGGCTAATGGCGGTGTCGCTCATGGCATTGAGTACACCTCTCCCGCAATGCGGGGTTGCGCCGCGCAGCGGACCGGCGTGCGCCGTGCGGCGACGCGGGTGAGTGGCGAGGCGCGCCGTGCGATACGCCCCTCACCCTCGCCGCGCCGCGTCTCGACCTCTCCCGCGCAGCGGGAGAGGTGTACCGGCATGCTCACAGCCCCTCGAAAAGCGCCGTGGTGATGTAGCGCTCGGCGAACGAGGGAATGATCGTAACGATCCGCTTGCCGGCCATTTCCGGCCGATGCGCCACCACCAATGTCGCGGCCAGCGCCGCGCCGGATGAAATGCCGCACGGAATCCCCTCGGTCTTCGCCAGCCGTCGCGCATTGGCGAACGCCTGCTCGTTCGACACCTTGATGATCTCGTCGATCGCACTGGTATCCAGCACCGCCGGCACGAAGCCGGCACCGATGCCCTGGATCGGATGCGGGCCCGGGCTGCCGCCGGACAGCACCGGACTTGCCTCCGGTTCCACCGCGATCATGCGCAGCTCGGGACGGCGCGGCTTCAGCGCCTGCGCAACACCCGTCAGCGTGCCGCCGGTGCCGATGCCGGAGACGATCGCATCGACCTCGCCCGCCGTGTCGTACCAGATTTCCTCCGCCGTGGTGCGCGCATGGATCGCCGGATTGGCCGGATTGCCGAACTGGTCGGGAATCACCGAACCGGGCGTCTCCGCCTGCAATTCCTTGGCGCGGGCGATCGCCCCGTTCATGCCCTTCTCGCGCGGCGTCAGCTCAAGCTGCGCACCGAGATACGTCAGCATCTTGCGGCGTTCGATCGACATCGATTCCGGCATGGTCAGGATCAGCTTGTAGCCGCGCGCGGCACACATGAAGGCCAGCGCGATGCCGGTGTTGCCGGAGGTCGGTTCGATCACCGTGCCGCCGGGCTTGAGCCGGCCGTCCGCCTCCAGCGCCAGGATCATGTTGACGCCGATGCGGTCCTTTACGCTGGAGATCGGATTGAAGAATTCCAGCTTCAGGCAAATGTCGGCGGTGATCCCCTCTTCCGCGGTGATGCGCGGGATGCGCACCAGCGGCGTGTTGCCGATGGTCTCGATGATGCTGTCGTAGATGCGCCCGCGTAGCGGACGATCGAGATTGAGTGGCTTGTGCCCGCCCGTGGTCATGCGACCTCCTGCCGTTCCGTTGGTTGCGGCGGCGGTGGTAACACGCTGCCCGGGCGGGGTCACGTCGCGCCGGCCGGCCATCGCGCGTTGGCTGGGCGGAGAAGGGTTGGTCGGAGCGGCGGGATTCGAACCCACGACCCCCAGTCCCCCAGACTGATGCGCTACCAGACTGCGCTACGCTCCGACCGGACCCGATCATTTAGCAGCACCGCCGCCTCGCGGCAACGTCGCGCCACCGGACCCACGCGGTTTGCCGCGTCACACCGTCCCCGGCATGATCCGCCGCCAGCAAAGCGGGGGAAAACGGCCATGGAACTGGGCCTCAGCGGCAAGACCGCGCTGGTCACCGGCGGCAACCGCGGCATCGGCGCCGCGATCGCCGCCGAACTCGCGCGCGAGGGCGTGCATGTCTGCCTCGTCGCACGCGACCGCGCGAAGCTGCACGAGGTCGCCGCCGGCCTGACGACCAACGCCGTGCGCACCGCGATCCACGCCGCCGACCTGCGCGAGCCGAGCGCCGCCGCGCAAGCCGTCGCCGCCGCGATTGCCGCGTTCGGCCGGCTCGACATTCTGGTGAACAACGCGGGCGCCACCAAGCGCGCGGATTTCTTTACCCTGACGGACGAGGATTTCCTCGATGGATTCGCGCTGAAGTTCCACGGCGCGGTGCGCATGACGCGCGCCGCCTGGCCGCATCTGCGTGAAACCAAGGGTTGTATCGTGAACATAGCCGGTGTCGGCGCCCACGCAGGTTCCGCCGACTTCACCATCGGCGGGCCCGTCAACGTCGCCCTGCTCAATTTCACCAAGGCGATGGCGGATATCGGCATCCAGCAGGGCGTGCGGGTCAACGCGATCAATCCGGGTTTGATCGAAACCTAGCGATATACCCGCAATGTCGAACGCCTGATGCGCGAGCAATCACTGACGCGCGAGCAGGCGATCGCGGCGCGACTGGCGACGCATCGCACCAAGCGCGTCGGCCGGCCGGAAGAAGTCGGCGCGCTGGTCGCCTATCTCGCGTCCGACAGGGCGGATTTCATCCAGGGTGCGCTGATCGACATCGACGGTGGTTCGACACGCGCGCTGTAGGGGCCCCACAAAACCTCGCCCACGAAGTGGGAGAGGTCGAGGCGCGAAGCGACGAGGGTGAGGGCGATCGGGTCGGCACGCTCTGCCTGCTGCGTGCCAAAGGTGCTGCGTGCCGACCCGATCACCCTCACCCTCGGCGCTTCGCACCATCGACCTCTCCCGCTTCCGCGGGAGAGGTTTCGTGATCAGCTCCCCGGCTTCCCCGCCTCGTTCTCCCAGAACAATTCCTGCCAGGTCTTCGCTTCGTGCTTCAGCGTGCCCACCTTGTACATGAACTGCTCGTGCGCCAGCGTGCCACGTGGGGTGGAACTGTAGGTGATCAGCTTCGGATCCCGGATCATCGTTTCGATCCACCCCAAATCGTGCTTCTGCGGCTCGCGCGCGACGTAGATTTGCGCCGCGAGGTGCGGGTCGCGGTTGATCAGCGCGATCGCGTCCTCGAACGCCGCCACCACCGCGGCGTACAGTTTCGGATTGGGATCATGGAACCGCGCGCCGGCCCACATCACGACCGAACTCGACCCCGGCTCAAGATACTGGTCCGACGTCATCACCAGATGCGCCTTGCCGGATTCCAGCTCGGTCACGCTGAACGGTATGATCGAGGCATGCGTCTTGACCTCGTTCTGTCCGCTCATGATTGCGATCAGCGCATCGGGATTGGACATCGATACGGTCAGCGGATCGAGCCGGAATCGCTGATCCCAACCCCATTCCTTCGCCGCCGCCATCTGTAGCACGATCGCCTGGTCGGTCACCTTGATGGCGCTGACCGAGATCTTGTCGCCGTCACGGAAATCCCGCAACGAATGGATGCGCGGATCGTTCGAGACCAGGAACACCGGCGATGAGCACAGCGGCATCATGCCGCGCACCTGCTGCGCGCCATGCGTCTTGTCCCAGACGGTGAAGGCCGGACCGAAGCCGCCCATGGCGATGTCGGCATCGTCCGCCAGCAGCAAATCGTTGGCGGCCGGCCCGCTGGCCATCCGCGTCAGAGTTACCTGGATGTCGCCAAGTCCGGCCGCCTTGGCGTGTTGTTCGATCAGGTGCTGATCCACCGCGACATAGCTCGGCAGGTATCCCAGCCCATAAGGCTGCGCAATCCGCACCATGCTTTGCTCGGCACGCGCCGCGGTGACCGACAGCGCAATGAACCAGGCGACGAGGCAAAGTGCCGGGATGCGCCTCATGACTTGCCCTCCGCGTGGCGCTTCCACAATTCCCACGGCCGGCCCACCAGCGCATCATTGGTCTGCATCGCCGCCGCGGCTTCCTGCGGGTTGAGGAACTCCGGCTTGCCACCCATCGCCAGCGCCTCCGCTTCGACGCGCGCGTTCACCTCGGTGTAGACCGCGCGAAACACCACGTGCTTGATCGACTGTGCCACGGCGACCGAGCCATGGCCGCGCATCAGCGCCACCGGATGCGGCCCCAGCGTCGTCGCCAGTGCCTTGCCCAGCGCATTGTTGCGAATCAGCATGTCCGTGGCGGGGCCGCCGGCGGTGCGAATGTCGAACACCGGCGCGCCGGTGCCGAGGAATCCGGCGATGTGGTTCATCGGCTTCAGCGCGATCTTCGTATCGGCGAACGGGATCACCGACGGCGAGTGGCTGTGCACGATCGCCATCACGTCGGGGCGCTGTTTGTAGATCTCGCCATGGATGAAGCGTTCAAGATACGGCGTGCGGCCGCGCGGGTCGACCGGCACGCTGTCCAGGTCGAACTCCATGATATCGTCCGCCGCAACCAGCGCGGGCGCCATGCTGCGCGAGAGCAGATAGCGGTTCGGGTCCTTGTCATGGCGGACGCTGACATGGCCGAAACCGTCGACCACGCCTTGATCGAACAGGATGTGATTGGCGACCACCAGGTCGTCGAGTGACGCGGGATCGGCGGGTCCGGCCGAACTCGGGGCCGCGTTGCCTCGCTGTGGGACCGCAGCCGCGGCGATCGCCATGGCCAGCAGGCCGCGTCGGCCCAGGGCGTGCGGCACGCCGCAGCAGCATTGCATCATTCGGTTCCTCCCCGGATCGTTTTCCGGCAGGCAGCGCGCCGCCGGAGCCGGGGCAGATTAGCCCCGGAAACCTCTCCCGCGCTACGCGCCGGGTTGCGCCGCGACGTGGATCAACGCGCCGCGAAGCGGCGGGTCAGGGTGCCGCGTGCGCCCCAGGCCAACGTTGCGGGATTGCACGCAGCAAGTGCGTGCGTGCCGCGGCACCCTCACTCTCGGAGCTCACGCGCCGGCGATCTCTCCCGCGACGCGGGAGAGGTTTCTGCCTGGCTACGCGTCCCGCAAGGTTCGAATCTTCGCGGCGAGGGGCCCCATTCAAGGGCTGCTCTCGTTGGGCACTATTTGTTCGGTGGCGCGGGTGGGCTGGCACTGATCCGGAACGAAGAGAGCACCAATGACAATACCCGCTTGGGTTGTATAAAGATCGAGACGGCCGCATTTTTGGATGGACTCTCTCGCGGTCCCGTGTTTTTTTGATGCAGTTCCTGCTGGCCTCTTTGGAGGCTCAACTCAGGAGTGCGCCGCCATGGCGAAGAAGCTGTTGATCGTGGACGACCAACCCGGAATCGCAAAAACAATCGCTTCGATTGCCCGGCGTCTTGGTCTTGAATTCAGGGCAGTCCACGATCCGCGCCTCGCGGTTGCCGAGTTTATCGAATATCAACCGGATATTGTCATTCTCGACATGATCATGCCGGAGCTCGACGGGATCGATGTCCTGAACGAAATCGCATTGACCGGCCAGCCGGCGAAGATCGTACTGACCTCCGGTTACGGCAACGCCTATTTGGCTCTGGCCGCAGGGGTTGCTCGATTTCATGGTATCGAGACCCCGCCGATGCTGCGAAAACCGTTTCGTAGCTCGGAGCTGGAGGCACTGCTCGGCGCCGCGGCCGGCTCTTGTTAAGTCCGGCGTTGGCCGCCGCTCATGGCCATCGGCCAGGGAACCAACGTCCCGCGCGTTTCGTCGACGGATTGTCGAGTGGCACGCTGGCGCCGCCGGTCAGTCAACCGTTCGACGCGTGATATTGCTTCCTAGTCTGGCAACGGCGAGACCGATAAATGCCTGTCTCGTTGCCTTCTGTGCCTCATCAGGAACTATCTGGCCAATGGCCTGAATCGCTCCTTCAAGGAGAATACCTGCCAGGAACTGACGATCGAGATCACTTGCCAGCACGCAACGAATCTTCCCGATCAACCCGTCCACCAGTTCGTCGGGTTCCGCGTTCAGAAGGTCAATGCGCTGGCCCATTGGTGCCTTTCGCAATAAGGGACGGCGTGACGACACCCTGCGCTTCGACATTGCGGAACCCTTGGGGCAGCGTATGGCACCCAATGACTGCCTGCGCGATTTGCAGGGACGGCTCTTTTCTCGAGGCAGCACCATCCAATGTCAGTGTAGGGCAACCGGCGCGTGGGTCAATTGATTTATATCAATGAACAATGTGCCTTTGCAACCACCTGGATGCCCGCGTCGGCTCGGCGGCGGTAGCGGGTGGAATTACGGCGATGCCCGACGAGACCCACGTTCGAAAGCTGCAATCCTTAAGGGGAGACGATGACCGCCAGGGCTGGACACACGGCGCGTACGACGCCTTCCGCTCCGGCTGATAGCACTGGCGAAGCGATGCCCGGCTTGTCGTGCCGCCGCTTGTCACCCGGGGAATTGCTGGGTCGCGGCGCTCCTGACAATGACGGATGGGCTCGATCCGGGCATCACCCGGCGTCGGCGGTTTCCTCCGCCACCGGCAGGGTGAAGCAGAACACGCTGCCGCCGCCGGGGTTGGGTTCGACCCACAGCCGGCCGCCATGCGCTTCCACGATCGCGCGGCAGACTGACAGCCCGATGCCCATCCCCTCGCTCTTGGTGGTCACGAATGGCTGGAACAACTGCGCCTCGATCGACGGCGGAATGCCGCTGCCGGTATCGGCAACGCTCACCGCCACCATGCTGTCCCAGCGTGCCGTGCCGAGCGTCAGTTCGCGCACCGGGCTTGCCTCCATCGCTTCCACCGCGTTGCGGAGCAGATTGAGCAAGACCTGCTGCACCTGCACCCGGTCGGCGATCACCGGCGGCAGCTTGGGGTCGCGCACGAACTTCACGGTGACGCCGCGATCGCCCAGTCCCACCAGGGCCAACGCGCTCGCCTCCTCGACCAGCGCATCCAAGTGCTCCGGGCGCCGCGCCGTCTCGCCGCGCTCCACGAAGGCGCGCAGGCGGCGGATGATCTCGCCGCTGCGCATCGTCTGGGTCGATGCCAGCGCCAAGGCGTGGCGGATACGCGCCAGATCCGGTTGCGGCCCGTCAACCAGCCGCAGCGCGGCGGCGATGTAGTTGGCGGAAGCGGTCAGCGGCTGGTTCAGCTCGTGCGCCAGCGCCGCTGCCATTTCCCCCATCGAGCGCAACCGCGAGACGTGCAGCAGCTCGTCCTGTAGCTCCTGCAACCGCGCTCTGGTCTGCTGGCGCTCGGTCAGGTCGCGAACGAAGCCGGTGAACAGACGCTGCTCGCCCTGGTTCACCTCGCCGACCGACAATTCCATCGGGAACGTGCTGCCGTTCTTGCGCTGCCCGACGACAACGCGGCCGATGCCGATGATCCGCCGCTCCCCGGTGGCCAGATAGCGGGCCAGGTACTCGTCGTGTTGCTCGCGGTAGGGCGAGGGCATCAACATCTTGACGTTCTGGCCGCAGACTTCCTCCGCGCGCCAACCGAACAGGCGTTCCGCCGCCTTGCTGAACTGCAAGATGACACCGAGCCGGTCGATCACCACCATGGCTTCCGGAACGGTCTCAAGGATCGAGCGCAGCATGGCGGATTCGGCCGCCGCCGCCATAGCCTCCTTGCCCGCCCGGGTTTGCTCCATGCCACAGCTTTACGCGAGCGGCGGGCGGGGGAAAACCTATTTCGCGCAACGCCCGCCGTCTCAGCCGGTGGCATCCCCGACAAACTGGAACAGCGCCTGGTCGGTCAGCGGCTTTTCCAACACCACCACGGCGCCGAGTTCCAATGCCCGCCGCATCAGTTGTGCCGAAGGCGACCCGGTCATCAGCGCCACCGGCAGCTCCCGTCCCGCGCGGCGCAGCCGGCGCAGCAGGTCCAGCCCGGTCATTTCGGGCATGTGGTGATCCAGCAGGAGGCAGGCGATACTGTCCGGATCGGTGGCGGCGAGGAACTGGCCGGCGGAGGGGAACGTCACGACACCGAAACCCGCGGCTTCCAACAGGAAACGCAACGAATCACGCACCGCCGCGTCATCATCCACCACCCCCACCAACCGGCGGCGCCCGTCCTGCATGCTGCGCTCCACGCCGTCCAG
>Ga0181536_10007305_pt1 | contig 10883 bp, 11 predicted proteins | sample PEATcosm2014_Bin_41_FD_121105 | JGI IMG/M metagenome (GOLD analysis project Ga0181536, IMG submission 121105) | Peatland microbial communities from MTU Mesocosm Facility, Houghton, MI, USA - PEATcosm2014_Bin17_60_metaG | ecosystem: Environmental > Terrestrial > Soil > Wetlands > Peat | place...
AAAACCTCGTGGGCCAGATCCTCCGCCGTGGCCTGCCTGTTCGTCAGCCGATAGAAGAAACGAAACAGCGGCCTGTGCCGATTCCGGTAGATCTCATTCATGCCTGCAAGATCGCCGCGCGCGACCGCCGCCATCCGTTCATGGTCGGTGTCGTACTCGATACCACCGTTGGCGATGCCCATCCTTACAAACAGGAGAACTGGCGATTCCGGAAAAGGTTACGCAGTTTTTAACGACAAACGCGGCTGGCAGCCGCATCTCCCTACTTGTACCAGAGGATCTGGTTGGCTTCGAGCGGTATCGACGCCGCCGGGTGAAATGGTACCAGGCGCGGCGTGAAGTCCGTGGCGGGCCGGTCGGCGGGGACGGAGGCGGTGAAGGTATATGCGTTCATCGATCCGATTAATGGGTCCCCCCGCTCCATTACTACGCGAACGGGTTGCCCTCCCGCCCGCCCTTCGGCGCAGAGCTCGACGCGAACGGCAGCGGGGTCGAGTTCATCCAGATAAGCCTGCACGTGAACGACGTGCCGACTCGCGTCGGACTCCACCGTGGAGTCTCCGAAGCGCAGGCGCGGCCAGTGTTCGGAGACCCGACACTGCCAGTGCAGCAAGGCGTTCCCCAGTGCCGCGTTGTCCTTTGAGCGCTCCCGCAAAGCATTGGCCGCCGGGAGGTAGTAATTGTCCGTATATTGCCGGACCGCGCGATTGGCCGAGAATTCGGGCGTCAGAAGCGCCATGCTCTCGCGCATCTTCGCTACCCAATCCGACGGGACGCCCGCCTCATCGCGGCGATAGAACGCGGGAACGATTTCCTGTTCCAGCAAGCTGTAGAGCCGCTCGGCTTCCGCAGCATCCCAGCGAGGGTCGCTGTCATGCTCGAGCCCGTCACCGATGGCCCAGCCGACATCGGGAGTGTAAGCCTCGGCCCACCAGCCGTCGAGTTCGGAAAAATTCAATCCTCCGTTCACCAGCACTTTCATCCCGCTGGTGCCGCTGGCTTCCCAGGGACGCCGCGGCGTGTTCAGCCAGAGATCGACCCCCTGTACGAGATGCTCGGTCATAGTCATGTCGTAGTCGCTGAGAAAGACGGCCTGGGAGAAGGCCGGCGTCCCGCGGATGAACTGGATCCATTGCCGGATCATTTCCTGGCCGGCGGTATCCTCCGGATGCGCCTTGCCGGCCAGGATCAACTGCACCGGACGCTTTGGATTGGTGAGGATGCGCAGGAGCCTGTCCGGATCGTGCAGAAGCAGATTCGGGCGTTTGTACGTGGCGAACCGCCGCGCGAAACCCATGGTCAGAGAATCGGGATCGAAAATATTTTCCACCGCACGGGTCTCTTCGCGTGATGCGCCTTGCCCGGCCAGCTGCCGCGCGAGCCTTTGCCGGACGTAGTCGACGAGGGCCTTTCGCGCCTTCGTTCGCATCGTCCACAGTTCGGTCTCGGGAACGCGGCGAAGTCCTTCTTCGAGCGCCTCCAGGTCCCCCCGCCAGCGCTCTTTGCCGCAGGCGCTCGTCCACAGATCGTCGGCTTCCAGTGAATCCCAGGTGGGGACATGAACGCCGTTAGTGACATGGCCGACCGGCACTTCCGTCTCCGGCCATCGTGGGAATAAACCTTGAAAAATACGCCGGCTCACTTCACCGTGCAGACGGCTGACGCCATTGACCGCGCCCGATCCGCGAACGGCAAGATACGCCATGTTGAATGGCTCGTTTTCGTCATCCGGGTTCCGGCGGCCCAGCGCAAGGAGCTGCGGAAGCGAAATCCCGAGCTCTTCTTCGGCGTACTGCCTGAAATGAGGTTCCATCAGGTCGGAAGGGAACCGGTCAAATCCGGCTTCGACTGGCGTGTGGGTAGTGAAGATGTTCCCGGCACGCGTGACGGAAAGCGCCACATCGAAGGGCTGCTTATGGTCCTCCATGTAGCTGCGGGCGCGCTCGAGCACCGCGAATGCCGCGTGTCCTTCGTTGAGATGGCAAACTTCAGGCTTGATGCCGAGCGCGCGCAGCAGGCGCCATCCGGCAACGCCCAGCACTCGTTCCTGCTGCAGCCTCGTGCGGGGCCCGCCGCCATAGAGTTCGCCCGTTATACCGCGGTATTCCGGCAGGTTCGCGGGGTCGTTGGTGTCGAGCAGATAGAGTCTCGTGGTGCCGACCTGGACGTGCCAGGTGCGAACACGCAGTTTGAAACCAGGCAGTTCCATCGTGACGGACAGCCAGTCCCCATTCGCCTGGCGTACCGGCGTAATGGGAAGCTGGCTGGGATCGTTGATGGGATAGAGCGCCTGTTGCCTGCCCAGTCCGTCGATGTGTTGCCGGAAGTAACCCTGCTGGTAGAGCAACCCGACACCGATCACCGGGACACCGAGGTCGCCGGCGGATTCCAACTGGTCGCCTGCTACGTTGCCCAAACCGCCGGAGTAAATCGGCAACGCATCGCTCAACATGAACTCGAGGCTGAAGTACGCGATGGCAGTGAGGGGCGAATCGGGGTAGGTCTGCTGGAACCAATGTGGAGCCTCGGTGCGCCGGCGCTTCTGCTCGAGCAATTCGCTGAGTTGGCGCTGGAATTCGGGATCGGCGCCCGCAGCCTGCAGTTTTTCCTTTGAAACGGTCTGAAGGACGAACCACGCGTTGCCGGTACTTTCCCATAGATCGGGATCGAGCTGACGCCACAGACCATCGGCCGCGTGATTCCATGCCCAGCGCAGGTCGAGAGCGAGTTCGGTCAGCGCGGCGGATAGTTGGGTGGTGTCCATGCTTGAGGCTCACCTCCATTTTCGACTACGGCCGGCGATGGAAGTGTTTCAATTCAGTGTCCAAATGGACAATTCAACTGCATGGGGATCTGGCGTACTCTAAAAGAAGGAGTTCGAACAAATGGCGAGTCTCGACTGGTCGCAATGCCCCGCCGTGGAGAGCATCCCCGGCAAGGTCAGCGGCGCGTGGGTTCTTCGTGGAACCCGGACGCCGGTAAAAGTTCTGTTTGAAAACCTCGAAGCCGGAATGAGCATCGAGGAAGTAATCGAACAGTTTCCGGTGACCCGCGAGCAGCTGGACAGTCTCATGGCGTTTGTGGCGCGTTCGTTGGAGAAGGAACCCAGCTATGCGTAAATCTACGCCGGATGCTGATTCTTTTCGATAACGGAACGCCCCGAGGCCTCGCCCGTTTCCTCGCAGGCCATACCGTGGAGGAAGCGCGGGGCCGAGGCTGGGAGGAACTCAAAAACGGGGAGCTGATCGACCTTGCCGAGCAAGCCGGTTTCGAGATCATATTGACGACCGACAAGAATATCCGATACCAGCAGAATCTAACCGCTCGGAAGATCGCGCTGGTGGTGCTTGAGCATTCACAATGGCCGATGGTGAAACTCGTCGCGGAAACAATCGTTGCCGCCGTCAATGCGGCGGAACCCGGCAGTTACGTGGAAGTATACGTGCCTTTTAAGGAATAGGCCCCCGCCGGGCTTTCCCACACCCAGACGGCGCATCCCCGAGCCACCGACATCGGTGGGCTTACGGCGTTTGCCGCTTCTTGGGCAGGCGACCTTTTCGTGCAGTCTTCTCTCTCGCAGGCTTGCCGCTTACAGGCTCACCCGACATCACAATAATCTGAGTACTCTCGCCGACGTCCGTTTCGTTTCCCGGTAGCGAAGGAAAGCAGTTTGGGTCGGTGATCGAATAGAGGGTAGCACGCAGGATGTCGAGCAGTTCTTTCGTAACGGTCGAGGGCGACGTTGATCCAAAGTTCGTGTCAACCGCTCTCAAGTACTTACGGAGGTACCCCACCCAGAAGGAATCTGGTTCTCCCCATGGAGTCATCTTCGATTTCATGAAATCCTCCGCGGCTCTTGCGTGGCCAGCGGCTACATCCCTGAGCATCTGCAAGATTCCTTTGGCCTCAAGAAACACCTTCAGTTCCAAAAACGCTCGATCGAGGAAATAGGCCACGATTTCCTGTTGTTCGTCGCGATAGTCGGAATTTCCGGTATTGACGAATTTGAAGAACGCGGTGTCCGCTTCCTCAATCGAATCGCGAATTCCCGCAAGCACTTCGGAAGGGGGCCTCATACACCCATTGTCCAGTCTCACGGACTGTAGTCAACGCCTGGTGCTATTACGAGGCTTCACTTTTGTCCCTTCGCCGAGCGATCCCTGGCATTTGTTTCGTCTGCTCAAAGACGTTCGAGCTGCGATGAGATCTCAGATCTGAGGCGGATATTTCGCAAGTTTCCGCTGGAGCGAGCGGCGGTGCAGACCGAGGAGCTTCGCGGCTTGCGAAACATTTCCGTCGCAGTCCGAGAGAACACGTTGAATGTGCTCCCATTCGACGCGGGCCAGACTCGGTACCTTGTGAGCGCCCGGCTCTGGTGGAGGATCGCTCGACCCTTCATTGATCCTGCTGTACGCGTTCAGGATCTGGTCGGCATCGGCCGGCTTGCTGAGGTAGTGGTTCGCACCGAGTTTCGTGGCCGTCAGCGCCGTCGCGATGCTGCCGTATCCGGTGAGCATGATAATGCAGGTTGTCTCGTCGAGGCTCCGCAGTCCCTGCACGATGTCGATTCCGCTCATGCCCGGCAACCGCAGATCCACTACGGCGAGGTCGGGACTCGACTGCGACGCAAGCTCCAGCGCGCTCGGGCCATCGGCCGCGCCGATCGCTTCCCATCCCCGGGCCGCGAAGGCGCGGCAAAGCCGATTGCGGAAGATGTCGTCGTCGTCCACCACGAGGGCGGCCTTCGCAGGTTCAGCCGCGGTCAGCATAGGGGCAGTTCGAATATCGCGAGCGTGCCGGTTTGCGGTGTCGATTCAAAGGTCAGGCGTCCGCCCAGTTGTTCCGCGAGTGTCCGGACGAGAAAGGTTCCGAGGCCCATTCCCTTCCCCGGTTCCTTCGTGGTGAAGAACGGCTCGCCAATACGGCGCAGCGTGCCCGGGGACATGCCCTTGCCATGGTCCGAGACCACAAACTGAAAACGTTCTCCCGCCTGCCGGGCGACCACACGAATCGGCGCATCGGGAGCGCTGGCTTCGAGCGCATTCCGCGTGAGCGCGATCAGCGCCTGGGCGACGGCGCGGCGCGGAACGGTCAACGCTACCGGCTGGCCGGGGAAGGAGATCTCAACCCGGCCCGGTTGCTGGATCTCGCGCGAAACATCGTCCAGAAGCTCCCTGGCATCGACCGACTCGGAGGCGTGCGCGGCGGGCTGCGCGCCCTGCACGCTCATCCGCCAGAGAATTTCGCGGCACCGGTCTACTTCCGTACGAATGAGACGGCTGTCTTCCGCCACGGCATCGTTCCTCGCCGTATTGGTGGCGAACAATTCCAGCTCCCGCGCCACCACCGCGATGGTGCCGAGCGGAGTGTTGAGCTCATGCGCAGCCCCGGCCGCGAGGGTCGCGAGCGACGCCAGACGGTCCCGCTTCGCCAGTTCGGCCTGCATGAGCAGCAAAGAATTTTCGTGCTGGCGCAGCAGTTCGGAGATCTTGCCGGAGAACAAAGCCACCAGCGCCGCCGCCACCCCGAAGCCGATCCACATGCCGATCAAATGCAGATTGGTTCCATCCGCCGGATGGTGCATCTCAAGCACCGGGATCGGCCGGTAGACGCGGAACAACAGCCCGAAACAGAGCGTCGAGAGAGCGCCCAGCAGCCACGTCCACCGCTTGGTCAGAATGATTGCCGACAGCGTGATGTGGACCAGATAGAGCAGGCTGAACGGATTCGTGGGGCCGCCCGACAGCATCAGCAGGAACGTCAGGCAAAGGGTATCGAGCACGAACGCCCACGCGACCAGCGTTGAGGTCGCGATCCGCCGGTGTACATCGGGATGACGCACGCGCGCCGCAAGCCACAGGTTGCTGGCGCCCACCAGCGCCGGTGCGACGGCAATCGCGCCCAGCGGGATGGCCAAGCTGAGCGCGAAGCGCACAAACAGCGCGGTAACGATCTGCCCTATGGCCATCCCATACCGCAGCCGCACGATCCAGGGCAGGGCGATCTGCGGCGCGGCCACATTGGATAAATCCGCTGGCGGAACTGGCTGACTGGCGCTCACGACGAACCTGCTATTTATGCTACCGGAAGGTAAGCGCACAGGCCGAAGGGTCCGTTGTGCGCGTTCCACTAATAATGGAAACGGTACCTGAATTCCACGTAGATTTGGCGCGGGTCATTGTAGTGGAATCCTCCGAAGGTCAGGCTGTTGTCGAGTAATACGCGGCGATTGGCCACATTCAGGGCGGTCAACGAGACCCGGTAGTTCTCCTTCTCGCCGAAGCTTTTTCCGAGGGAAATGTCAAACGTGGTGTGCTGGGGCAGATAGTTCCCCGGATATTGCGCGTCGGGATTCCCGTTAGTGAATCCCGAGCCGTAGTAGACATTCGTCGAAGCGAACACCCGCCAGGGAAGACTTCCATTGACACCCAGGTTCAACGTGTTTCTCTGATCGTGGTCCACCGGCGAATATCCCGGCGGGATGGCCAGGGGGCACGAATCCGACGCGCCAGGAGGGCAGATCAAGCCTCCGGTGATGGGCGCTGTCGCCTGTGCGATCTGATTCGAATAGGCCAGGTGGAGCTGCGCGCGGCGCCACAGGCGCGGAGAACGAAGTGTGGTTTCCCAACCCTGAATCAGAGCGCCAGTCCAGGTGATGGGCCAGAAAATATTCGATTCGCCGATATTGTTGTGGTCGAGCCAGTTCGTTGCGCGCGTTTGAAAGGTGTCTTCCTCAAGCACCCAGCCGTGAAAAGGAATCGAGACGCCGAATTGGTATTCTTCATCGCGCTCTCCCTTCAGGGGCGCGAAGGTCAGCACCTGGCTCGTAGCCAGGTCGAGCAATGGGCCGGTAGCGGTGAGGAGTGGAGGCGCCTGATAAAACTTGCCGTAAAAGCCATGAAACACCCAATTCACTTTAGGGATTCTGAGTGCAATACCGAAGCGCGGGTCCGTCGCATTTTCGACGACTCCGGGCTGATTCGCTCCAGAGGCGCCGAAGTGCGATTCGCGAAGGCCGGCGATCAGCGTCAGCCACGAGGTCACTTTAAACCGGTCGCTGACAAATTCTTCGATCAGGCCGCCCGTTACGGCAGCCGAAGACGCGCCGAAGTTCTGACAGCTCGGGGCGCAATCCGTAAAAACGTTATTGAAGAAGTTGCCCTGGTGCTGGGCGAATCCGTACACGCCCACCTGAATGTCGTTGTTCTTCAAAGTGGTCACGTTCAGGCTCGCCTGCGCACCGCCATAATTGGAGGTCTGGCGAACCGTCGAGATCACCGGCACATCGTTCGGCCCGCCGTTATAATCGGCCGCGTTGAAGTGATAGAAGGGTGAAACCGTCAGCAGCAGGTTTGGATTGAATGTGTGAACCCGGGAGAAGGTGAGGTAGCCGTCGGGTTCCCGTTCACTATCCTGAAGCCCGTAGCTGGGATAAGACTGATTTCCCGATGAATTGGGATTCGGATCGATGGGGATTTGGTAAAAATCCCGGCGCAAAGAAGCCACCAGCCGAAATTGGTTGGAGGAGTTGGCGTTGAATATGAGGGACGCGAATCCTCCGTAGCCATTCTCCGCGTCGTGAACGACTTGTCCGATCGGGGTCTGCAGACCGTAGTTGCTGCGGTTTCCGTTTACACTCGCGTAATACGCGAAGCGTTTCGTGTGGCCGCCGAAATTAAGTTGATCGTTCGTTTGATAAAAATTGCCGAAAGAGACGACGAGTTCCGCCTCATTATCGCGCTCGAAGCCGGATCGGGGCACTATATTGAAAATTCCATACGTACGGTCTCCGTACTCCGCGTCGTAGCTGCCGCGCTGAATTTCGAGATAATCGATGTCCTTGGGGTCGATCTGCGGCCCCAGATTAGTGGCGATATTGGTGTTGGGCACAGGCACGCCGTCAATCAGCCAATCCACCTGATGGCCTCCGCGCATGTGCAGCATGTCGTGGGTCACGTAAGCGCCGGGCGTGTAGTCGGTGATCATCGCCATGCTGTTGGTGCGGTCGGCGCCGGGAGTCTGTGCGATGTCCTCGCGATCGACCAGCGTGGTGGGGGTGACCGAATCCATATTGACCGTATCCGCCCGGCTGGAGACAACGGTAGTTTGATTCAAGGGTGCGATCGCCAGTTGAAAGTGAAGAATCGGCGACGAGCCGGAGGCGACTGTAACGGTTTGCTCCGAAGTCTCGAAATTAGGCTGGCTGACAGTGATTTTGTAGTCGCCGACCGGCACGTTGGTGATCGAAAACTCGCCGTTACCGTCCGCTTGGGCGGTTTGAGACCAATCCGAGGTAATCGCCTGCAGCTTTACGGATGCTCCGGCGACGGGCCGATGCTGCGGATCGTGCACGATTCCCTGTATTCTTCCGAAGATAGTGGCGTGGAGCAGGGACCCAAACGTCAGGAGGATCGCCAGACACGGAACGCCACGCTTGCTCATCGATAGAAGTGTACGGGCGAAGGCTTCCGCCGGACAACGCGGCAAATTGCCGCAGCTTCAGCGCGCCGGAGTTTTCTATACTGGCATCATGAAACGCTTACATCGATTTGTTGCAGTTTTGGGTCTGGCCCTTTTGGTCGCAGCCGCGTGTCTGGCACAGACGGCGCCCGCCAAAAAATCCTTCCAGTTCCATGGCAAAGTGGAAGCGGTCTCTCCCGATGGCATCACCGTCAACGGCGACAAGGTCGAAGGCTGGATGGACGCCATGACGATGAAATACAAAGTCGACGATCCGAAGATCCTGAAGAAAGTCAAGGCGGGCGACGAGATCACCGCCACGGTGTACGAGGGCGATTTCTCTCTTCACAAGGTTCAGGTGGCGGCGAAATCCGGAAAGTAAATGTACTCGCAGGCGCGCCGCCGCGTACTGACCGGGATCGCGATCGCGTGCGCCGCGGTGGGCGGCTACCTGCTCTGGCCGGTGGCGCTTCATTACACGGCGCATGCAATCCTGGAATCGCGCGAAGTTCGACCGTCGAAACAGGCCCCGGATTTCAGCCTCAAGAACGCGAAGGGCGAAAATTTGCGCCTGTCCGACTATAAGGGCAAGGTGGTGTTGCTCAACTTCTGGGCTACCTGGTGCGGCCCCTGCAAGACTGAGATCCCCTGGTTCGTCGACTTCGAAAGCGAATTTCAGGCGCGAGGTTTCGCCGTGCTCGGCGTGTCGATGGATGAGGACGGCTGGAAAGTCATAAACCCATACGTTGCGGAGCACAAGATCAACTACCCGATCGTGCTGGCGAATGAAGAAGTGAACGAGTTGTACGGAGGCATCGAAGCGCTCCCGACGACGCTGCTGATCGGCCGGGACGGCAAGGTCAAGTTCCTGCATTCCGGTTTGATCAGCCGGGCGGATTACGAGAAAGAGATCCGGCAGCTGCTGTGAAAATAAGCTCAGGCATTCCTGACGATCTCTATCGGCAAGTGTGCGAGATTACTGATTCCCAGGGATTTGTGATGTCATTCGCGTGCTGAGCAGTGGCTTTCAAAGTGGAATCCATTGGTCAATCCATTCTTCCGCTTCGCTGGCGTTCCGGATCAGCGTCAACTCTTCAATCGCAGTGGAAATGGGAATGGCTTCGCGCAGCAGGATAACGCCGGGACCTTGCCTGCCGCTGATATAGCGCACAAAATGACCGGGCATCGTGCCTCGATCCTGGCTTACCAGCGCCCGTCCGGAATCGGCTGAGATTCGCAGGACCTCAGGGTCTTTGAGCCCCGCGTCAGCTGCGGTTCCGATGTCGATTTCGGGCGCGGCCCTGCGCAATCCTCGGAGAACGCGCCCGTCAAGATCGGCGTCAGCCTGGAATCTGACTCGCATGGCGCGCGCGCTGCAGTTTCGCAATCAATTCGGCGCTTGTTTTTCTCGATTGCTCGTGCCGCGTCTGAGCCGCGCGCTGCCCTTCCGAAAGGTACGCATCGATTTCTTTCTGGTTCCGCAGGTAAAATGCGAGCGCGCCGTGCACCTCTTCGAGAGTCAGGGCCGGATAGCTTTCCACCATGCTTTCCGCCGACATCCCCTCACGGAACAGATACACGAGCGAATCCAGTGAGACGCGAGTGTCCCCCACGCGATATACGCCTTCGATGGTTCTCACGTAATCCTGCATCGGTCTGCCTGACAAATGTATGGTCACACGGCGAGGTTACTCGTGCGGTCTACCCGGCGTTCAATCTCTCCCGCTGGTTCTTGATCCGCTCGCCCCGCTCCTCCGCAAAGCGCTTAATCTCCGCGAAGATCGAATCCGGGTCGAGGTGCGCCTCGGCGATCACCTCCGCTTCCAAACCGCCGGTCAGCCATTGGTTGTCCCAGTCGGATGTCAGCGAGTATGCGTCCGTCAGCGGACCCAGGTCGCGCACAGGCCAGACCCGGCGCGTGCCGGTGCTCACCACCATCGCGTCGTAGTACGCCTCCGGCGGCAGAACCGACCGGCGATAAGATTCAGGCTGCCGGTCGAAGAGATCTTCACTGATGGCGGAGATCACTCTCACATTGACATCCGCTTCATCCAGACGCCCCAGGGTCCTGATCAGATTGACGGTGGAACTCGAGCCCTGCACGATCACATACCCGTGCTTCGGTTTGCCGGGCGTAAAGTCGCGGATGACGTACAGCCCTTTGGCCGCCGCTCTGATGTCGGGATCGGCAAATCTGCCGCGGTCCGCCACGGGAGAATCCGGGCGCGCCACTTCAATACTGATGATGCCGACCTTCGGATCCCGCGCGGCAATCTCAGCCGCCGCGAAATAGCCGGGCGCAACATCGTTGTAATCCCAGAAATTCAGATGAATCGTCTGTCCGCGCGGGAACAGCTTCCACACCTGCGTGGCGAAAATGCCGAAATGCGTGCGCCCGTCCGCCGCGGTCTCCGGCCCGGAAT
>Ga0181536_10007307_pt1 | contig 10881 bp, 13 predicted proteins | sample PEATcosm2014_Bin_41_FD_121105 | JGI IMG/M metagenome (GOLD analysis project Ga0181536, IMG submission 121105) | Peatland microbial communities from MTU Mesocosm Facility, Houghton, MI, USA - PEATcosm2014_Bin17_60_metaG | ecosystem: Environmental > Terrestrial > Soil > Wetlands > Peat | place...
CGATTTGTTGGAGGAGTTGAGCCGGATTTAGTTGGTTCATGGGCATATTATATACATCTGTATATAATTATCCACAAAAAAGCGTCCCTCTACGCGATCTTCCCGAAAGCCGTCCCGCGCCCGCGGGAAGACCTGGGGTACCGTTTCTGGCTAACCTTAACGACGCCGCATGGATCGGGCGGTGACCAAAACGAAACATGGCGGCAGTTTGCCGCCGCCATCCCCTCGCAGACGCTACTTCCAATTACGGAGAATAACGTCCGCAATGATTAGGACGCGTTTCAGCAAGTCCAGGACGCGGAAAAGCGTCCGTCTTTGGCGAGTGCGCCCGTTCTTGTTGAGGGGTCAATGAGATTGTCATAAAGGCAGCACCGCCTGCCCCGCCGGGCTGGCGCCCGAAACCTCCTCCCGGCGGCCCAACAGCCAGGCCGGGTACGCCCGCCTGCCCATCCACAGCCGCTCGGCAATCCACGCTGGCGGCATCGTCGTCCGCGAACGTAACTCGCGCGCCAGCGCCACCTTGCTCGCGTCCCTTCTGCGTTTTGCCCTCAGAACCTCCTCGGTCCAACCCAGCCGTTTGAGGCCCTCCACGACCAAGCGCTCCGCCTGCGCCTCCGACGCCTCCTGCACCGCCTCCCCAAAGTGACGCGGCCCAGGCCGCGCGCTCACCTGCTCCAGCAACTCCCGACGGCCCAGGAACCACTTCATTCCGGCCACCAGGCTGGGCTAGGGGGGTTCGAACACCAGATGAAAGTGGTTGCTCGTCAGGCAAAACGCATGCACTTGCCACCCCGTTTTTTGGCAGGCTTCGGTGAGCGTTTCCAGAAAACGCTGACGGTCCCGGCCATCTCCGAAGATCGGCTCGTGCCGGTCGCCCCGGTTCATGACGTGGTAGATCGCGCTGTGGTACTGGATGTGCAATTTTCGCGCCATAGGTTCACAACAGCCACCCGCTCGATCAGCGGTCACCAAAACATTACATTCTCGTTGACTGACCTTTATGCTCTGTCCTTCAGAGCTTCAAACAACTTTTCGCCCAGTATCCGCAGCGATGTAACAAGCGCACGCACCTCGTTGGCATCAACCTGACACTTGCGGCCAATGACGGCGGTTTGGTCACCGGTCGCTTGAATATATTCGTCGTCCACCACACCCATTTTGTGCGCGAGCAGGTGACGTTTCTGGAAGCACCGGCATACCCTTGTCCAGTCGGATTCGTTCAAGCTGGCCACAAAATCCACCTCGAACACCTCTCGCACTCGGTCGCGCGAGCGGGCGATGTTTTGAAAAGAAATGGAACCCGCCTTTGCGGGGTCCGCAGCCTTGGATGAAAATACATGGCAGGTTTCCCGCCCGAATCCATCGAACGCGGAGACACAATCCTCCAATCCGTTGTAAATCCAATGCTGCGCCATAACTCCACCCAAAGGCTCGGCGACAGTCAAGGTCTTTTCCACCAAATCGAAATTGTTTTTCAATATCTGGAGCGAGTTGTGCGCTCCGCAGCCCGGGCAGAAACCAAAGACGCCATAAATCATGTAGCGGTGTGTGCATCCATCGCAGACGACCTCGGTTTCCAAACTCTTTTCCCGGTAATAGCGAACGGGATGTGGGCGACCTTCCACCTTCACGCTGATTCCGATCCCGAATCCGCCGCTGGGAGGATGGTTGAATTCCAGCGACTTCAAATCCTGCAAAAACGCACCGGTAACCCGATTTACCACGATAGATTTTGCATATTCAATCTGTGCTTCAGTGAAAAAGTCTTGCTGTCGGCCAGCGTGCCCACAATACGGGCAGTGGCAGGGTAGTTTCTCCCCTTTGAGACCCGTGCCGGGCTGACTTTTGAAATATCCCTCACACTCTTTCACCGGACACTCACGACCAATGAAACCATCTTTGTCAGGCGGAATCGAAATACTGAACTGTGAAGGAAGCCGTCCAAGGTGACTCATATCGCAGCCTCCCTCGTGTGAACGGCGGGCACGCGCAACTCGCCTGACAGCAGTTTCGGCAGCAGCGTGCCACGCAGCACAGCGCGCGTGTGGGATTCAAGGTTAATAAATTGATCAAAATGGCACATCATCCGATTGTGGTGGTGCTTCTGCGGCCTTCTTTGGCTTACCAAATGCCTTGTAAATGGTCTCTGGGACTTTATACGCCTTCGACACTTGGTCATTCTTTTCACAGGCTTCTCTCACGGCGGTCTTTTCTTCATCGGTAAAATCGGCGATTTCTGGGATGTAGTCGCGCAACATGATGGACTGTGCGAATGAACCTGAGCTACACAATGCCGTCACAAATGCACGACGCATTTCGCCATGCGTTTGCGAGTTGGTAAGCAACGTGTCGAACACGGATTTTGCGAGCGTCTTGGGTTTTTCGAGGTCGCCGCTGATGCCTTGAACTTTTCCGGCAAATCCATACGGGTCGACCCCCAACCGCACCGGCACAACCAGCATACCACGCCCGAATGCCCAGCCAGTTTCTTGATCAGTCCAAACGCTTGCATGGAACTCAGGCGTGATCAAAGCAACCAGTGCGTGCATGGAACGCAGTGCCAATTCTATTTCGCGTAACCATTCCAAGCTTGGTTTGATGGCTTCATGCGCGACAAAAGCCGCAATGCCGAATAATTCAAGTTGGTCTTTTAGCTTGGACACTGCGACTTTATGTTCCGAAACGTGGCTCAAGAAAAGGCGGAATCGCCCTTGTGGCCAAAGCCGGCGCACATCAAGTTCTGCTGGTGCGATGCGTTGACCAATCACAGTCGCGCCCGGTGCGATGGGGAAGATTGTAACTTCGCCGATCGGATCGTTCGGAAACAATCGTCCCAAATAGGACAGTTTTGACGCAATCTCCTTTTCAATTGCAGGGATACGCGGTTCGATAGAAGCAAAAACTGGAACAGGTGTTTCAAGCCGCAACGCCCAAGTGGTAGTGCCGCCGTTCCAATTATCAAAGTTTATCTCGTCAAAACGTGTGCTTGAACTTTCAAGCAGTTCGACCAATTCATTTCGGTGCTTGTGGCGGAAAAGGTCTGCGAGGGTCGCCACGATTTCGGCCACGGGTTTTGGAAATCCGGGTTCACGCATGAACAGGTATCTCCTTTAATGCGACCGGCACGCGCAACTCGCCGGACAGAAGCTTGGGCAGCAGCGCGTCGCGCAGCTCGGCCAGCGCTCGGGATCCTTCGCTGTTTGCTGCGATGTGTTTATCCGCCGGCGCGACAGCTTCGGCAAATGCTCTCACTAACTCCGGCGGCGGGACTGACAATTCTGCCCTTGCAAGAACCCGTGCGCTTGCGTTCGGTCGTGCCGATCCACTGATGGAGCCCGCGACGAAATCAAAGTAGGCGGGTGGGCGCATAAAACCGCCAACAAAACGTGCCATCGCTGGTTCGGCAAACTGAAAACGCACAAGGTATGATGCGAACCCAGCGTCCGGCACAACCGGAAGATAAATATTTTCTCCGGTGGCTGCTCCGGTTCTTGCCACCAAAACGCCGCCAGATTTCAGCCGGTAGCGCTTATGCTCCTCTGGCGACACTTTGCAAAACCGGACGCTACCCCAATCAACACGACCGCCTTGAGTGTCGGTAATGCGCAAAAAACGAGGACCGACAGGTTCGGTCGAGACACCTTCAGTCATTAAGGTCAATGAGATTGTCATAAAGGCAGCACCGCCTGCCCCGCCGGGCTGGCGCCCGAAACCTCCTCCCGGCGGCCCAACAGCCGGGCCAGGTACCCCCGCCTGCCCACAGCCGCTCGGCAATCCACGCTAGCGGCATCGTCGTCCGCGAACGTAACTCGCGCGCCAGCGCCACCTTCCTCGCGTCCCCTTTGCGTTTTGCCCTCAGAACCTCCTCGGTCCAACCCAGCCGTTTGAGGCCCTCCACGACCAAGCGCTCCGCTTGCGCCTCGGACGCCCCCTGCACCGCCTCCCCAAAGTGACGCGGCCTAGGCCGCGCGCCCACCTGCTCCAGCAACCGGTCATCTCCGAAGATCGGCCCCTGCCCGTCGCCCCGGTTCATGACGTGGTAGATCGCGCCGGGGTACTGGATGCGCAGTTTTCGCGCCATAGGTCCACCATAGCCACCCGCCCGGCCAGCGGTCAACAAAACATTACATTCTCGTTGACTGACCCCTGCCGTCCCATTTGGGCGAGCCTGGCGGTCCAGAAATGGCTCCAGAAAGGATCGTCCGAGGCGTCGGGGATGCCGGTGTAAAAGCGGACGTGGGCGAGATTCCAGTTTTGTTGCTGACAGATCGCGGCGGCGAGCGAGGCGACGTCATAGTTCGGGTACGCGTGACCAAACGCGTTCCTGGCGGCGTAAAAGAGGTTCTGGCCGTCCACGAACGCGATGGCGCGTTTGATTGCAGGTTCGGCGGGCATGGGTCAGGTCAAAGAATAACCCCGCCCGAGGCCGTTAGCGGCGTGTCGAGCGGGGAGTAGATAAATCCTAATGCACCCGGACTGAGAAAACATTACACGGAACGCTCCGGTGGAGTCAAGGGCGACGATTTGGGAAATTGGGGTCATTGGCCTCCTCCGGCTCGGTAAGGGGTGGCGTCTTCGTTGAGCTCGACCGGATGTTTTATCGAATCCTGGTTGAGCCGGTAATGTTCGACTTTGACGATGGGCAAGCCAGATCGAGATTCCGTCGATAAACATGGCGACTGGGACCATGTCGGCGATCGGTTGATGGCCGTAGTCGATCATTCGGGAGATTGAGTCCACCGACTTATCCAGGTTCCGTGGATCGATTTTCGAGAGAATCGCCTCAAGCCCCTCATTATTCCGCGAGTACCGGGCTCCGCTGGCGGCGAGCAGTTCGGGAGTAAGTGCGGGCCGCCCGCGCTGCTCGGAGGCTTCGCTGGGCCGAATGGCAACCTGGAATTGGCTACCAGCGGTGGCCAAAGGGTCCGGCCGTGTCGTCATTGGGGCATTCTAGCGCACCCCCAGGGGCGTGCAACGCCAAACCAGGGAGGAGGGACGGGGTAGATGTGGCTGGCGGCCTTGCAACCGCCAGCCTGAAGCTGGCTACGCCCGGCGCTGCCCGGTCTTGGGCGGGCTGGCGATCCACTCGAAGGCAGGCATCCGCCGCGGAACTGGATTGACCCTGGATGCGATGCGGGCTATTGACCATCGGGAACCGGCGGAAGATTGTGTATGAAGTTTGCTGAGATTCCTGGATGGACAGCGGGTTTGCTGGCCCTTTGGCTGTGGGCGCCCTGCGCCAGCGGCGGGGTGACATTCAGCGCGTTGGCCGCCTTCGACGGCGCCAACGGCGCCAATCCCAAAGGCGGGCTCATCCAGGGCCAGGACGGCAGTTTTTACGGCACGACGGTCGAAGGAGGCGCCACCAATGCAGGCACGGTCTTTTGCCTCTCGGCGGACGGGCGGGTCTTGAAAACGCTCTATTCTTTCACCGGCGCCGCCGATGGCGCAAATCCATCTGCGGCCCTGGCGCAAGGCAGCGACGGCAATTTTTACGGAACCGCCTACAACGGCGGGGCCGGCAATTCAGGGACCCTCTTCCAAATCACTCCCGCCGGCGGTTTCAAACTGCTGGCGTCGTTGTCCGGCGCCAACGGCGCCCAGCCTGATGCCGCGTTGATGCAGGCCAGTGACGGGAGTTGGCACGGCACTGCTGATGACGGCGGCCCGTACACCAACGTAGAGTTCACCGCCAAAGGTTACGGCTCGATCTTCTGCCTCACGACCAACGGGGAATTGAAGGCCCAAGCCTTATTCGATAACGCCGACGGGGCCCGCGCCGGGGCCTTGGCCCAGGGCCCCGACGGCAACTTCTACGGCACGACAGTCTGGGGCGGTCCTTATCTGGCAGGCAGTCCTGACGGCCTGGGCTACGGAACGATTTTCAAGCTGTCCACCAATGGCGTCCTCGAGACGCTCTACCCCTTTACCGGCGGCGCGGACGGCGGCTGGCCCTACGCGGGGCTGGTCCTGGGCAAGGACGGCAATTTCTACGGCACTACCTTCAGCGGAGGCCGGCAATCCTACGGCTACGGGGCCATCTTCCGGGTCACCCCCGAGGGCGGTTACGCCAAAATCTACTCCTTCAGCATTGTCGATGGAGCTAACCCTTACGCCGGGCTGATCCAGGGGTCGGACGGGAACTTCTATGGCACTACTTACGCCGGAGGCGCGGGCTTCGGCACCGTCTTCCAGGTGACCACCAACGGCGCCCTGACCACCCTGTACTCCTTTGCCGGCGCCAGCGATGGCAGCAATCCGCTCGGCAGCCTGGTCCAAGGCAACGATGGCAACTTCTATGGCACGGCCGCCAACGGCGGCGCCTATAGCAACGGCGTCATCTTTCGGGTCAGCGTTCCCCTGCCGCCCGTGATCCGGTCTATCGTCCCCACAACCAATGGCATTGCCTTGACCTGGAGCGCAGTGGCAACACAGAGCTATCAAGTGCAATACAAGGGCAGCCTGGCTCAAACCAATTGGGCCAGCCTCGGCGGACCCCTGACCGCTGCCGGCGGCAGTCTGCAGTTCACCGACATCGCCCCCTCCGACGCCCAACGCTGGTATCGCGTCCTGGCGCTGCCTTAGTGGTCCAGAAACTGTTCAGCACAGGATGCCCCGCCGCCACGCAGCTCTGGGCAATCGCCTGCGTGATGTACTCCTTGGCCCGGCAAACCGCCCGGGCCAGAGACAATCCCCGAGCCAGGTATCCGACGATGGCGGCCGAATACGAGCACCCCGCGCCGTGAGTGCGAACGCCCCGCACAAAAGGAGCGCTCAAAAACAACTCCTGCCGGCCATCGTAGAAAACATCCACCGCCTCCGGGAGTCGGCGCAGGTGGCCGCCTTTGACCAGAACCGCGCAGCCGAAACGGTCGTGCAGCGCCCGAGCCGCGTCGCGCAACCCTTGCGCCGAGTGGAGCCTCAGGCCCGTCAGCAACTCGGCCTCATCCCGGTTGGGCGTCAACAGGCCCCCCAGCGGGAGAAGCTCCCGGAGCAGGGTCTCGAGGGCGCCGGGCTTGAGCAAGGGCGCGCCGCTCGTCGAGACCAGCACGGGGTCCATCACCAGCGCAGGCCCGCGGTGGCTCGCCAGAAAAGCGGCAACCGCCCGGATGACCGGGGCCGAGTAGAGCATCCCGGTCTTGACGGCCCGCGGCGGCAACTCGTCGAACACGGCCTCGAGTTGGTCCCGCACCATCCGGGCGCTGCACGGCTCAACGGCGCTCACCCGGCGCGGGTTCTGCGCCGTGACGCACGTGATGACGCTGGTCCCGTGCACCCCCAGCGACGCAAACGTCTTCAAGTCCGCCTGAATCCCCGCCCCCCCGCCACTGTCGGAACCCGCCACGGTGAGGGCGATGGGCATACGAACGCGCTTTGACACGCAACGAGCATAATCTTGAAAGTGAGGCGGTTACAAGGCTACCCTTGGATGATGAACCAAGACGCCAAACAGATTCCGCCGCCGGGGTGGTTGCGCCGCCTGCCGGGATTGGCGCTCGTCCGGACTTACCGGCTACAATGGCTGCGGGCCGACGCGGTGGCCGGCGTCAGCGTATGCCTGGTGATGATCCCCTCGGTCATCGCTTACGCCGGATTGATGGGCCTGCCGCCGCAACACGGACTTTATGCGGCGTTGGTCCCGCTGCTGCTCTATCCGCTGTTCGGGAGTTCCCGGCAGGTCATTGTGGGGCCCGACATCGCGATTTCGTTGCTGACCGCCAGCGCGATTGCGCCTCTGGCAGCCGGGGGTGCTGCGCAGGCGGCGGCACTGGCGGCGCTGCTGGCAGTGTTGAGCGGGTCGCTGTTGCTGCTGGGCGCCCGCGCCAGGATTGGGGCTGTGGCCGACTTTCTTTCCAAGCCCGTGCTGGTCGGTTACATGACCGGCGCGGCGCTGATTCTCATGGCGTCGCAGCTCGACAAACTCTTCGGCATCAAGCTCGAGCACAACGACTTCTTTCCGCGCCTGGTCGAACTGGCAACCCAGGCGCGCCATTTGCACCAGCCCACGCTTCTGCTCGGCGCGGCCCTGGTGGCGCTCATCCTGGGCCTGCGGCGGTTCGCGCCGAAAGTCCCCCCGGCCCTGGCGGTGGTGTTCATCGCCATCACGGCGTCAGGGGCGTTTCACTTGCAAAGCCGCGGGGTCGCCGTGGTCGGCGCTTTTCCCAGCGCAATGCCCCGCTTCGCCGTGCCGGCCGCCCATTGGCATGACGTCCATACGCTGCTCCCCGCCGCCATCGGCATCGCCTTGCTGACTTACACCGAGGGAATCCTGCTGGCGCGCGCGTTTGCGGCCAAGAACAGCTACGAGGTCGCTCCGAACCGGGAACTGGCGGCCTTTGGCCTCGCCAATGTGGTGACGGGCCTTTTCCAGGGCTTTCCGGTGACGGGCAGCCAGGCGCGCACGACCATCAACGACACTGCGGGCGCCAAGACGCAGGTGGCCAGCCTCGTGGCGGCGGCGACGCTGATCCTCTTTCTTTTGTTCCTCACGCCCTTGATCGCGCCGCTGCCGAGCGTGGCGCTGGCGGCGCTGCTTATATGCGGCGCGCTCACCCTGGTTGAGTTCGATGTCATGGCGCGGATTTACCGCTTCTATCCCGGGAGCGCGATGCTGGCGGGCCTGACGACCTTGGGAGTGCTGGCGGTGGGGGTGGTGCCCGGCATCCTGGTGGGCGTGGCCATTTCTCTGCTGGCGTTGATCAGCCGGATTTCCAACCCGCCCGACGCGGTCTTGCGGGAGGTCCCCGGCGGCGGCTTCCACGACGTGGGCGATTCGGGACAGGGGCAGACGGTCCCGGGCCTGATGGTGTACCGGTTTTACGCGCCCCTGCTCTTCTCCAACTGCGGGCATTTCGTGCAGCGCGTGCGCGGGTTCATTGCCGCAAGCCCGTCGCCGGTCCGTTGGTTCGTGCTGGACGCGCAGGCGATGACCGACATTGACGTGACCGCCGCCGAGGCCCTGCGTGGGCTCAAGCAGGAGCTCGAGCAACAGGGTGTCGCCATGAAGTTTGCGCACGCCAACCGTCCGTTGCGCAAGGTGCTCGAGCGGATTGGGTTCACCGGCGAGCTTGGGCAGGGGAGCTTCTTCAGTTCGGTGCACGAGTGCGTCGCGGCCTTTCAAGCTCGGCCCGCCACGCCGCCCGAGCACCCCTCCTCCACCGACAAAGTCCTACCCAGACCATCGTAGGAGACGACGTGAGGAGTCTCTGATTGGCTTTTTGGGCATAGCTCGCCCGGGGGCCATCGATCAGAGACTCCTTACGTCGTCTCCTACAGCCGGGGGAGGGGACGAGTTTTGGAGGCGCTGCCCCTGGGCCCGGACGCCAACTGGTCGGCATGCAACTTGACACCATGCGCCCGATTGCTCATTCTCCGGGCATGAACGCGTTCGGCGGCATCAACGGCTATCCGGCGTCTGACCGGGGGGGCGCTTATCCCAATGTATAACTCACTCCACCGTCGGGACTTTCTCAAAACAACCGCCATGGTGTCAGTCGGCTCGCTGGCGTTGAGGTCGCGGGGCGCGGAGGAGCCGGGGCCGCAGGCGGCGGCTTCGGGCGCCAGGCTCCTTCCCGGATGCTGCGCCTATTCCTACGGCTCGTATCTGGGCAAGGGGAAAATGACCATGGAGCAGTTCATCGTCAAGGCGGTGGAACTTGGCGTGTTGGGCGTGGACATAACGACCTATTGGCTTAAATCGACCGACCCGGCGTACCTGGCCGGCTTGCGCAGCTTCGCCTACCGGCAAGGCATGCCTTTGTCCGGGCTGGCGATTGGCGCCGACCTCTGCCAGCCGGAGGCCGCCAAACGCGCGGAGACAATCGAGACCGTCAGGAAATGGGTGGACGCGACGGAATTGCTCGGGGCCTCCCATTTGCGCGTCTTCGGCGACAAGTTGCGGGCGGGGGCGAACGACGAGCAAGGGATTCAATGGGTGGTCGAGACGATGAAACCGGCTTGCGAATATGCGGCCAAAAAGGGCGTGATTCTCGGTTTGGAAACCCATTCGGGGCTCTCGGCCAAGGCCGCCAATATGATCGCGATTCTTCGCGGGGTCGATTCGCCTTATGCCGGGTGCAACCTCGATATCAGCAACTTCCGCGAGGACCCTTATGGGCAGATTCAGGCCTGCCTGCCTTATGCGACGCACACCCACATCCGCGACTTCTATGGCCAGCCCAAAAAGCCGCTGGACCTGGATCGCGTCTGGGAGATGTTCGCCCGGAGCGGCTATAAGGGCTACATGTCGGTCGAATACGAAGGGGAAGAGGATGCGATGACAGGGGTGCCGAAACTGATCAACAAAATCAAGCCCTTGTGCCGGAAATACTCTACCGCCGGCTGACCATTATGAGCAATCGCCGAACTTTTTTGCAGCAGACGATCGGTGGCGCCGCCTGGCTGGCGGCCTCGGGGCTGATGGCTCCGGGTCGTGTCCTGGGCGCCAACGAACGCATCCGCTTCGCCTTGATCGGGGCCGGCGACCGCGGGCGGGAGATTCTCCGGGCCGCTCTTCGGTGTCCCGATGTCGAGGCCGTAGGGGTGGCTGATGTCTATACGCGCCGGCTGGAGGAAGCGAAGGGGATTGCCCCGGGAGCCAGGACCTTCGGAGATTTCAGGCGGTTGCTCGAGGAGAAGTCGCTCGATGCGGTCCTCATTGCCACGCCGCAGCACCAGCATGCGCTGAACTTCGTGCCGGCCATCCAGGCGGGCAAAGATGTGTACCAGGAGAAGACCATGGCGTTCAACCCCGAGCACGCCCGGCGCATGCGCAAGGCGCTGGAAGGGACCGGACGCGTGGTCCAGGTTGGCATGCAGATGAACAGCGGGCCGGGCATTGGGAAGGTGCAGGAACTGGCGACCGCCGAGCGCATGGGCGTC
>Ga0181536_10007312_pt1 | contig 10876 bp, 10 predicted proteins | sample PEATcosm2014_Bin_41_FD_121105 | JGI IMG/M metagenome (GOLD analysis project Ga0181536, IMG submission 121105) | Peatland microbial communities from MTU Mesocosm Facility, Houghton, MI, USA - PEATcosm2014_Bin17_60_metaG | ecosystem: Environmental > Terrestrial > Soil > Wetlands > Peat | place...
AGGCCGGCGAGGGAGATGCGGAGGAATGCCATACGCCCATTATCTTGCAAAGACGGTCACCCGCGCCGGTTGCTAAACTTCCCATATGAGTACGGCGACGCTGGTCAGTATCGATGAATACCTGACGACGACGTATCGTCCCGACTGCGATTTCATAGAGGGAGTGTTAATCGAACGAAACGTGGGAACAAGAGATCACAGCGAACTGCAGGATGAAATCCTGGCGTGGTTTCGCGATCGAAGGCAGGCGCTTCGATTAAGGGCCTTTCCGGAGCAGCGCATTCGGGTTTCGCCCCGGCGCTATCGCATACCTGACGTTTGCGTGGTTACACTGCCGAAACCAGACGAGCAGGTTTTCACCCATCCGCCTTACATCTGCATTGAGATTCTGTCTCCCGACGATTCCTTTCCAAAGCTTCAGGACCGTTTCGACGACTATCTGGCGATGGGCGTTCCGAACATCTGGGCGCTCGATCCTGCGTCGCGCCGCGGCTGGTCGATTACGCGTCAGGGGCACTTCGAAGCTCTCGACGGCGTGCTGCGGACAAGCGACGAGCGGGTGACGATGGCGATCAAAGAGCTGTTCGAATCCGAAAATTAATTCAGATGTGCGCCATGCGGATAGGTTATTAGATTCCATGAGCAAAGTTATTATGCGGGTACTCTCGTCGGTCGTAGCCCTGACAAGTCTGATCCACCTGGCGAATGGGCAGGTTCTATCCTCGTCCCAAATTCGCAGCCCGCACGAACAGCGGCGGCAGGCTTTCCTGGAACTGAGCAGATCCGTCTTCGCCGCGCCGGGGGTGACGGACGCTGAGCGCCGGAAGGTTAACTCTCTGCAGCCCGCGGACGCGGACAAAGTTACGGCACAGCTCCATAATCTTGTTAGCGAAGAGATCGGGGACGTTTTGTCGGCGTCTAACCCGTCCGCTCGGGACATAATCGATGCCGTTCAGGACCTGTTGGGCGAGACATCGCTGCCGAAGTGGGGTGCTCAGTTCAGTAATACGCCGTTTGCAGAATTTTCCGCTTTGAATGGCGTGCGCATGCTCGTGATTTCATATGGCATTCTTCGCGGCGGCGGTGCCCTGCCTAACACCCATTCGTATCTCGAATTTTATGAGCGCGAGGCAACGGGGTGGCAGCCTAAGGCCTCAGCCAACCTGGTTTTGATGAACGCACCTTCTTTGTCTCGTCGGTAGATGCCGGTTTGGCGGGGCAAGCATGGATACTAGCCGGGGAAAGGCCTTTGGCGACACTGGAAGCCGTCTTCAGGTGCGCCTTTACTCCTTTGACGGAGTGGGCGTTCGAACGGTCTGGCAAAGAGACGAACTCACTGGGGGATTAGTGTCCGTTGCGGGCCGATCTGTGACGCTGGAGTACGACAAAGAGTATCACTCCACCGAGCGCATACATGAGACTCTGCATGTCACCCCGGACGGGCTCCAATGAGTCATTTTGTTTTCGTTCTCAAGCCGTTCTTGTCCCGACCCCTTTGACTTCAGGTCCACAGGGCGCGCGGCGCGGGGAAGCAGAGCCCAATTGGCGCGTTGAAGTCCAAAAGGCACCTATAATGAGCGCATGCGGCCAGCCGCTCTTGCCCTGTTCGTGCTTATGACTGTTTCCTGCTCCCGCCAGACGCCGCTTTCCGGCTTCCCGAAGATCGTCGAGGAGTTCGTCTACAAGACCCTCTCGTTTTCACCCGTCTCGGCGTCCGGCCAGGGACTGCACAAGTACAACGGCGAAGATTTCGACCGCGGCCTCGACGATTTCAGCGGCAACGCCATCCGGCAGCAGCGCCAATACTATGCCGATCTCCACATGCGCCTCGAGAAATTCAACCGGGATGAATTATCGCCCGAAGACCGCGCCGACTACGACATTATCGACACGCAGATCGGCCTGGCACTGTTCGATATCGATATCGCGCAATCGTGGCGGCACAGCCCCCAGGTTTACGTAGAGCTCCTGGGCACGGCGCTCTTCAATCCGTTTGTCCTCGAGTATGCCCCGAAGAGCGAGCGCTTCGACCACATCATTGCGCGCATTCAGAAGGTCCCGGCCTTTATCGATGTCGCGCAGCGCCAACTCTACCAGGTTCCGCCGATCTGGCTCGACGTGGCGAAGGAAGAGAACGACGGCAACATCGACCTGATCGACAAAGCCCTGCGGGAGGCCGTCCCGCCCGGGCAGAAGGCGGCCTACGATGCAGCCGCCACGCCGGCCCTCGATTCGCTCCGGGCCTTCAATCTGTTTCTGATGCAGGTGAAGGAGCACAGCACCGCCGACTGGCGTCTCGGCGCGGAACACTATGGGGTGAAATTCAAGCTCAACCTGGCGACCAACAGTACGCCGGATCAGGTTCTCGCCGCCGCTGAGAAACGTCTCAAAGAGGTGCGCGCCCGCATGCTGGAACTTGCGCTGCCCCTCCATGCCACCATGTTTCCCGGCCATGGCGGCCACGACGATGTCAAAGGCGAGGAACGGGAGAACAGCGTCATTCGCGAGGTCCTCGACCGCATTGCGGAGAAACATTCCACACCCGCCAGCTATATGGACGACGCCCGCGCGGACCTGGACGAGGCGCGCAACTTCGCCAAAGAGAAAAACCTGCTCACGCTGCCCGACCACAGCAATCTCCAGGTGATTCCCACGCCGGAGTTCGAGCGCGGCATCTACAGCGTGGGCGGATTCAACCCTGCGCCGGTGCTGGAACCGAAGTTGGGTGCTTTCTTCTGGATCACCCCGATTCCAGAAGACTGGGCGAAGAACCGGGTCGATTCGAAGCTGCGCGAGTACAACTTTTACAACCTGAAGCTGCTGGTGATTCACGAAGCCATGCCGGGGCATTATGTCCAGGGTGAATTCGCCAACGAAATCGATCCGCAGCCGAGGCGGGTGCTCCGGGCGCTTTACGGTAACGGACCCTATGTGGAAGGCTGGGCGCAGTACATCACCCAGACCATGCTCGACGAAGGACTGCTGGACAACGCCCCCGAACTGCGCCTGACGCTGCTGAAGCAGGAGTTGCGGGTCGACGCCAACGCCATCATCGATATCCGCCTCCAGACCAACCGGATGACGGACCAGGAAGCCATGGACCTGATGGAGAAGCAAACCTTTCAGGAGCACGAGGAAGCGGTCGGGAAGCTGCAGCGGGCGAAGCTGTCGTCGACGCAGCTACCGACCTATTTCGTGGGCTGGCGGGACTGGCTGCGCGTTCGAGATCTGGACAAAGAAAAGAAAGGCAACGCATTCAGCCTGCATGATTTCCACGACCGGGCGCTGAAAGAGGGCGCCGTCCCTCTGCCCGTCCTGGCGAGGCTGCTGACCGGCAGCGACCTCCCGTAACCCTCGCTGTCATCGCCGCGAGGAGGTAGCATAGAAATAGCAGTGACGGGCAAACTCACCGGCAGAGGCCAGATCACCTTGCCGAAGCGAATTCGGGAGACCCTTGATGTCCATCCGGGGGATGCTTTGGTGTATGAAATCGACGGAAATGCCGTCCGAGTATGGAAGGCCAAGCCGCTCGACGTCGAGTGGCATCGCGCGCTCTCGCAGACCATGACCGAATGGGATTCGGCTCAGTGATCACGAGAACTTCGATGATCTGTGACACCTTCGAGGTGGTGCGGTACCTTTCCCTTTTACCGATTCGATCCGGAGCGTAAGGCGTCCCGCTTTGGTCGTGAGCCAGCGTGGTTTCAACGTCGAAGGTCACACGCTGTTAGCGATGATCAGCGATGCTCGTAATTTCCCGTGGCCGCTGGACATTCGCATTGACCATCAGAACCTCGGTCTAAAAATGGCGAGCGTCGTCCGGATGAAGTTGTTTACTTTGGATAACCGGTTGGTCATTCGCAGAATCGGAATCCTGTCGGAAGCCGATCGCGATGGAGTCTTGAGAAGCCTTCGACAGCTTCTGCCCTGAAACTGGCGGTGGGGGCAGTCACCCTCCGCCCTATCGATAACCATCTGCTACAATCCTTGGTTATATGTTGGCGTTGTAACGGCAGTTCTGCCGCATCCTGCCTGTTCGGCCGCTCCAAGGGAAGGCCGTTCACCCTTTCCAAATCCAGTTCAGTAAGGAGAACGACATCACATGAAACGATTTTTACCCCCAGGTTTGATGATTTTCGCTGGTATTCTCGGACTTGCGCCCCACGCGGGCCTCGCGGAACAGGACATCGCCAGTATCCCCAAAAAAGCGGATCTGCGCGAGACGATCCTGCGTAAGTTCTTGAAAGCAAACCACTGTCCGGACGAGGAATACACCGAGCTGCTGATCTCGGAAGCGGATGCCTTCGGCCTCGACTGGCGCCTTCTGCCCAGCCTTGCGCTGGTCGAGACGGGCGGGGGAAGAACGGCCAGAGGCAATAATCTGTTCGGCTGGGCCAACGGGAAAATGGCATTCGCCACCATTGGGGAAGCCATTCATACCGTGGCCAGCGTGCTTTCCGGCGGCAGAGCCTACCGCGGCAAGAGCCTCGACGACATTCTGCTCACCTATAACAATGAGCGGCCCGACTACCGGGTGATGGTGCTCGACATCATGCGGCAAATCTCCCCCCGGCAGCAGATTGCGGCCACCGATTAGCCCGATCTAATTACGTTGACAAGGCTGCCCTGGCTCTCTATAGTTGTTAGAATCCAGGTCTGCCCGCCGCCTGCTAACAGCCGGAAGTGTATCTGGTGCCCTTGGGGAGCTTAAGGTCTTGGTAGAAAATGATATGACCGAATCGCTCGAAGCGCCGGTCACAGCCGTTGATCCCGAAGAGTACCAGCATCTTCTGGACGACTACAGCCACCTCGCCCCCCCTTCCCGCCATGAAGTCCTCGAAGGCCGGGTTCTCAAAATCTCGGGCAACGACGTCTTTATCGACGTTGGCTACAAATCCGACGGGGTAGCGCCCCTCGCCCAGTTCCTCGACGCTGCCGGCAGTCTCACCGTGCGTCCGGGCGACACCGTCGAGGTGATGATCGAGAGCGGCCATACCTCGGAAGGCTACGTTCTTCTCTCGCACGAGAAGGCCGCGCGTCTCAAGGTCTGGGACAACCTGGAGAAAGCCATGCTGGAGCAGCTTACGATCTCCGGTCTGGTGCAGGGCAAGGTCAAGGGCGGTCTCTCGGTCGATGTCGGCGTGCGCGCCTTCATGCCAGGCTCGCAGGTGGACGTCCGTCCGCTGCGCAACATCGAGCAGTTCATCGGGCAGAGCATTCCGGTCAAGGTGGTCAAGCTGAACCGCAAACGCGGCAACGCCGTGGTTTCGCGGAAGCTGGCGGTCCAGGAAGAAGTGGACGCTTTAAAAACGGTCACGATTGAAGCCCTGCGCGAAGGCGCAATCCTAACGGGCACGGTCAAGAACCTGACCGAGTACGGGGCATTCATCGATCTGGGCGGAATCGACGGGCTGCTTCATGTCACCGACATCTCCTATGGGCGGGTCACGCATCCCTCCGAAGTGCTGCATGCGGGTGACGAAATCACCGTCAAAGTGCTGAAATACGATCCCGCGAAAGAGCGCGTCTCGCTCGGGATTAAACAACTGGCGCCCGATCCATGGGAAGGTGTTTCCGAACGCTTCCCGGCCGGCGCGCGCGTGATCGGACGCGTGGTGAGTGTCACCGACTACGGCGCCTTCGTCGAAATCGAAGAAGGGATCGAGGGCCTGATTCACATCAGCGAAATGACCTGGTCGAGACGCATGAAGCATCCCTCGAAAGTGGTGCATCCGGGCGATCAGGTGGAAAGCGTCATCCTCGAAGTGAATCTCAAGGATCGCCGCATTTCGCTCGGCCTGAAACAGCTGGAACCGAATCCCTGGACAACGGTGGAAGAGCGCTACAGCGTCGGGTCGGTCGTGGAAGGACGAGTCCGCAACATGACCGAGTTCGGTGCGTTCATCGAGATCGAAGAGGGCATCGACGGGCTGGTACATATCTCCGACCTCTCGTGGACCAAACGGGTGAAGCACCCGAGCGAAATCCTGCGCAAGGGGTCGATTGTGCAGGCCGTCATCCTGGCGATCGACGCCAAGCACAAGCGCCTGTCGCTGGGCATCAAACAACTGCAGCCGGACGCCTGGGAGACCTATTTTCAGGAACATAACGTCAACGATACGGTTCGCGGGAAGGTCCTGCGGCTGGCCGGTTTCGGCGCGTTCGTGGAACTGGCCGAAGGGGTCGAAGGGCTGTGCCATTTTTCGGAAGTGCCGGGCTGGTCGGGCCGGAAGTCGGAGCCCGCGCCGCTCAGCGCCGGCCAGGAAATCAGCTTTAAAATCATACGGATGAACGAAGGCGAGCGGAAGATTGGATTGAGCCTGAAAGCCCAGGCGGATGACGAGGAACGGTCCCGTCTCGACGAGTATCAAAAACGCGCCGCCGCCGCCAGTTCCGGTCTGGAAGACTACCGTCCGCGCCAGCCGCGCGACGAGTAGCTGCCTTTTCTGCTTCAATTCATTGCAAATCCAGGTTTTTCGGGCGATACTCTTATTTCCCGCTAATTGCTTTATCCTGTGATGTTTGGCTAAAATCGAGGAAGGTTAAAAGATGACCAAAGCCGATCTGATTGAAGAGGTCTCGCGAGTCGTCGAGATGACCCGGAAGGATTCCGAAGTCATCGTCGAAGCGATCTTCGACAGCATCGTGCGCGCCCTGCGCGGCGCCGACAAAATCGAGATCCGGGGCTTTGGCAGTTTCCGCACGCGCCAGCGCCAGGCGCGCGTGGGACGCAACCCGAAGACGGGCACGCGCGTGGAAGTGCCTGCCAAGAAGATCCCTTACTTCAAGCCCAGCAAAGAGTTAAAGGACGTGGTGAACGCCGGAGGCAACCCGGCTGAGTCGACGCCGGGTCCGGCCGACACCCCCACGCTTTAAGTGTTTTGGATTATCTCTGGAGACCGTGGCGCTATCCGTATCTGACGGCGCAGCATAAGCCCGAAGGCTGCATCTTCTGCCTGATGTCCGACCCGAACCGCGACGTGGAGACGTTCGTCGTGTTCCGCGGCGAACACAATTTTGTCGTCCTCAACCGCTACCCGTACACGACTGGCCATCTGATGATCGCGCCTTACCGGCACGTGGCGGACCTTGCGGGCATGGGCGACGCGGTTGCAAATGAAATGATGGCCCTGACGCGCGCCGCCGAACGGCATCTTCGCTGGCTGTACCGTCCCGAGGGCCTCAACCTTGGAATGAACATCGGGGCCAGCGCCGGCGCGGGCGTGGCGGGCCACATTCACATGCACGTTCTGCCGCGCTGGACGGGCGACGCCAGCTTCATCACCACGGTGGGCGAAACCCGCGTGCTCTCTGAAGAGCTTCCGGTTACCTGGAAACGGCTCCGCGAAGAGTTCAGGAAAGCGGAGTTCGGGAAAGCCTGAATGCTGCCCGAACTGCTCGCCGAATTCATCGGGACGTTCGTGCTGGTCCTGGTCGGCGAGGGCGTGGTGGCGATGGTCGCGCTGTTCGGAGCCGGCTGGCCCGGTGAGATTGTGCGCGGTGGTTTCACCAACATCACGATCGGATGGGGCCTCGCCGCCGCCATGGGAACGTACCTCGCGGGACGCACTTCAGGCGCGCATCTCAATCCGGCAGTTTCGATTGCGCTGGCGGTTTACCGCGATTTCCCCTGGCGCAAGGTCGCACCGTATTGCCTTGTCCAGACGCTTGGCGCGTTTGTGGCCGCGGCGCTGGTCTATTGGAATTACCAGCCCGCATTTCAGTCGTTCGATCCTGGCCTTGAGCGCACTGCAAGTGTGTTTACGACGGCCCCTGCGCTTCTCGATCAGACCGTCGGCACGGCTCTGTTCCTGATGCTGTTCCTGGCCATCACGGACGACGCACGCGACCATTCCGGCGCGCTCCCGATCGGACTGGCGGTGACGGGCATCGGCATGGCGTTCGGGGGAATGCACGGTTATGCGATCAACCCGGCGGCGGATTTCGGGCCGCGGTTATTCATAGCTGCGGCGGGTTTCGGGAATAACGGGCCGACCGCCTTCTGGATACCCATCGTGGCGCCGATTCTGGGTGGCATTATCGGCTCGGCGGCATACGATTACGGCATCCGGCGGTTTTTGCCGGGGGACTGACAAGGAACTGACAGGCGGAACCGCCTGTCCCACATGTGGCGCAGGCGGTTCCGCCTGCGCGGGTTTCACAGTCGCGCTTCGATCAGAGCCAGCAGTTCCTCGCGCCGGTCGATGGCAATGTCGATTTCAAGCCAGTAAAGCTTCACCGATCCGATGATCGACGGGTAATCGGCATCGAGATTGATGGCATCTTTCGCCGTCGTGAGCAGAAAGTCCGCGCCGACGTCCGTGGCGTGGCGCGCGAGCCGGCGAATTTCGCTTGGCGTGTAGCGGTGGTGATCTTCGTACGCGTGCCAGTCGAGGGGCTTGATTCCGGCGCGATTCAGCGATCTCCGGAACGATTCCGGATTGGCCAGGCCGCAGAACGCCACCGCCCGCACGGCATCGAGTTGCTTCGCGTCGAGCGTCGCGCCGCCCGGCCCCGTCCAGCACCTCGCCACGGTGCGCGCGCGGAAGACCGGAGCCGTTGCGTTGCAGCGGCGCAAAATGCTTTCGATGGCTTTCGTATTCGGCGCCTCATCCGTGCGCGTGATGACGAATGCGCTGGCCCGCTTCAGACCCCGCAGCGGCTCGCGCAGGCGCCCCAGCGGAAGCGCATAGCCGCCGCCGAACGGATTCAGCGCGTCGATCAGCACCAGATCGAAATCGCGATGCAGTTGCAGATGCTGATATCCGTCGTCGAGAACCAGCAGCCGGACGTGGGCCGCGGCCAGCAATTCTTTCCCCGCCTCGTAACGATTCGCGCCGACGCCGATAGGAACGCCTGTCTCGCGCCGGCACAACTGCGCTTCGTCCCCTGTGATGGAGACCGGCATCCGGCCGTCCTGATGGCAAACCATCACATTTTGCCGTACGTCTCTGCCATAGCCGCGTGTCAGCAGGCCCGGTCCCAGCTTCTGAAAGCTCCGCAGCAATTCGATCGTGACGGGCGTTTTCCCGGTGCCGCCCGCGGTGATATTGCCGACGCTGATGACGGGTACCGGCAATTTGCGGGCGTGCGCGCGTTTGCGCCAGTGATCGATGGCGCTGCCCAACTTCCAGAGCAGCGAGAGGCTCCACAGAAATGCGTACGCGGGCTGCGCGCGCCGCGTGCGCGGATAGACCGCGTCATAGAGCTCCATCACCGCATTCGCGGCAACGGCGGCGGCGCCACGCTTTTCCTCCGCCGCGGCGAGGGCGCGGTCGCCGAGCGCGGGGTCTGCGGCCGCGCCCGCCACAGCGTCGCGAAGTTCTTCGCCTGACGCGATGCGCCGGATGGCCTGACGACGCTCGAAATGTTCGGCGATCTCCCTGAAATTTTCGAGGTGCGGACCCGCGACGACGGGTTTGCCGAAGATCGCCGGTTCAAGGATGTTGTGTCCGCCGCGGTCGGCCAGCGTGCCTCCCATGAACACGGCCCTCGCATATGGGAACAAACCGCTCAGCTCGCCGACGGAGTCGAGCAGCAGAACATCGGCATTCCAGTCGTCGAGAGCGCTGCGCCGCGTCCACCGCAGGCCCGCGCGCGCCAGACGGCCAGCCACGTCTTCGAAGCGTTCCGGCTTGCGCGGCGCGACGATCAGACGCCAGCCGTGGAGCCCGCGCTGGGCCGCGATCACAAAATCCTCTTCGGCGAGATAGTCGTCGGCCGAAGTGCTGGCAGCAATCCAGAGAGGCCGGCTGCGATCGGCCTCGATGAACCGCACAGCAGGCGAATCGGCCGCGGCGACAGCGGGAGCGAAATCGTATTTCAGGTTGCCGCCCACTTCGACCAGAGTGGCCGCGGCACCAGCGTGGATAAAACGCTGCTTCATCTCCTCCGATTGCGTCAGAATGCAGTCGCACAGCGCGAGGATCTCCGCGAAGAGCACCTTGAAGCGGCGGTATCGCGGCAGGGCGCGGTCGGAGATGCGGCCGTTGACGAGGATCAGTCCGCCGCCGGTCCGTTTCACCTCGCGGAAAAGGTTCGGCCAGATCTCGGTTTCGAGAACGATTACCACTGCGGGGCGCAATTGGCGCAGCACGCGGCGCACGGCCCAGACAAAATCGAAGGGCGCGAAGAAAACTCCGTCGGCGAGCGAGGCGAGGCGCTTTCCCGCCGTCTCGCGGCCCGCCAGCGTGGTGGTGCTGACGAAAATCGGAGTCGCGGGAGTCCGCCGCTTCAGTTCTTCGATGAGCGGAATGGCGGCCAGCACTTCCCCCACTGAAACCGCGTGCAACCAGATCGAGGCGGAAATGGTCTGTTGGAACGATGGTGGCAGATGGCCGCAGCGTTCGCTCAGAGTCGAATAGTATTGGCGGTTCCGCAGGCCGCGCAGAAGCAGATAAACTAGGATGGCGGGTGAAGCAAGCCCCTGCAAAACGCGGTAGAGGAGGAAAATCGCTTTGCGTTTCAATGGTTTGAGATGGCCGCTGCTCCTCCTTGTGAGTATAGCCGCGGTGTGCGGGGCCGACAACGACAGGACGAAGTTCGAGGTGCGCAAGGCCGGCGAGTATCCGCATCGGCAAACCAGCGAGAAGGTGACCATCGCGGCCGAACCGTTCATCACGGATGAGCAGGCGCATGAGGCCTTCGGCAAAATCAACCCGTATCGTCTGGGTGTCCTGCCGGTCCTGATCGTGATCCAGAACGATGGTCCGGACGCGGTTCGCATCGATCACGCGAAGTGGTACTACAATCTGCCCGACGGGACGCATGTGGAAGCGACGCCAGCACAGGACCTGAAGTACATCAACGGCGCAAAGGAACCCGGCCTCGTGCCCGGTCCGTTCGGCAAGATCGGCGTGAAGAAGGTCAAGAACGG
>Ga0181536_10007315_pt1 | contig 10874 bp, 10 predicted proteins | sample PEATcosm2014_Bin_41_FD_121105 | JGI IMG/M metagenome (GOLD analysis project Ga0181536, IMG submission 121105) | Peatland microbial communities from MTU Mesocosm Facility, Houghton, MI, USA - PEATcosm2014_Bin17_60_metaG | ecosystem: Environmental > Terrestrial > Soil > Wetlands > Peat | place...
AGCCGGGAGAGCAACTAGTTTGCGGTGGCTGAAAGGACATTCGATCTCCTTGGCAGCACTGAAACGGAAAGTGTCTGTTCCCAACATCGTGTAAGAGGGAATAAAGGGGATTCCCGCAGCGGCAGCACGAAACCGGCAGGCCAAGGCGTAGTTTGTCCATTCACAAATCTCTATCTCACCACTCTCGATTACCCGTCGACTGTGAGGGGACAGGCCACGCGCCTCAAGCCCGATAACGTACGCCAAGTCGAGGCGCGCTATAAGCCTCTCCCCGTGCATGTTCCCTGCGGCCACGATCTGAAAATCGTGCGTCGCAGTGTGTCCCGCGAACCCTAAATTCCGCTTCTTTTGTCGTAATATCTCATGCAGGATTGCCGTAGCGATTCGGTTGGTCCCAAAGCCTCCGGAGGCGATGTAGTCGCCCTCCTTCACGAATCTTGTCACCGCCTCCTGCACAGACATCAGCTTGTTCGTCAGTGCCCTGTTCTTCTGCCGAAAAAAGGCGCGGGCGGCTTCGCTATCGGGGTTCATAAATAGTGGACCCGACCCACAGCTCAGCTCGCTCATGCTACCTCCTTGAGTGGCTTTTTAGCCCAGAGCATGTCAGTTACCTGTTAGCCTTTCGCAGCGACGGCTTTCGCCGCGCTGGACCCGCCCAGATCCGATCAGACAGCTTCCTGAGGCGTTTCTTGACAGAAACCTACAGTTGCTAGCACACTCTAATATCATAACGAATCCATTGCAAGCCTAGATGCCGGGCGGAGAATCGACGTGGGCCCCGCTTACGCGGGAGTCTCGAGTTTCCACATTTGGTCTGAGGTTTATCGCGTCCTGCGCAGCTTCCGGGCCTGTCCCCCGTGGGGGCTGAGCGTGTCCCACACCTTTCCTTCGCTGGTCCGCACGCCGATTGGCACAGGGAATAACAGGGTTCAGAGGCGTTTTTCAGCATCCCATTAGACCAATTCTCCCACATTATGCTCTAATAAAGTATGGGGGAGGCTTCGCATGGGGGCGCGCGGACTTCTAGCAGAAATTTTTCAGGACGACGATCTATTGCTACTTGCCAAGGCAGTACGTGAATTCGGTGAGCGCGAGCTTGTGCCGTACCTTAGAGAGTTAGGCAAGGAGCAGTTTCCAGACAAATTCATTCCGCTAGCTGCCGGGAGTGGATTTCTGGGCACGGCCATCCCTAGCGAATTCGGGGGTCAAGGTGGAACGCTGGAAGGGTTTCTACCTGTCATCGAGGGTATCGCGGCTTATGATGGGTCGTTGGCCCTCACGCTTGCTGCTCATGAATCACTTGCCACAACGCATGTTTTACTGGCAGGGAGCGACGAGCAAAAGCGGAGATACCTCCCCGACTTGACGGCGGGTAGGAAAATCGGCGCGTGGTGTCTCACTGAGCCTCAGGCAGGTAGTAACATCTTTAACGATATGAGAGCAAAGCTCTCAAGAACTTCGAAAGGTTGGATACTAAGCGGAGAGAAGACCTTTATCACGAACGGATGTCACGCCGATCTCTATCTCGTCATAGCGCAGGCCATCGGCCAGGACGGACAAGACGCAGGTCCAACCGGCTGCGTTGTCGAAAGGCAAGCTAATCAAAACGGCATCGCCTCCTCGCCGCTCCATGGAAAAATGGGAATGTGGCGCACCGACACCGCGGCTGTGAAATTTGATGACGTCTTTATTACTGAGGACTCTATTCTGGGTCCAATTGGAAGCGCTGGACAGGTTACGCGACGCGTCCTTTTGCGGGGAAGAATTGGTGTAGCGGCCCTTGCCCTGGGTCTTGCCCGCGACTCGCTCGAGCGGGCGACCAGCTACACGAAGGCGCGAAAGATCGGCAAGGCATCACTTTTCGAGCAACAGCTTACACGCGCGAAACTTTCCGGCATGGAAGAAGGTTTGTGGGTGGCGTGGCAAGCCGTGCGTAGTGCTGCCCAGTTAGCTGATCAATCCAAGCCCTTCAAGGTGCAGGCGTGCATGGCCAAGGTGTTTGCTACGGAGACTGCCTTGCGCATTGCCGACGAGGCCATCCAACTCCTCGGCGGCTACGGGTACATGAGGGATTACAAGGTCGAGCAGAATTACCGTGACCTACGCCTGTTAACCATTGGGGAAGGCGCCTCCGAAATCCTGCGGCTCGCCATTGCCGGGCATCTGGGAGAGCCTGGGTTTGGCGGCGAGGACCTCATACCTTCGCTGGAGAGCCTGGAGAGTGATGCCGGATTGACAAGCGGATCTGCGGGCTCCCCCTGGGGCCTGTCTCATCATGCCTTTCAACTTGCAAGCGATTCATTCCGGATTGCACTTGAACAAATCAAGAAGGCTGAAGGTTGTGAGGATTTGTCTTCGGGTTCGCAATCCAGTGCAATTAAGGTTGCAGACCTGGGTACCAAACTATGGGTGGCCGGTCAGGTAATCCGCTCCGGCGCTCAGCTTGTCAACCGTGGGGCCGCTTCCGGAAAAATATTGTCTCTCGCAAAATCCTTTCTCATGAAAGCTTCCCTCGAGATCTGCCACCAGGCCATGGAACTTCTTCGAGCACACGGGCTGACCGACGGCAGGTTGTTAAGTAACTACTCAGCAGTGCTTGAAACTACCGCAAGAAACCGCTCTTCCGAGTCTTCTCTACTGCTCAATGGCGAAGGGTCATGACGTTCGCTTGTTGACGTTCGAGCCTCTCCCAAGTAACCCCTCGCAGACCGCAAACGCTCTGCGTCAGCAGTTTGGACATTCGCCGGCCCCGAAGGGGCGATCCATCCCAGCCCTGGGCAACGCCCAGGGTCCACCGGGCGGCAGTTCTGACACCCAGCCCTGAAAGGGCGTGCTAACAAGCCCGCCACTCAGAATATGAACGTGGTGGCTCGCGCCCCCAATCTTGGCGGTCGGGGGAGTCCTGATTCGTGAGGAAGGTGGCCCAATAAGCGTTCAGGAGCCCTTGCCGCGGTGGCAAGCGCAAGGGTCCGCGACGCTTGCTGCTGAACACAAAATGAAGATGCAGTTTGAAGAGCGATCGACCCATGCAGATTCACGTGGCACGCCCCTTCAGGGCTGGCGCTTTGAAGCAGGTCCGGCGTCCTGACCCAGGCCGTCGGCCTGGGCTAATCCCGCAGGGCGGGACGCCCCTTTGGGGCTCAAAAGTCCAATCTCCGGACGCAGACCGCAAACGCTCCGCGCCAGCCAAAGAACGGACTCAGGGTGACAGCACGGACTCGCCACTCGTCCCGCTTAGCAGGATGCTGGAAAACCCGCCTCGCCTGTCATTCCGAGGAGTCCCGATCTAATCGGGACGACGAGGAATCTCGCCCGGCACATGACATCAAAAGTTCTGAGGATGAATTCCACGGGCACAGCCTTGTGGAATAGGTCGCTCATGGAGTTCACGAAGATGGTCTGGGGCTTCTTCCACCTCAAGGGCAGCTCCAGCGCGTTTTCATGGAGGGTCAGGTTGAAGCCGTTGGCGTAATTGCGCTGCCCATCGCCTGGAGCCGCAGCGCCATCCGCTCTGCATAGCAATGCTTGCACCCCGGGCTGACCTTAGTGCACCCCGTAAGCGGATTCCAAGTGGATTCCGTCCACTCAATTGCCGAATTCGCCGCCATCACAAACCTCTCAACATGTCTTGTTAACTTTCCAGTTAGAGAGCGGGGGTGATGTCGGTCTTCTTGAAATCCTCTCCTTTGAAGAGGAGAGCCTCTCCGGTGATCTTGGCGAGCGCGTAAGCGAAGCAATCGCCGAAATTCAGCCCGGCGGCGTGGCGGCCCTTGCCGAAGTCGAGGAAAGCCTGCCGCGCCAAGTGCGCCTGCTCGACGGTGACAGGTTCGATGACGATTTCAGCTCTGCGGAAAAAAGCATCGCATTGGCGGCCAGCGTCCGGCCCAATCTGACCTTCAATGACGATCGAGAGCTCGACGAAGTTTGCGGCACTCATCAGGCAGCGGTCGGCACCGTGGATTAGTTGGGTGTAGAGGGTGGCCTCGGGTTCTCCGAAAAAAATGGCGGCAAGTGCCGAAGTGTCCAGGATCATTGGGGAAGACCACGTTCGTCATAGAGGAATTCGGCGTGGTCGAGATAGGGACCCTTGACCTGGGCAGAGGCTCGCTTGGCGATAGCGAGAAGTTCCTCGACGGAGGCCTTGCCTCGGCGGACCCGGAGGCGTTCGTAGCGTTCCCGTAGAGCTTCAGTGACGGCACGGGTCAGGGTCTCGCCGGTGGCCTCGGCAATGGCTTGGGCCAGACGGTGGGCTTCCGGGTCTTTGACATTCAGGCTCATGGCGTCTCTACCCTTCTGTAACATCGTCTACCATTCTTTATTATGACTCAGAGACACTATTCTGGCAAGCGCGCGAGTACACAGAAAAGAACCGCACATCTGCGGAGGTCAAATCGTGCCGCCAGTGGCCCGCGACGGGAAAGCTGGCCAGGAAGACACACTTGGCTCGAATGACAGATTCAACCCGGTCGGCTGCTTCCCTGCCGACTTCCCGCTTTACGTAACGCCAGATTTGTACCAAGTCGCGGGCTGCCTGCGGAGCCAGGACACATAGCCGTGTCATTCCGGTTGAGCTTTCAGTCGTTCAAGGTGCGCGTCCAGGTCGTCCTCGGGAATCCCTTCACCCCGATTAAGTTCCTCGATTCCCCTGCGGACCTTGGCATCCACCGTTTCGCGATTGGCCATTAACCATTCATCCCGCTCGTGCAGCACCTCGAGCGCCCGGTCGATCACGTCGTCGGGGCTTTGATAAGCGCCGGAGCGTAACGCTTCCGCAATGCGCTGTTCCTGTTCGGGCTTCAGTTGGATAGGCATGGCCAATTCTCCCGGCGGACTCGGCGATTTCCCCCTGATGCCAGTGTAGAGGCGACGCCTGGTTATGTCAAACGAACCGCAAGGCAGGGCAGGCGCCGAGCGCCGCTACAGAGGACCTGCAACCTCAGACCCGAGGAATTTTGAGGGCAGTCCCCACGCCCTCGAAATCCTTGTCACTCGTCAATAAGCGCTGAGCTTTAGCTCAGCACGTGCCGACCTAAAGGTCGGCGCTACTTGGGCGAGGGCGGCGGCGAAGCAATCCGCGTAGGGCAGGTTGTGCTCCGCCTTGAGGCTGGCGTCCCGCCTTGCGGGACTCCCGCCGCGGCGGGCTTTTCGAAGGTTGTTCTCGCTCGCGCCAAGGCCCCACGGATAGGCCCTTGATGGGCTGCCTCGCCATTCCGGACGCTTTCCGCCACGTTTTGTGCCGTTCGCAAGTTGCTCCTGACGCAGGATTCAGGTTAAGCTTCGTGCGGGTGTTCGCCAGGATAGGCTCCCTGGCGCTGAGCCTGAAGACTATGCGCAAGTTCCCCAAACTCCCGAAACTGCTGCTGGTGACGTTGGCGATGTTTTTTGCCGCCGCCACAATCCTGTACAGCGGCCTTTGGATGTACGGCACCGCCACCCACTGGCAGAGCGGCTTGGAATTAGGTTTTGATAACGAGTACGTTGCATCCGAACACTGCGAGCTTATCAGGAGCATCGTGAGTGGCAGCCCGGCGGAAAGAGCTGGGTTAAGGCCGGGAGATCGGATTCTGAGGATCGACGGGCGGCAGATCGAGGACGCTTACTCGCTCAGTGATGTCTGGGAGAGGCGCCGGCCCGGCGACACCGTCGAGCTGACAATCGCGCGCGCCAGCGTCTCTGCCCCATTCGTCGTCAAGGCTGTATTTCGGCGGGCCGGTCACCTCGGCTGGAAGGAGGGAGGGATAACGCAGCACCTGGGCGAGGACGTCATCGACACGTTCCCCGTCGCATTCCTAGTGGTCGGCTTGGCAGTCCTGTTTCTTCGCCTGGAAGACCCAAACGCCTGGCTCCTGGCTTTGATGTTCGCTGGCTTCATCGCAGTACCCTCCTTTCCCGATGGGTTCGCCGGCCTGGGGCCATCCTTGCGCCCGTTCGCGATGGCCTACCGGGCGATTTTCGACAGTTCAATTGGGGCGCTGTTCTACTTCTTCTTCGCGGTGTTCCCGGCGCGGTCGCCGCTCGATCGTCGAGCTTCGTGGTTGAAATGGGTGGGCCTGGCGACTGGAGCTTCCCTGGCGCTGGCCAACCTGAGGGTGGGCGATCCACACGCTCCCGCGGTACTGCTCAGGCTGGTAGGGGAACATGCCGCCGACATTATTCGATTGTCCTTCCTCTATGGGTTTGTCGCCTTGGGCTTGGTCTCGCTTACCTGGAATGCCTTCAGCACCACCACCGCCGAGGCGCGCCGCAAGATGCGAGTGATTCTTTGGGGGACGCTGGTGGGCGTCGTACCGGTGGTGCTGCAACGTGGAGCCGATGACTTCTTCGGATTTCACACGCCCTTCTTGCTCGGTGTTGCGTTCGTGATTTTGGTGTTTCTTTTTCCCATATCCTTTGCCTACGCCGTCGTGAAGCACCGGGTGCTCGAGATCCCGGTCCTGCTCAGGAGGAGCGCTCGTTACCTGCTTGTGCAAAGGGGTTTTACGATTTTGCTGGCTCTCGTGAGTGTCGGTGTGACGTTGGTTTTCGCCCTGGCTTTTGCTCATTATCTGGAACCGCTAACAGGGGCCGCTGTACCGGGAGGTATAGCCTTGGGGACCGGCTTCGGCACACTCCTGCTTTGGACGGGAGCGCAGGTGCATAAAGGTGTGGGCGGGAGGATCGACCGGGCCTTCTTCCATAATGCCTACGACGCTCGCGTGATCCTGCAGGACTTGGCCGAGAAGACCCGAACCGCGACTGACCGAAAAGAGCTGGCGGAATTGCTGGAGCACCATTTGATCAAGGCCCTTCAACCCAGTTCTTTTGCGGTCTATCTCGAAACGCGTGAGAATCGACTTTGCGCTGTGCGTGGCGATGTCCCGCCTGCATGGCAAACTATTTCTGCCACGCAGCCATTTTTGGCGGATCTGGCGCGAAAGGGCCGGCCTTGGGAGGTTTCCGAGGAGAGCCTGAGCAATCTACCTTTTCTATTGGCGCTTCGGCCCGATTGCCTGGTGCCCATGTTGGGACGTGATAGCCGGCTCGTAGGTTTGCTGGTACTGGGCCCCCGCCTCTCGGAGGAGCCCTATTCGAGAGAAGACAAATACTTGCTGGCTTCGGTGGCCAGCCAGGCGGGCGTCGCGCTGGAGAGCATTCGCCTGGGTGAGCAGATCGCCGAGCGAATCGAGGCTGAGCGGCGCACGGCACAGGAAATGGAGTTTGCCCGGCAGGTTCAGGCCAGGCTGTTCCCACAAAAGCTGCCCCCGCTCGCGACCCTGGAATATAGCGGCACGTGCACACAGGCACGGGAAGTGGGGGGCGACTATTTCGACTTCCTCGACCTGGGTCCGGGACGAGTCGGTATGGTCCTGGCGGACATTGCCGGCAAGGGCATCTCCGGCGCAATGCTCATGGCCAACTTGCAGGCCAACTTGCGCAGCCAATACGCGGTGGCTTTGAGTGACCTGCCGGGACTGCTCAGGTCAGTGAACCATCTTCTCTATGAGAATACCGCCGAAGCCAGTTACGCCACCCTCTTCTTCGCAGACTACGAAGACTCGGGTCGCCGGCTGCGCTATGTCAATTGCGGTCATTGTCCACCGATGCTGTTGCGAAGCAATGACACGATAGAACGTCTCACCGCCACGGCGACCGTGCTGGGACTGTTCGACAACTGGGAGTGTTCCGTTGAGGAAGTTAGCTTGACTCCGGGTGACACGCTGGTGGTCTACTCCGACGGGGTCACGGAGGCAGCGACCGCCGAAGGGGAAGAGTTTGGCGAGTGCCGCCTTGCTGAGACTCTGCGCCTTCAGCGCCACCTGCCTGTCTCCACTCTGCTCGAAGCAATCGTGGCAACAGTGCAAAAGTTCAGTGATGGCGAACAGGCAGATGACATCACACTGGTCATCGCACGGTGCCGATCTTAGGACCGCAAGACCGCCCAGGTGACGTAATCAAAGTGAGGGTGAGGGCGGGGTATCCCTTGCTGACCCTCCGGCGAGTTTCTGGAGAGGTTTGTTGGAAATCCTTAGGAGGGAGAGGTACACATGAAAGAAGCACAACGGACACTTACTGAATCGACATCGCAACCCATAACCCGGCGCACCCTATTGCAAGGCGCCTCTGTGGCTGCAGTGGCAGGGATGATTGGAAGCAGATCCTTCGCACAAGCAGGCGACAGCGAAAAACCGCCAGCGGCGGCTGCCTCCGGCCTTGCAGATAAGACCAAAACTTTCCCCGATAAGTTCCTGTGGGGTTGCGCGACAGCAGGACACCAAGTAGAGGGCAACAATACCAACAGCGACCTTTGGACGGTAGAACACTTACCCGAGAGCATGTTCAAAGAACCCTCCGGCGACGCCTGCGATCACTACCATCTCTATCCACAAGATATAAGCATGTTGGCCGATCTTGGGTTCAACTCTTATCGTTTTTCGCTCGAGTGGTCACGCATTGAACCGGAAGAGGGATTCTTTTCCAACGCCGAGTTGCGACATTACCGGCGCGTGCTGGTCACTTGCCGCGAGCACCATTTGACGACGCTGCTCACTTATTCTCACTTCTCCATCCCACGCTGGTTTGCCTACAAGGGTGCATGGCAGAATCCTGCGGCGGCCGATCTTTACGCGCGCTTCTGTGAAAAAGCAACTAAGCACCTGGGAGACCTCGTGGGTTATGCGTCAACCTTCAATGAGCCGGACGTTCCCCAATTGCTGAGCTGGATTAATTTGCCAGGCAAGCCGGGAACGAGTATGACCGATATGTTCCAGTATAATTGGACTAAAGTGCGCAAGCAGCTCAACGCGCCTGAGTTCGCAGATTTCTTTCTGGGGGACGGGAAGAAGATCCGCGATGGTCTGCTGGCGGCGCACCACAAGGGCAAAGCCGCGATGAAATCGGTGCGGAGCGACATGCCAGTGGGGTTCAATCTCGCGATCATGGACGATCAGGCGGCGCCCACAGACAGTCATGTGGCCGAGAAGCGGGCTGACGTGTACGGTCCGTGGCTGGAAGTTGCAAAACAAAACGACTACCTGGGGGTGCAAACGTATTCACGAGCTCTAGTGGGAAAGAAGGACTTACCTCCCCCGAAAGACGCCGAGACTACGCAGGCAGGCTGGGAGTTTTACCCGGAATGCGTTGAGCATGTGGTTCGCTATGCGAGTAAGGAAACGGGTGTGCCCATCATTGTCACGGAGAACGGAATCTCCACCACCGATGACACCCGGCGCGTGGAATATTTTCAACGCGCGCTCACCGGCCTGAAGCGCGCCATTGACGACGGCGTGGATGTCCGCGGCTATGTGGCCTGGTCGCTGCTCGACAACTTCGAGTGGATGTCCGGTTTCGAGCCGAGGTACGGTATTGTTGCGGTGGATCTGGCCACTCAAAGGAGAACGATTAAGCCCAGTGCTACCGTGCTGGGCAACATCGCACAGAGAAATTCGCTGTGAATGGCTTTCCAAAGGACTTTCGCCTAGTTTCTGAAGAGGTTTCCGCCAACCTTATCCGCGAATGGGGGACGACTTTGCGTCTCTTGACACGCGGCAGATGATAGGCTAGGATAGTAGGTGGGGCTGAGGCAATGCTGAATGCTGAATGGTGAATGGTGAGTGCTGAACTGTGAATTGTGACCTATGGATGTGAGGTGCCTTCGTAGGCCTTGCCACTGCGGACTGCCTTCTGCCTCTGAAGGGCCGCAGGTCTCCCGCAGGGCGGGACGGGACCTGCGCTACGCCTGCCGTCTGCCTACTGCTCACTGCCGATTGTCGACTGCATTTGAGGGAGGCGGGATGGAGAGGGCTCCTGGCAGGCATGGCAGGCCCTGGACAAGATGTCACCGCCGACAGGGAAAGAAAGAACTAGTAACTTTAAAAAGTGAACGAACAACGCGGGAATGTTATTGAAAACAAAGGACCGCTGTGGAAAGAGTGGCGGCGAAGCTGGAATGTCTATGAAAACAAAGGCACTTAGCCCTTAAAAACGGGAATGCTGTTGAAAAGACAGGTAGTTAGCATGTGGCAGGTGGTGGGTGGGGAATTAAGAACAGGGGCTGGGGGCTGGGGGACGAAGGCCTGCCCGCCGCCGGTGCGTGCCAGCATCACTCGCTCGACCTGTCCTGCGGCTCAAGAAAGCCTACCAACCCTGAAAAAGGATTGTTTTTTTGACGGATCGAGGCGGGAATGTCTATGAAAACAAAGGGTCGGCTTTCCACGGGCGGGGGAGAAGCGGGAATGTCTATGAAAACAAAGGCACTTAGCCCTTAGAAGCGGGAATGTTGTTGAAAGGAAAGGTAGTTAGTAGGTGGTCGATGGGCCTGCCCCTACAAACCCCTTTCGCCGATTTGGAAAGCTTTGAGGATGGCCTTGGCTTTATCGAGGCATTCCTGGTGCTCACGGGCGGGAACGGAGTCCGCAACGATTCCGGCCCCAGCCTGTAGGTATGCGCGCTTACCCTTAATGAGCACGGTGCGGATGACGATGCAGGAGTTGAGATTGCCGGAAAAGTCGAGGTAGAGCACCGCGCCGCCGTAGAGGCCGCGGCGGGTGGGTTCGAGCTCGTCTATGATTTCCATGGCGCGCACCTTGGGCGCGCCAGTGAGCGTGCCGGCGGGAAAACAGGCTGCCAGCGCGGCGTAGCTATCCGCATCCGGGCGGAGCCGGCCGCGAATGGATGAGACCAAGTGCATCACGTGGGAATAGCGCTCGACGAACATGACTTCCTGCGGGCGCACGGTCGAGAACTCGCACACGCGCCCGATGTCGTTGCGGCCCAGGTCCACAAGCATGATGTGCTCGGCGCGCTCCTTTTGGTCGCCGCGCAGTTCTTCCTCCAGCCGCTTGTCCTCATCCTCCGTCTTTCCCCTGGGGCGCGTTCCGGCGATGGGCCGGTATTCC
>Ga0181536_10007321_pt1 | contig 10869 bp, 8 predicted proteins | sample PEATcosm2014_Bin_41_FD_121105 | JGI IMG/M metagenome (GOLD analysis project Ga0181536, IMG submission 121105) | Peatland microbial communities from MTU Mesocosm Facility, Houghton, MI, USA - PEATcosm2014_Bin17_60_metaG | ecosystem: Environmental > Terrestrial > Soil > Wetlands > Peat | place...
CATGGGGCGCTCGCCCTGCAGGACGTGAACCTCGACCTCGGTCTGCGAATCGGCGGCGGTGGAAAAGGTCTCGGTCTTCTTGGTCGGGATGGTGGTGTTGCGCGGAATCATCGAGGTAGCCACGCCGCCCAGTGTTTCAATCGACAGAGTCAGCGGAGTTACATCGAGCAGCAGCAGGTCCTTGACCTCGCCAGCGAGAACGCCTGCCTGCACCGCCGCGCCCACGGCGACCACCTCGTCCGGGTTGACGCCCCGATGCGGCTCGCGCCCGAAGAGCTTCTTCACCATCTCCTGAATCTTGGGCATACGGGTCTGCCCGCCCACCAGCACCACTTCGTCGATCTGCGCGACGGTGACCCCGGCGTCGTTGATGGCCTTCTTGCACGGCTCCAGCGAACGGTCGAGCAGATCCTCGACCAGTTGCTCCAGCTTGGCGCGGGTGAGCTTACGGACCAGATGCTTGGGGCCGGTGGCGTCGGCGGTCACAAAGGGCAGGTTGATCTCGGTTTCGATGGTCGTCGATAGCTCGATCTTGGCCTTCTCGGCGGCGTCCTTGAGGCGCTGCAGGGCCATTTCGTTGCCCTTGGAGCTGAGATCGAGACCCTGTTCCTGCTTGAACTCGGCAATCAGCCACTCGACGATGCGCTGGTCGAGATTGTCGCCGCCCAAATGGGTATCGCCGTTGGTGGACTTGACCTCGATCACGCCCTCGCCCACTTCCAGAATGGAAATATCGAAGGTGCCGCCGCCGAAGTCGTAGACGGCGATGGTCTCGTCCTTCTTCTTGTCGAGGCCGTAAGCCAGCGCGGCCGCGGTCGGCTCGTTGACGATGCGCTTCACGTCCAGGCCGGCAATCTTGCCCGCGTCCTTGGTGGCCTGGCGCTGGGCGTCGTTGAAGTAGGCAGGAACGGTGATGACCGCCTGTGTGACGGTCTCGCCCAGATAGGCTTCCGCGGACTGCTTGAGCTTTTGCAGGATCATGGCCGAGATTTCGGGAGGGGTGTATTCCTTGCCCTGCGCCACGACGCCCACGTGGTCGCCCTGCTGGGTGACCTTGAAGGGGACCATCTTCATCTCGTCGTTGACTTCGTTGTAGCGGCGGCCCATGAAGCGCTTGATGGAGAAGACGGTGTTCTCCGGGTTGGTGATGGCCTGACGCTTGGCCACTTGGCCGACCAGCCGCTCGCCGCTCTTGGAGAAGGCGACGATGGAGGGCGTGGTGCGCGCACCCTCTTCATTTGCAATCACTTTGGGTTCGCCGCCCTCGAGGACGGCGACGCACGAGTTGGTGGTTCCGAGGTCGATGCCGATAATCTTTGCCATGTTTTTCCTGCCTGCCTTAAGAGAATTTCCAACTCTCACAGGATGTCACATTGAGCGAGATGTTGTCAAGTATTCTTGATGGTATTCAAGTAAATCATGCTGTCTGTTGGCGAGCGGAAGAGGATCGCTTGCAAATAAATTAAGACCGATTTAGTCTTAATTAAATATGCGACACTTTTAGTCGTAATTCATCGGAGGAAACAATTTGATCTCAATAAAGTTCAAGAGCGCTTTCAGGCCCAACTGTTGGTTGGCGGTCTGGCTGGCGATTCTGGCCGCTCCTGTTGGCAGGGCGCAGGAAAAGCCCTACTTTGTCACCTATTCTCACGATCTGGAGGAACCCGGCAACCTGGAGATCGAGACCAAGACAGCGCTGGCGCGTCCCGATGGCGGCAATCGCTACGGGGCCACGGCGATGGAACTGGAGTACGGCACCCGCGCCTGGTGGACGACCGAACTCTACCTCGACGGCCAGGCCACCGGCGGCGACTCCACCATCTTCACCGGCTGGCGGCTGGAGAATCGCTTGCGGCCCCTGATGCGCGAGCACGCCGTCAATCCCGTGCTCTACGTGGAGTACGAGAATACCTCCGGCGCCGACAAGACGATCCTGGAATTCACAGGCCACGACAGTCAAGCCGATCTGGCGGAGCCGAATGGAGTCCTGCGCAAGGAGCACCAGCACGAGGCGGAGCTGAAACTCATCCTCTCCTCCAACGTCAAGGATTGGAACATCAGCGAAAACTTTATCACTGAAAAAGATCTCGACCATGCCCCGTGGGAGTTCGGCTACGCGGTGGGGGCCACGCATCCGTTGCGGAGCGCCGCCAGCAGCCGGACCTGCGTGTTTTGCGCCGAGAAATTTATTGTCGGCGCAGAGGGTTACGGCGGCTTGGGAGATACCTTTGCGCTAACTATGCGCGATACCTCCCACTACTTGGCCCCGCTGGTGGGCTGGCAGTTGCCCAAGGGCGCGCGGCTCAGCTTTTCGCCGGGCTTTGGGCTGACCGGCGCAAGTCTGGCGCGGGTCTACCGCGTAGGTCTGGCCTTTGAGTTCGATCAGGTTGGCGCGTGGTTCCATGGCTCAAACGGAGGTGGGCAATGATGCGACGGATGGGGGCAATACTCTGTATGACTCTTTGCGTAACACTGGCCGTTGCAGCGGCGTCCGGTTCCCGATGGCAGCAGGTTCCAGCTAGAGAACACGCGCGCGCCAATCCTTTAGCCGGCGATCCGGAGGCGGCAACGGCCGGAGCGCTTGTCTATCGCGAGCACTGCCAGCAGTGCCATAAGGCCGATGCGCGGGGCGATGGGCGCAAGCGGCCCGCGTTGCGCGGCGCTCGGCTGCGCGCGGCCAGCGACGGCGATATTGAGTGGTTTCTTCGCCAGGGCGATCTGGGCCACGAAATGCCTTCCTGGTCGAGCCTGCCCGAGGCGCAGCGCTGGCAGCTTGTGGCTTTTCTGAGGTCCATCCAGTAGAGCGATGCTATCGTTCCCGAACTGTGCCGGACGCGATTACAGGCGAGACGCGGTTCGGGAAGGATTGCATTTTTTGAATCTGCAATCTGCGGGGTAAATAACCACTGCGCCTATGGCGCGGGCAAAGGGCTGCTATCGGCATGGAGCGCTTCTACACGGACCCCTTTGAGGGGCCACCAACCTAAAGCCTTCGGCTTTGCCGGGGGATACTTAGAGCTTATCCGTGAATTGAGAAAGGAATGTAGCGCCAGTCTCCAGACCGGCTGTACTGGCGGCGTCCACGCCGCCAGACGCCTCCTGTGGGTCTGGAGACCCACAGGACAGCCGACCTGGAGGTCGGCGCTACCAATTTACGAATAGGCTCTTACTCAGAGGTTTCTCAATACGCCGTCTTACTCTGTCTTGTTCGCCAGGAAGCTCTCCATGAACTTGGTGTCGAACTTACCGGCGCGAAAGCCGGGGTCGGCAAAGATAGCCTGATGCAGCGAGATCGAGGTCTCGATGCCTTGCACCACGAACTGGCTCAGCGCGCGCTCCATCTTGGCGATAGCCTCCGCGCGGTCGCAGCCGTGCACGATCAGCTTGGCGATCAGCGAGTCGTAGTAGGGCGGAACCACGCCCTCGGCGTACTGCGCGGTATCCACGCGCACACCGTTACCGCCGGGCACGTTGAAGGCGGTGATCTTGCCCGCGGATGGGGTGAACTTCACCGGGTGCTCGGCGTTGATGCGGCACTCGATGGCGTGGCCGCGGATTTCCAGCCTAGCGGGCAAAATGGCGTCCAGCCGCTCCCCGGCGGCGATGCGCAACTGCGCCTTCACAATGTCCACGCCGGTGATGGCTTCGGTGATGGGGTGCTCCACCTGGATGCGGGTATTCATCTCGATGAAGTAGAGCTGGCGGTCCTCATCCATGAGGAACTCGACAGTGCCCGCGTTCTGGTAGCCGATCTCGCTCAGACAGCGGCAGACGGTGCGGCTCAGTTCCTCGCGCAGTTTGGTCGATACCTGCAAGCTGGGAGCCTCTTCTATGAGTTTTTGATGGCGGCGCTGGATCGAGCATTCGCGCTCAAAGAGCGTTCTGACGCCGCCGTGCTCATCGGCCAGTACCTGGAACTCGATGTGCCGGGGCCGCTCGATGAACTTCTCCATGTACAGCTCGCCGTTGCCGAAGGCGCCGGCTGCCTCGCCCCAGGCCGCATGGAAGAGATTGGGCAACTCCTCCGGGCTGCGCACGATTCTCATGCCGCGCCCGCCGCCGCCCGCTTTGGCTTTGAGGATGACCGGGTATCCTACCTTCTTCGCCCAGGCCAGCGCCTCATCCGCCGTGGCAATTACGCCTTCGGAGCCGGGCAGGATGGGCACGTTGGCCTTCTTCATTGCCTGGCGCGCCTTTTCCTTCTCGCCCATCAGCCGGGTAACCTCAGGCGGAGGACCGATGAACTTGATATTCGAGGCGCGGCAGACCTCGGCGAAGTTGGCGTTCTCGCTCAGCAGCCCGTAGCCGGGATGAATCGCATCCACGTTGGCGATCTCGGCGGCGGCAATAACCGCCGGCACGTTGAGATAGCTCTCCGCCAGCCGCGGCGGGCCGATGCAGATGGCCTCGTCGGCAAAGCGAACGTGCAGCGAGTTGCGGTCGGCCTCGCTATAGATGGCGACCGTGCGAATGCCGAGTTCCCGGCAGGCGTTCAGAACGCGCAACGCAATTTCGCCGCGATTGGCAATCAGTATCTTACGAAACATTCAGGACCCTTTGAGAACTCGTCCGGCTAACCCAGCCGGATGGAAAAGAGGGGCTGCCCAAACTCGATGGGCTGGCCGTTGGAAACAAAGCATTTGACGAGTTCGCCGGCGGCATCGGCTTCGATCTCATTCATCAGCTTCATGGCCTCGACGATGCAGATCACCTGGCCCTTTTCCACGCGATCGCCGGGTGAGACGAAAGCCGCCGCGCCGGGCGAAGGCGAGCCGTAGAAAGTGCCGACGATAGGCGACTTGACCACGTGCAGGCCCGCATCCGGGTCCACGGCTGCTGGAGCCGATGGGGCTGCCGGCTGGCTTGGAACGGCTGCGGCCTGCGCCGCGCCAGCCTGCGCCGGGACCAGCAAACGCGCCAGGTCGCCCAGTCCAGCCGATGAAGCCTCCGCCGGATTGAACTTGAGACGAATCTTCAGATCGCCCCGGTCCAGGTCGAACTCCGCTACCTGATAGGCCTTCAGGAATTCAATCAGTTGTTTCAGATCCTCTAAATCCTGTGGTTTCATTCGTTCCTTAACTCTCCCGCATCGGGGCGGGGTTCAATCAAAGTTCAATCAGGGCCTTGGGCGCCGGCGTAAGCACCTGTGCTCCGGTCCGGGTTACAGCCACCATATCCTCGATGCGAATGCCGTACTTACCCGCCAGATAGATTCCCGGCTCGATGGTCACAACCATGCCGGCAAGCAATCTGGTTGTCTGTCCGGCGCCGATCCGCGGCGACTCGTGAATCTCCAGCCCGACACCGTGTCCGGTGGAGTGAGTAAACGCCTCCGCCAATCCCGCTCCGCGCAGCACACTGCGGGCTGCCTCATCGACTTCGCCGCAGCTTGCGCCCGCCGCCACTGCGGCTACTCCCGCCTGCTGGGCCTCCAGCACCGCCTCATAAGCGGAGCGTTCGTTGGCCCTCGGCTTTCCCAGGTATACGGTCCGGGTCATATCCGAGCAGTAACCTTTGAGAATAACACCGAAGTCGAGGGTCAGGAATCCTCTGCGCGGCAGCAGAGCACTGGTGGCACGTCCATGAGGAAAAGCCGACCGCAATCCCGATGCAACGATGGTCTCAAACGACATTCCCTCAGCCCCCAGCAGCCGCGCCCGGTGCTCCAGTTCCGCTGCCACTTCGATCTCCCGTAGGCCGGGCCGGATAAAGCTCAGAATGTGCTCGAAGAGCTTGCAACCGAGCAGCGCCGCCTCGCTCATCAGCGCCAGTTCGTCCTCGTCCTTCACCCAGCGCAGCGGCGCGACTAGCGGCGCGGCCAGCGCGGAAAGAAAGCTGCGGCGAAAGCGCGACGGCAGCGCCTTCTTCCAGAGAGCCAACTCTGCTACGGAAGTCTTGCCCGGGTCGAATCCGGCGAACTCGGCTCCGGGCTGCGCGGCCAGCCACTCGATGGCGGCCTGCGCAGGAGAATTGGCCACAATCTGGACCTGCGCGGCTGAGACCTCTTCAGCAGCCTGCGCCGTATAGCGGCCGTCCGTGAACAGGCGCGCTGCCCTGCGTGTGACCGCCAGCGCCGCGCTGGAACCTGTAAATCCAGAGAGATAGCGGAGATCGGGAAGATGAGTAACCAGCAGCCCGGAGAGTCCGGTTTTGGTCAAGCGGCGGCGCAATTGTCCGATGCGGCGAGAGTGGTCCACTAATAGAGGATAAATCACGGAGTTGAAAACGGAGGGAACAGAGAATTGGGAACAGGGAACAGAAAGCATTGGCGATGCGCCCTTGCCGCAAAAGCAAAGACGCGGCAAGGATAGGCACCCTACAATCGGAAGATTGGCCGCTTCTGAAATCTTCTCTGAACATTGAGTAAATCATGATAAACTTGCGACTGTCTCGACATCACCGCTTAAATGGATGGAAACACATCATGGATGCTTTGAAGGTAATCCTTAAACAGCCTTACTGGATTATCACTTTGGTCTTGGGGACCGCACTCGTTGCTTTCCCGTGTGTGACGATTAATAAGGATCATACATGGGCAACACATCCGCCGAGTACTTTCGTGCTCGTGTGGGTTGGCATGGCGCTCTTGGTTCTTTCTGGATTGGTATTTGGGCTTACTCTTTGGATGAAGTATAAAGCGGATGAGAGCGTGGGCACAGGCTTGGACCTTAAGCGGGTCAGCCAGCAGGACGGCGTAATGTGGACGACTGTTAGCGGGTGCGTGATTAGCATTGTTAACGGGCGCTTAGAGAAATTCGATCCTGATGCAGGGGCTGTGATTGTTCTTCCTTGCAACGAGTATTTCGACCTTTGCGAAGAAGACAAGAAGAGCGCATTAGGGGCCTATGTAAACCTATGCTTTGAGGGGCAGGTTGAGGCATTCACTTCACTCGTTAAAGATGAATGTAATAAGAAGCTAGGCGCGGGAAACGCGCAACAGAAGACCGAAGAGGAGTGCGCTAGGAGCTATGGCACCGGCAAATGCTTACTGCTCCTCAAACCCCTGGGCCGTTCAGTGCCGGTTGCCCTTGTATCTACGGCAACGCAACGAGCTAGGGAGGGCCTTGCCGCCAAAATATCTGATTTGTTTGATGGAATGCGCGAATTGTTCGCAAAGCTAGCTGACGCAAAGCTCAACGAGGCTGTGATACCGGTTATTGGAGCAGGTAAGGGAAAAATTGACCCGCCGCTTGCACTGGTGGGACTTCTCTTGGCAGTTGCGGAAGCAGCCAGATTTGGGCAAGGAGGGCAGCCCATGAAAAAAATAACCATCGTTGTGTTTCAGGATGCAAATGTCCCTCCGCAGATCGCACCGGTTGTTGTTCGTCGGGCATTGGCATTGATTGGATCGCTGGGATGATCAGCGTGGACGGAAGACTCTCTTCTACCGCTGAGTGCATGATGTATCGCTTTTGAGAATCTGGGATCTATCCCGGCCGGTCCTGGCCCAAGAACCGGATGTGCAGCCATCTAAGCAATGCTCACTGTTCCCTATTCCCTGTAAATTCGCCGGCCGACCGACAATCGTTGTGTTCGCGGTGTCCCAATATCGACGAACCAGTGTTTCCCTGCCTCCAAAATGGAACAGCGACGAATCAAAATTGACGGCACTACCAAATCGAACATCGCTGTTCATGCGATTGCCATGAGCTATTCATCTCTTGCGGGTCGGCAAAGCCGGTTCGGGACTATACTATAAGTCTGACGATGCGAAGCCTGTGCTTGCGGAAATTGTCGATGATCCTCGTTCCGGCGATGCTGGCAGCGGCCGGGTGCGGAGGCGGGGGTGTGTCCGCCAACTCCTCGAACGCGGCCTTTTCGATCTCCCCCGACGCGGGTTCCATCGACACCAATTGCACCGGCTGCAACGCGGCCAATGCGGGAGGGGGCTTCGTCCATCAGTTCACGGCAACGATGAACGGCGGCGGCGCGGCAGCAGCCGCATGGTCGGTCTCCGGCGGGGATCCGGTGAGCGGGCCGGGGACCATCGGCGCGGCCGGCCAGTACACGCCGCCCAGCTATCTGACCGCCGACCGCGCCGAGGTGCAGGTGACCGCTACGCTCGACTCGGGCGCGAAGGCAACCGCCGTGCTGACCGTGACGCCGGGATTCCTGCAACCGCTCACCCCTGAAAATCTGGCTTTGGGGGCCAATGGGAGCGTGACCATCACCGGATTGCTGGCCGAGGCGGGCGGCGGCACGGGCATCCGCTTTGCGCTGGCCAACACGGCAGATGGCCAAGACGGCGGACTGGGTACGCTGGGCGCGGTCAACTGCCAGCGCGGCACCCAGAGCTTTACATCCTGCTCGGTCACTTACACGGCTCCAGCAATGATCGCGGCCACCGGCGTAACTTACGTGGTGGCCACGGCGGGCTCGTCGAACTCGCGGGTAGCAACCGCGGTACTGTTGAACACCGCCGGAGTTTCGAGCAATCCCGCTACGCATGAGGCGGAGTTGCCGTGGTCGGTGGAACTGGGCAGTTCGGGCGGCAATAATAACGACTATGACGCGCAGGGGAACAAGATTGCGGACTGCTGCGGCGGGACGCTGGGGGCGCTGATCGAGGACACGGGCGGCCGTCAATACCTGTTGAGCAACAACCACGTACTGGCGCGAAGCGACCACGCCAGCGCAGGCGACACCATCGTGCAGCCGGGGCTGATCGACAACAACTGTACGCCGCTGGGAGAAGGTCCCGGCGCATCGTCTGTAGCCACGCTTACCGGCTGGCTCCCGCTCAGCGCGAAGACGACGAATGTGGATGCGGCGATCGCTCAAGTAGCCTCGCGCGCCGTGGATACCACCGGCGGCATCCTGGAGTTGGGCGCGCGGCAGCTGGACGGTACGCTGGCCGCCGCGCCTCCGGGCATCTCCTCGAGCGGAGGCAAGGGCGAGTCCGCCGCGCTGGACCTGACGGTGGCCAAGAGCGGGCGGACCACCGGGCTGACCTGCGCCAACGTTTCGGCGCTCAATGTGGACGTGAGCGTGGATTACTACCTGGACTGCGCCGAGACCAAGCCTTATTTGACCAAGACTTATACCAATCAGTTGGCCATCGGCGGCAACGGGTTCAGCGATGCGGGCGACTCCGGCGCGCTAGTGGTGGATGCGGGCAACGCCGAGCCGGTGGGGCTGCTGTTTGCCGGAGGAACGGATGCGTCCGGCGTGAGCCAGGCAGTGGCCAACCCGGCGGGCGAGGTGTTGAGCGAGTTGAGCGCGCAGGCCAGCGGCGGGACGAGTTATACCTTTGTGGGCGCGGCCGATCACGCGGTCAGTTGCCTGAACTACGGCGACAGCACGGTGGCCGCGGCGCAAGGGCGCGTACTCAGCGATGCGGAGATTGTCCGCGGCCAGCAGGCGCTGGCGCAGGCTCGCCTGCTGGTGAACCCTTCGGCCGGCATCCTGGGCGTGGGCGCCGGCAAGAGCAACGACCATCCGGGCGAGAGCGCGATTCTTCTCTACGTGGATGAAAGCATGGCTGTGAATGCGCCGGCAACGGTGGACGGTGTTCGCACGCTGGTGATTCCCACCACGGCCCACGCGGTGGCCTTCGGCTCGGCGCCGCAGACTCCTTACGAGGCTGGCGCTCCGGCCCTGCCGGCGGCGGCGCTGAATGCAGCCATAGCCGTGAAGCAGCACGTCGCCTCCAGCCTGATGAAGCGGAATCCCGCCTTCTTCGGCGTGGGCGTGGGCCAGAGCCTGGACAATCCGAAGGAAGCGGCGCTGGTAGTTTACGTGGACCGCAAGCTGATTCCCGCGCAACTGCCTTCAACCGTGGACGGACTGCGCGCCCGTTACGTGGTGATGGACCGGCTGCATGTGACCCGCTCGTATGAAGCGCCATCAAGGCTGCACTGCCTGCCGCACCCGGCGGCCGGTCAACCGGGCAGCTTCGATCTTCTCGACCTGTTCAGGCCTCGTGGGTTGAACTGAGAATCGGGCAGTGCCGTGATTTGGCCATCAAATTTCCCATTGCTCGCCCACATCCTCTTTGAGGGGTACAGTTATTGATCCGGCCCAAAAGGATTGCGACTGAGCGGTATAGCTTACGTACCGGCGTTGGAAGCAGCGTTCCATCCCGGCCGGCTGTTTCTGGATGCCGCGCTGGGCCTTGGACGCGGTCTTGACCGGTTGCACTTTTGTTTTTGCCGGAACGGCGGCCGTGATGCATTGAGCTGTTAGTCGGCATTGAACTGTTTGCCGGCATTGAGTTTCGGCGAATAACCGGAAAGATGGAAGACCTGTATCTTGTCCGCGTTCTCCCCAGCCGTTGCCGCATGACTCTGGCATGATGAACCCTCGGCCCGTCGAGGATAGAGTCAAAGCCTACTTTGCCGTCACCGGAGATAGAACGCTGCTCTCGGTGGCGGAATATGAGGGAGTGCGGATTGTTTCGGTCAATGAGGCTTTGGAAGCCGTTGCTCAGAGCGCATCCCACAACAGGCAGTAGTGCGGATCGGGGACGGAAAAATCGGTGCTCTCCCTTCCTTGCGACCGATAAACGTCGCAAGGAAGGGGTCCCAGCTGGCGAGGAAATATTGCCGCTATAAATTCATTTGAAGACATTGATTAAGCCGTGCTATAAATCCTCTATCGGAATTTTTACCTCCATCGGGGAGAGGAGCCATGAGGGTGCTTGCCTTCGCTGGCCCATCTCTTCGATGTCCGCTTGGCCTTTTCGCCCCGCGCCCGCGGCGGTGTCCACTGAAAAACGCTTTGCCACCAATGACTCATCAAAGGAGAATGCGATGAAGAAACTCTTCCTGAGTATCTGTCTTGTTGCCTGCTCCCTGGCGCTCACCACCCAGGGGATAGCCCAAACCACCACTAATAATGTCTATTGGGTAGGACCTAATAGCCAATACG
>Ga0181536_10007323_pt1 | contig 10867 bp, 7 predicted proteins | sample PEATcosm2014_Bin_41_FD_121105 | JGI IMG/M metagenome (GOLD analysis project Ga0181536, IMG submission 121105) | Peatland microbial communities from MTU Mesocosm Facility, Houghton, MI, USA - PEATcosm2014_Bin17_60_metaG | ecosystem: Environmental > Terrestrial > Soil > Wetlands > Peat | place...
CATCCGGGACATGCAGGCTCTCCTGGCCGAAGCAGACGAGGCCGCCCTGGCCATCGGCGCCCGCCTCCAGGCGGACAAGTTGGCCGCGAAACAGGAACTCTGTTCCGAGCAGCCAAGCCCTGGGCCTCGGAGACCGCGTGGCCAGGCGCAGCAGTTCCTTTTCGATCCACGCCGCGTTCCGTTGAGCGAACTGCACGGCCTCAGCGACCGTGCCGCCGCGTGGAACGGTCACACGGGCCGAGCCGTCCGCGCCCAGGCGCAGGATATACCGGCGGGCGCGACGATTTCGCGCCAGGCGCAGCGGCACGCGCCGGGCGCCGGCCGCCAGCCAATGTCCGGCCGGCGCGCCACTGGGCGCCAGGCAGAAAGGCAACTCGATTTGCCGGGGAGGGCGTTGTCCCCGCTGGTTTCGCACAGCCTCTGATAGCCGAGCCGGGATTTGAAGGCAAGCAAAGCGGAGGATGGCCTCCATCTCCTCGCACCCGGCCGGCAAAGACGCTCACGACAAGAGTGCCTTGTTTGGATTGATTGGAGCACTGGCCAATGGCTCGCCATTTGCTTCTCGCCGCCGGGGGGCCAAATCGGGTTGCGGAGTGTAGCGGAGATACGGCTTCACTTTGCGAACGCCTTTGGGGAACAATGCCTTCGCATCGGTGTCGGACACCGCCGGCGAGACGATGCAGTCCCTGCCTTGTTGCCAATCCGCCGGCGTGGCGACCCTGTAACTGGCCGTCAGTTGAAGCGAATCAATCACGCGCAGGATTTCGTTGAAATTGCGCCCCGTGCTGTCCGGGTATGTCAGTGTCAGTTTGACTTTCTTGTCCGGTCCGATGACAAACACCGCCCGCACCGTGGCCTTGTCGTCCGCGTTCGGATGAATCATGTCATAGGCCGTAGCTACCTGGCGGTTTTCATCGGCGATCACCGGGAAATCCACCGTGCAGGCTTGCGTTTCGTTGATGTCCTTGATCCAGCCTTGGTGCAATGCCAGCGGGTCCACGCTGACCGCGATGACCTTGACGTTCCGCTTTTCAAAATCACCCTTGATCCTGGCCATGGTGCCCAGTTCGGTGGTGCAAACCGGAGTGTAATCGCGTGGATGCGAGAACAGGACGCCCCACGAATTGCCCAGCCATTGATAGAAATCAATGGTCCCTTCGGTTGTGGCGGCTGAAAAATTGGGGGCGATATCGCCTAATCGCAATGACATATCTATGATTCCTTGTTCTTATTGCCATCGTTAGTTATCCTCTACATACGATCCCACATTTGAGGCCGCAGTCAAGGGCGGGTGACTGTTTTCTCCGTAACCGGCCGCTGACTCCCGGCTCAACCGCTACGTTGCGATTGGCCGATTTCGCCTACCACCGGTAATAGCGGTAGGGATTGTCTCCCATAGGGAAATCGGTGCGATAATCGGGGCAATAATACCCGAGAGACCGGGAGCCCTCCGGCTTGGCACCGGGAGAGGTTTCCGAGCCGACTCGAGGGGCCGTGGCTTGAGGCCCGGAGCGATCGCCGTTCGGGGCCACTGAGGAGCCCAGCTTGCCCGCAAATTCGAGGGGATGGAACACCCGGCTGTCCAAGGGGAAACTGGCGCCCAGGTTGGCCAGCAATTGGGCGACGGCGCGGGTGGCCCGCCAGCGCGTGTAGCGGAAGTAGGTCTTCTCGTCCGCGTGGAAGCAATCCGGGTCCACCTGGCAGAAGACAGCCACGCCCTTACCCACGGTTTTGCGGCCAATCAGGCCGTCTGCGCCGACCTCCACGCCCGCGCTCAGGACCCAGGGGGGGGTGTCCAAGTAGCAACGCCAGCGGAGATCGGAAGCGCTGAGGCCCCTTGCTTCGTGCCACTCGGGGGCGGAGAGGGACCCGGCGAAATGGGCCGGAGCCGGCGTCAATGTGGCGCCGAGCCACCCGTCTGCCTGCGAGCGCGGCAGAAAGAACGCCTTGCCGCCTTTTTCCAGGTAGGCGGTGAGGGAGGTCGTATCGAAGGCAGCATCCGGGCCGATGAGCAGCAGCCCGGCGCCAGTGTCCAACGCGGCCGACTGCTGATAGCTTACGCCAATTCTGTCGAGCCACGCCGCGCCCGCTGCGCCGCCGAGGTACACGACCTTGCTCACCTGCGGAGACAGCGGGGAGTGGAGCGCGTAGTCCAGGATGCGCCCGGCCATGCGCCGCGCCGCGGGGTCCTGGGCCAAGTGGTCTTCGAGGTCCAGGGTGCAAACGGTCAGCCGGCCTTGGCCGCAGTCCATCTCCATGAGCGGCGTGTAGGCCAGGTCGAATTCGCATTCCAGGAGTGGACGCCAGCCGCTGCGGTGGGGCTTTTCGATGGCAGCGCTGCTGACCCCTCCGCGGTTGCCCCAGTGCCAGCCGGCGTAAGGCTGATCTCGTTCGTTGCCTCTGAGGTAGTCTCCCACATATTCCGGGCGGGCCTCGATCAGGGTGCTGCTGCCCGTCCAGTCGCGGAGGTCCTCTGAATGCAGCGTGTCGAACGGGGAATGCAGAGCGGCAGAATGGACGGGGAAGACGCGGCGGGCCACCTTGGGGCAAACGCGCCACCCGAGGGCCCGTGTTAGCCATTCAGGGTCCTGGGCACAGATCAGCGCCCGGCCTCCAGCCCGCACATAAGGTTCCAGCCTGGCAGCCACCGCCGCGTCGTGCGTTAGGGCGTTGCGTCCGACCACCACCAGGGGGGCAGCCGCGTCATTCCAGGAACGGGTCCGATAGCCCAGGTCTGCCAGCATTTTGCCAGTCAGGCCGTCCGGGTCCACGATAGCGATCTGAGCGCCGCCCGTCTTGTCCTCGCCAAATACGCGAAACCCAAAGGTATCCTGGTGCCTGGCCTCGCCGATCGTTGCGGCCAGCGCGAGCTGGCCGTCGGCCTTGGCGCCGGCTTCCTCAACGGGTGCGATTACGTGGAAGGGAATGAACCGGATTTCGGAAACCGCCAGGCTCCCTTGCATCCGGCCCTGGTCCACTTCCTTGCCGGCGACCGTGGCGGTCCAGGCTGCGGTGAATCTTTGGGGCTGGCGCGTGTCGTTGATCAAGACGATCTGCTTCTCGATCTTTTGGCCGGGGCTGAAGTGATGGTCCTTTGCGGTGTACGCTCCCGCGGGGCCGGCGATCCACGCCAGGGTGGGACCGTTGATCTCTTTGAGGGCGTCCTGCATCCAGGACCAGGTACGCAGGCCGCCCGGCAGGCCCGCGGTCCGCCAACTGCGCCACGTGTTGACACGGTAGAGCTGCTGGATTCTATGGTTGTTGGCGTACTCGTCCAGGCGGTTTTCGGAGCTCTGGTAAAGCATCCCGCTGCGGAACAGGCCGTGAAGATACTGCCGATACTTTGGCTCCTCGGAAGTGTATGCGTCCGGACCAAAATAGATGGCGGCGAATTCCGTCAGCAAGGGCTCGCTGGTGATATTGCTGTTAAACCCGTGCCGCCCGCGGCGGAACGTGCAGTCCATGGGTGTGCCGAACTCGACCATGGAAACCGGCATCTCGCCGCTTTCGGCCCATGCGCTTAGCCACTCTTCGCGCTCCTGGATGGGTATGAGGTCCAGGTAGCAGTTCATCGTGTAGATGTCGCCCGTGCAGGCCCCCGAGTGGCTGTAATAGACCCGGGTCGAGTCGAGCTTCCTAAGCCCGTCGAACATCTCCTTGCCGAAAACCAGGAGGCGCTGCCAGCGCTCGTCGCTCCGGCCCCAGCCGCCGCGGCCCACGTGGCGCGGGTCCGCGTCGACCGCGCTGTTGAAGAAATTGAAGCCGGCGATCCACATAATGATGGAGGGATGATTGCGGTAGTGCCGCATCCACACCTCGGCGCGGTCGAGGGCAGGCTGCCGGTTCTGCTCCCAGGGAATCTGGCCCTTGGAATTCATCAGGTAGCGGTTGGCGTTGAGGATGTACTGTGCCACCAGGTATCCCTTGTGATCGGCGTCGTCGAGATTTCGCCCGGAGTCGGCCGGGTCGCCCCGGGCATCCACATTCTCCTGCCCCATCTCGGAGAAGGTGTCCCCCACCTGCATGCGCGGCCCGTTGTAAAAGCAAGGCTGCCGGAGGCGGATGACGGCGCCGTTGAGATAGAATTGCCGGCCTTGTATCCAGAACTCCCGGAAACCGAAATTCTGGTTGTACTCGTCATCCAGGCCCGCGCCGCTCACTTTGAGCCGAAGGATGTAAAGATTGGGCGGAAGGCCAGTCCGGCTCGGACCCACGTCCCACAGGCGCGGGTCGGCCCAGGGCCACGAGAGAACCAGGGTCTGCGTCTCCTTGGCAAGCACCGGGGCGTCCGCCGTGAAGCTCTTCTCCACCTCGCCCTTTTCGTTGAGCATGTCGGCAACGACGCGAACGGGGCCCGCCTGCTTGACGCCGGTCAACTCCACGTCCAGGGAGATGTTCATAGCCCGTGTTGAAGTGCGCACGAAGACATCGGTCACCCGCGCCTCCGAGGGACGGCTTTCCAAAAAGACGCTGCCGGCCAGGCCGCGCGACTTCAGCGAGGCCGCTGTGTAGGAGACGTTCATGAAGGCATTCTGCCAGAAGGTCCCCACCTGTTCCGCATCGGCGATGGCCGCCACCAGCACCCGAAGGTCCGCCGCTTGACCGGGCGTCACCGCCGAGGTGATATCTACGCAGCCCCACGGCCAGGGGATTCTTCCGCACTCCTTGCCGTTGACATAGACAATCGCGTCCGTGCAGACGCGGTCGAAGCGCAGGCTGATCGCGCGGCCTCGCCATTCCGCCGGGATTGGCACTTGTCGCTGGTACCAGGCGCGCGCGACCTGGGCCCCGTCATAGAGGTCCCATTGTGGGCCGCCGCCAAGGGCGAGGAAATCGGCAGGCCTGCCCCGAGAACTTTGCCAACTGCCCGGCACCTTGATATATGCCCAACCCAGCCTGGGGGGTTCGGCGCTTCCCTCGGCTGCGGGTATGAAGCGCCAGATGCCATCCAGGGACAACTGCGCCCGCTTTGCATTGACCGTGGTGACGTTCGTCCTCTCCCAGTTCAGACTGACCCCGTCCGGCAGGACGGCGTCGGCCACCTGCGTCGCCGCAGCCAAGTGGGGCGCGACCGCCAGGATTATCGCCAAGCAAAAACGCGCGGTTTTGGGCAGTGTCATCGGCCCCACAATCTCATACGTTTTGCTTTTGGGTCAAGATGCCCTTTAGAAAATCCGAAATCCTAAATCCGAGGGCCGAGGCCCCGAAAGCCTTCGGGTCCGCACCGGCCCTTTTCGCTGTGGCCTGATGAGGGCTTGAAAGGGTGCAAGATATGGGCAAGAATATGGCCATGAAAACGATCTCGGTGCCCATCGTTGAAGGCCGGACTGACCTATGCCAGTTGATTAAGAAGGTGGAAGCCGGCGCTCAGATCATCTTCACAGCGTACGGCAAGCCCAAAGCGGTATTATCCGCCTATCGCCCACAGGGACCGCCCTGGCGTGTGGACAAGCCGGACGACCCGAAACGTTATGGAGATTTGCAGTCCCCGGTCATGGAGGATTGGAGATGAGGCTCCTAGCTGACACCAATATCTTCGTCAGATTCTGCCGCCGACTTCCCTTGCCGCCGAAAGTGGAGTCCGCTCTTTCCGACACTCAGACAGAGCGATGCCTCTCCCCGATATCGGTCGTTGAGCTATTTCGCCTTTGGCAACGCGGCGATGTCCCGGATAATCCGGATAGCTGGCTGGACTTGGCGCTGCCCTCGTGGATCGTTTTGCCCGTGACGGTCGCAATCGCGCGCCAGTCCGTGCTGTGGCTCTGGCCGCACAAGGACCCTGCGGACAGGCTGCTCGCGGCGACCGCCGCATGCGAGGGCGTGGAACTCTGGCACACCGATACGGTGCTCAAGAAATTGTCCGGTTTCCCGCACCGCTACTTTTCCAACGTTCCACAGAACCCGTCCCTTAGCGCACCTCGGTCTTGAGCGCCACCAGCTTGCCGCTCGCATCGTCGGCAAGGAGTTGGCCGCTGGATCGTGGCTCGGCTCAGGATCTGGCCACAGTGTGGCCAATGATGCGCGGCATCACTGAACTGCAAAGACGGGCGTGGCCCAACTGGTTTTTTACTGTGTCGGCGGGTTTGTCTGTCGGCTTAATGGCCTGTTTGTTTGTGGCGGCGGCGGCGCTATATTTGTGGCCGGTGGTTGGGCTGCTTGCGGCGGCGCTGGTTGCAATGGCGGTTTTTGCGAGCCTGGAGGCAGATTCGCAGGCAACGAGGAACTTGGCCCTTGCAGTGCTTGTGCTGGCCCTGGCTCTGGCCCTGGCTGTGTGTGCGATTGTCGGCCTGAATCGAACAATTTCAGAACTTCAAAGCACCCCATCAACAACACGCTCAGAATTGACACTGCCAAAATTGCCTTGGTCCAATTGAGCAAGACGGCGTTGTCGCGCCTCAATTCGGCGTGGCGGTCCTTGGCGATTTGTTCCACCGAAGCCTCACGCCCACGTAGCGCCACATCCCGCGCCTCCGATTCCTTCGCCGCGATTAAGCGGCCAAGTTCCCGCAACAGGTTCGCTTGAAAGTGAAGGCGATTCTGGGTAAGGTCTTGCACAGAGCCAACCTGCCGCAGGGTTTCCCTCAAAGCCTCAATCGGCATTAAATCCCATTTACCGCTCGCCCTTTGGCGGTCAAATTCAATTAGCTGGTTCTCGCCCACTCCCGACATGCTGCCAGAACACGCTTGACCAGACAAGACAATCGGCGGGGAGGCGTGTCCTTTTTGTGTCCTTTTTGTGTGTCCCTTTTGTGTTGCCATCCAGCCTTCGCGGTGTTGTCATGCCCCAAATCATGAAAACAACGGCTATTCTCCTGGCTGCTGCGTGCGTCATCCTCTCCGCTTGCGAGCCTTGCCCGCACTACAACCGATTGCAGATGGCCCCGCTTGCCGGCGCTGGGCCGAAAAAGCCCTACGGGACGATCAAATACTTCCGCACGGCGGATGAAGTCAAACGCCCTTACGACGTGGTCGGCGTTATGAGTTGCGAAGGGTCGGGGGCGGAAGAAGCGGCCATCCTCAAAGCGATGCTCTACAGGGCTGCCGATATTGGGGCTGACGCCGTCATCACCAACACCGGGAAGATCGGCTCAGAGGATGTCACTGGCAAGAGTTTTGATGTTCGGGTTGGTTGGGCCGCGCTGATAGGCGGTGGCAATAACCGGGCCTATCGCGCGGAGGCCATCCGGTTCAACGATTCAAAGTAATTTCACCGCCTGGACCCGGCTAGAATAGTCTTGACCCGTCAACACGCCCGTAGGACATTACCCATTATGCGCAAAGCCCTTCATTCCCTGCCGCCGGGGCTTGGCGCGCTTGAGAAATGCGGGATTCTACTGTGTCTGCCATGTTAAAGTCGCGCGATTACCTCCGTCATGCTTCTCGGATTGACTCGGCATTCACCCTGATTGAACTGCTCGTTGTCATTGCCATCATTGCCATTCTTGCCGCGATGCTCTTGCCCGTCCTGGCCAGGTCCAAGGCCAAAGCGGCCCAGATAAACTGTGTGAACAACCAAAGGCAACTTTGCTACGGGATGGTGATGTACACTATGAACAACGTCGATTATTTCCCAGGGTCCGCCTCGAGGAACACCTACGGCTACGAAAAAGAGGACTGGATCTATTGGCGTGCCGGGGCGGCTTATCCGCCGGTCACGCAGAGTCCGATCGTCACGGGGACCGGCTCGGTCAGCAGCAACTTGTTCCGCTGCTCGATGGACAGGGACAACAGCGAGCGAATCGCAGAGAATACGGACGGGCAGGGAATCTATGGATACAGCTATACCGTGACGAGCCTCGTCCTGAACGGCGTCAACTGCGGCATGACATCGATCATCGATAGGACTATCAACTTCATCCAACAATTCAAGCTCTCCGGCGTCCGCAACCCCGCGCTCAAGGTCCTGCTCGCCGAGGAGCAAGCCACCCTGAAAAAGGGTGAAGCTTCGAATCCGGAGGGGGACGTGATGAATGACGGCCGTTACTGCCCCAGCGGCGACGTTGCCGGCGGCGACGCCTTTACCGTTCGGCACAACGGAAAAGGCACTGCGGGGTTCACGGACGGCCACGTTTCACCTGTGTTGCCCAAGTTCGGCAACAACATCACGAACTGCCAAGCCACTTTGTAAAGGGGGGGACGCTCCGTTTCCGAACTCGCCAGGGCCCATTCAGTTGTATTTCGTGCCATCCGAGCAATCCGTGGTTAAAGAACAACTGGACTGAAAGCGCATGAGGAAACACTTAGTGGTGATGAACATAAGTCCGGTGACGTATTCGGCGGCTCTTTTTCGCGCAGGCGGCGTTGCTCGCACCTTACAGATCACTGCGGATATGCTCGGTGCTCGCGCCTTGCCTGCACGAAAAATCCCTCGCCGCCTACGTCACCGTATTTATGCTCATCACCACATAGCCGGAGCGGCAGCCGTGGTTCTCTGCGCCGTGACGATGGCCACGGCCCAGGTTGTCCGGTGCAAGATGACCCGCTGCAACTCGCCCTCGTTTTCCCCGGGGGAGATGAACCAGGTCTCAAGCGGCGGAAGCATGAAGATCAAGTCCTTCGAACAGTTCGGACTGGTGGATTTTGACGTGTCGGCCCTGAAGGGGAAGAGGGTCCGAGAAGCCAGGCTCTGCGTGAGGCCTGCCGGCGGCCAGAGATTCAATCTCAACGACGGAACCGACCTGACGTGGCTTTCGGTGACAACCGTCAGCGAGAACTGGGAGGCCTCGAGTGCCTGCGCGAACCGGAGCGGACTTCGGGACGACTGGGGCTGGCCCGGCGCGAAGACCTTCGATGTGGCCTGCGGCAACGGCAACACCCTGAGGTGCAATGCCCGGCTCGTGAGCAAGGAGGGGATGCACAGCATGCCGCTCGAGACCGCCCTGGTGAAGGCGCTGGTTGCCGGGGCGTCCTACGGTTTCTTCATCATGGACGGGTCCACCCACTACTCGATGAACTGCAGAATCCAGGACCCCTGGCTTGAAGTCATGGTGGATGGCGACGAGGAGTCCGCCCCGGCCGCGCCGGCGGCACTGGAGGTGGCGCCCGCCCCCAAGTGGGCCACGGCCGAAATGGGTGCATTGCAGATCAGCATCGAAGCGCCGGCAGGGGCCTTCGCCTACAACATGAAGGTGAACGGCAAGCCCATTCAACGCTGGCAGGTTCCTTTTGCGAAGCCGGGCACGCGGCAAACATTCAGCCTGGTTGATCTTGCCCCGGACGCCGGCGCCCTGGTCGAAGTTGAGTCTGTGAGCGGGGCGGGAAACAAATCGGCTGCGGTCAGGGCCAAGGGCAGGACCAGCTTGCAGTGGATCGTCCCGCAAGTTCCGGCTGCGGAGTTCCAGCCGAGGGCCGGCGAGCCGAAGCCGCTCGGGAGCGCAAGGGTTTATGCCTTCCCGGAAATCACGAAGATTGACCCGACCACCGGCAAAGTCCTGCATGAGAGGATGGAGGACGTGAGCAGGAAAAACCCTGTCTGGGACGGGGCCGGCGGAGTGGTCCGGCTTGCGGCCGCGCGCGCCGAGATCGCCAGTTTCCAAATCGGCATCGACGGCCAGGCGCAGGATGTCAAGATCGAGGTGTCAGACCTTTCAGGCCCTGGAACGATTCCCAACACCGGCGTCAAACTGTGGCGCAACTGGTACGTGAACAAGCAGTCGGAATACGCCCTGCCGTGGACCGGCACGGTGAGCTGTCCCATGCCGGACAACAATATCAACGGGCAGGTGCACCAGGCCGTGACGGTGGATTGCCATATTCCGAAAGACGCGGAGCCTGGCGACTACGCCGGCAGGGTCACGCTGGCCGCGGGGGGCAGCAGCGCGACGCTGCGTCTCAAGGTGAGGGTGTACAGCGCCGTCATTCCCGACGATATTTTCTTTAATCCCGAGTTGAATTGCTACGGGGGTCCCGGCGAGGCAGGCAGCGCGCAGTTCTTCAACAGTTACAGGATTGCCCACTATAACCGATGCAACATCAACCGGGTTCCCTATAGCCAGAGCGGACGGGTACACCCCGACTGGGCGCCGGACGTGGACGAATCCGGCGAGGTGACGGCCTGGGCGCGCTTCGACCGGAACCTCGGCCCGCTGCTCGACGGGTCGAACTTCAAAGAGAACCCGCGCTCGGGCGTGCCGGTCCCGACGATCTACCTGCCGCTGTTCGAGGGGTGGCCGTTGAACTATCAGAAATACTACGAGCCGGGCCCCGGCATTGCCAAAGGGAGCAGGGACCAGGACGACTACGTCAAGCACCACATCCTGGCCAAGCCGATCGAGCAGGCCATGAGCCGGCAGTTCAAGGACGCTTGGAGAACCTGCGTCGGCGAGTTCTACAGCCACGCGCGGGAGAAGGGCTGGGACAGAACCATCTTCGAGTGTTACCTGAACGACAAACCCAATTACGGATACGCCTCGTGGACGCTGGACGAACCATGCATCTACCGTGACTGGGAGGCGCTCAATTTCTTCGCCGGAATGTGGAAGCAAGGCATCAACGACCCGGAAGTCTATACGCTGAAGTGGATGGAGGACCTTTATGCCAGGGGATTGAACGGGATGAACCGCGGCCGGCCAACGTTTCTGTTCCGCGGGGACATCTCGCGCATGAACTGGCAGGGCAACCTTTCGGACGGTCTGATGACCATGGTGTACGCCGGAGGCGGCGGGTTCGACTTCTTCCGCACCATGCAGCGGCACAAGGTCCGGATGCCTGCGGTTCTCTATGCCTACGGGGCCTGCAACGCCTACGAGAAAAACAACTGGGAAAACGCGGCCTGGTGCCTCAAGGCATTCGCGCACGAGTGCGACGGGGTCCTGCCCTGGCAGTCGCTGGGCAACGGCCTGACCAACCCGGACCCGGATGGATACGG
>Ga0181536_10007324_pt1 | contig 10867 bp, 5 predicted proteins | sample PEATcosm2014_Bin_41_FD_121105 | JGI IMG/M metagenome (GOLD analysis project Ga0181536, IMG submission 121105) | Peatland microbial communities from MTU Mesocosm Facility, Houghton, MI, USA - PEATcosm2014_Bin17_60_metaG | ecosystem: Environmental > Terrestrial > Soil > Wetlands > Peat | place...
CGAAGCCAAACGGGCGCCTGACACTGTCAAAAAACAGATACTCCTTGCCCTGTTGGCTGCGCGCGGGGTCAAGGAAACTTGTATCCAGTCCCTCGGAGTAGCTCACGCCGCGCGACTTGACCAGGCGGAATTGGTCCAAATCCGTCGCCCAAAAAACCGCCAGGCGATCGACCCTAAGGGTTTCAGTCAGCTTTACAGTGACCTGTTCGAGGAGGCGATCAACATGCAACTCGGAGCTCAGTTCACGCGCAAACTCCAGCAGGGTGCGCCGATAGTCATAACGCTCGCGGTTAAAGAACCTGTCCAGCCGCACCTGGATCCAATTCACCATGGGCTGGAAAACCAAGGCGGTGACGACGATGGCCAAAACCCACCCACTCCGGCTGGTTATCGGAATCGAGGATCTGAAGAAATCCGCAAATAACCCGATCATACTGAAATAGAGGGCCACAATGGTGGCTGTGGCCAAGGTGTAAGCGATTCCCCGGCGGAAAATGACATCCACGTCCATCAGGCGGTAACGCACGATGGCGTAACCAAAAGTGACAGGGAGAAAGACAAGTGAAAGCGCAGAAAGGTTCATCCAGGCGTTGGGAATAAACCCGAGGAAATAGGGAATCGCATAGAAGGTCGCAAAGGGTACGATAGCAAGCCAGGTCCCTCGCGTCACCCATTTCAATTGCTGCTTCAGCAGGGGCACCTGCGCTCGCGCATAGGCATGTTGGAGCACCACTGCGCCCGCTAAGAAGTAGACGGCTAGATACACGAACTCGATGCGGTCAAGAAGCCAACGCACCTGGAGCAAGGGCATAGGGAGAACCATGAGCTCCGTGGCCACAAGAACATGAACAGCCGCCAGGGCTACCGCTGGCACATAAAGGGAGGGGATCACATAACGCCGACCGCGCAAGAAAGTATTTTGCTCGGGAAAACCAAGGCAGAAATGCAGGAAGAGCGCGGGCTGAAGAAGCAAGGCAAGAACTTGCAGCCAGTACACCGTCCAATCGAACAGATTCAGCTTCCCGGTATAGGAAAATGTGTAAAGGATAAAGGACGCCAAGCAAAAAATATAGAAATGAAGTGATTTAGGAGCCGTCCAGCGTCGCAATAGTATGAAAGTCCCGATGACCAGGTATATCAGGCCAACTAGGCTGAGATAATATCGCACCGTCGCGGCCGCTTTTTGCGGAACGAGAACCAGCGAGGTTTGGAACTTTTCGCCGTTCCGCACTAAGGTATAGCTTGCCTGGGACCATATGTCGTCGCGGAAGATCTCGCGACCGGCGTCAGCCGCCGCGTGAATCGGTTTTCTGTCGATTGACTCTAAGAGATCGCCCTCTCGAATCCCCGCCCGGTCACCTGGACCATCGGGGGTGACAATCCATGCCGCCACTCCTTTCTTGGAGTCAACCCAGGATACCCCATCGTCCGGCATCCGATAGCGGATCCGCTGCTGGAGATTGACAACGGCAAACACGATAAGCGTCAGGCTAAGGATAGCCAGCGAAACGGATGTAAACCGGTAAGGCGGAGCTTTTGTCATCTGAATGCAGAAACCTGTCCGCTGCCGTTTAGACTACTACCTTCAACCTCAAGCAAGTTAGATTCCAGTAGTCGGACTTCCATGAAACAAAAAAAGTGCCTATTTTCAATCAGATATAACATCAACAGGATAGTAGCAGCGCCTGCTACAGAATTCGGGATATGGCCTCCACTTTTCCATAACTCCATTCCTATTCTTTGGAAAGGTACGGAAGCCCTTGGATTTCTGAAGACCGCCATGACGAATCGGTTTCAAGGCAGAGACTCTTAGCTTACTAACCATTCGCCAGAAGTTAGAATTCTACGGAAAAGCCCCCGCGGAGAGACTTATAAGCTGAACTCAACAGCAGGGTCATTTCGCCGGATTGGGTCAAGGGTGAGTAGCCTTGGGCCAACAAATTCCGGAATTCCGCGACGGCTTCGATGTGCGCGGGAAGGAAAGCAAGGGCAGGGAGGGGCTGGCGGACCTGGACATCCAAAAATGGTTGCAGTTGCAAATCGGCTTGGCCGTAAGGATCCACTATGGTTACGCGTCCACGCTGAACCCATTCGTACGAAGTCGTTAGTTGAGTCCGAGTGACGGGAATTCGGGCCGAAACTCCTCCGGCCAAGGAGGCGCTGCGAATGGGGTTGAGCACACCGTGTAGATCTCCCTGTGGAGCATGATTGACAAGACCGTGTGCGTACAGGGAATCCCCCACGGAGTAAGCGACGAGAGTTTCGACGTGATTTCCTATACGTTGTAGATAGGCCGCCCGATATCCGGAAGAGTGGTAATCACCCATATTCACAAAAATCCCACCCACGGCAGGGTTCACCACGTAATTACCCGCAAGCCAGCTTGTTGCCGCGGCATTAGCCGATCCCCAAACAGCTGCGTTCTTGATCCCATCGTGGTAAGCGGCGAGTTCGATCCGCGCGGAACCACTCAGAAGGCGGTTCAAGGAGATCTCGAAATGGTCGCCTTGCTCAAGCTCAGGCCGATAGCCTCGCAGCGTCAGCAGCGGGAAAGAATCGAGCCTATTGACACGTTCCAGCAAAGTCCCTGAACCGTCGGATGGTCCCTTCCCAACCTGCAGGGCAACGTCGGTGGAGCGGGAAACGTGGTAAGCCAGCTTCATTCGCGGTCGGGCGGTCATCACATCCCCAAGCGCACTTAGGTATTCAATATCCATGCCCGCCGTCAATGTCAGGTGAGGATAAATGTGGCGGGTTTGGGTGTAGCTTGCCACTAATGCCTGCGCATAGGAATCGGAAAGCTGTCCGCCGCCAGCCGGAGCGGCCACGCCCCTTGCGTAACCCAATCGGTGCACGACCAGAGAGATTTCCTCAGAATCACCCTTGATCAAACCCTTTCGATACTCCGTCCCCACTGAAGATGTCAGGGTTTCGTTGGCCGCGACTGAACCCAGCGCCAGAAGATCGGAGTCCGGGGACAGCGAGCGAAGGTAAGCCAAAACACTTCCCATGCCTGGGTCCGTGGCCAGTGGATCCCCGCAAGAAGAACCCGTCACCATGCCAACAAGACGCTGGCTGGCTGGCAGAGGAGGCGTTACAGCATTCGGGGTGGTCTCTGCAACCTCCTGCCGGTATCTGAGGATAGGCCGGGTGGCTGCGGAAGTCCTCAGCACCCACTTCCAATCGTCACCCAAAGAGGTTGCCCCAGTTTCGGGAATCTGAAAACGCAAAGGGGCGAAGACGTCACCTAAAACAAATTTCAATGTGGACGTCTGCCCGGCTTCCACCTTAATCCCGTTCCGATGAGCGGGTAACCGCGTCGGGGAAATAATCTGAAGGGAGTACCAGCCCGGAATGAGGTGCCCAACTGCGAACATGCCTTTGGCGTCGGTGATGACGCGCTCCGCCTGTTCCCCGGTGCTGGCGGTGGGAATCAACAACGGCCCAATGATCAGAACCGTGGCACCCATCAAAGGATTGCCATGATTGTCCGAGACGATGCCCGAAAGACGCCCGTATTCCGATGCGAGGGCCCGGACCGGACTAAGCAAAGGGCAAACAAGGCTCCCCGCCAGAAGAATGGCTGAAAGCCTGATTCCAGATTTTGGAGCTTTCATGTGAATCGTCTAGGTCTCCCGAAACCGCCCAACACCTGGCCGGCAAAATAACAAGCCGTGCTCACTGTACCTCAAAAGTGGTCGAAGGTAAAAGGGTTTGATTACTTATTTTGTCCGTGACCTTTATCTGCACCGTGTATTTGCCAGGTTGAAGCACACTCAGTGGCATCTGCTTTTCCAGGGTAAACTGCTGCGAGGCGTCCTTCAGTTTGGCTGCGTCCTCTGCTTGCGCTAGAAGGGATTTCCCATCCTTCAGCAGGTCGTATTCCACATCCAACGATGGCTTGTGCGTCTTTGCATCCAGACCCAGGTTATAAATCTGCATATAGATGCCAAGCTTCTGGTCGCGCGTAAAGGTTTGGTTGACGCTGGGGCGGACCTTCGTCCCCCCGATTACGAACGGGCCCGTGCCAACTTGATTCGTAGGCAGAGGCTGAATGAGGTCCGCGAGAATCAATGAACTGTTCGATAGTTTACTTTCCTCAAACCGCGGGACCACCAAGCCGATTTCCATCGATCCCATGTGGCTGCTGATGTTATCTTTCATCACCAAGCTCAGCTTGTAGCGACCCGGGCGCAATGGGATGGCCTTTTGATATACCGCCTTGCGTTCCAAAAAACGTTGAAATTCATGCTCTGGAACGTCCAAGACCAGGCTCTCTTCAAATGTATTGACATTCCTGCCACCCAGGCTGGTCACCTCACCATAGATATCCATGACGCCATGCATCACCCCGTCCTTGTTCTGAAATTGCAGGTCTCGGTAAGCTACTTGAACAGTAATGGGAGTGAGCACGGTCTCATCTGTCACGCGGAGAAAGTCTGTACGAACGTCGAAGGGCAAAAGCTGCGCGGAAATCTTCGAGGTCACAACAGCTTTCAGATCTTTAAACTTGACCTCAGGCGGTTGAAAGATTTTCGCGTACAGATCAAGGCGGGTGAATTCATTCATGCTCTCTGGTGTTCCACCCATGCTTTGGCCAGTCGTCATACCGTCGGTACGGTTAAAGCGGTCTGCCTTGCTGGCCATGCCCATGGATTCCATGTCAGTTAATCCGGCGTTCGGGACGTGGAGCAGTGCATCCTTTTCGCCCGGATCCATGGTGAGGTGATATTCTCCGCTCATCGTCGGATCGACGAATTCCAAAATTATGTTGGTCCCGATGCCGTCAATATAACGATACCGCCATTGCTCGAAGGGGAAAGTGGCGGTCTCGCCGCCACCCTCTTCCGGAGATCGAAGGTAGCTGCCGCCGCTGGGGTGAGAATCATTCTCGTCCGGCGGGCCGTACATGATATAGATTCGCCCGCGGTCAGTTCTCCAACCCGGGATACCCGAGGCATAGTGCTCGTTTGCGTACGCAATGCGCCTGTAATATTCCTCTTTGAATTCGTTCTCGAGGCTTCCAGGATTCGGATTGCGCCGCTCCCAGAAATTCTCAATGAATTGTTCCCTTTCATCGTCTGTAGAGAGCTTCTTGAAAGACGCTCTTTCCTCACTGGTAATAATGTAAGGAACTTCTTCAGTGAGCCATTTCTTATAAGGGCTCTCCAATTCCTTCTGGATTGCCTTCTGGCGGCGTTTTTCCGCCTTGCTTGGCTTCTCCTGCTCTTGAGGTGCCGCATTTAAGACGGGAAGAGCCAACCCCAACGCCATGAATCCCGAAAACAGCACCCAAAGACAAACAGACCACCCGCGCCGGCTGATAAATTCAACCCGACTAAACACCAACGGCTCTCCTTTCTCAACTCGGTCAATGCCGATTGTATTTTTTGAGACTTGAAAAGTCAAGGACATACTCCTAATAGTCGCGCACCTCTTATTGACCAACACGAATATTGATGCCACCCAAGCATGAAGGGTGGCTTGACCAGGTAGGAAGGTCAGCCCATCGAAAACGAGCTGACATTCCCGCCGCAGGAACGTCTAATAGGAGAGGGGGACTCGGCTGGACTCCCCATCGAGCGCGCAAGGAGGGATACAAACGAGGTTCTTTCCAGTACCCTGGAAAGAACCCGGACAGAACCCTGCCCTCCGACGCTGCCAATGACGGGGCGTGCCATTGTACGAGTTAAGTCATACAAAACTGAGTCGAATAAAGCAGGTAGGTTCCGCCAATAACGCCTCGGATTGTGACTGCCAAATTCGGCTTTTCTATGCCGCTGGGCAGAGTTAGAATAGATAGGAACGCCCTGGAGAATCTCCCAAGGCAATGAGCACGAAACGTGATGTCACTCGATCTTCCTTGTTATCGCTGGGTAGGACACACGAGCGCACGGCCCGCCAGTCTTGCGGTTAAACCTCGAGTTCGACTGGCAGGAGCGGGCAATCTTTTTGGGGAAACTTTTTGGGTCTGAAAAGCGTAGTGTGGTTAGAAGCCGCCATTGTGGCGACGGGGTGGGGTGTGGATTCGAAGCGACAGGGCTTCGTAAGCGCCTAATAGCCCAGCATGACGAGGGGGAGTTTGATGTCTGCACGTACAATCGAGAAAAAGGATGAAACAGCCGTGGCCCAAGTAACTGAACTGGAACTCAGACGAACCACTTCTCCTGAAGGTGCAAACGAAACCAGCGGGGCTCCTTCCCGGCCTCGCAATGGGAAGGGCATGAAGTCAAAAAAGAAGAAGATGATCTTGGTGATTGTGGGAGCGGTAGCTCTGGTGGGGCTTGTGGCAGGCGGGATTATCTGGAGCAAGGGCGGTGTGGTCACTGTTCAGACCATCAAGGTCACGCGGCAGGATTTGGCGGCCATCGTGACGGCCTCGGGAGAGATTAAACCGCCCACGGCCAACCTTGCCAACGTGAATGCGAACTCCTTCGGCAAAATAACCGAGATTTTCGTAAAGGAAGGGGCCACAGTCAGGAAAGGCCAACTCCTCTTGAAGACGGAGGCGGTCCAGGCGACTGCCAATGTGGATGCGCAAGATGCCGCCCTCAACACCGCCAAGGCAGACGTGGAAGGGTCCCAGGCTGCTGTCGAGTCGGCGGCAGCAGCTTTGAAAACTTCACAGGCAGACCTCCAAACGGCTCAGGCCAATCTTGTCCGCGCCCAGCAGGAGTTCAAACGGGGGGAGGATTTGCTACGCGATAAGCTGATTGCCCAAAATGAATTCGACACCCGCCTGAACAACGTCAAGGTAGCGCAGGCCAATCTGGATGGCGCCCAGGCGCGGGTGGCCCAGGCTAAAGCCCAACTTCAGCAGTCCACTTTCAACCGTGACATGGCGCACGCGCGAGTGGCCCAAAACCAAGCGACGCTGGTTGGCCTCTTGGATGCCCGCGACAAGACCATTTACACCTCCCCCATCAATGGCATCGTGACGTCCTTACCGGTACACGTGGGCGAAAACGTGGTGCCGGGAGTTCAAAACACGGTCGGAAGCTTGCTCTATCAGGTTTCCGATCTGGCGGTGATTACCGCCGAGGTCAAGGTGGATGAAACCGACATCGTCAACGTGAAGCTCGGGCAACCGGCGGAGGTGACGATTGACGCCATCCCGAACAAGACATTCAAGGGCAAAGTCACGGAGATCGGCCAGAGCGCCGTTGGCCGCACCTCCGGGGTCACCACAGGAACGAGTACATCGACGACGGAAGAAGCCAAGGACTTCAAGGTGGTCGTGACGTTGGATGATCCCCCGCCGGGCCTCCGCCCGGGGCTTTCTACGACCGCAAAGATCACCACCGCGACGCGCCAGAACGCTGTGACTATTCCCATCCAGGCACTGACTGTCCGGACGCGGCGTCAATTGGAAGAAGAGGAGAGCAGTAAGGGGGCCAAGAACAAGGTGCAGGCCGCCACCTCGCAGCCCACCACTTCGGCCAAGGACAAAGGAAAGGAAGAAGTGCAGGGAGCCTTCCTGCTTAAGGACGCTCGGGCGGTCTTTGTCCCCATCGAATCCGGCGTCATGGGCCAATCAGATATGGAAGTGCTCAAGGGTCTCCAACCCAATGAGGAGATTGTTTCCGGTCCTTTTAGTGTGCTCCGCACGCTGAAGAACCACACCAAGGTGAAGGTGGACAATAGCGCCCTCAAGCCGGCTGGACCTACTTCCTAGCAGGATCCGCTGGACGGGCCGGGAGGCGAGTGGAAAGGAAACACGCATGGCGATGGGAACACAAGTGGCGCCGTCTTCAACTCAGGAAAGCATGACCCCACCCGTGGGGGTAATGATCCGGACGGAAGATCTCTGGAAAACTTACGACATGGGCGAAGCCATCGCGGTGCACGCGCTCAGCGGAGTGACATTTGAACTCGAGCGCGGCGAGTATGTTGCGATCATGGGCCCCTCGGGCTCCGGCAAATCCACTCTGATGAACTTGATCGGCTGCCTGGATACCCCCACCAGCGGGAAATATTGGTTGAACGGCCGGCTGGTCAGCGAACTCTCCGACGACGAGCTGGCTTACATCCGCAACAAGGACATCGGGTTCGTCTTTCAGACCTTCAACCTTCTTTCCCGGGCCAGCGCCTTGCACAACGTGGAACTGCCTCTGGTTTACAGCGGAGTCCCCGCCAAGGAGCGCCTGGAAAAAGCCCAAGAGGCTCTACGTAAGGTTGACTTGATTGAACGCATGTACCACAAGCCCAACGAACTTTCCGGGGGCCAGCGCCAGCGCGTGGCGATTGCCCGCGCCCTGGTGAACAGCCCTTCCATCATCCTGGCCGACGAACCCACAGGGAATTTGGACTCGGCCACCGGCGAGGAAATCATGAGCCTGTTCGAGCGACTCTACGAAGGCGGAAACACGATCGTCCTGGTGACCCACGAACACGATATCGCCGCTCACGCTCATCGCATCATTCATGTCCGCGACGGAAAGATCGAACGCGACGAAACGGTCAAGTAAATTGCGCCTCAAAGGTAGCAGGCAGGAGGAGGTCTCGTGGCTGTACTCAGCCAACCTCAAGTGCATCTCCACGAGCTAAGCCCCCGAGTGGGTCGGAGGGCCGGCGTCTGGGTCGCATCCCGCGAGGCCTTCTGGATTGCGCTGGAGACGCTGCGCACGCACAAGCTTCGTTCCTTCCTCACCCTGCTGGGCGTGGTGATTGCCACCACCACGCTGATCGTCGTGATGTCCGTCATCAATGGCATGAACCTCTACATCGCGGACCACTTTGCCAACCTGGGCACTAATGTCTTCATCCTATTCCAGTTCAACTGGACCACAAGCTGGGAGGCATATCTAAAGGCGCTCCGCCGCAACAAGGCCATCCGCATCGAAGACTTCGAATTCCTTCACGACAATCTTAAAGGCTATAAGAATATCGGCGCGTCGGCCGGCCTTGGGGGGGAAGCCGAAGTAAAGTACAAAGGCCATCTCATGCCCGAGGTGAACCTCGCTGCTGAAACCCCAAACATGATTGACATCGGCCAAGCGAAAGTGGAATCGGGGCGCTATATCAATGACACAGATTACCGGCACGAGTCCATGGTGTGTTTCATCGGCCACGATCTTGCGGACGAGTTTTTCCCCAGCCTCGACCCCATCGACAAGGAGATCAACGTAAGTGGCATCCCTTTCCGGGTGATCGGGGTGGCGGCTCGCATCGGGACGACGTTTGGCGAGAGCCAGGACAAGTTCGTCCAAATTCCTCTCACCACCTTTCAGAAGGTCTTCATGGCGCGCCCCAATCTGGCCGTGAGTGTGCAGGCCTGGGATGCTCAGCAGATGATGCTCCTCGAGGACGCGGTCCGGGCGATGATGCGGGCCCGGCGCCACATTCCGTACCAAGAGGACGACAATTTCGGGATTAACGCCTCGGACACCATCATGGCCATGTGGCATCAATTGACGGCGTCCATCTTCGCGGTCACCGTGGGGATCGTGGCCGTTTTTATGGTGGTCGGCGGGATCGTCATCATGAACATCATGCTAGCCAGTGTGACGGAGCGCACGCACGAGATTGGCATCCGGAAATCCCTGGGCGCCCGGCGGCGCGATATCCTGATGCAATTCATCATTGAGGCCAGCCTTATAGCGCTGGCGGGGGGCGCCATCGGCGTCTTGCTGTCCCTCGTGATCAGCAAGGGCGTGAATGTCTTTTTCACCTCCAGCGTCCCCTTAAGCGCGGTGCTGGTCGGACTGTTCCTCTCCACGGCGGTGGGGCTTTTCTTTGGGATCTATCCAGCCAGCAAGGCCGCGAACCTCGAACCCATTGAAGCCCTGCGCACGGAGGCGTAGTCATGACCCAGCGACGCCAACCTATTCGCGAAAACCTTCTTCTGGCGCTGGACACGCTTCGCACTCACAAGTTCCGGGCTTTCCTGACCATATTGGGCGTGCTGATCGGAACGGCTACGGTGATCGGAGTGGCTTCTATTTTCAAAGGCCTCGACCAGCAGGTGGTGGAGACGATGGAAGGTTTCGGGACCCGCACCCTGTTCATCTACAAGTTCGATCCCGGGATCAAGACCAGTCTGACTCACGAAGAGGCTACGCGGAAGCCGCTAACTTACGAAGACGCCCTGGCCATCCGCGAGCTGTGCCCTTCGGTGGAAACCGTTGCGGCAGAGGTTTTGCGCTGGGGTCCCCCAGTCACTGCCAAGTATAAGGGCCTGGAGATGGTGGATACCAATTTCCGAGGCCCAACGCCGGAACAATTCCAGACTATGAACGCCGACCTGAAGGATGGCCGCCTCTACACGGACATTGATGATCTCCACCGCCGGGATGTCGCCGTGCTTGGCGCCGACGTCGACAAGCGTTTGTTCGAGAACGAAGACCCCATCGGCAAGACCATCAATGTTGATGGCCACAATTTTGAGGTTATCGGCACGCTAGACAAACGCAAGCAATTCCTGGGTGACAATGGCAATGATCGTATCGTATTGGTCCCCTATCTCACATTCAAGAAATACTATCCGGACGCCAAGGAAAACTTCATCACGGCGATGGCTTATCCCGGCAAGCTCGAACAGGCCAAGGATGAGGTGACGGGTTTGCTGCGCCGCCGGCGAAACGTGAAGTGGTCTGAGCCTAATAACTTCGGCATCTCCTCGGCGGACGCCATCATCCAGCAATTCCGCGACATCATGGGAACCATCGTCCTCGTGACCATCGTGATCTCCTCCATCGGCTTGATGGTGGGCGGCATCGGCGTGATGAATATCATGCTGGTTTCCGTGACGGAACGGACGCGGGAGATCGGCGTGCGTAAAGCCATCGGCGCTCGCCGCAGCGATATCACCTGGCAATTCCTGCTGGAGGCCATGAGCCTTACGGGAGCAGGTGGGGTGATGGGAATC
>Ga0181536_10007325_pt1 | contig 10867 bp, 8 predicted proteins | sample PEATcosm2014_Bin_41_FD_121105 | JGI IMG/M metagenome (GOLD analysis project Ga0181536, IMG submission 121105) | Peatland microbial communities from MTU Mesocosm Facility, Houghton, MI, USA - PEATcosm2014_Bin17_60_metaG | ecosystem: Environmental > Terrestrial > Soil > Wetlands > Peat | place...
ACTGTGTACATACTCCCAGCCGAAGCGTCCTTTGATACAGAGGTTTCCCCTTGTGATGTCGTGGTCCAAGGGCGAAGTGGCTTTGACGATCCTGTTATCTTGAACGTGAAGTCTAATGGTGCAGCCCACCCCGCAGTAAGGGCAGATGGTGTCGGTGCTGGTCTGCCTCGATGCATCCCATGTTCCGGCTTGGCGCATTTCATATTCACTGGAAAACATGAGCGCCCCCGTGGGGCACACTCCGATGCAGTTGCCGCAGTATACACAGGCGGACTCCGGCAACGGCACAGCATATTCAGTCGAAATGCGCGCGTCGAAGCCCCTGCCGGCGACGGCAATGGCAAACGTGTTCTGAGCTTCCGTGCCACAGGCCTGTACGCACTTATAGCAAAGAACGCACTTGCTGTAGTCGCGCACGTAGAGCTCGTTGTCGATCTTGACCGGCTGCGCCACTGTAGCGGCATGCGATCCATCTGTCGGGGTGTGGCACCCCGGGACTGCCGCATCCCGATCAACTCGTGGCGCAGCGCAAGGACCGAATCTCTCCGGGTGAGCGCCGTACTGGACCATATACGCCTGGATCTGCGGCGCCGTCGAGATGTCGATGGACGAGCCCAGGAACTCCAGGACCAGCCGTCGACTGAGCCGCACCCGCTCCGTGTCCGTTCTTACTACCATCCCCGGCTCCACTTTGCGCGAACACGCTGGGACAAGCGTACGCGAGCCCTCGACCTCGACCACGCACATTCGGCACACATTGACCGGGGTGAGAGTCTCGAGAAAGCAGAGAGTCGGCGTGTCGATCCCGAGCTGCCGAGTCGCTTCGAGAAGTGTCGTTGCTTCAGGGACCGAAACCTTGCGGCCGTCGATGGTAAGGTCCACCCTTTTCCGCCGCGGAGCAAGTGGGATCACCGGTAGCGGACCGGGCGGCATAGGTATGATACCCGGCATAGGATGAGGTGGAAGGGCGGACGGCGTCGTGTCCTGCCTTGGTTGGTCGGTCATGAAGTTTGCTCCTCGATTCCTTTGAAAGCGCTAAGCGGCTGTCACGAAATAACTGTTACATCGTCCGCTTTTCGACCCCCTCACCCGCTCCCTCTCCCCCAAGGGGGAGAGGGCAGTAAATTCGACTCAACCCTCCCCTCGCCCCCTTGGGGGAGAGGGGACGGGGGTGAGGGGGTACTTCGGTCAAACATGGAACAGTTATTCCATGACAACGTCTAAGGGGTCGGCTGCTGGAACAATTGCCAACGGCGCAAAGCCGACTCCACAGCACTGGAAGCCGTTTGCCCTAACCCGCAAATCGAGCTGTCCCGCATCACCTGGCCTATCTCGCTCAAGCGCAAGAGCTCTTCATCCACCGAGCCGAGCGGATGGCCGCTGATCAGGCGCTCGAGTGCCTCCTCCTGCCTTACCGCGCCGATGCGGCAAGGAACGCACTGGCCGCAAGATTCATCGCGGAAGAATGCTGCGATGCGCAGCAGAATCTTCCGCAGGTCGATGGTATCGTCAAATAGCATAACCACGCCGGAGCCGAGCGCGGCGCCGATGGCCCGTGTACCCTCAAAGGTGAGCGGCGTGTCGAGTTCTTGCGGCGACACCACGGTGCCCGCCGCACCACCCAGCAGCACGGCCTGAAGACGTCCACTCCCGGCGACTCCCCCGGCCAGTTCGATGATTTCCCTCAGAGTTGTCCCGAAAGGAGCTTCATACACACCTGGTCGGACTGCGTGGCCCGAGACGCAAAAGAGCTTGGAGCCCGTCGACCCGAGAGTGCCCACTGCCGCGAACCCTTCGCTGCCTTCGCGCACGATTTCGAGTACATTGATCAGCGTCTCGACGTTGTTCACCACGGTGGGTTTTCCGAACAGTCCGGCCTGGGTCGGGAAGGGCGGTTTGCTGCGGGGTTCCCCTCTGTAACCCTCGATGGAATTAAAAAGCGCGGTCTCTTCGCCGCAGATGTAGGCTCCGGCGCCCTTGTACATCTGAATATCGAAACGAAGGCCCTGGCCGAGAATATTGCTGCCCAGGAAGCCTCGGCGGTGGGCAATCTCGATGGCCTGTGACAGCCGCTCGGCGGCCAGGGGATATTCGCCTCGGACGTAGAGGTAGCTTTGCTCGCAGCCGGTCGCGAACCCTGCGATGGTCATCGCTTCGATGAGCGCGAAAGGATCGCCCTCCATCACGATGCGGTCTTTAAACGTACCCGGCTCGGACTCATCTGCATTGCACACCAGATAGCGCGGACGATTCGCCGGGTCCCACTTTCTCCCCGCCGGAAACGCGGCGCCACCGCGGCCGACGAGCTTGGAGGCAACCACTTCGCGCACCACCCAATCCCAACCCATTGCCAACGCGGTACGCAAAGCCTCGTAACCACCGTGTGCCCGATAATCGTCCAGGCTTCCAGGATCGCTGCGGCCGATACGGCGCAATAGCCTGAGTCCGGGTTGTCCGGCCTGCGACGCCGAAATCTCCGCGCGAAAGGAGTCCGGCGTTGTGTCGACGGGTTCCTGTCTCTCACCGCACAGAACGTCGATGAGGATCGTGGCTTCGGCCGGAGCAATGACCTTTTCCCATGGCCGCTCTCCTGCAACCGACAACAAAGCTGCCGGCGCTCGCTCGCACAACCCCAGACAAGAGGTGCGCAACCAGGTTGTTTTCCCATCCGGGCCGGGCGACCCAGCAGGACCCAGTGCGCGCTCCAAATTCTTGCATAGATGTTCGGCGCCTCGAGTCTGGCAGGCGATGTCATCGCAAACATGGAGCACCCGGGGCGGGCGCGGCGTGGTCGAAAACAAGCTGTAAAAACTCGAGACGCCGAACGCCTCAGCCGGCGGGATGTCGAGCCTCGCGCTGACATAGTTCAGCGCACCGGGACTGATCCAGCCCACCCGCTTCTGGATGGCATGCAGAACCGGAAGCAACAGGTGACGACGCGCCCGGTCAGTATGCCCTCCAACCGCGAATCGCCCCTCCAGTTCGATGTGCCGCTCGCCACCCGACCATCCTGACTCAGCCTTCCCCAAGACCGAATCGACGGCCTCACGCTCTTCGCGCGTCGGCTGCTCTGCGGTCACGTGAATATCCAATTTGGTCTCCTTCCTTCAACGATTGCCGATTGCTGATTGCCCCGCCGCGGCGGGTCGATTGAAAAGGCGGTGTGGCGAATTGCTCGGCCGTCAATCGGCAATCGACAATCGAAAATCGGCAATACTAGTCGTCCTCGGCCGTGCTACCGTGACCCCACCTCCAAAGCCGGAAGTTTATCAATACGGATGGCCGCAGCCTTGTATTCAGACGTGCCCGACTTCGAATCCACAGCATCAATGGTGAGGAAGTTAGTCGGCACCTCGTCCGGGTGGTTGTAAGAGAGGAAGGCAAGGCCAGGCCGCAGCGAGGTGTCATATCGAACACAGGCCTCCACTGCCCCCCGCCGTGAGCTAATGCGGACGCGTTCTCCATCCGCTACGGCGTACTTGGCCCCGTCCTCGGGGGAAAGATCGAGCGCCTCCTGCCGGCGCAGGGGCGACCGGTAACTGGCGGTCTGAACTCCGGTGTTGTAGCTATCCAGACGACGTCCGGTGGTCAGCCGGATCGGGTAGTTCTCATCAAGGACGTCAACCGGTGGATCAAATTCAACCACGCTGAACTGTGCCCTTGGCCCTTCAAGCGGCTCCTGCCAGAGGCGGCTGTGGAGGAACATCTCGCCCGGATGGGACTCGTCATAACAAGGCCACTGGATTCCACCCAAGGCTTCCAGGCGGTCGTAGCTCATCCCTGCATGCATCGGGCTGAGCTGCCGAAGCTCGTTCCAGACATCTTCCGCGCTGGGACGACCCCAATCGTGACCCAGGCGCTTGGCAAGCTCGCAGACAATGTCCATGTCGTCTCGCGCGCCCGGAGGTGGCTCGACGGCCTTGCGGACTCGCTGAACCCGTCGCTCACTGTTGGTGACTGTCCCCTCCGATTCGCACCAGCCTGCGGCGGCGGGTAACACCACATGCGCCAGCTCTGCGGTCGCGGTCAGGAAGATGTCTTGCACCACCAGGAAATCCAGTCCGCTCAGCAAGCGCTCGCAACGGTGCTGATCGGCCTCCGAGTGAACGGGATTCTCGCCCAGGCAATACACTGTTTTCAACTCGCCGCGCTCCATGGCCTGGAACATCCCGCTCATATTAAGCCCTCGTTTTGGAGGTATCTTCACGTTCCAGGCGCGTTCGAACTTCTGGCGAAGCTCGTCGTTCTCGACATGTTGGAATCCGGGCAATCGGTCGGGCAAGGCGCCCATGTCGCCCCCGCCTTGCACATTGTTCTGGCCCCGAAGAGGAGCAATGCCAGAACCGTATCGACCGACGTGTCCGGTGAGCAAGGCCAGATTAATCAGGGAGAGCACATTATCAACGGCGTTATGATGTTCTGTGATGCCCAGCGTCCAGCACAACTGCGCTCGGTGGGCGCGCGCATAGGCATGAGCAAGATCACGAATCAAAGTCGCCGGCACGCCGGTCACGTGCTCCGCGTCCTCGAGAGTGAAGCGTTCGACATGCGCTCGATAGGCGTCAAACCCGGCTGTGGCCCGCTTGATAAAGGTCCCGTTCTCCAATCCCGAAGCGATGATTTCCCGGCCGACGGCGTTGGCCAAGACGATGTCCGAGCCCACGTCGGGCCCAAGCCAGACATCCGCCCAGCGCGCCGAATCGCTCCGGCGTGGGTCGATCACCCAGAGCCGGGCGCCCTTGCGAATTCCCTTCAGTACGTGGTGAAAGAAGATCGGATGAGCCTCACGCGCGTTCGACCCCCAGAGCACGATGAGGTCCGTATCCTCGACCTCAAGATACGAGCTGGTACCGCCACCCCAACCAAAAACCGCCGTCAGACCGACGACGCTAGGGGCGTGTCAAGTGCGGTTACAACTGTCGACGTTGTTCGTGCCCATGACCACCCTGGCAAATTTCTGGGCCAGGAAATTCAGCTCGTTGGTGGTCTTCGAGCAACTGAACACGCCGAAAGCCTTCGGGCCGTATTTCTCCATCGAGCCGCGAAAGCCGACAGCGACACGGTCAAGGGCTTCTTCCCAGCTTGTGGGCCGCAATTGACCATGGTCACGAACTAGTGGAGTAGTAAGCCTGGATTTGCTGGAACTTGCCATAGGTTGCTACCTCCTTCTCGCGTTGTGCGCGCGCTGCAGAAACGCTTATAACCCCCGGGCGTCAAAAACAAAGCGCGGTTGAACCCACTGCGCCACACACTCGAATGCGCCTGCCATTGGGGCGCAGACATGGAATGCAATGTCTGCGCCACCCACGCCAATGCGTCATGTTACGAATGTCGCCTCGATGGCATCCAGGATGCTACCGACCGCCGCGAGGAGATCGGGATCTTGCACCGCGATCCCGCGGCGGGAGGCTTGGCGCAGAGCAAGACTCTCCGGAAGACAGGCCAGGACTTTCAGGTCGCTCATGCCCTGTTCGATCAGCTGTCGCTCTTCGGGATCTCGAACCTTGTTGCCTACGACGAACAGGCGAGAGAGGCCGATGTCTGCGGCCAAGTGCTGAATTCGATGGGCGGTTTCCAGGGAAGATTGGCTGGGTTCGACCACTATCAAGAGAGCGTCGGCTCCTCTTGCCGTCGCTCGCCCCAGATGTTCCAGCCCGGCCTCGCAATCCATGAATACCCATTCTGAGCGCTCCAGCATGACGTGCTGGAGCAGATTCCGAAGGAAAGCACTTTGCGGGCACGCACAGCCTCCGCCCCCCTGGCTGATACTGCCCATCACCAGGAGCCGAACGCCATGGTCCTCAAAAGAGAACCGCTCCGGAATATCATCCACGCGAGGATTGAGCCGGAAGAATCCCTCCAGCGATCCGAGACGCTCCTCAATCAAATCCTTCATCCCGACTAAGGCTGGCGGGGCAGAGGGAAAACCGAGGGCCATATGCAGGTTAGGATTTGGATCGGCGTCGATGACCAAAACGGGATGTCTCCTTGCCGCCGCCTCTCGGGCCAACAAGGCCGTCAATGTGGTTTTGCCGACTCCGCCTTTGCCGCTGAGCGCGATTTTCATGATATCAGTCTCATAACGCGGCGGAGCCACAACTAAAAGCAGATTCTTCGCTACGCTGCGCTTCGCTCAGAATGACATCCTTCCTTGTGATGTCCTTCAACGCTTCTCACGCGCCTGGACCAGTCGTTCACACAACATGCCGCCGAGATGCGCCAGCATCTCCAGGTGGTGGTAGTGGCCGGCGGACTTGTCGAACAGGACCTGCGCCGAGTCAGGGAACTCTCCTCCTCCTGACCAGTAAAGCACGGCCAGGGGTATTCGGGGCAGCGCCCAGAAGCGAAACGCAGCGTCCCCCATCTCTAGAGGTTCCCCTCCCAGTCTTTTTGCGATGGCACGGAAATCTTCCGGGTTTTCGCGAAAGCTCCTCACCAGCAGGTTTCCGCTGTAGGACTGAAAGGCCTGCTCATAGAAGGAGCCGTGAGGCAGGTTGCGCAACGAGACCCACGCGTTTTCTAAAGGCGTGCCATCCGCCAGGAGGAGGTACTGAAGAATTAAGCCCTGGAACGGCCCGGGGCAAGGCTGGCCTTCCTTCTCGCGAACTGCCAAGTCCGGCCATGCTATCAGGTAGGAACGATCCCAGAAGCGGACCTCGAGGCGAGTCTCTCCCCCTACGACTTCACACGTTGTGCCCGACCACCGGGCCACTTCCCCAGGGTCGCGTCCCCGGAGCGCCTCTTGCGTCTCCTGCAACTGCTTTTCAAGGCTGGCAGCCCAAGTGGGATTCACTGGCATGGTTTCGTCGTTAACCTGAATTCTTCGTAAATATAGCCCTCTCCCTTGGGGAGAGGGTGGACCGCGACGGCGTTTTCACCAGCCGGCACGGGCCGGGTGAGGGGTCGCTTGCACGGCGTGGCTCGCGGCTCTATTCGATCCCTTGAGAGGGCCGCGTAAGACGAAATAGACCGTGCTTTTTCTCAGCGAGTTCGAGACCAACAAATACCGCGCCGATGGCAAGGAAATTACATGGCGCGCCCTTGGCGCACTCTTTCATCTCTGAGTCAAACCACGTTCGGGTGAACTCACCGTTATTTGATAATTGGCGGTACGCGCACCTCAGTTCAGAGGCAGCAAACCCTTTCGGGGATGGTTTGGTGGGATCCTCCCTGTTGGGAACGAGGTAGACAATTGCGTCTTCGCCGCGTCTTTTGCTAAGGCCCTTGATCCTGTATCCTGTTCCCGGCAGCTTCGCGCCGTGAGGGAAGGCCCTCACGGCTTCGCTAAAAATATCCAACATCACAAGCACCCGTTTTAGTCAATTGGTTTTCAGCGTCTTTTTCTCGACCACCAACTTGTGCTCTTTACCTTGGTCGTCCAGCAAATAACAATCCTCGTTTTCGACGGCGGACTTTACGGGAGCGTTGATCGTCACATTGAGTGGCTTATCATGTTTCTTAATCATTCGCCTGCTGACGACCCACACGTACTTCCCGTCGTCAATTGTGTAAAGCGTTACATCATTCCGAAGCGTCGCGATCATCGGTCCGCTTCCGATCGTGGACGGGACACCGACAGTTCTCGTTCCCCTTTGTGTTTCAGAGTTCACCAGTGTTCCCGTTGTCCATGCGCGATCTTTTGCTACGGAGACCGCTGAGAAGACGACAAGAAAAAGCACGCCACACAGCAGACGCCTCATTGTGTCCTCCATAATCGGCGGGTGGCAGACCCGACGGGCAATGTCTGCGCCACCCATGAGTCCGTTACAACCGACCCCTCACCCGTCCCTCGCCGGCTTGTGAAAGCGCCGTCGCGGGACACCCTCTCCCCAAGGGAGAGGGCTTCCACTTTCTACATTCTCCCCCCTCCCAGGGCAGAGACCCAATTCCCCGCCATTCTCTTCGGGAATTGGGCAGACCGATTAATCAAGCGCCCACCGATACACCCTGCCAAGTCTTGTTGGCGGTGTACATGGGAGGCGCAAGCTTCAGCTCCGCACGCTTTCGATCCAGATGCTCGATGATCTGGGCAGCGGCCTTGACTGGGTCGGCTTCGAAGAAGAATTTCCCACCCAGCATCTCTTCCACATCGTCGGTGAGGAACTTGTGCACGGCACGGCTGCCCAACACGGGGTGGGGGGTGCCGAAGTGAGTCAACACACCGGAAGCCACAAAGTAGAACCCAATGGCCACTGCCTTTTCCGACATCCACTCGGGCGCCGAGCCCGCTACCGGGAGTTGGGAAAAATCCTCGCCCAGACCCCCCTCACTCACGATCTCAATAAGCGTGGTGAGGATGCGGGAATTGTCCACACAAGCCCCCACGTGCAAGACGGGAGGGATTCCCACGGTTTCACAGATCTCTCTCAATCCGGGTCCAGCGCTCTCGAAGGCCGCTTCGGGACGAAGCAAGCCGCACTTGGCATCCGCGATGGCGGCGCAGCCTGTGCTGACGATCAACACGTCGTTTTTGAGCAGTTCCCGAGTGAGGGTGAGGTGTGCCCAGTCATGGAGCGTGTTCGGGTTGTTGCATCCCACGATCCCCACCGCGCCGCGCAGTCGCCCGTCGATCACGGCGTCATTCAGGGGACGGAAGGTGCCACGATAGCGGCCTCCCAGGAAGCGAAAGACCGATTCCGTGGTAAAGCCGGCGATCAAGTCCGAGCGGTGCTCGGGGATGGTCACCTTGCGCGGGTCACGCCGGGAATAATTCTCCACGGCACGCCCCACGATCTCCTTCGCCACTTCCAGCGCCCGCATTTCATCGAAGTCAATCTGTTCAACCCCTGGCATTTTGGCCTTGGGCGAGGTTGAGACCAGTTTCGTATGGAAGCAACTGGTCAGGCTGGCCAGGGACGGCATGACGCACTGCACATCGACCACCATGAGATCGACCGCACCCGTAATGATGGCCAGCTCCTGCTGTAGGAAATTCCCTGCCACCGGTATACCGTGGCGCATCAAGATTTCGTTGGCGGTGCAGCAAATCCCGGCGATATTGATTCCCTTGGCGCCTTGCATCTCGGCCATCTTCAGAAGTTCCGGATCCCGGCTGGCGGCCACGATCATTTCCGAGAGGACGGGCTCATGGCCATGCACCACGATATTGACGGCGTCCTTCCTCAGGACACCCAGATTGACCGCGGCGCGCAGGGGTTGGGGAGAGCGAAAGAGGACGTCCTGGAGGTCGGTCGCGATCATGGAACCTCCCCAGCCGTCCGCCAGCGAAGCACGGAATCCCTGCATGAGGATGTTCCGATAGTCCGTGTCAACTCCCATGGTGCTGCGGTGCATGATCTCGACGATCTCCCGGTCGATTCCGCGCGGGCTGATCCCAAACTTGCGCCAGAGCTCCTGGCGCCGGGCAGGGGCCCGCGAAAGCAGGGTGAGCTCGCCCTCCTGCTGACCAAACATGTGGAGAGCGTGTTCTGCCACGGCCTTGGCTAACTCCGCATCACTGTGCCCATCGGGAGCAATGCCGAATTCGGCTGCGATCTTGCGCAGCTTGATGGGATCCTTGATGGCATAGCCGCCCTTCGCCTCTGCTGCCAGAAGAAGCGTATGGGCTACATCGCGGCCGTGATCGGAGTGGGCGGCCGCTCCACCTGCAACCATGCGAACCAAGTTGCGGGCCACAATCGTATCCGCATCCGCTCCACAAGTGCCTCGGCGCGGCTCGCCGCCGAACGGATCGATGCGGCAGGGTCCCATATTGCAAATTCGGCAACAAACCCCGAGCTGACCAAAGCCGCATTGCGGCTGCTGCTCGTCCCAACGGTCCCAAGCCGTCTCGAGTCTCTGCTCGTGGGCATGCTCGAGCATTTCCTGTGTAGCACGATCAACGCTCTTTTGATTCATGGCAACCTCGTTTTCAGTGTGCAGTAGGCAGTAAGCAAAAGGTACTATGCAGAACCCAAGCTCCTTCGATGGTTTCCAGATGCAGGCCCGTTAGGGCCGACATCATGTAGCCCACGGCGACAGCCGTGGGGGAGAATGCATCCAACTAGATTTCTGTGGAGCCCCGGCAGGGGCGACATGGGCTCACAGGAAGCATCGCGGAGCAAATCTGAGCCGCCTTATGTCGCCCCTTGCGGGGCTTGACCAAATACGACGCGATCCGTCCCCACGGCTCACGCCGTGGGCTAAAATATGCCGCCCGCTACGCGGGCTAATCTATGCCGCTGCTGCTGCAGCCGCAGTGCCAAAGCCTGCTCTCTGGCGATAAGCTTTTAAGTAAGCATCGCTGTAAATCTCCATGCCGAGCAGGAGTTCAGCCGTGGCCACCGCCTGCCGCAGCTCCTCGTCGCAGACATCCAAGATCGCCGCATCCACTCCCATCGCCATGGCCATGACCATGAAGGTGCGATTGATGAGCTTGCGCTCTTCTGTCTTGGAGGAAATGTTGCTCAAGCCAATGGAAATGTGGCATGGCGGATCGGAAAGCATGGTCAACTGCTGAATGGCATTGAGCACATTCTTGGGCTGGTCCTGCATGAATTTCACCGGCATGACGATCGGGTCGAGATAGATCTGCGTCGTGGGGATACCGGCTTCCACCGCTGCTGCGAAAATCTTGCCCCCCAACTCCAACCGCCGGTCCACGTCCTGGGGGCTTCCTCTCTCGTCCATCACAACGCCGATGATCCCCGCCTTGTATTCCGACGCCAGCTCGAGAAGCGGGACGAGCTTGCTATCCTCAGCGGTAGTACTGTTGAGAATCACCGCACGCTCCCCAACCGTGTCGCGATAGGCTTTCAGCCCTACGCGGAACATGTCGGCGCGGGGGCAGTCAAGCGAGAGCGGCAGGGCTGTGGATTCCGCCGTCGCTTGAACCAGCCAGGCATAATCTTCCAGCTTGCGCGACGCT
>Ga0181536_10007332_pt1 | contig 10862 bp, 3 predicted proteins | sample PEATcosm2014_Bin_41_FD_121105 | JGI IMG/M metagenome (GOLD analysis project Ga0181536, IMG submission 121105) | Peatland microbial communities from MTU Mesocosm Facility, Houghton, MI, USA - PEATcosm2014_Bin17_60_metaG | ecosystem: Environmental > Terrestrial > Soil > Wetlands > Peat | place...
GACTGCCGTGAAGGAGACGACCGTGCCCACTCCCGGAGCGCTCTCGATCCAGATGCGGCCGCCCATTGCCTCGACCATGCGCTGGGAGATGGCCAGGCCCAGCCCAGTGCCCCCGAAGTGGCGGGTGGTGGTGGCATCCGCCTGTTCAAAGGCTTGAAAGATTCTCTGCTGGTTCGCGGGGTCGATGCCGATGCCGGTATCCCGAACCGCAAAGCGAAGCGTCGACCGGCTGTTCTCGACGGCATCCACCGTCACATTCACTACCACCTCTCCGGCCTTCGTGAACTTGACCGCGTTTCCCACCAGGTTGGTGAGCACCTGGCGCAGACGGATCGGATCGCCCAGCACAGCCGCCGGAACCTCCGGGGAGATGCGGCAGGCCAACTCCAAATCCTTCTTGTCGGCCGCCAGGGCCGAAGTTTTCAAGACGTCAATCACGGCATCGGCAATGCTGATGCGGCTGGAGTCCAGGAAGAGCTTTCCGGCCTCAATGCGCGAGAAGTCCAGAATGTCGTTGATGATGACCAGCAGCGAGTCGGCCGAAGTCTTCACCATGCCCAGGAACTCGCGCTGCTCGGACGTGAGGTCGGTGGAAAGAGCCAGTTCGGTCATGCCGGAGATGCCGTTCATCGGGGTGCGAATCTCGTGGCTCATGTTAGCCAGGAAACGGCTCTTGGCCTGGTTGGCCTGTTCGGCGGCATCCATCGCCCCGCGCAGCGCAGTCGTCTGTAAATGCACCTGGCGCCGGAGCATGGTCACCCACACCATCGCAAATCCGACGGTGGTCAGCAGAATGGCCAGCAGGTAGAGCACCCGTTCCGACGTCCACCACGGCGCATTTTTGAGTATCCGGATATCTTCCGGAGTCCGCAGCAGCAGGACAAAAGAGTCCGGATTGATGTCCAGTACGCGAAATATCTGGTCGGCGTCGACCTGCACCTGATAGATGCCGGTCAGCCGCAGCAGGCTGCCAGGGCGCAACTTGTCGATGGAGCGCAGTGAGACGTCGTCGTCTATCTGCGCGTTGAAAGTCCGCAGGCTGGATTCCAGCACCAGGGTCTTGCCGCTCGCGTTGTTGATTACGCGGAGCAGACGGGCATCCATCTGCACGATCTGGTTGTCCAGGCATAAATCCAGGTTTCCGGCATTCACGATCTTGGGGGTGGGCGGGGTACCGGACCCGATCTTCCCCACCACGGCATCGTGCATACCCGGAGTGTAGACGCCGCCGGGAGACATGTAGCCGGACGCCTCCGCCACATCCCCGACCTGCAGATCCTCGGATTGAATCTGCACTTGCAGCCCTCCGGTGGCGTCTTGGAGATAGAGCCCGCGATCCAGCGAATTCATGGTGACGGTGCCCCGTACCTTCACCCGGTGGCTGAAGTCGATGTGCGAGGAAAAGCGCGATAGTTGCGCGATGGGGATGGGCCGGGATTGCGCGGGGTCGTCGGGCGGCCCATGCAGCACCTGAATGTCTTCCATTCGCGAGACATCCAATTGATAGCCGATGAGTTGCTGGTCGCGGTTGAAGATCGTGCCAAAGGCTCCAGTGAGACGCACACTGGAGTCCGACAGGCTCTCCAGCCTGGCAGCCGGCAGGTTGTAAGTCCAAACGTGGACCTTGCCCAGCGGCGTCACGATCTCCATGAAGGGATGAAGCGGCGACCAGGTGGTGACCGAGTGCACGACCCCATCCACGCTCACCCACTGCGAATCTTCGGATCCGGAGGCAGCCTGTCCGGCGGTGATGGCCAACGGTACTGGCATCCGGCCCGGACCCAGAACCCGAATGTGATGGGCCACGACGACCGGCGCATAGTCTCCCGAGTCGGTGACGCCCTCCAGTTCAACTTCCTGTCCCGTTGCCACCGGGTCACTCACATGTCCGACAAAGATGCCGACGCCGGCATCCTGCAAGAAGAGGAAATGCCAGTCCCGATCGGAGTAGGTGACCACGCCGCGCAGGTGTACTCTCTGCGCCCGGGCCGCCTCCAGATTGCTGAGGCTGCGAATGTCGGAGATACTGGTCAGCGGCGGCAGAGGATTGTCTACGCCGGACTGCTGGCCAGACGGGGCGCTAGGCGCGGCCTTGAGCACCTGGATCACTGCGTGGACCATGTCGGCGGACCTGTCTCCTGAATGAGTGGGGAAGCCGGTAGCCTCGATCTCCGATCCCTGGCTCAGAACCTGAGCATCGTTCGTCCCAACGCGCACCAGGCTGGGGATGCCGCTGATGACGGTCAAATATGCGTTGTCCTGCGCCACAACCGTGCCGCGAACGTGGACGCGATGGTAATCCAAGTCGCCGGACTGCGTCACCAGCTCCTGCAGCGAAGAAACCAGAGGAATTGTGGCTGGCGGAGGACTATCGACCACCAGACTTGCTTCATTGGGTACCCACAGGTGAACGTTCGGGAACAAGGGGTTGTCGGTTTGTTCCACATCGGGAACCCCGGTCACGGTCACGACGGCATCCACCAGCTTGGCCGGATCGATTCGCGCGCCGGAGCGCGGAATCACCGCGTAAACCTCATATTGGTGCAGCGACAGAACAATCTGGAGATTCCAGTCGTCCTGCTCTACCTTGCGCACGATGCCTTGCAACTTGATGAGGGTATTGCTCATGGACCGGCTGGGCAATATCTGGAAGGATCGAAGCTCGGCCGCGGGCAGGGCGGCATGACCGTCCGGAATCGCCACCGCATCCGCCAGCCCCATGCTGCTGGGGCCGAGCAAACGGTTGTAGCGCTCGGACTTGCGGGCTGTGACCACCAGAACCTGTCCGGCGCTGAAGGTCTGCCCGTGAGTCCTGAGCGCGATTCTGACCGCGCCCGTCTCGTCCTGAATGTAAAGCCGATCCAGATTGGAAAAGGTGACCGTGCCGCGCACTCTGACGCTGCTGCCGATGGGCAGGGAGCGCAGATCGCCGATGGAATCGAAATGCTTCGTAGAGCGCCAGTGGCGCAGAGCCGGCACAGCAGCGGCGCCCGCGATCAGAACGGCCAACAGCGCGGCTGCGGTCCACGCCGCGGTTGGCGAGAACGATGGCCGCCTAATCTGCTCCGCGCCGGACCCCGGATCGGGAGTACGGCTCCAGGGTGCAACTCGAACTCGACCGAACCGGCCTCTCGCCATTGTGAACCTCGCCATTGCGCGGGCCGGCCTGAAGCTGAGGCGCACTCACGCAGCAGGAACCACCCTTGGCCATATAATCGGCAGTCGCGAAAACATATTTACTGCAAAAATAAAGATTCTTTGGGAGGCAAAGGTAGTTCTTCCGTAACCTTTCGTAACTTGTAAATGTTTCGGTTCCACTTCCGGCTAGCCGTGCCTCAAGAAAAAGCCACGCGGCAAGTATGATTTGGGGCCAGTAGATCGGATATTCGACGGGGTCGACCGATCTCCCATTTTTTTGGGTAGGAGGGAAGTAATTGCGCCTCGATGAAGTGTTTCGCCTGCTTCGGTCTCTCGATTTTTGCGCAGTTTGGTCATCGGTCCTTGATTGGAATGGTTTACATGGCCGATAATCTCGCTAACTGAGCCTCAGACGCGGTACATTTAATGAAGGACTTTCAAAAAACGTGCGCATCGCCGGGAAGAGCAAGCGGCGCTGCCCGCTCTGTCCGCATATTCGCTTCGGATGTTGCCGGAGCGGCGCGGAAGCGGGACGCGGCGATCCGGCATGAAACCGTGAAGGGCTTCATATTTCTTATTGGGGGCAGAGCATGAGATTACCGTGGCGTTCGTCTCCCCGGCTGGTTGGCGCGAGAGAGGGTAGCGCGGGGCGTCTCCGCATCGCTGCGGTCCTGCTTCTTCTGCTCAGTCCGGCCTGTATTCTGCGGGGACTTGATCCAGCCAAGCAACTCGACCAGTACAGCCACAGCGTGTGGACTACGCAGCACGGGCTGCCCGGCGAGGCCATCTATCAGATACTGCAATCGCCCGATGGATACCTGTGGCTGCGGACCTCGGCTGGACTGGTCCGGTTCGACGGCGTTCGCTTCGTGCTGATGAACGTGACTGTTGGGAATCAGCCGTTGAAGGAGCCGATTGATGCCATCGCCAAGAGCCCCGATGGCGATCTTCTGATCCGCACCGCTTCCCGTACCCTTATCTACAAAGACGGCGCCTTCTCCGACGATCTGCCTGCCGGGAAACTCCCGGATGGGGAGGTGCGTGTCCTCTTCGAAAACAACCGGCATGAGGTGCTCATCGGCGCCGACGATTTCATCTACAGCATTCACGGCCGGGAGATCAAGGAACTAATGCACACCACCGGCTGGATCTTCGACTTCGTTCAGGATCACACGGGAACGGTGTGGATTGCCGGCGCCAAGGATATTTACCTGTATCGCGACGGCCAGCTTTCAACCTTCCCCGCGAGCCTCAAGAACCATACATACACCGCCCTGGCCGAAGACCAGGACCACAATCTGTGGGTGGGAACGTCGGACGGACTCTATCGCATCGATCCCGCCCGCTCCACCCCGGTGCGCGTCGCGGCCGGTCAGATCGAGGACGAAATCACCGCCCTGCGAGTGGACCGCGATAACAACCTGTGGATCGCGACCAGAGCCTCCGGGCTGATGCGCCTGAAGGACGACAAGTTGTCCATGTTGCGCACCGAAGACGGGTTGACCGACAACGGCGACCTTTCCCTTTACGAAGATCGCGAGGGCAGTTTTTGGGTGGGCACCGCCGGCGGCCTCGATCAGTTCCGCGACACCACCGCCACCACCTATTCCGTCAAAGAAGGACTGCCTGCGAATAAGACGGAGATGGCTCTGCAAACCGGGGACGGCAGCATCTTCGTTTACTGCTCCGGCGGCGGGGTGGCGCGGTTCAAAGATGGCGTGGTAACCGCCTTCACCGCCAAGGATGGTTTGCCGATCCCTTATAGCGCCGTTTATGCCAACGGCCTCTTCGAGAGCAGTGACGGCAGCCTGTGGATTGGAACCGAGGGGGGATTGAGCCGCTATAAAGACGGCAAGATCACGGTCTTTCATGGGGGCGGGCACTTTGTCAAAGGAAAGTCCATCTCCTCCATCAATGAGGACGACGAAGGCTTGATCGTCACCAACTCCGAATCGATCGCCATGCGCTTTCAGGACGACGTGGTCCGCCCATTCACAATTCATGGACAGACCACCCCCGTCACCGATTCGAATATCTATACCTATACAATCTACAAGGACTCCGATGGGACGCTGTGGTTTGGCACCACCAAGGGATTTTATAAATTCGCTAAGGGAGCCTCTCCCAAAAACGCGTTGCAGCCCCAGGTCGATTTCAAAGTCCAATCGATCATTGAGGACCGTCGAGGCAATCTATGGCTGGGCGGACTGACCCCCGGCGTGGTCCGGTTTCGTCTTCGAGACGGCCAGCTAACCCGGTATGCAGAGAAGCAAGGGCTCTTCGACAGCCCGGCAACGCGCGTTCTTTTCGATGACGACGGCAATCTCTGGGCCAGCACCACGACCGGCATCTACACGGTCTCACGCAAGGATTTGGACGATTTTGCCGACGGGCGCATCTCTGCCATCCGTTCCGTCAACTACGGAACCACCGACGGCATGAAGACCAGCGCAGCCTCCATTACCTATCATCAGCCGGCGGGCTTGCGCGCTCGGGACGGAAAACTCTGGTTTACCACGGAAAAAGGGGTCGTGGTCATCGACCCCAGGCACATCCTGCGCAACACGGTGGTTCCCACGGTAGAGATCGAGGAGGTGACGGCCAACAGCGCCACGCTGCCGTTGGGAGAGGATTTTATCATTCCACCGGGCCAGGGCCAGCTCGAAATTCACTACACCGGCCTCAGTCTACAGGCTCCCGCCAAGGTGCGCTTCAAGTATATGCTCGAAGGCTGGGATCCCGACTGGGTAGACGCCGGCACGCGCCGGGATGCGTATTACACGAATCTTCCCCCGCACCAGTACCGGTTCCGGGTGATTGCCTGCAATAACGACGGTGTCTGGAACGAGCAGGGCGCCTCGATCAGCCTCTTTCTGAAACCGCACTACTATCAAACTGGCTGGTTTTACCTGCTGGTCGGTCTGGCGCTCCTGCTGCTTGCGATTGCCGGCCAACGGATTTATACACGGCAGTTGCGCACCCGCGCCGAGGAACTCAAACGGACGGTGGACGAGCGCACCAAGGACTTGCAGGCGGAGATTGTCGAGCGCGAACGGGCCGAACTGGCCGCCGAGGCCGCCAACCAGGCCAAGAGCGAGTTTCTGGCCAACATGAGCCACGAAATCCGTACTCCCCTGAATGGCGTGCTGGGAATGACGGAGCTGGCCATGTGCTCCAGCGGCGCCGAGCAGCAGGATTACTTCTCTTTGATTCGCTCCTCCGGGGAGGCGCTGCTGATCATCGTCAACGATATCCTCGATTACTCCAAAATAGAGGCGGGCAAGATTGCGCTCGAGGCGGTGCCGTTCAATCTGGAAGAGATGGCGCATGGCGCGATCAAGAGCATAGCGAGCTCCGCGCACAAGAAGCAGTTGGAACTGACGCTTCAGATCGAACCCGATGTTCCCCTGGAGTTGGTCGGCGATCCCAACCGCCTGCGCCAGGTGCTGCTGAACCTGACCAGTAACGCGATCAAATTCACGCACAAGGGCGAAGTAGCGGTGAGGGTGAGCCTCGAAGGCGCCGACGAGAGCGGGGCCAATCTGCACTTCTCGGTGCGCGATACCGGCATTGGGTTCTCAGCCGAGCAGCAGAGCAAACTCTTTCAACCTTTTGAGCAAGGAGACTCTTCGACCACGCGCCACTATGGAGGAACCGGCCTGGGTCTGGCTATCAGCGCGCGAATCGTCGGGATCATGGAGGGCCGTATCTGGGCAGACAGCGTGCCCGACGTAGGGTCGACCTTCCACTTCACCGTTCGGCTGGCGAAGGCGGCGCTGGCGCCGGAGGTTAAGCGATCGGCGGAGGCGAGCCGCGAAGCTCTGCGCGGGATGAGAGTGCTGATCGTTGACGACAATGCGACCAACCGGCTCATTCTTCAGCAGATGACTCTGAGTTGGCAGATGCGGCCGGAGCTTGCCGCTTCAGGGCCGGAGGGTCTGGTCAAGTTGGAGGAAGCCGTTCGCGCAGGCCAGCCCTTCCGCCTGCTGCTGCTGGATGAGATGATGCCGGGCATGGATGGTTTTGAGGTCATCGAGCGCATACGAGCCCATGGCTCATCTACGGAAGCCACCATCATGATGCTGACCTCCTCGGATCGGGGTTCGAGCGTGACAAGGTGCCGCCGGCATGGCGTTGCGTGCCACCTGATCAAGCCGGTTCGCAATGCCGAACTGCTGGCCGCGATTCGGAAAGCGCTGGGGAACGCGAAGCCGGCTATGATGGACGAGGCGATTCCGCACGTTGCCGCGCCGGCTCATCGAAGCCTTCATATTCTCGTGGCTGAAGACAACCGGGTGAATCAGAAGCTGGCGGCAGCCACGCTGGAGAAGATGGGCCATCGCGTGACCGTGGCCACCAATGGCGCGGAAGCATTGGATAAATGGAGAGAAGCCGGCTTCGATTTGATCTTCATGGATGTGCAGATGCCCGAAATTGACGGCTTTGAGGCGACCCAACTGATTCGAAGCCAGGAGGATGTGCAACAGAAACATACTCCCATCGTTGCCATGACCGCCAATGCCATGCGCGGCGACCGCGAACGATGCGTTTCCGCCGGCATGGACGACTATGTTTCCAAGCCCATCAGCCGCGCTTCGCTGGAAATGGCGATAGAACGGGTAGCTTCGGCCGCGCGTCCGGCATGGAGCGAGGTTTCCTCGCCCAGCGCGGATTGAGACCGCTGCGATCCACCGCGTCCATAGGGCGCTTCACCCTATAATCGATGGGGGCCGAATGCAATCCCACCGGATTTTTCGGCTTCCCAAGCCTGCCTTTCGAGGAATTCATGGCCGCACTGATCGATGCCATCACCGTCAAGCGCAAGATGTTTTTTGAGTTTGAAAATACCCCGTACTACTGCCTGGAAGCGGAGGTTTCCACCCCCACCGCGCGCGGCGGCCAGACTCTGGTTCGCCTGAAAATGCGCAACCTGCTCACCCGCGCGGTCTTCGACAAAACCTTCAAGGCCGGCGACAAATTCAAGGAGCCGGACCTGGAGATGGTCGAAGCATCCTACCTCTACAGCGATGGGGAGGGTTCGCACTTCCTCGATCAAGAGAGCTTCGATACCCATACCCTGGCCGGCGAGACGATCGGCAACGCGCTGGACTTTCTGGTCGAGGGCGCCCTCATCCAACTGCACAAGTACAATGGCAACCCGATCGGCCTGCAACTGCCGGAAAAGGTCGAGTTGGAGGTTGCCTATTCGGAACCGGGCGCGCGCGGCGACTCCAGCGGCAGCGTGACCAAGCTCGCTCGACTCGAGACTGGCTTGGAGATCAAGGTTCCTCTCTTCGTGCAGATCGGAGACAAGGTGAAGGTCTACACCGAGACGCGGGAGTTCGCGGGACGGGCCTGAGCACCTGCCGAACGGCTGCCTCTCTTATTCGGACAACGCATCGCAAACTTCGTCGATCGCGGATTGCCAGTCGCCGACCCGGGGCTGGCGGAACAGGCGCAGGCTGGGATACCAAAGGCTGTCCTCGCGCCTCTGTAGCCAGCGCCAGTCGGCTGCGAAGGGCAGCAGCAGCCGGACTGGAACACCCAGCGCGCCGGCCAGATGCGCCGTCGAGTTATCGATGGTGACAACCTGGTCCATGGCTGCAACCTGCGCCGCAAACAGATCGATGTTAGTGAACTGATCGACCGCGCGATCGATGAGCAGGGGCGCATGGACTGTTGTCGCCTGCTCTTCCAGCGCGTCGAAATCCCCATATTGCAGGCTGATCCAGCGAATACCGGGGAGCGCGAAGAGCGGTGCCAGCAACGCCATGTCGATCGACCTTTTGCGGCCTCTCTTTGGACTGTTGGTGTGCCAGGCCAGCCCCACCAGCCGCCGCCCATCGCCGTAGGCGGCGCGAAACCGCTCCCGTTCCACAGGGTCGGCCTGGAGGTAAGGCGATGCGGTGGCGGCAAAAGCTGCCTCGCTGCTCCGGTACAGTCCAGGCAGACTACCTGTGGGCAAATGGGCTGCAATCTCTCGCTCGCCGGATCGGCTTGCGTCCAGCCCCGAGACCACCTCGATGCAGGGAAACGAGCGCGCGAAGAGCGGCTGGAGCCTTGCATCGCAATCGAGCGTAATCGCGTTGCCGGCGCTGACAGCGTCGGGAATCAATCCCGCAAACATGATTTCGTCGCCAATCCCCTGTTCGCCCCACAGGAGCAAGCTGCTCGCCGCAAGCCTCTCGCCCGCCCAGAGCGGCTCGCTATAAGGACGCATCGGCGTGTCGTGATCGATGGACTGCCAGCGTGCTTCATAGTTGCGCCAGCCGGCATCGAACTCCCCATGCAGCAGTTGCGCCAGTGCCAGCCCGAAGCGGGCCTGTCCATAGTCGGGCTTGATCTCCACGGCTCTGCCCATGCAGGCCAGCGCCTCCTCCACGCGGCCCAGGTCCTCGAGGACGCAGCCCAGGTTGTAGTGCGCCTCGGCGTAATTCGGCCGCTGCGCCAGCGCCCGCTCAAAACTGGCCGCGGCTTCCTCCAGCCGCTCCTGCGCCTGGAGGGTATTTCCCAGGTTGTAGTGCGCCTCCGGCAACTGCGGCTTGAGCGCCAGCGCCCGCTCGTAGCAGGCGACCGCCTCGTCCAGCTTCTCCTGCGCCTGGCGCGCGTTGCCCAAGTTATAGTAAGCCTCTGCGTAATCCGGCTTGAGCACCAATGCTCGCTCATAACTGGAAACTGCCGCATTTAGATCGTTCCGGGCCAGCAGCGCGTTGCCCAAATTTCCGTGAACCTCGGCCACTCCCGGCTTGAGCGCCAAAGCCCGCTCGTAACTGGCGACCGCCTCGTCTAGCTTGCCTTGCGCCTGCAAAGCATTGCCTAGATTGAAGCAGGCCTCGGCAAACTCCGGCCTGAGCGCCAGCGCCCGCTCATGACTCGCGGCTGCCTCCTCGTGCTTTCCCCGCGCCTGGAGAATGTTCCCCAGATTGACGTAAATCTCGACCAGATCGGGCCGCAGCGCCAGCGCCCGCCTAAGCCGCTCCTCGGCCTCCTCCAGCTTGCCTTGTGCCTGCAGAACCACACCCAGGTTCATCTGCGCCTCGGCCAGTTCCGGCTTGAGGTCGAGCGCCCGCCGGTAACTGTCAGCGGCCTCGTCGAAGTTGCCCAGCGCCTGCAGGGCCGTGCCCAGGTTGGAATGATAAGCCGCCGGCCGCTTGTCGGCCGCAATCGCCTTGCGGATCAACTCCACGGAAATCTCGTCACGGCCCACCTGATGGGCCAGCACGCCCAGCAGGTGCAGGCTGTCGGCATGATGCGGATCGTGGTCCAGAATCTTCCGGTAAATCCGCTCCGCCTCCCCCAGTTGCCCGCGCTGATGAAACTGAATGGCCTCGCCGCACATTCCGTGAAGGTCCACCAGCGGACCATGCCGCACAGGCTGGCCTTGCGGCCTTAGGACAAGATGCAGAGAACGGCTCATGGAGTTAGTCTATTTGTGAGAGAGTCCTCATCCGGCGGCGATTTTGCGATTGCGGGGAGTTGGCGCTCCCGGTTTTTCCCGCTCTGGAGCTTTCCCGTTCCGGATACTGTTGGCGAAGTCACCGGCGTTTCCAAAAAATGGGGCGTGCAGGCGAGTGGTGGGAAGGCGAGCTAAAGTGTGAGGAGATCCCCCGCCTCTGGCGGGGTGGCAGTAGAAGTTTGACATTTACGGGAGTCAGTCTTTAAGCCTGGCTTCGGCAAATGTTGTTGCAGTCAATGAGGCATCGAGCTTTTGCTTTTGTTCTTGC
>Ga0181536_10007333_pt1 | contig 10861 bp, 12 predicted proteins | sample PEATcosm2014_Bin_41_FD_121105 | JGI IMG/M metagenome (GOLD analysis project Ga0181536, IMG submission 121105) | Peatland microbial communities from MTU Mesocosm Facility, Houghton, MI, USA - PEATcosm2014_Bin17_60_metaG | ecosystem: Environmental > Terrestrial > Soil > Wetlands > Peat | place...
ATTGGAAACAAATATTTGGCCAATCGGTATACAGATGGTCGCAATTTGAAAAAGGTTTAGTCACTCCCATCTCGACGTTGACTTGATGGCTATTTGGGCCGGCGATGATGGCAAGCGCAGAACCTCCATTGTGGAATATTCGCGTCCGGAGCGGTGGTCCGCGTCGCACCTCACCGCCAGCCCAGCCCCGGCGCGACGTGCTTGAGGATCGCCTCGATGACGTGAGCGTTGTAGTCGACGCCGAGCTGGTTGGGCACGGTCAAAAGCAGCGTGTCGGCCTCGGCGATGGCCTCGTCTTTCTTCAGCTCATCGATCAGCACGTCCGGCTCGGCGGCGTAGCTGCGGCCGAAAATGGCGCGGGAATCGTCACCGAGGAAACCGATCTGGTCCCGCTCCTCGCGCCCGCCGCCGAAATACATGCGGTCGCGCTCGTCCATGATGGCGAAGATGCTGCGGCTGACCGACACCCGCGGGTCACGCGTATGCCCGGCTTCCTTCCACGCCGCGCGATAGAGCCTTATCTGCTCCGCCTGCTGGACGTGGAACGGCTTGCCGCTCTCGTCGATCTTGAGCGTCGAGCTTTGCAGGTTCATGATGAGCTTCGCCGCCCATTCCGCCGTGGCGTTGGTGCCGGCGCCCCACCAGATGCGATCGCGTAAGGTCTCCGAGTAAGGCTCGAGGCGCAGCAGGCCCGGCGGGTTCGGGAACATCGGCCGCGGATTGGGCTTGGCGAAGCCCTCGCCGCGGATCACCTCGAGAAACACCTCAGCGTGGCGCCGCGCCATGTCGGCGTCGGTTAGCCCATCGCCCGGCGCGTAGCCGAAGTGGCGCCAGCCGTCGATCACCTGCTCGGGCGACCCACGGGAAATGCCGAGCTGCAGGCGGCCGCCGGCGATGAGGTCGGCAGCGCCTGCGTCCTCCGCCATGTAGAGCGGGTTCTCGTAGCGCATGTCGATGACCGCGGTGCCGATCTCGATGCGCTTGGTGCGCGCGCCGCACGCCGCGAGCAGTGGGAACGGCGAGCCGAGTTGGCGGGCGAAGTGATGCACCCGGAAATAGGCGCCGTCGGCGCCGAGTTCCTCGGCCGCGACGGCAAGCTCGATCGATTGCAGCAGGGCGTCGGAGGCCGAGCGCGTTTGCGACTGCGGCGACGGGGCCCAGTGGCCGAAGGAGAGGAAGCCGATGTGTTTCATGGGGGCCTGGTGGCAGTGAGGCGTCCGGTGCTCTCCTTACTAAGCAAGAGCAACACGTTTCCACTATGTTAAGTCGCGAACTACAAGCTCTACCGCAGCCAACGCCGCCAACGCAGTGGCTCGATCACAAACTTCTCCAAGACGATTGGCGCGGCCTGGGTGAATGAGGTTACGGAAGTTCTGAGCGAGGACCAACTGCTGAGCGGTGGATTCGAGGATCAGTTTTAGTGCAGCTGCAACTTTTATATACTGACCAAGATTCCACTTTTCAGGAGGGCCAACCCATACGCCAACGCGTTCCCCGTCGCGCCGTAATATTTGTACGGCAGGAATTTGCCGGTCATGCCGATGGCGACGCGGTCGCCCCCCGGCCGGCCCCCCTTCACGGAACGATCCGCTCCGCGCGGAACTGCCGCATCAGCCGCACGAACATCGCTTCGCTATCGACCACGTCGTTAAAGCCGAAGCGGCGCGATTTGGTGACGTCCGACATCACGTCCCAGTCGCAGCCGAAGACGTAGTCGGCAAAGGGCCAGGCCACCAGCTCGTCGTAGGCATAGGGCTTGAGCCCGTGTTTCTCCGTCATGGCGTGCCAGAGCGGCGCCTTGTCCGCCATGTCCGCCGTCAGGTCTGTGGTGCGCACCTCGCCGGCCGGCATGTCGAAAGCCGCGGCGAGCTGCGGCCACAGATTTTGCCAGCGGAAATAATCGCCGTTGGTGATGTTGAACGCCTCACCCCCGCAGCGCGGCTCGGTCGCCGCCCACAGCGCGGCGTTGGCGAAGTGCTCCGACGCGGTGACCTGATAGATCGCGGCATAAGCGCCGGGCTTGCCCGGAAAATGCAGCGGCCGTCCAAGCTCCTTGCTGATCGCAGCGTAAACCGCGATGGCCGGCGCCAGACTCATCGGGGTGCCCGGCGCAAAGCCGCACAAGGTCTGCGGCCGCAGTTCCACCCAGTCCCAGCGCTTGGCGCGCTGGAAGGCGGCCAGCCAGTCGATCTGGTCGAAATAATAGTTGGGGCCGGCGTGGCGCGGATCGCTCTCGCGCGCCGGTGTCCTGAACGGCCCAAGATGGGAGCCATAGTATTTTGTGCCGGTGACCAGCACGACGCGACGCAGCGCGGGCGACGCCCGATCAATCGCCGTGACGGCGTTGACGAGCATGGCGCGGTTCGGAGCGATGTTCGACGCATAGCCCGCGGCGGCGCCAGCCACGGGCTGAAACGCCGCGTAGAAAACGTGCGTCGCGTCGCGCAAACGGCCAAGCTTTTCCGCCGTCTCCTCGGCGTCGAGCAGATCGACGGCAATATGGCGGTAGCGCGGCGCGGGCTCGGCGGTCCGCCGCGACAGGCCGACGACGGACCAGTCGCCCTCCTCGAGCAGCCGCGCGACGATGTAGCGCCCGATCACACCGAGCGCCCCGACGACGACGGCCTGCTTGTGCTCTGCCATGCGTGTCCGATCCGTCCGCTCCCCTTAAGGAAGAGGGTATCCGGGCCCGCGGCGCGGAGCGAGGCTAATCCTCCTTCAGCCCATAGGCGAGCGCATTGCCCGTCGCGCCGTAATATTTGTAGGGCAGGAATTTGCCGGTCATGCCGATGGCGACGCGGTCGCCCTTGGGGTCGGCCTTGCGGGTTATGTCCCTGTCGAAGTCGATCGCCGACATGATGCCGTCGCCGAAACCGACCACTCAGTGCAATCGAACTTGGTCTCCGGCTCGTTTCTCCAGAAAACGGCCACCACGCCGAAATTGCCCGGAGATTTTCGGCATGGCGAGCCTATGAATCATCAAATGTGGGACACAGAGACTCTCCGCCTAACGCAAGAAGCCCGCTAACGGCGGGCTTCCTCGCGACATAGTAGAGAAAATCCCTAGAGATCAGACTGGCTGGCTGGGGCGGGAGGATTCGCAGCCGGCCCCGGGCCTCACCTAATCCATTGAAAAGACGCACGCTTTCACTGCGACGAATTTCTGTGTAGCAGCCATGTGCAGCAGTGGCAACCAACATGTTGCACGCGGGCGCGACATCGCTTGGCGTGAGGCGTGCCCCCACGCGCGGCAGGAAAATTGGCCGCGCTGAAACTTTTTTTGAACGGCGGCCGGCCGCGCAATGGGTCGAAATCCTCCTGAACGCGTCGGGCGTCGTCAATATTTCGACGTCGTCAATGGCGGCAGCGCGCTCGTTCGCCCCCCTAGTCGAATCAATTTTCGTGATCCACCTACAGACTTCGGTAACCGAGTCGTTCGCGTTCCTTTTACTCAAACGAGGAGGACGACATGACACCCGAAGATCTCTCCACTGTCTCCGACACGGCCACTGCTGCGCCGGAAAACACCGCGCAGGCGGAGCCGCAGACCACGCAGAGCGAAGAGGCGAAGCCGACGACGGCGGGGAAAGACGCCGGCGCCGCCGAGACCGCCGACCACAGTTCCGGCGCCGGCGACAAGCCGCGCGCGAAAGCGAAGGCGCAGTCGCGCCGCGGCAGCAACAGCAGTCGTGCTACCGGGAGCGATGATGCATCCGGCGACCAGACGCCCCGTCTGCAGGAACAGCTGCTGGCGCGGCTCACCGTTCCGCCGGTGACGTTCGATCGCCGCCTGCTGCCGGCGAACCTCATCGACGCGCTCGATGCCGCCGGCCTCGGTGCCCGCGAGACGCTGCCGGCGGCGGCGTTGATGACCCTGGCGGCGGTCGCCGCCGTCGCCGGCCCGGCGGTGCGCTGCGAGATCGGCGGCGATCGCGGCCTGTTCGGCAACAGGGGCGACACGGCGCTGCGCGTGGCGCTGATCGCGCCGGACCGCCGCGCATCCCTGGTGCCGTGGGCGATCCTCGCCGGCGCCTTCGCCGCGGAAAACGCCCTGCTCGACCGCTATGCGCAGGCCGAAGAGCTCGACGCCGAGCGGCAGCGCGCCGCCGCCGAGCACCGCCGGCTGCACGCCAAGGCGAGCGCCATCGCCGTCACGCTCGGCGCCCCGCCCCCGCCGCCGTTGCCGCTGACAGAGACGGCACCGGCCACGTGTGGCGTGCCGCCGCGCATCGTCGTGCGCGACGGGGCGGCCGCCGCGATCCGCCTCGCCGCCGCCGGCGGCAGCGGTGTACTGATCATCGACGAGCGGCGCATGACCTCGATGAAGTGGGTCGCCGGCTTCTACGACGGCCCGACCGAAACGCTGCTGAGTGACTTCGCGCGCGGTGACCAGGTGCCGATCGTCGATCCGAAGAGCAGGCGGACGCTTATGCGCTCGCTGCCGGCTTCGGTGATCGGCGTCCTCACCACGGCGGACTGCGCACTGCTGCATGAGGTCGCCGCCGCCAGCTACATGGCGACGGCGTTCGTGCCGGCGGTGCCGGCGCCCACCGGCGACATTGCCGGCTTGGTGACGCTGCTGCGGCACGTCGGCGCCATCGCCGGCGACGCCGCCGTTACCCTGCGATTGCCCGCGGAGACGTTGACCGGCGCCGCCGAGGCCTGGGTTGAGCTCGCCACGGCCGCGCTGCCGCCGTTGTCGCATTGGTTCGTCCAGCTGCCCGACCTTGCCCGGCGGCTGGCAGCGGCGCTGCATCTGGTGGCGGCGGCCGGCGGCGACGGCAAAATCAACTCGGAAATCCCGCCGGCGACCGTCAAGAAAGCCGTCGCACTCGTCAACAACTGCCTGTTGCCGACAGCGCAGGCGGTGCTGTCGCCCGTCTCCACGTCCGAAGTCGTGCGCGACGCGCGCAGGATCGTCGATCATCTGCGCGCCAAGACGAGCGCGCAGAAACCGCGGTTCGAACGGCGGCCGCTGCTGCGGTCGTGGCAAGATTCGATGCCGACCGGGCGCCTCGATGCCGCCATCGCGTTACTCGAAGGCGAAAAACTCTTGAGCGCGGTGGAAAAAACGGGGGCACAACACTACGACGTGGCACTCGCCGTTTACGGAGCGTAGTGCGCTGTCAAGCACCCCCGATCGGGAGTTTGAGGCAAGACACGCGAGGGGCCCGCTTGACAGCGGCCCCCTCGTCGTTTTCCGGAGAGCGCGGAAGCGCCCCGCGCTCACGGCGCGAACGGCGTCTACGCGCGTCGCTTCCAGCCGCGCGTCGTGCTCCTCCAGCTCCTGATACTGCCGGGCATAGCACTCCGATCCCGGCGGCTGGTGACAGCATTGCGTTGATCACTCTGACGCGACGGGTGCGCATTAGCGGTCGCGACATCAGCACCCCGCGCCTGCCGGCGCAGGCGGACGCGCTGGTGACGGCGGCCACCGCCGCCTGGGCCGTGCTGGCCGGCCAAACCCTGCGACCGTTGTCGGCCATTCTGGTGACACTGGCGGATCTCACACGCCGCCTGGCGGCGATGCTGAATCTGGCGGCGGTGGCCGGCGGCGACGGCCACCCCACGCCTCAGACCTCGCCCGCCACGGTCAAGCGGGCGGTGCTGATCATCGACAAGTGCGTCGTACCGGCCGTCCGCGTGCTCGGGCCGGCGGCCGTGCCCGAAGTCGAGCGTGGCGCGCGGCGGGTCATCGCTCGACTAGGGGTGAGACCACCGGCTCAGCTCATCGCCAATTCGAGCGCCGGACGCTCCTTCGCGCCTGGCCCCGCCCCTCGACCGGCTCCGCATGCGTAAAACGCTTGAACTGGGGCTACGCACCAACACCGTTCGGCGGATGCACGCGATCGTCGCTAATCATTCCGCGGCCTAATCATCTACCGATCGCTAAGATCAAAGCTCGTACCCTGTAGCGCTTCGAATTCGTCGTCCCTACCCACGACGTGGGCCAGGAGATCCTCGAGAATCTTCGCCATCAACTCGTTATTGACCAACCCGCTCCGCTGCACCCTCATCAGGGATTCGCCGAGTACTCGCGCACGGATAGCCGCACGCACTCGGGATCTATCTCGCAGGCGTTTCCTTTCATGAACAATCTGCTGCTCGACCTGACGCTTGCGCCGCTCGAGTTCCGTCAGGCGAGGTGACTGCGGAATAATCTTCTGAAGCATAAAGGCCTCCTCGGTTTTGACTTGGCCACCATTCTCTGCAGAACTGTGCAAGCGGCAAACCAATTCTCTAATTGGAATTCAGAAGCGATAATTTGTTTTCTAACCGTTTTGTCCTTGCCGACTGCTCGCTTATACGTTGCTCCGATTTTCATCCAGGAGCATGCGATGCCCTCCTTCTATCGATGCAGACTCGGAATTATTCAGCGAAGTCGAGGCGGCTCCGCCGTACGCCGGTCCGCTTATCAGGCATGTCAGCGAATGCAGGCTCCCAACGGGCTCGTGTTCGATTACTCAAAAAACCGAGACAGCCACGGCCATGTTCAGACTATCGTAATAGCACCGCCGGGTAGCCCACCATGGGTGCAAGAACCGCACACGCTTTGGCTGAAGGCTGTTTCTGCGGAACGTCGCCGCGACGCGCAGGAGGCGCGAACAATAGAAATATCGCTCCCAAGATCTTTGCCGCGAGATCTATGGGAGGGCTGCGTCCGCACTATAGTAGCGCCCTTCGTAGCAGTTGGCATGGTGGTGCAAGCGGATATACATGCGCCCCCTGCCGCCGATGATGATCCGAACCCGCACGTTCACTTGGTCGGAACCATGAGGCGCATCGAGAACGACGGATTTTCATCGCACAAAGCACGCGATTGGAACGCGATGTTCCTCGGACAGGCTAAGAAAATCCGGATGCAGATTGCGGAGATTCTAAATGCATTCTGTGCGCAGCATGATATCGACTATCGAGCCGATCCTCGCAGCAATCTCGAACGAGGTCTTCCCGCACCAGAAGTGACGTTGCCGCGCTGGAATATCGAGATGGCAAACCGCACGGGCCGCCGAACCAAATGGATGATGGTGCGTGATGCCGAACGTACAGCACGTCACCAGCTTGCTGCGCTCGAATCGACGCTTGAGTCGATCGATGAGGCGATTAGGGTCGAGCAGGTCAATCTACGCCGGCGCATATCAAATCCGGCACTCGCTCCTTTCGTCATGACGGCGGCGAGACAACGCGATCTTCTCCGCCAACCCACGGCAGCCGTTCTGGCGGCGAGGAAAAGACGATCTGGCGAGCGCGACCAATTGCAAAATGAGGACATCGCACAGGAGGCCTTGGGTCTCGAACCGGTCCCATGGCACCCTTGACCATTGACTGAGCCGCGCGGCCATAACCCAGAATTATGAATCTGACGGCGCTGACCCCCGCATTCCTCGCCTGGCTTGCCGCTGCACTGATCTCGCTCAGTGGGCGCGAATCGATGCTGGCGCGCGCCTCGTTGTTTGCCGGAAGCGCCTGTCCCTACTCAAAACTCCGAAAGTCAAAGAAATCCTGGCGTTTCTCCGGCATTTAGAATTTTGAGTAAGGACACGGTCACAAAATCCGCCCTAGTAGCCTCGGCGGGGTTTCACTTCACCTTCAGGCTCTCGGCCGACGTCTTCCCCTTGTTTGAAACCTCTTCGTACTGTATCTGCTGGCCCTCGTTAAGGGTAGTCAGACCGGCCTTCTCGACCGCCGAGATATGGACGAAAACGTCCTTGCCGCCGCCTTGCGGCTGAATGAACCCATAACCCTTGGTCGGGTTGAACCACTTCACGGTACCGCTCGCCATCGCGCATTCTCCTGAGTTGGATTTCAATGATACGCTCCCTTGATCGACCGGCAATGCAGCGCGGCCTCGACTCGATCGGCAACGCCGAAGATTCAAGGCAAGCGGCCGAAGCAGCTTAGGCAGCACGCGTTCAGAGATCATGACGGTCAGATGACAATTTCGTTAATCCATTTGCGCTCCCGGCATCAGGATGGTGGCGTAATTTCTAAAATTGCGTCGGTGACCTTCGAACCGGTCTCGTGAGAGGCCGCTATCATATTGTGGCTCTCACCGTGACTCAATTTAATGTATGATTTTGCCAGCAACGTCGCAGCGGGCGAGGTAATCCCATGCTTCCCGCTCAGTTTCAAAATGCTTGACGCGGCCGTCCTCGTAGACGATCTGTCCGCGCCAGAATGCGAGAAATGTGCTGTCGGCCGACCGATCCACCCTGTGTCTTCGATCCTTGACTTCTTCCGACATACGAATGCTTCCGATCCGCGGCAGAGCTATTCGACGAAGACGAAAATTCGGTGGCATGGGCCGGTCCAACGAGCAATTGCATATAGCGGGCTGATAGTTCTGATGTGCCCACATTAGGTTTGCTTCGCAAGTCCACGTGGCCTGGGGAACCTATTATGATTGGTCGTTAGATCGAGCAGAACGTAGGAGAGACGAACACCAGCGTGCTGCCGAAGTAGTCACTCCTGCCGGAACGTCATGCATCGCTGTCAAGCGCCTTGCACATGCCCGTCTTGATCGGTTCGACTACATCGGTCCCGACCTTCTGCGCCAGTGCGAAAAGTCCGCGATGTTGCGCAGAAATTGTATTGAACTGTTCCCGCGCATGGGCGGTAGAAAGTTCAACTGCTTCCGATAGCGATTTCACAGTCATGAGATCGCGGATGAAATCAATAGCGGCAATGCCGTTGGCGCTCGTCATTTCTATGACCTTGAAGCCATAGTCCTTGGCACCCTTGACGGCTGTCGTGCAGGCAGCCTCGGCCATGCCGATTGTTTCTTTGACAGCAATTTTCAACTCTTCAAACCTCTCTTTCGTCAGCGCTTCGCCTTTCTCGGCAAGTTCACGGAATGCCACCGGCCCCTCAAAATTTGGCCCCTCCAACTTGGGCAACTCGAACGCGGTGCTTGGCGACGCCATGTTCCTGCGAGCTTCTGGTTTAGCGGGCGCATCGTTGCGCAGAGCGGTATCACTCATCGGCATCATCCTGTCATCCCGGGCCAGTGTCAGAAAAGGCAGAGAAGCCCGCAGGCCCCCGTTGGTCATTCTGCCTCCGGTTCGCTTTACTGCGAACCGCCACTGTTTGAATAATTCGATGTAGCGCGCAAAGTCTGTCAGTTTAATGACGTGTTGAAATATCGAAGAATGGCGATGTTTATTGATCGCAGCAGCACGGCGTTTGTGGCGAAATGTCGGAACTGGTCCGCGAACCGCGGCGGGATACTGTTGGTAACAGAATAGATCGATGTCGGCCGATGCGCATTATGGATTGTAGGATGGATTGCAGGGGTTCGGCCCTGTCGTCTAAGTGTCATCGGAACCCAATACTAAGCCCCGATGAAACATTTGATTCGCCTTGCTTGCGCCTGATGAATTTATTGATTCCGATCGGCAGCGCCATCTGCTGTGTCGCGGCTATTGCACAAATCGCCAGTATCCTTGTGGTTATCCTGCGATTTCACAAACGCGACAAACGCGTTGCGGACCACGCGGCGGGCGTGAGCATTCTGAGGCCGGTTTGCGGCATCGACAATTTCATTGAGGAGACCCTGCGCTCGGCCTTTCAACTCGATTATCCGCGTTACGAGATCGTGTTCTGCGCTGCCGATGCCAAAGATCCTGTCATACCCATCGTGCAACGACTGATTGCGGCATATCCGGATATTGAGGCTCGGCTATTGATCGGGAATACGACGGTCAGCGCTAACCCGAAACTTAACAATCTGGTCAAAGGCTGGCACGCGGCCCGCTACGAATGGGTCTTAATGGCCGATAGCAACGTGCTGATGCCAAAGGATCATCTGCAGCGCATGCTCTCGGTATGGCGCCCCGACACTGGACTCGTCTGTTCGCCGCCGATCGGGGGCGCACCGGAAAACGTGTGGGCCGAACTCGAGTGCGCGTTTCTCAATACGTATCAGGCGCGTTGGCAGTATTTCGCCGACGGCATCGGGCTGGGCTTTGCGCAGGGCAAGGCCATGCTTTGGCGGCGGGAGTTTCTTGGCTCGGCCGGCGGAATTGACGCGCTCGGCAGCGAAATCGCCGAAGATGCAGCGGCGACGAAGCTCATCCGCGCGCTCGGCCTGCGGGTGCGCCTGGTCGCGCCTCCATTTGTGCAGCCACTCGGTCATCGCAGCCTGGCCGACGTTTGGGATCGCCAACTGCGTTGGGCGCGGCTCCGGCGCATCACGTTCAAGTCGTTCTTTGTTCCTGAATTATTCGTCGGAGCCGTTCCGCCGCTGGCTGCAGCCGCCGCGCTGACTGTCGCGGCAGGCTGGCCGATGATCGGCACGCTCGTCCCGCTTGTCGCCGCGTGGTATGCTGCCGAAGTACTGCTGGCCTATTGCGCAGGCTGGCCACTTTCGCTTTGGTCAATTCCGGTTTTGATGTTGCGCGACGCGCTGTGTCCCGCGCTATGGATCGCAGCCTGGGTCGGCGATGAATTCGAATGGCGCGGCAATGCAATGAGCGGTGCAATCGACATTCTTGAGCCGGACCGGGTCTTGAAATGATGGCCGACGAAATCCCTGCCGTCCACGCGCGTCGATGGCGGTATAAATGCTGCAACCAGACGTAACCCGTATCGGTCGGGCGGCGTTGGATAAGAATGACGGCATGAAATCGACGCTTGTCGATCGCCTCGTCCTGGCCGCGACGGTGGTCATTTTTTGCGCCGCCATCGTCGTGCTCTACCATGAATTTGCCAGCGTCAGCCCGCGCGACGCGCTCGCATCCCTCGCCGCCTTGCCGGCGCATCAAATCCTGGCGGCCGCCGGGCTTACGGCGGCAAGCTACCTGCTATTAACCGGCTACGACTTTCTGGCGCTGCGCTACGTGCAGCGCAGGCTGCGATATCG
>Ga0181536_10007334_pt1 | contig 10861 bp, 9 predicted proteins | sample PEATcosm2014_Bin_41_FD_121105 | JGI IMG/M metagenome (GOLD analysis project Ga0181536, IMG submission 121105) | Peatland microbial communities from MTU Mesocosm Facility, Houghton, MI, USA - PEATcosm2014_Bin17_60_metaG | ecosystem: Environmental > Terrestrial > Soil > Wetlands > Peat | place...
CGGCAAGCCTGTCCTCGGCCACGCAGTCAATGTCGTTTTCATCGGCAGCTGCACCAACTCCCGCATCTCCGACCTCCGCGCCGCCGCGGGCGTTCTCAAGGGGCGCAAAGTGAATCCCAACGTCCGCGTCATGGTGGTTCCCGGCTCCATGGAAGTCAAACGTCAGGCCGAAGCTGAAGGCTTGCCCGACGTCTTCCGCGCCGCCGGATGCGACTGGCGCGAGCCGGGCTGCTCGATGTGCATCGCGATGAACGGCGATCAGCTGCAGCCGGGCCAATACAGCGTCTCCACCAGCAATCGTAACTTCGAGGGCCGCCAGGGCAAGGGCGGCAGGACCTTCCTCGCCTCGCCCCTGACCGCCGCCGCCAGCGCCCTCACCGGCGTTGTCACCGATGTGAGGACCCTTCTGTGAAACCGTTCACTCCCTTCGAGTCGCGTCTCGTTCCCTTCGGCGCCAACAATATCGATACCGATCAGATCATTCCCGCGCGCTTCCTCAAGACAACCTCCCGGGAAGGCCTCGACCGCCAGCTTTTCTACGACTGGCGATACGACGCGCAGGGAAATCCCAAGCCCGATTTCATCCTGAATACACCGCGCGGCCTGGGCGCTCAGATTCTGCTGGCCGGGGACAATTTCGGCTGCGGCAGCTCGCGCGAGCACGCCCCCTGGGCCCTCACACAGTTCGGCTTCCGCGCCGTGATCAGCACTTCCTTCGCGGATATTTTCAAGGGAAACGCCCTCAAGAACTCTCTGCTGCCCATCGTCGTGCCGCATGCTGTTCATGCGAAACTGTTCGCGCTGCCCGAAGAGGCGAAAATTCGCGTGGATCTGGCCTCCCAAACCATCACGCTGCCCGATGGCGAGCGCGTCGAATTTCCTGTCGACCCGTTTTCCAAGACCTGCCTGCTCGAAGGTGTCGACGAATTGGGCTGGATTCTGAAACAATCCCCGGCCATTTCCGCCTTTGAATCGGGACACCCCGGCACTTTGAATACGCTGGCCTGACAGTTTTCTGCTATCGTTTGGTTGTCACCTTTCGATGCCATCGATGCGCCCCTTTGTTCTCGAACTCGACGAACTGCAGAACAAGATACTGGAAATGGGCGGCCTGGTCGAGACCTCGATTCACAACAGCATCCGCTCGCTCGCGGAGCGCGACGACGCCCTGATGGTCGGCATCTGGGAATCCGAAGAACGCATCAATAAGCTCGACATCGAAATCGACGAGTTCGCCACCCGGCTGCTCGCCCTGCACCAGCCCGTGGCGCGCGATCTGCGCTTTCTCACCGCCGCCATCAAGATCAACAGCGACCTGGAGCGCATGGGCGATCTGGCGGTCAACATCGCGCAGCGTTCCATTTCACTGCTCGGGCGGCCGCAGATCAAACCACTCGTCGATGTCCCGCACATGTCGCGGACGGTCGAGTCGATGGTCCGGAAGAGTCTCGACGCTTTCGTGCAGCGCGACGAGGCCCTGGCGCGCAGCGTCCTGCTGTCGGACGACGAAGTGGACGAATTGAAGAATGCCGTCTATCAGGAGCTGCTCGGCATGCTGGAGCTGGGCAAGGCGCCGGCCGGTACAGCCTTCGACCTGATTTTCATCGCGCATAACCTCGAACGCGTGGCCGATCATGCGACCAACATCGCGGAGGACGTACTCTTCCTGATCAAAGGTATCGACGTCCGGCATCATCACCACGACTGAAAGCCCGAACAACGCGCCTGAAAGGCGCATCTCCAAGTGATCATGGAGATGCGGCTTCCAGCCGCGTTCCTGCTCTTGTCGGATTACAATCTCGTTAATTGCCGTAACACTTTCTTCACAGGTTAGTCATCCAGTTTCTAAATACCCTCCTTACACTGGAGGCTCGCGTCGCTATCCATAGGTATCGGGATTCCTCCGAACAGGGTTCGGAAAGGCTTCGCACAGCTTTGCCCAGGGCAACATTTCTGGGAACTTCAAACGGGAGAGTTGAATGATTTCATATAAGATGTCCGCGCGGCGGGCAGCCCTGATGCTGGCCTCACTGGTGGCCGGAGCGGGACTGCTTGGCGCCGCCGACGACGCAACGACGACAGCAGTTCCACTGGATTCCGCGAACGCCGCCTCCAGCGCCGCGCCCTCACAAAACGACGAGATCGCTCGTCTGAAAGCAGCACTTGCTGCCCAGCAGAAGCAATTGCAGTCGCTCCAGCAGATGCTGGAACAGCAACAGCAATTGATCGAGAAGGCGGTGACGCCGGCGCCGTCCAGCGCGGCCCAGCGGCCCACCAGCCTCGGCACTGTGGCCAGCATGACGCCGGTCTTCCCGGCCCCCGCACCGGAGCCCATCGCATTGCCGGCACCCGCCACCTCGATGGCGAATTTTCCAGGCCCAGGCCCGCAGGGCGGTTCGACGACTGCCGGCTCCGGCAACCCCTGCGAAGCGGCTCCGGAAACCACTCAGATGCCGGCTTACCTTCGCCTCGGCAATATTTGCATCGCTCCCGTCGGCTTTATGGACATGACGGCCGTCTGGCGTAATGAGAATACAGGCGGCAGCATCGGTTCCAGCTATGGCAGTATTCCGCTTAACAGCGGCGCCACTGGCCGGCTCTCGGAATTCCGCCTGAACATGCAGAACTCTCGTCTTGGTTTCCGTATCGACGGCAACTGGATGGGCGCTCACTTCATCGGCTACAACGAGTTTGACTTCCTCGGCACCAGCGGTGCCACTTCAATCACGGTCACCAACGGCGCCGTCGTGCCTCGCGCCCGCCTCTACTGGGTCGATGTCCGCAAGGGCAAGATCGAGTTCCTCGCGGGCCAGAGCTGGAGTCTCCTGACGCCGAACCGCTCGGGTATTTCGCCGCTGCCCGGTAACATCTTCTTCTCGCAAGTCATGGACGTGAATTACATCGCCGGCCTGACCTGGACGCGCCAGCCCGGCTTCCGTGTCGTCTATCATCCGAGCGATAAAATTGCTTTCGCGTTCGCTGCTGAGAATGCGGACACCTATATCGGCGGCTCTGGTGGTGGCTCGACGGTCGTGTTGCCGACGGCGCTCGCCGCACTGGGTGGGACGCAGCTGGACACCACCGCTGGCTTCAATACCAGCTCTGTGCTGCATCCCGATTTCATCGCCAAGCTCGCTTTCGACCCCAGCTCCCGCCTCCACTTTGAGATCAACGGGATCGAAAGGACCTTCAAAGTCTGGGACCCGGTCACCAATGTGTACAACTCCAAGGTCGGCGGTGGCGTGTCGTTCAATCTGAACGCCGAAGTAGTGAAGAACTTCCGCTTGATCAGCAACAACTTCTGGAGCGATGGCGGCGGCCGCTATATGTTCGGTGAGGCGCCTGATCTGGTCGTCAATGCCAACGGCAGCATCAGCCCTCTTCACTCCGGCGGCCTGAACGAAGGCTTTGAAGCCACGATGGGCAAATTCCTGTTCTTCGGTTACTATGGCGGCATTTACGTCGGCCGCGATACCGTTGTCGATGCCAACGGCAGTCTCGTCGGCTACGGCTACCATGGCTCCAGCCAGAACCGCATGATGCAGGAGGTTACCTTCGGTATGAACCAGACTGTCTGGCGGAACCCCCGCTACGGCGCGATCAACCTGATTTATCAGTATGCATTCGAGCAGCGCAGTCTGTGGTACTGGACCACCGGCGTTGCGGGTGGTAAGGGTGCAAAGGACGACTCGATCTACTTCGATGTCCGGTACACGCTTCCGGGCGCAGCGCCAAACTTCAATTAAACAGTTTGTAACTTGAATGAAACATGGGGGTGGGAAACTTAGGTTGCCCACCCCTTCCTTTATCAATCACGTGGAGGGATAAACGTATGAAAAAGTTCGTTGTAACCGGTCTTGCGGCTCTTGTGCCCGCGCTGTTCGCGTCCAGCGCGATGGCGGCGGAAACCATCAACGCGGCGGGCGCCACGTTCCCGGCGCCGATCTATCAGAAGTGGTTTGAAGAATATAAAATGGCCCATCCCGATGTGCAGATCAACTATCAGTCGATCGGATCGGGCGGCGGTATTCGTCAGCTCACCGAAGCAACGGTGGATTTCGGCGCTTCGGATCAGCCGATGACGGATGAGCAGATCAAGGGCGTCAAGATAAAGCCTTTACACTTCCCGACCGTGATGGGAGCGGTTGTGCTTACTTACAATGTGCCTGGCGTGAGCATGGGCCTGAAACTCTCGCCCGAAGCCATCTCGGGTATCTACCTCGGCACCATCACCAAATGGAACGATCCGAAAATCGCGGCGGACAACAAAGGCATGAATCTTCCCGCCAAGGACATCGAGGTCGTTCACCGGTCTGACGGCAGTGGCACTACTTTCATCTTCACCGACTATCTCTCGAAGATCAGCCCCGAGTGGAAAACGAAAGCCGGCGCGAACACCTCCGTGAGCTGGCCCGTGGGGCTGGGCGGTAAAGGCAATGAGGGTGTTGCCGGTCTCGTGAAGCAGACCCCGAACTCGATCGGTTACGTCGAACTGATTTACGCTGTTCAGAACAAGATGGAGTACGCGGACGTGAAGAACGCGGCCGGCAAGATCGTCCATCCGAGTTTCGAGAGCGTGAGTTCCGCAGCGGCCAATTCAAAGGAGATGCCGGATGATTTCCGTGTCTCCATCACGAATGCTCCGGGTGCCGCAACTTATCCGATCTCGTCGTTTACCTGGATGCTGGTCCCCAGCCAAATTGCGGATCCGGCCAAAAAGAAAGCCATTACCGATTTCCTCGCCTGGATGCTGACCACCGGTCAGAAGGACTGCGAGTCGATGAGCTACGCGCCGCTGCCAAAGGCTGTTGTTGCCAAGGTTCAGGCGCAGATCAAGATGATCAAATAGTCGTCGCCCCGATCGCATATGGCCACCTCTTCCGCCACTTTAACGCCTCAGTCGAAAGCCATTCCGGCCCGCCGGTTTGGCGCGGATGAGGTGGCCCATGTCATTTTGTTTCTGTTTGCTGCCTCGATTCTGGCGATCACGGCTTTGCTCGTCTGGCAATTGTGGCTCCACAGCGCTCTGACGAGGGAAAAATTCGGCTTCCGGTTTCTGGCCACAAGCATGTGGGATCCGGTATCGGGCGAGTTCGGCGCCCTTCCCTTCATCTATGGCACCACGCTGACTTCGCTCTTGGCCCTCCTGATTTCGGTCCCTTTGGGTGTTGGCGCCGCGATCTTTCTCGCCGAGCTCGCCCGTCCGCGGCTTTCCAATCCACTGACATTTCTCATCGAACTGCTCGCGGCCGTTCCGAGCGTCATTTTGGGCCTCATCGCGATTTTCGCGCTGGTACCTTTGATGCGGGAATATATCGAACCGGCGCTCCAGAATAGTCTCGGCTTTATCCCCCTGTTTACCGGGCATATTTACGGGGTTGGCTATCTCACTGCGGGAATGATTCTCGCGATTATGACCTTCCCGTTCATCATTTCCGTTTCCCGCGAGGCGCTCCTCGCTGTCCCGCGCGAACAGCGCGAAGCAGCTCTCGCTGTCGGCGCGACGAAGTGGGAATCGACCAAGGACGCCGTCCTCCCCTTCGCGCGACTGGGCATCTTCGGCTCCATCTTTCTCGCGCTGGCGCGCGCACTGGGAGAAACGATGGCCGTTACGATGGTGATCGGAAACGATCCGGCCATTCACGCCTCTCTGCTGGCCCCCGGTTATACGATCGCGGCCGTCATCGCAAACGAATTCACTGAGGCCACCAGCAACCTGCACCTTTCTGCTCTGGTCGAACTCGGTCTGGTGCTTTTCCTGCTTACCGTAGTCATTAACGGACTCGCCCAGTTGCTGATCATCCTAACGACGAAGAAAGCGTCGGCCAAGGCATGATCTCCCGCAACACTCGCAGACACATCGTCAACGACATCATGTTGACCCTGAGCGGCGTCTGCGCATTTTTGACGGCATCTGCGCTGTTTTTCACCCTGGGGTTCCTGATCTATAACGGCGGCAAGTCGGTGAATCTCGACTTCTTCATCAAGCTGCCGCTCTCGGGTGGACAGGCTGGCGGCGGCATGGCCAATGCCATCGTCGGAAGCGCCGAGGTGGTCCTGCTTGCCACCATCGTCGGGCTTCCCATCGGATTCCTCGCTGGCGTGTACCTCGCTGAATTTGGCGGCAAGACATTTTCGCTTCTTGTTCGCTACACGGCGGACTTGCTGAACGGCATCCCGTCCATCGTCATCGGCATCTTTGCGTGGACGCTCCTGGTTGTGCCTATGCATCACTTTTCCGCGCTCGCCGGCGGTCTGGCGCTCAGCCTGATGCTCATTCCGATCACCGCCCGGAACACCGAACAGTTCCTGCTCGAAGTGCCGCGCACCATGCGCGAAGGCGCGCTGGCGCTGGGCGCGAACAAATGGCTTTCCATCGCCACCGTCATCGTGCCGGCCGCGCGTAAGGGCATCATGACCGGCATGATTCTCGGCATTGCCCGTATTTCGGGCGAAACCGCACCGTTGCTCTTTACCAGTCTGAACAATCAGTTCTGGAGCACCGGCCTTTCCGAACCGACTTCGACGCTGCCGGTCATGATTTTCAACTACGCGACCGCTCCTTTTGAAGAGTGGCACAAAGAGGCCTGGGCGGCGGGGCTGGTTCTGCTGGCCCTGGTCTTGCTGGCAAATATAGCGGCCCGTATGGTTATTTCGCGGGGAGCGGGTCTCCCCAGAGGGTAAGTAAGAATGAGTACCACTCCCAGAATGGCTGTCAGTCAGCCTCCCACTCAAATGACTCCGACCACGACAGAAGCCGGAAGCACTGTGCAGACTTCGGTTCCGAAGATGCGCGCTTCAAATGTGAATTTTTACTATGGTGACTTCAAGGCTTTGCATGACATCTCGCTCGCCTTCGACACCAACAAAGTCACCGCGCTGATCGGCCCGTCGGGATGCGGAAAATCGACGTTTCTCCGGAATCTGAACCGCATCAATGAAACGCTGCACGACACCCGCATCGAAGGCGAGATCACTCTCGACGGCGAGAATATTCTCGACAAGGACGTCACGGAAATCCGGCGCCGCATCGGCATGGTGTTTCAGCGCCCCAACCCTTTTCCAAAGTCGATCCACGACAACATCATGTATGGGCCGAAGATCAACGGCATGCTCGGAAAACGCCGTCCGGCCGAGATCGTTGAGCAGAGTCTGCGGCGCGCCGCGCTCTGGGATGAAGTCAAGGACAAGCTCAGCGAGTCGGCTTATGCTCTCTCCGGCGGTCAGCAGCAGCGCCTGTGTATCGCCCGCGCGCTGGCGGTGGATCCGGAAGTCCTGCTGCTCGACGAGCCCTGTTCCGCACTCGATCCCATCGCTACCGCCAAGATCGAAGACCTTCTGGTGGGCTTGAAACAGCAGTGCACCATCGTCATCGTGACGCACAATATGCAGCAGGCCGCGCGCGTCGCCGATACGACGGGCTTCTTTCTTCTTGGCAAACTCATTGAACACGACAAGACCGACGTGATCTTCAAAAACCCGTCCAAGAAGGAAACCGAAGATTACATCACGGGCCGATTCGGCTAGACCAGGAGATCGTCATTGCGCCCATTCGAGGAAGAGTTCGCCCTTCTTAACGAGACCCTCCAGGAAATGGGTGCGCTCGTCGCCCGTTCCGTTCATCGCAGCGTGTACGCGCTGGTCGAAAAGAACGAAGACTACGCCCATCAGGTAATCCGCGACGAATCGCGCATCGACCAGATGGAGATTCAGATCGACGACCTCGCCGCCAGCCTCATTGTCCGGGAACAGCCGGTGGCCCGCGATATGCGCCTGATCGTGGCGGCCATCAAGATCGATACGGATCTCGAGCGCATGGGCGATCTCTCCGTTGAGATCGTGGAGCGCGCGTTCTCGCTGATGCAACAGCCACCGTTCCCCGAATCCATCGATTTCACCGAGATGGCCAATCTGGTCGAATCGATGGTCCTCCGCTGCATGGAAGGGTTCGCCAAGCGGGATGCCCAGATCGCGCGCGGAGTGGTCGCATCCGACAATGGCGTGGACGACTGCCGGAAGAAGATCAAGGAGCAGTTGGTGGCCATCATGGAGCGGAATCCGGCCTCCATCCCGCATGCTTTGGACTATCTGATCATTGTCCGCAGCCTGGAGCGCATTGCCGACCACGCGACGAACATCGCGGAGGACGTGATCTTCCTCGCCCAGGGCGTCGACGTACGCCACCGCGCGCTGGAAATGGCCTAGACGGCCAACCGCTCCCTTACGGTCACGGCTCAGAAACAGCGTGGGTTTGCTGAGCCCGGCGCGGCGTTTACAATCATTGAGGCATGGAAGACGGAACTTCGGTCGTAGTGATGGTGCATCCCGCATGGGTTTCGCTCGGCGTCCACAAGATGCTGATGGGCATCGCGGAGGCGCAGCCGTTCGAAAAATTCGGATGCGCGATCCTCGCCGGCAGGCTGTTGCCCAACAACGGTTATCCCGGCATCGTGCTGGAGCACGAACTGGACGGACCTGTGAAATTGTCCCGGTTTCAGAGCTTTATTCCCTGGCAGTACGTCATCGCCATGCATACTCATCACGGCTGGCCGCGCGAGGAAAACTCCCGGGTGGCGATGGGATTCGCCGCCCAGATTGCCAAGCTTTCTTAGTCCGCTGAGTGCGCGACGCCGCCGGGGATCAGAATGCCTGGCCGGTAGGCACTCGGTTCGCGGCTGAAGCGCTTGCGCAGGCGGTCGAGCGACAGATAAACCACGGGCGTGGTAAACAGCGTCAGCATCTGGCTGACGATCAGCCCGCCGACGATCGCGATGCCGAGGGGGCGGCGCAGTTCCGAGCCTGCCGCCCGGCTCAGCGCCAGAGGCATGCCGCCCAGCAGCGCGCAGGAAGTCGTCATCATGATCGGGCGGAAACGCAGCATACAAGCCTGGAAGATTGCGTCGCGGGAGTTCAGTCCGTCATTGCGTTCCGCCGCCAGCGCGAAGTCGATCATCATGATCGCGTTTTTCTTCACGATCCCGATCAGCAGGATAATGCCGATCAGGGCGATGATGTTGAGGTCCGTCCGGAACAAGACCAGCGCGATGAGCGCGCCCAGACCAGCCGACGGAAGCGTCGAGATGATCGTCAGCGGATGGATCAGGCTCTCATAGAGGATACCGAGCACGATATAAACGACCAGCAGGGCGGTCAGAATGAGAATAGGCTGGCTGGAAAGGGATGCCTGGAAAGCCTGCGCCGTGCCGGCGAACTTACCCGTAACGACGGCCGGCAGTCCGATGTCGAGTTCGGCCTTGTTAATCGCGTCGACGGCGTCGCTCAGCGAGATACCTGGCTGCAGATTGAAGGAAATGGTGCTCGCCGGAAACTGGCCCTGGTGCGGCAGGGAGATGGGCGTGATCCCTTGGGTGAAGTGCGTGAACCCGGACAGGGGAACGTCGACGCCGCGCGGCGTCTGTATATAAATCTTGTCGAGGAAGTCGGGACTTTCCCACCATTGCTGCTGCAGCACCAGCACGACGTGGTACTGATTGATCGACTTGTACATCGTCGAGACCTGACGCTGGCCAAAGGCGTCATAGAGAGCGGAATCGACAGCCTGGGCCGTAAGACCGAGACGCGAAGCAGTATCGCGGTCCACGATCACATTCGAGGAGAGACCCGAGACCTGCTGATCGGAGCTCACATCCGCCAGTTGCGGAAGTTTGGAAAGGCGGTCGAGAACCTTGGGTCCCCATTCCGCCAGCGTCGAGAAGTCCGGCGCCTGCAGCGTATATTGATATTGCGCGTTTGCCTGGCGCCCGCCGATGGTAACGTCCTGGAACGACTGCAGGTAGAGCGTCGCCCCGGGCATACCGGCCGTCTTGGGGCGCAAGCGGTTGATCACGTCGTCCGCCGAGTCTTTGCGCACGCCGATCGGTTTGAGCTGCATCCAGATGTTAGCCTGGTTGCCGCCGAACCCGCCGCCGCTGGTTCCGGCCACCATGTCGACCGTGTCGACGTCCGGATCGGCCCGGATCTGTTCTTCAAACCATTTCGCCTTCTCCACCAGCGCCTGATAGGAGATGTGCTGCTGGCCCACGATGTTGCCGCCGATGCGTCCGGTGTCCTGCTGCGGGAAGAACCCCTTGGGGATTTTGATGTACAGGTAAACGGTCACGCCGATGGTCAGTGCGATCATGGCCAGCATGGGTCCGGAATACCTCAGGACGACATCCAGCGCCGACGCGTACGTGGAAAGAATCCACTTGTAGAAATTCTCCGTGGCGTTGTAAATGCGTCCCCGCTCGCGTTTCGCCTTTAACAGCCGCGAGCACATCATGGGAGTGGCCGTCAGCGATACGATCAGCGACATGGCAATCGAGGCCGAGAGAACCACGGCAAATTCGCGGAACAGGCGGCCGACAATGCCGGGCATCATCAGGATCGGAATGAAGACCGCGATGAGCGAGATGCTCATCGAAAGAACCGTAAAACCAATTTCCGACGCGCCGCGCAGGGCGGCTTCCATCGGTTGCAGACCGTTTTCAATGTGCCTTGTGATGTTTTCGATTACGACGATCGCGTCGTCCACCACGAATCCGGTGGCGATGGCCAGAGCCATCAGCGAGAGGTTGTCGAGATTGTATCCGCAGAGATACATGATCCCGAACGTCGCGATCAGCGAAACCGGCACCGAGATGCTCGGGATGAACGTGGCCCAGCCATTACGGAGGAAAACAAACACGACCAGGATGACCAGTCCGATGGAAATGAGCATGTTGGTCTGCGCGCTGGCAACCGAGGCGCGAATCGTGAGCGTGCGGTCGGTGTCGATATTGAGATTGACACCCGCCGGCAGCGTCGCCCGGAACATCGGCAGGAGCGCTTTGATCCGGTCGACCGTGTCGATGATATTGGC